>Ga0209166_10002247_pt1 | contig 14942 bp, 10 predicted proteins | sample Coa_R1_3_FD_187151 | JGI IMG/M metagenome (GOLD analysis project Ga0209166, IMG submission 187151) | Surface soil microbial communities from Centralia Pennsylvania, which are recovering from an underground coalmine fire - Coalmine... | ecosystem: Environmental > Terrestrial > Soil >... | reverse complement strand
GCCCGACGACGCCACCGTTATTTTTCATCTCAAAGAACCTGATGCAACTCTGATGTGGAACCTTTCCGAGGGTGGCATTGGCATTGTGCCCTACGGCAGCGGCGCCGATTTTAACCGTCATCCCGTTGGCAGCGGTCCTTTTCGCTTCGTGCGCCAGGAGCAGGATAAAGAAGTGGTCCTGGAGCGCAACCCCGATTACTGGGATGCCGGCCTGCGTCCCCGCATCGCGCGCGTGCGCTTCGCGGTGGTGCCCGACGCCACCACGCGGGCGCTGGAACTGCGCAAGGGCAGCGCCGATATCGCACCCAACGGTTCGCTGAGTGCTGACATGGTCCAGCCCATGCGTCACGATCCCAATCTGCAGGTCGAGATTGCATCCGGCAGCGTCTACAACTATCTGGCTTTCAACCTGCGCGATCCCATTCTGAAAGATGTGCGCGTGCGCCAGGCGATTGCTTATGCCATCAACCGCGAGCCTATCATCCATTATTTGTGGAGAGATGAGGCCGAGCCCGCCAGCAGCATCCTTCCGCCGCAAAGCTGGGCCTATGACGGGAATGTCAGGCAGTACAACTATGATCCGCAACGGGCGCGCGAGTTGTTGGACCAGGCTGGCCATCTGCCGGGAGCCAACGGCATCCGCTTTCACATCACGATGAAAACCTCTGCCGAAGAGACCACGCGCCTGCTGGCTGCGGTCTTGCAGCAGCAATTGCGCGATGTGGGCATCGCGCTGGATATCCGCTCCTTGGAGTTTGCCACTTTCTTTACGGATGTGACCAAGGGCGCCTTCCAGATATTTTCTCTGCGCTGGATCGGCGGCAACCAGGACCCTGACATCTTCGATTATGTCTTCCACTCCTCCAGCATTCCTCCGCAGCGCGCTAACCGCGGTTATTACTCTAACCCTCGCGTAGATGCGCTCCTCAACCAGGCGCGGGAAGAGGTTGATCCTAAGAAACGCAAACCGCTTTACGATGAGGTGCAGAAAATTCTGGCGGAAGACCTGCCTTACGTAAATCTTTGGTATCTGGATAACGTTGTGGTCCACACTCGGCGCGTGAAAAACCTAATCCTGATGCCCAGCGGGGATTATGGCTTCCTCAAGACCGCCGAGCTGGTGAACTGACCATGCTGATGGACGATCTGATGCCCCGCTACGATACCGCGGCTCGCTACGAAACAACCGTCAAAGCCGACCCTGCGCGTACGTTTTCCGTCTTGCAGCATGTGGACTTCTCGCAATCTGGCGTAATCCGCCTTCTGATGGGGATACGCACTTTAGGGCGCCGCAGTCGTCCTAAGCTCGATCCCAGCCAGAGCTTGACGGAGCGCATGCGGCGGGGCGGATTCGTTGAGCTGGCGCGCGTAGAAGATAAAGAACTGGTGATCGGCGTAGTAGGCCGCTTCTGGCAACCCTCGAGCGGCATCGTTCAAGGCCTGTCGCCGAAAGAGATTATTGATTTCCAAACAGATGGTTATGCCAAGGCTTTGTGGAATTTTCACCTGGCTTCAACTTCACCCGGCGAGACCCGCCTCTCCACCGAGACACGCATCCAGACTTTTGGCGCCGGCGCCCGGCGCAGATTCCTGCTTTACTGGAGCATCGTCGGGCCCTTCTCCGGATGGATTCGCAAAGAGATGTTGCGCCTCATCCGCACCCAGGCGGAGCAGCCAAATTCTTAAAATCTGCGTTGATCTGCGTTCATCTGCGGCAAAACGCTTTTGCTTTTTCTGGCAACCGGCAACCGGCAACTGGGAACTGCCGTCCAAATGCTACTATCGTAATGATGCGTATTCTCTTCATCGGCGACATCTTTGGACGCCCCGGCCGCACCATCGTGCGCGACCAGCTTCCTCAGTTGGTCAGCCAGCATAAAATCGATTTGGTGCTGGCCAACGGAGAGAACGCCGCCGCCGGCTTTGGCATCACCCCACCCCTGGTAGAGGAGTTGCTGGGGTTGGGCATTGAGGTACTCACTACCGGCAACCACATCTGGGATAAAAAAGAGATCATCGAGTTCTTCGAACGTGCCGACGGCAACCAGAATGGGATGGCGCGCCGTGTGCTGCGTCCGGCCAATTATCCTGCCGGGACTCCAGGATTCGGGCTCTTCGAAGGCTGTTCCCGCTCCGGGCATGACTTTGCCGTCATCAACCTGCAAGGGCGCGTCTTCATGACCAGCAATGATGATCCCTTTCGTACCGCCGACGCTCTGCTGGCGAAGATCAAGGCGAAGATCATCTTCGTGGATATCCACGCCGAAGCCACATCCGAAAAAATTGCCCTGGGCTGGTACCTCGATGGCCGCGTGACCGCCGTCATCGGCACACATACTCACGTGCCTACGGCCGATGAGCGCGTGCTGCCCAAAGGCACCGCCTACCAGACCGACGTAGGCATGACCGGCCCTTATGATGGCGTGATCGGGGTAGATAAAGAACAAATTCTGCAACGCTTTCTCAACAACATGCCTATACGTTTCGAACCGGCCAGCGGTGATGTGCGCCTTGCCGCCGTCGTCATCGAGTGCGACCCCGCCACGGGGCGCGCGGAAGGCATCGAAAGAATACTGGTGAGGCAGAGCTGACCTTGTTGTCGCATCGTGATGGCTGGATACTCCCCGAATCTTCCCGCAAGAAATCGGGAAACGATAATTTGTGCCTGGGCGATCTTCCCCAGGCCCAGGCTTACCTGTTCGATATTGATGGCACGTTGCTGAACAGCCGCGATGGCGTCCATTACAACGCCTTCCGTCGCGCGCTTGCCGAGGTCTACGGCATCGAGACCAAACTCGATAACATCCCCGTGCACGGCAACACTGACGTCGGCATCATTCGCGCCATCTTGCAGCACGCCGGACGAACCGGCGAGTTTGAGAGCGGATTGCCGCGCGTGCTCGCACTCATGCGCTCGGAGGTAGAAAAAAATATTGCCGGCATCAATGCCGAGCTTTGTCCTTCGATCCGGGAACTTATTGAGGAACTCCATGCCTTGGGCAAAATCCTGGGAGTGGCCTCGGGAAACCTGGAATCCATCGGCTGGGCCAAGATCAGCGCCGCCGGGCTGCGCCCATTTTTCAGCCTGGGCTCTTTTTGCGGCGAGCGTGAGAGACGAGCTGATATCTTCCGTCACGGCATTGAACAGACCCTTGCGCTTCTAAGCAAGAAGTCGAGTCCAAGCCTTACCGAAAAGGCCGCATCGGATGCTATCGTATGCATCGTCGGCGACACCCCTGCTGATATTCTCGCCGCCCGGGCCAACAACGTTCCTGTAGTTGCCGTGGCCACCGGAATTTATTCCTATGACGATTTGCTCTCCCACAACCCTGATTTGTGCCTGCACTGCTGCACCGATTTGTTTGCCGATCGGTTGCATTAGGAACTGAACCACTCTCATCGGCATCTCAATTCACGGTACAATTCCATCTCATGCGTTTTTGTCTTGTTTTCGTCTTGCTTGTGGCTGTGGCTGGACAGGGCCATGCCTCCGTCTCCAAGCAGGACGCGAAAGCGGCCCGCGACGCCTTCAAGCGCGGCGTCAAATTTGAGCGCCAAAAACACTACAACGAGGCTTTTTCCAGCTTCGAGGATGCAGCGCGCCTCAATCCGCAAAACGCCCAGTACATCACCGCCCGTGAGATGATGCGGCAGAAGCTGGTCTCTGACCATCTGAAGAACGGCAACAGCGCCGTATTGACGGCGGAGGAAGCCGGCAAGCTTTCCCCCGAAAACCGGCGCGTCCAGGCGATGGCTGAATTCCAGAGCGCGCTCAATCTCGACCCCACGAACGACTACGCCGCCGAACGTCTGCAGGAGCTTGTCTCTGAAGAAGCGCCGGCTTCCCCCTCACTGGAACAGATCACCCAAGGGTCGGAAGAGATACGGCTGCGGCCCTCCCCTGAACTCAAGGACATTCACTTCCGCGGCGACAGCCGGGCCCTGATGACGCGCATCGCCGATCTCTACGGGTTGACGCCCATTTTTGACGACAACTTCACACCGCTGGCCGTCTCGCTGGAGATGAACCATGCCTCGTTTGAGCAGGCAATTGCTGCGGCCACGCCGCAAAGCCACGCCATGTGGACGCCGCTCTCGGAGAAAGAAATCTTCTTCGCCAACGATACGCCTGATAATCGCCGCCAATACGACCGCATGATCCTGCGCACGTTTTATGTCTCCGATGTTTCCAGCCCGGAAGCCATGAACGATTTAGTGTCGCTTCTGCGGAGTATTTATGAGGTTCGTTACGTCGTCGCCAACATAACCCAATCGACCATTACTGCGCGCGCCCCGCGCTCAACCCTCGACGCTGCCGCGGCCTTCATCAATACATTGAATCTGGCCAAACCCCAGGTCATGCTTGACGTCAGGACTTACGAGATTAACCAGTCGCTCTTACATAACCTGGGGGTTACATTCCCTACGCAATTCCAGATGATCAATGTGCCTACGGCGGCGCTTACGGCCCTGGCCAATCAGCCTGATATCCAGGCTCAGATACAGAAGATCATTCAGAACGGAGGGCTCACCCCCCAGAACCAGAACGCCATCAATGCCTTGCTGGCGCAGCTCCAAAACCAGCAGAATTCGCAGCTTTCTCAGCTTCTGAAGCAGCCCTTTGCACTCTTCGGCGGCGGAAAAACCACCTTCGCCGTGGTGATTCCGCCTCTAACCGCCAATTTCAGCTTTAATCAATCTTCGGTCATAAACCTGGAGCACCTGATCTTGCGCGCCTCGCAGGGAGATACCGCGACTTTACGCATCGGTGACCGCTTTCCCATTCAGAACGCGACCTATGCCCCAATCGTTTCCAACCCATTGCTGAACCTTCCCGGATCGCAGGTTTCAACCTTCCCTTCTTTTTCGTATGAAGATCTGGGCATCACCTTGAAAGCCAAACCGTACATCCACATGCGCCTGGTTCCAAATACGGACGACTCAGATTCGGATGTTTCCCAGGAAGGCGCGCCCAACACAAAAGCGCCAGCCACGCCCCGCGCCGCCAAACGCGAAGAAGCCGAGGTGACGCTGGACATGGACTTGAGCATCCGCTCCCTGGGCGGACAAAGCTTCAACAACGTGCCTGTAATTTCCAATCACCAGTACACCGGGACAGTGCGCTTGATGAATGGCGAAAGCGCGCTCGTCGTAGGCAGCATCTCACGCGACCAGCAACGCAGCCTGAGCGGCCTGCCGTTTTTCAGCCGTATCTTCGGAGTTCTCACCAGTAACAACAACAAGAACAACACCGAAGATGAAATCCTGGTGGTCGTTACCCCCTACATCGTGCGCGGGCCCAACCAGATGGAAAATCCGGAACAATGGCTGCCGCCAGGATCGCCTTAAAGACAGCTCCAAGCTCCAGAGGTTCCGCTGCGGATGCACGATTTTTTTAAGTACTTTGTAAACTGGAGTTTGTAACTACCCCTCTTGTCCTTCCGGCCATGACCCTTCCGCATCTTGCTGCTTTCACAGCCTCATCGTCTAATGACCATCTCCCTTCGCCGGTAGTTTGCATGCACCAATCCGTCTTAAAAGATCTCTCGCCCGCAGCGCGGCCGCTTCTGCTGCTTGCCTGCTGTTTGTCGCTTTTATCTGCACTGCCAACCGCCGCCCAGGTCGCCGTCAGCGTGGACGCCACCGCCAACCAGCATCCCATCAGTCCTTATATATACGGTGTAGCCTTTGGCAGCGCGGCGCAACTCAGCGATTTGAATGCTCCTGCAAACCGCTGGGGCGGCAATTCCACTACGCGCTATAACTGGCAGACCAACAGCTCCAACCACGCTTCGGATTGGTATTTTGAAACTATAGGCACCGGCACGCCAGGTCAGGACGCGGATAACTTCATCTCTGATGCCAAGAACAACGGCGCTCAGCCCATGATAACGATCCCCATTATTGATTGGATCGCCGCCGCAGGTCACGTCAATCATCCCTTCCCCTGCAGCTTTTCCATTGCCAAATACGGCGCGCAAACCGGCAATGACTCTCAGTATGACCCGGATTGCGGCAACGGCATCTCTTCATCTACCGGCAAGCCCATTACCGGGAACAACTTCAATGACGCTAACGTGCAAAACAGCACCACAATACAAACGCAGTGGGTGCAGCACCTGGTAAGCAAATGGGGCGCGGCCAATGCGGGCGGATTGCAGTATTACATCCTCGACAACGAGCACAGCATCTGGCAGGGCACGCACCGCGATGTGCACCCCAATGGCCCCGGGATGGACGAAATCTACCAGAAGATGCGCGACTACTCTTTAGCGATCAAGTCGGTCGATGCGAACGCGACTGTGGTCGGCCCGGAAGAGTGGGGATGGGACGGTTATTTCTTCAGCGGCGAAGACCAGCAGCTCTTTGGCCAGGGCAACTACAGCACCCCTGACAAGGTAGCCCATGGCAACGAATATTATCTTCCCTGGCTGCTCGACCAGTTCCATCAATATGAGCTGACCTACGGCCAGCGGCTGCTGGATATCTTCAGCGTTCACTACTATCCGCAGGGCGGCGAATACGGCAACGATAACTCTACGAGCATGCAGATTCTTCGCAACCAATCCACCCGCTCGCTGTGGGACCCAAACTACGTTGACCAGAGCTGGATTCCCTCGACCGGCATCGATAAGGGGATCGTCATGCTTATTCCGCGCCTGAAAACGTGGGTGGCGCAGCATTATCCCGGGCTCAAGACCGCCATCACGGAATATAACTGGGGCAACGAGCCCAACATCAACGGCGCCACCACGCAAGCAGATATTTACGGCATCTTTGGGCGCGAAGGACTGGACATCGGCGCGCGCTGGACAACGCCCGACGCTTCCACTCCAACCTATAAAGCCATGAAGATGTACCGCAACTACGATGGCAACAAATCAACCTTCGGCGATACCAGCGTGCTAACTACGGTCCCCAACCCCGACCATCTTTCCGCCTTCTCTGCTGTTCGCAGCTCCGATGGCACGCTCACGGTCATGCTGGTCAACAAAGACGCAGGTACGAGCCCATCGGTCAGCGTGAGCCTCGCCCATTTCCAGGCCAGCGGCGTTGCCCACGTGTGGCAGCTCACCAGCGCGAATGCCATCAACCACCTGAGCGATATCAACTTTTCTTCCAGTACCATTACTCTGACCGTGCCCGCTCAAAGCGTGACGCTGCTGGTGGTTGACGCCGCCAACTTTACTGTTTCAGTTTCCAATCCTGTGCAAACGGTGTTGGCCAATCAAACCGCAACCTTCAGCGGTACCCTGACCGCGTTCAACGGTTACAGTAGCCCGGTCACAATCACCTGCGGCGCCGGCGCACCTTCCACCTGCACTCCGGCAACGGTAACCCCCACTGCTGGCGGCGCAGCTTTCAGCATCACCGCCGGCAACCCCGTTGGAGGCAGCTTCACGTTCAATCTCGTGGCCACCGGCTCTGATCCGCGAGCCATTGTGCATCAACAGCAAGTCACGCTGCTCGTCTCCGATTTTGCCGTATCCATCTCCAATCCTGTGCAGACGGTCACGGCGAACCAGACTGCAACCTTCAACGGCGTACTGACAGCACAAAACGGCTACAACTACCAGGTCACGGTGAGCTGCGGCGCCGGCGCTCCATCCACTTGTCCGGCAAGCTCACCGGTCACCCCTACACCCGGCGGTGTCGCGTTCAGCATCAACGCCAGCAGCAACACCAACGGTGACTACATTTTTAATCTCATTGCCACCGGCTCTGATCCCGGCACCCTGACACACAACAGCCAGCAGCTTACGTTGCACGTGCTCCCCAGCGCCGACCTTGCTGCCGGGCTCAGCCGCTCTCCTGCTTCGTCCCACGTCATGATCGGCACTCCTCTCGCCTATACCGCAACCGTGACCAACAATGGTCCCGATAGTACAGCAGCAACGGTGACTCTCGCCTTCTCCAGAAATGTGCATATCACCGCCATGGACGCGGGCTGCACCGGCTCCGGCCCCGTGCAGTGCACTTCTTCAACCCTGGCCAGCGGCGCCAATGCCACGTTCCATGTGACCGTGCTGGCTCCCATGACCCATCTCTTGAACGCGACAGCGTCGGTCAGCTCTTCTACGACAGCCGATCCCAATCCCGGCAATAACTCAGCCACCAATTCGGTGAAGATTTGCCTGCGGCCCATGCGCTGGGCAATGGGTATGGGCGCTCCGTAAAAAAGTTGCCAGTAGCCAGTTGCCAGTCTTGGGTGCTTGGGTTCTGTAAATGAATTTCACCACCGAGACACAGAGAAAAACAAAACCAGCCGCAGATTTACGCAGAGCAACGCAGATTAAACGTTAATTACAGATGGAAGCTAAAACTGGCAACTGGCAACCGGCTACTGGCAACTTACTTGTAGATTGAATACTGGTCGGTGGGTTTTTGCAGTTTGATGGTGATTTCCTGCTCCGGTTGGTTGATATCGAAATCTTCGCCGTAGGTGCGGAAGCCGGGGGCAATCACCTGCACGCGGAGCTTGCCGTAGGGGACGCCATCCATATTGGCCTTGCCGTCAGCGTCGGTCTTCAACTCGATGCCGCCTTTATCCTGGTGGCCTTTGCTGTTCACCGGATGCAAGACAACAGCAGCGTTCCGTACCGGCTTCCCATTGCTGTCTTTCAGGACCACCAACTTCAGACTGGAATAAGCCTTCCCGCCAGCCAAGGCAGGAATGGCCAGCAATGCCGACAACAGCAGCAGGATGGCAGATCGCATAGGGACATTCTAACCCAGTTCCCGGTTCTCAGTTCTCAGTTCTCAGTAGGGGATGGTCTGGGAACTGAGAGCGAAAATTGTTCTCTGGGCTGTTTGCGAGAGGGGGTGGGGTTACTAAGTAACCTCTGAGCGGTCGCTGTTTGGGAGCGGGGGGGTGGGTATTACTCGAGTAATGAATCCGGCAGAGGCAGAAATATCCTAACGCAGTTCTCGGTTCTCAGTTCTCGGTTCTCAGTTTGGAAAAGCGGGGGGATGGGGTTACCAAGTAACATCTGAGCGGGTGGCTGTTTGGGAGCCGGGGGGTATTACTCGAGTAATGAATCTGGCAGAGGCAGAAATATCCCGTTGCACGCACTGGCTAGCGAGGCATGGATCGAGCTTTCAAAGATCAGCGGGGCAAGTGCGCCCAAATAGATCATGCCAGCAATTTGATAAAGCGCAATGATTTGATACCACTTTCTCCCGCCCCAGCGAAAGAACGCGGATTCTCATGAGGCAATTGTTTGCTTTTTTCTGGTTACGGTACAGGTCGCTAGAAGCTGAAGTTGAGTCACTTACGCTCAACTATTTGACAATAAAAATTGCCTGTAGCATAATTAGCACTCGATAAGACTGAGTGCTAACAATAGCACTTAAGTTGCAGTAGCTCAATGAATCCCAAGCTGTAAACACTTAATTCTAAACCAGATTTCCATCAAGGAGCAAAAATCATGGCACAGAAGCTGACACCACTACATGACCGCGTTGTGATCCGCCGGATTGAGGACCAGGAGACGGTCCGCGGTGGCATCATTATCCCCGACTCAGCCAAAGAGAAGCCCCAGGAGGGCGAGGTCATCGCCGTTGGCAAGGGCAAAAGCAACGACGAAGGCAAGGTATTCCCTCTCGACGTGAAAGAGGGCGACCGGGTCCTATTCGGCAAGTACTCCGGCACCGAGATCAAGATTGACGGCGAAGATTTCCTCATTCTGCGGGAAGAGGAGATTCTCGGCATCCTGCAAGGCGCCCACTCCGGCAAGTCGCATAAGGAGCGGGAGACCGCGGGATCAAGAAGGTAGTTTCGAGTTTCAAGAAATAAGCACTTAGCAATTAGCAGTTGGCATTTAGCCAGCTAAGTGAATAGAAGCCTTCCAGCGAAAGAGCCCGATGCTTCAGATCTGAAAGGATTAACAACAGCTCGTGGCTAGAAGCAGAAGCTAAAGGCTAAGAGCTAAAAGCTAAAAGCTTGCATGCAGTTCCAAACATTTCGGGGCGATAAACGCCCAACGAACTACGAGAATCAAGGAGAAATAAAGATATGGCAAAGCAAATTATTCATGGTGAGGAGTCGCGGCAGGCGATCCTCCGCGGCGTCAACATTCTGGCCGACGCCGTAAAGGTGACGCTCGGTCCCAAGGGCCGCAACGTCGTAATTGAAAAGAAATTCGGTTCCCCGACCATCACCAAGGACGGCGTAACCGTAGCTAAAGAAATTGAATTGAAAGACACCCAGGAAAACATGGGCGCGCAGATGGTGCGCGAAGTCGCCAGCAAGACCAGCGACGTGGCCGGCGACGGCACCACCACCGCCACGGTTCTGGCGCAGGCCATCTACCGCGAAGGCGTGAAGACGGTTGCCGCCGGCGCGAACCCGATGGCGCTGAAGCGCGGCATCGAGAAGGCCGTGGCCGCGGTTTGCGGAACCATTGACAAGAACGGCGACCGCAAAAAGGGACTGCTCGATGACCTCAGCAAGCCCGTGACCGGCGAGATGATCGCCCAGGTGGGCACCATCTCGGCCAACAACGATGAGACCATCGGCAAGATCATCGCCGAGGCCATGAAGAAAGTCGGCAAAGACGGCGTGATCACCGTGGAAGAATCCAAGACCATGGAAACCCAGCTCGACGTGGTTGAGGGCATGCAGTTCGACCGCGGATACCTCTCGCCTTACTTCGTCACCGATCCTGAGCGCATGGAAGCGGTGCTCGAAGACGCTTATATCCTCATCTACGAAAAGAAAATCTCTTCCATGAAAGACCTGCTCCCCGTCCTGGAAAACATCGCCAAGAGCGGCAAGCCGCTGCTGATCGTCGCGGAAGATGTTGAAGGCGAGGCGCTAGCCACCCTGGTGGTCAACAAGCTCCGTGGCACGCTGCAGGCCGTGGCCGTAAAGGCCCCTGGCTTCGGCGACCGGCGCAAGGCCATGCTGCAGGATATCGCTATCCTGACCGGCGGCAAGGCCGTGACCGAAGACCTGGGCATCAAGCTGGAGAACGTGCAGATGCAGGACCTCGGCCGCGCCAAGAAGATCACGGTGGATAAAGACAACACCACCATCGTGGAAGGCAAAGGCAAGAGCGTTGAGATCGAAGGCCGGGTAAAGGAAATCCGCGCCCAGGTGGAGAAGACCACCAGCGACTACGACCGCGAGAAGCTGCAGGAGCGGTTGGCCAAGCTGGTTGGCGGCGTTGCCGTCATTAAAGTCGGCGCAGCCACCGAGACCGAAATGAAAGAGAAAAAAGCCCGGGTGGAAGACGCCATGCACGCAACCCGCGCGGCAGTCGAGGAAGGCATTGTCCCCGGCGGCGGCGTGGCCCTGGTGCGCTGCGTCCCGGCAATCGATAAGCTCAAGCTGGAAGGCGATGAGTTGATCGGCGCCAACATCGTAAAGCGCGCGCTCGAAGAGCCCCTGCGGCAGATCGTAGCCAACGCCGGCGAAGAGGGCGCCATTGTGGTCGGCAAGATCCGCGAGCACAAAGACCCCGACTTCGGCTACAACGCCCAAACCGGTGAGTTCGAACACCTGGTAAAGGCGGGCGTAATCGATCCCACAAAGGTCACCCGCACCGCCCTGCAGAACGCCGGCTCCATCGCGGCGCTCATGCTCACCACCGAAGCCCTGGTATCGGAGATTCCGGAAGACAAGAAGGAAGCTCCAATGCCGGGTGGACATGGCGGAATGGGTGGATTCTAAAAAAGCAGCTACAACTTGGAAGTTAGAAACAAATTCGCGAGGCCCCACAGCAATGTGGGGCTTTTGTGTTTTAGAAAGAAATGAGGAATTTAAGACTTTATGGGCTGGCTGGGCTGGAACGAAGCGAAGCCAGAGAACAGGCACAAAGCAAGGCAGCCAGGCCGACGCTTGTAGGAGGACGAATTGGTTTACTGATGATAGCCGCTGAGGCTTTGCAACTGTCGAACCAGGCACCGGTTGTAAGCGGCTGGTCCTTGGAGCAACTTGGCGCTAGAACAGACGGCTTCGATCGACTGCCGTTCGTCATAACCTAGGCTGGACAAGTCAGGTCGTCTCGGGCCAGCTGACCACTCCCCAAGCTGTCGAACCAGGCACCGGTTGTAAGCGGCTGGTCCTTGGAGCAACTTGGCACTAGAACAGACGGCTTCGATCGACTGCCGTTCGTCATAACCTAGGCTAGACAAGTCAGGTTGTCTCGGGCCAGCTGACCACTCTCCAAGCTGTCGAACCAGGCACTGGTTGTAAGCGGCTGGTCCTTGGAGCAACTTGGCGCTAGAACAGACGGCTTCGATCGACTGCCGTTCGTCATAATCTAGTCTGGACAAGTCAAGTCGTCTCGAAGCGGATGACCGTTGCTCCTCGGAACTTAGGCCAGACAAAGATGATGGGTTGGGCTCCGAGAGTGAAGTAGGCTTCTCTGGGGACGAAGTAGGCTTCTCGGAGGACACCGTGGCTGCTTCGTCCGGCAATGATTTTGAACTGATCAGCTTGCCTGTCGGCTCATCAGAATTCTGCTTGCGAGGCCGAATGTAACCGACAACTCTCATACCTTCCAGAACAGGTTTTCCCCGCACCGCTCCTTTTGCCAAGAATAAAGCAACGTCCCGGTTCCATATATAGCAAGTTTCACCGGTTGGAGAAATCATGAAAGTGTGGTCCGCCAATACCCCTGTATCCGTTGCTCTCTTCCTAGACTCTGGGTCCACATTGTTCCAAGAGCACTCGGTTGACATGAATGTCTTGGTTTGGCCATAACCATCCATCGGATCGACGCTGAAAAACCCATGCGATGGGTGTTTTGAAGGCATTGCACTCAGGTCCGGTGGCGTTTGTGTCGGTTTGGATACAGTGGACGAACCAACGGACTTCGCGACTTGAAGTTGATCGTTCACATCGGGAGGGTATGCGAGGTCAACTATGACGAAGCCAGCACATATCACGAGCGCGATAATGGTCAGCCGTCGCCGTAAGGAAACTACCCTGGAACTCTTCAACCAAAGCAGCAACCCTGCAAGTACGATGGAGCAAACAAGCGAAACCCAAATGATTCGCAACGCTGCGAGCCCAAACCAAGCGGCCATGAGGCAGAAATAAATCAGAAGTAGGGTGTCGGCGGGCCATATACGTCGCCCAGGATTAGCTGGTGGATTGGCGGAAGAAGCCGCGAATCTTTGACAGGCCGGGCAATACCCACTCGCGTACAACGTCGTGCCGCAAATAGAGCAGTACGGACCTGCTGGTTGCGCTTGCTGAGCTGATTGTTGCGGGGGCTGGCCCGCAGAACTCGATGGCGATTGTGAAGGGGTTCCCTGCCTGAATTCAGCGAGGAGCCGATCATAATCACGCCGCTTACTGACGTTTGACAGAACTCCGTAGGCCTCGTTAATCTCTTTGGTCTTCTCTTCCGCCGCTTGTTTCCAGTACGGCGAGGCCTTAGGGATAGCGTCAGGGTGTACCTGTCGGATCAGCTCTTTGTATGCAGTCTTTATTTCCGCTTGCGAAGCAGTCTCCGCAACACCTAGGACACTGTAATAGGTCTCAGCGCTCACTGACTATCCTCGCGGAGCATCCGACTCGCCTCGGTCATCGCAAAGCGTAGATTCTCGGCCGAGACATAAGTCGCGAGCTCCGAGCGAGTAGCGAGAAGGGCGAGAAACGCCCTGTCTGCGTCATCTGTGCCAATACAGATGATTTCAACTCCTCGGCGCTTTAATATAGCGGCGGAATCAAAGGCCGCTTTGTTGTCGTTGCTTGCGCCGTCGGTCACAACCACTACCGCCGCAAGCGCCGCAAACTTCGATGCGAGCACAAAACCGGCGGCCAGGTCCGTTGAACCTCCCACTATACCGACGCTGAGCTTCGCTATCTTGCGAGCTAGCAGCGAACTGTCAGCAACCGGATCACATACTATAGCTGCCCGGTCCGCAAACACAGCCAACGCCGTCGCGTACCCTTTCGCGCTCGCAGAATTTGCAAAGTCGACTGCGCCGGACTTTGCCTGTTCAAGCTTGTCTCCGGCCATACTCCCGGACGTGTCTAGCAAGAGGAGAACGTTAGAACGAGGACGCGGGATCACAGTTTCGCTGCCGTCACCGGACCTGAGAGCGAGTTTTCCCTGCTTATTCAACGTGAGTAGTTTTCTCATACATGCCTTCGTTTCGCGGCCAAACTGCAGACCTCCATGTTCAGGCGCTTGTTATGCTTCCCACTGGTGACCGCAGCGTGCGCATACCCAGCGTCTATCCCAACTGGTTTGCGCCTGCGCCAATTGATGCGGTGGCTTCCTCGCTCCAACACCTCCAAACACAAATAGAGTGCTGACCACTCCAACAGCTACGGCTAGTCCCTCCGCCCCTTTCTCGTTTAAGCCGATATAAAGTGCAAAAATCAAACCACATATCCCCAGAAAAATGCACAAATATGGTCCGCCATTCGACGGACGTTGGGGGAGGCTTGAAACCAAATCCGACTTGTAAGTGCTAGTCGAACCCCACAGGGAACGCCGAGAGAACCCGACGGTATTTCGACGGTGAGTTCCACTCGCGGTCGCGATTGACAAGGGCTTGGTGCGCCCTGAGCCGCAGTTCGGACACTTGAACTTGTCGATAGCTTTCGATGCCATTTCCATCACCGAGCACAGAAACGTGGTGTTAGCTTCTCTCTGGTAGGGCTGAAATTCTCTACCCCGTTGAACCGAAAGTCAACATTGATCCTGTACCCAACTTTGTGCCCAGTGGCGGGTGGCCCACACAAGCGTGGGGTTCGCTTGTGTGGGGAACGAAGCAGCTGTAAGCTACCTGGGCATGCCTTCCAGACTCAAGCGTCTTCATCACTCCGGACAGAGTCACTTTGTAACTTTCTGGCGGGTTCTATAAAAGGCGATGTCAAGAGAAAAAACCTCTCCTGATCAGATCGGAGAGGACTGCTCGGCATCGAGCCCTCTGTGGGATCTGCATAGCGTTGGTGCGGGCGTGCATGGAACTGCGAA
>Ga0209166_10002246_pt1 | contig 14942 bp, 14 predicted proteins | sample Coa_R1_3_FD_187151 | JGI IMG/M metagenome (GOLD analysis project Ga0209166, IMG submission 187151) | Surface soil microbial communities from Centralia Pennsylvania, which are recovering from an underground coalmine fire - Coalmine... | ecosystem: Environmental > Terrestrial > Soil >... | reverse complement strand
CCAAAGGCTCCGCTAAAATTGGAAACGCCGGACGCCCCTCAACCGCAGCACGGCTTGATTCTTCCGAAGAATTCGACCAACCGCTCGCTTCAGGACACGATTCGTGACGCGGCCAAGAATCCCAATGCCTCGGGCGGTCGCTCGGGACTCTACAGCGGCCCTATGCCGAAGGCGGGTGGCGGACTCAACGGCGGTTCTAATGGACAGCAAGGAGCGGGCGGTACGTTTGGAAACGGCTATGAAATACTGACGCCCACGGAAGGCGTGGACTTCAGCGACTATATGAATCGTGTGGTCGCGGCGGTGCGGCGCAATTGGTATGCCGTTATGCCGGAATCGGTATATCTCGGCGACCGCGGCCGCGTGGCCCTGCAATTCCGCATTATGAAAAACGGTTCTGTGCCGGATGGCGAGCCCGTCCGGATTATGGGTTCTGGCAAAGAGCCCTTGGACCGGGCGGCCGTTTCCGCTATCCGCTCCTCGAATCCTTTCGAACCGTTGCCCCCTGCTTTCAGCGGGCCTTATATCGAACTGCGGTTTATTTTCCTGTACAATTTGCCTGTCGAAGCCGCCTACCAATGAAGCTCAGGCCTCAGCAAATTATTGGCAGTCTCCTTCTCGCGCTTTTTGTGCTGATTTTTATCTTCGTTCGCGCGCGTCATCTTCTGTTTCGATGAATCAGAAAAACCTGCAGCCATTTCTCGTTGCCATTGTGGGACCAACGGCATCGGGCAAGTCCGCGCTGGGAGTGTGGCTTGCCAAGCAGTTCGGTGGGGAAGTGGTAGCGTGTGATTCCACCCAGTTGTACTGCGGGTTCGACATCGGAACCGCCAAGCCTCGGGGTGACGAACGCCGGGGAATTGAGCATCACTTGATTGATGTGCTCGATCCCAATGAGGCAGCCACGGCAGGTGGTTATCGTGAGCGGGCGTTGGTGGTGTTGAAGGATCTGCGCCAACGAGAACGGCTGCCAGTTCTTACCGTTGGCACAGGCCTGTATTTGCGTGTGCTGCTCGATGGCCTCGCGGAAATACCTCAACGCTCTGAGGAGCTGCGCGAACGCTTACGGAACACTGCCAAGGAACATCCTCCGGGTCACTTGCACAGGATTCTCAAGCGGCTCGATGCTCAGGCTGCGACAAAAATTGCCGCCGCCGATGAACAAAAGCTGATTCGGGCCATAGAAGTGTGTCTACTGGCGCGCACAACCATTTCTGAAGTGCATCGGGCAGGGCGCAAGCCGCTAGAAGGCTGGCGGATTTTGAAAATAGGCTTGACGCCACCGCGGGAGAAGCTTTATCAGCGAATCCATGCGCGAACAGCCTCCATGCTTGAGCACGGATGGATTCGGGAGGTTCAAGACCTGCTCAAAAGCGGGCTGAGTGAAAATGCAAAGCCATTTGATTTCATCGGCTACCGTGAATTGCGTGCAGTCCTGCGAAACGAATTGACCCTGCAACAAGCGCGCGAGGCTATTCAACAAGCCACGCGCCGCTATGCCAAGCGTCAGCTCACCTGGTTTCGCAAAGAAGCGGGCGTCCAATGGTTCTCAGGCTTTGGCGACGATCGGGACCTCCAATCCAGCGTTTTCAGATTTCTGCGGTCTGAAGGCGTAGAAGCTGGTCGCGGCGTTCGCGAGGGGGGTGTATAATCCCCTTTCGGATGCATTCCTCCAGGAAAGCGCAAGACCTTATTGTGACTCCCGGCCTGTTTCGGTGACGAAAACACAGCATCAAGTCTCGACAGCGGAGCGCGCCTTGCTGGTCGGCGTGGGGTGGAAGCGTGCGCCCCGATTTCCTGGCATGCCGGCGGGCGAACGGGGCCGCGAGTCGCTTTCCGAATTGGTCGAGCTGGCCCGCAGCGCTGGTGCAGAGGTTGCGGGGACCGTCTTCCAGTTGCGCGAAGCTGCGGACCCTGCCACTCTCGTTGGACGCGGCAAGCTGGACGAAATTCGCGCTGAAGCTACGGCGCACAAAGCGCCTCTCATCATTTTCGACAGCAACCTCTCTCCCGTTCAGCAGCGAAACATCGAAACAGCCACGGATCGCCGCGTAATTGACCGCACGCAGCTCATTCTCGATATTTTTGCGCGCCACGCGCGAAGCCGCGAAGGCCAGATGCAAGTCGAGCTGGCACAACTCAACTACTTGCTGCCACGCCTGACCGGAAAGGGGACTGCAATGTCCCGTTTGGGCGGCAAAAGCGGCGGTGGAGGCGCAGGCGGGGCAGGGGGCGGGGCGGGGCGCATCGGTGTTCGCGGCCCTGGTGAAAAAAAGCTGGAAACGGACCGCCGGCGGATCCGCGATCGTGTGCGCAAGATTGAAGCCAGTATTGACGAGGTGCGCAAGCAGCGCGCACTTCGGCGCGAGACGCGCAATGCGGTTCCGCTGGGAACGATTGCCCTCGTGGGTTATACCAACGCCGGCAAATCCACTTTGTTTAATGCGCTTAGCCGCGCCGAAGTACTGGTTTCCTCTAAAATGTTCGCTACGCTTGACCCGACGATTCGCGCGATTCGCCTGCTTTCCAATCGCCGCGTGCTGTTGTCAGACACCGTAGGTTTCATTCGCGACCTGCCAAAAGGGTTGCTGACGGCGTTTCGAGCCACGCTGGAAGAAGTTCAGGAAGCGGCGTTGATTCTGCACGTCAGCGACGTCTCGAATCCTCATCATGAAGAGCTTGATGAGGATGTGGAGAAGATTCTTCGGGAACTTGATGTTGCCGAGCGGCCCCGCCTGCGCGTACTCAACAAGGTGGATCGCCTGAGCCAGGAGGAACGTGAGGTTCTGGAGTTGGGCACTGCAAGAGCCGGCAACGGAGCTCCGGTCCTCGTTTCCGCGATGACCGGCGAAGGAATCGGCGAATTGTTGAGGCGCATGGACGCCGCAATGCCGGTTGATCCTCTTCTCACGCTTTCCATTCGCTTGCCGTTGGCCGAAGGACGCACTCTGGCTTTGATTCATGCATTGGGTCGCGTCCTTCACTCGGAGATCGATGATTCTCACATGCGGCTGGATGCGGAGATTCCGTCCTCGGTGGCAAAACGGCTTCGCCTGAACCAGTATAGAGTGAGCGGAACTTTTCAGGCTTCTCCGTCGTAGTTGTAGGTGAACGGAGAACCTTGCAATCATTCTGTGATTGTTGAAAGCTCCCAAGTGAGGTTGCCATGGCCGCTTTCTTCCTTTGGTGCATTCTGTTCGTCCTTTGCTGGCCCATCGCGCTATTCGCGTTGCTGATATATCCCTTCGTTTGGCTGCTGACGTTGCCACTACGTATTTTTGGCATTGCCGTTCACGGAGCTCTAAGCCTCATCAGCGCTCTGTTCTTTTTGCCGGTGAGGCTGCTTCGCGGGCCACGCGCCATTTGAGGTGCCGCCGTCTTCTCAGTTGATTACCTTAGAGTAAGGGGCGAGATTTCTCGTTAGTCCTTCATTTTGCGGCACTTGGAACTAGGTTGGTGAGATCATTGACAGGGGAAGCCCGCCTGTGGAAAACACTGTGGAAACTCGAACCTGCACGCTCTTTCTATCCAAGACCTCTCGGCAAATGGTTGCATAGCTCAGGTTTTTGTCCGGCCGTAAGATATTGAAGATACGCTGTTTATTCCTGTTCATTAGGGGCTAACGGCGCTAATGGCGACTGTTTTGGTCCTAAGCCTCCGAAGGCACATTTGCACAGTCTTGCAGCATTCCCCCTAGTCCATTCGACGGAGCTCCTTCTTTCGACCTAGAACTGAACCATTAACCATGCGGTACCGGGAACTGGACAAATTTGTAGGCTAGAGCGGGTTTTTCTCTGATTTTGAAGGGGCCTGACTAGTGTTTTGACGAGTTGACGCTTCTTTTGCCGAAGTCTATAGTGAAACTCCGGTGGCTGCAGCCACAGGGTGGCCCCTCACCGTCATTCGCCCATGAATCTTCCGAACTCACTGACGCTGTTGCGGATATTCTTCGTTCCAGTGCTCATTGTGATTCTCCTGACGCGCAGCCCGACCGTCGAGATGTTCGGTTTTTACATTCACTTCGAGGTTTGGGGCGTTCTGATTCTCCTGTTAGCCGCGGCAACGGACTGGGCGGACGGGTACTTGGCTCGCAGACGCCTGCAGGTGACAACTCTTGGCATTCTTCTCGACCCCATCGCGGACAAACTGCTGATTTCCGCGGCGTTCATAGCCCTGGTGGATATGCACTTGGTCAAGGCTTGGATGGTCGTGATCATCATCGGGCGGGAATTTACAGTCCTCGGGCTGCGGAATATTGCTTCGGCTGAAGGATTCACAATCGCGGCGTCCACCCTCGGAAAAACAAAAATGGTCCTGCAAGTGTGCGCCGTGGCGATCGTGATTGTTGCCGCGCGGCACCCGTCGATGAACCTTTTGGGCCTCGCCTTAATGTGGCTCGTGGTCATCAGCGCCCTGGTCTCCGCCGCGCAGTATTTCCTGCGCTTCTGGAGCCACGTGGACGACAGCATCAAGCAGCGCCGCAGGTTGCGTATGCTAGAAGCACGCAAGAAGTCTCAGGATGCCGTGCCTCTCTGAAGCGGACCGGCATGCCTTGCTGCAGTTAGCACGCAAAGCTATCCGCGGAGCTGTCCTACACCGTAGGCTTCCAAACACCATCCCCCGCGAGGGAGTTTTCTCTGAGCGGCGCGGAGTCTTCGTCACCCTTCATGTGCGGGGTCGCCTGCAAGGATGTATCGGAGTGACGGAACCGAACGAATCCGTAGGCGAAGCCGTAGTCCGTTGCGCTGTGAGCGCCGCCTTGGAAGATCCTCGCTTTGCTCCCATGAAAGAACCGCAACTGGAGGAAATGAGCGTCGAGATTTCTTTGCTTTCCGCTCTCGATCCAATCCTTCCCGAAGCCATCGAGATTGGCTGCCACGGACTCCTGGTCGTTAACCATGCCCAGCGGGGACTCCTCCTTCCAACGGTTGCCACCGAACACGGTCTTACGCGTGAACAGTTCCTTGAAGAAACCTGCCGCAAGGCAGGATTGCCGCGGCAGTCCTGGAAAGACGCAGAAACACAGATATTCGGATTCACTTGCGAGGTGTTCTCGGACACTCCCGCCTCAGGAAAAACATAGATGTTATTGCGGGAACGAAGTGCAGGCCTGAAGTTTCGCAAAAAGAAGCCCGCGCGGGGATGCCGCGGCGGGCCACAAATCATTCGATGAAATGCGGGCTTCCTATTCGATTTCGATATAGTCGCCCGCGTAGATCTCCGAAGAACTGAACGTAATCATGACCGTGGACGAATTGCGGCTCACCATGCACACAATTCCTTCGCCAAGAATCTCGCGGGGCAGGTCGTTCCAACTGTAGCGCTGGGGCGCGCTGCCAAATCCGTACATCATGAATTGATAGTCTTTGGTCTGCGGCACGGTCTCAGACATCGAGCCCTGATAGCGGAAGACGCGGAAGTAATCGCCCAGCTTAACTCCCTGATTCGTGCCCAAATTTACATAAATCGCGCTGTTCTTTCCGAAAGCGTCGGAGTGATCTTTGCCGGACACGACCATCGCCACGGGCTTGCCGCTCACCGGCGCAAAATGGTCAAAAGCGGCCGCTTCCTTGTACGAAGGCGCGGGCCGCTCCTGGTACGGCAGCACAATGTCCCCGCGTTGCATGTAATCGCAGGAGAAGATGATCTGAGCAATGGAAGCTTTTGGCTGGACGTTGACCACGCGAACTTGTCCGGCATCAATATATTGCGTACCCATGGCTTTCATCAGTTTTTCCTGCCACTTGAACCACGGTGCGTCGCCGGCGTAATCATCGGGTCTCACCACGGAGAAGCGATCCCCCACGCGAACGCCCTTGTCTTGTCCGCGGTTGATATAGACGTAGTCTCCGCTGGTGAAGGTAAGCTTGTAGTTAGACTGCTCGCCAGAGATGAGCCGATAGTCTTCTGACACTCTCTGGTCCGTCACGAAGCCCGAGCAATTGATCGTGTTGTAGTCGGGTGCGGTTGGCACGTGCAGCGTGGTCCGGGGCTCTTGGGCCGAACTGGCCGCCACACCCATCACCGCGATTAAAGACAAAGCAGCAATATTCGCGCGCATTCCATGACTCCTTCGAAGACACGCCTGAACCGGCCGTGCGGGGGCGTTTCTTAGCGAAATTATCAAGGCCCGTCCGTTGCGTCAACGGGCAGCCTAGGGTTGCTTTACACTTTTGATACTGTCGCCGCGAGAAAGATTCGGCATACTTAGAGGCCGTCTTTTCAGTAGCTTGGCGGCCTTGGGCAGGGGATGACACTCTTTGGCAAAGGCGTGGGGCGGGTCTGTGCAGTCGCGGCGGCTGCGATGGCGGCAGAAATGTCCCGGCAAGTGCGTTCGGCCCTGCAAAGCGCCCGGACGGTCGAAGTGCGCCTTGACTGGCTGCAGAGCGATGCTGAACGTGCACGGTTTATCCGCTGGCTGAAGAAACACCGTCCGGCAAATGCCACATTTCTTGCCACTTGCCGCCGCAAAGAGGGCGGTGGAAAGTTCGCGGGAGACATCGCTCGCCAGCTTTACTGGCTTAGCCAGGCCCACGAAGCCGGTTGCCAATGGTGCGATGTCGAGATGGAAACCTTCCGCGAGCTTCCGGAAGGTTTCCTACGCGCCTATCCTGTGCCAAGCCGCATCATGCTCTCAATTCACGATTTCGAGCGGACACCTAGCTTGCCTCGCGATATCGTCGTTGCGCGCCACGGCCAGGTGGACGCCGTGAAAATCGCGGCGCGAGCGAAAACTATCGCGGACAGCGTTCGCCTCCTAAAGGTTGCTCGACGCTCCAGAAACTTCGTGGCCGTTCCCATGGGAGATGTAGGGCTACCTGCCCGCCTTCTCGCCCTGCGCGAGGGCAGCGAACTCGCCTATGCGCCCGTCGCCGAAGCCACAGCTCCTGGCCAGGTTTCGCTTGAGGAAACGCTTCGTCTTTACCGACCCCACTTACTCAACCGGAAGACCCAGGTCTACGGTGTGATTGGCAATCCGATCGGTCATTCGCTCTCGCCGTTACTCCATAACACTGGATTCGTGGCGCGTCACCTGAACGCCGTCTACCTTCCGTTCTTGGTGCACCAACTCGGTGATTTCCTGAAAGCCATTCCTGACCTTGGCGTTCGCGGATTCAGCGTTACGATTCCCCACAAGCAGACCATCCTCAAGCACTTGAAGGAGTGTGATCCGCTGGCGGCAGCAATCGGCGCTGTGAATACCGTTGTGGTACAGCGCGACGGCTCGCTCTGCGGCTCCAACACCGATTATGTCGGCGTACTTCGCACCCTTCAAAAGAAGCTCCGTATCGCAGGGAGCCGCGTGTTGATCTTCGGCGCGGGCGGCTCCGCGCGGGCCGCTGCGTTCGCATTGGCGCGTGCTGGAGCACAAGTCTTCATCTGCGCACGACGAGAGGGCGCCGCAAAGGAATTGGCCCGCGTCGTCTGTGGCGAAGTGATTCCACGCCGCGCCCTGCACTCGGAGTCCTTTGACGCCATCCTCAATGCCACGCCCCTTGGCATGCATCCCCACGAAGGCGTTTCCCCTTTGTCTGCCCGTGAGTTACAATGCCGCATGGTCATGGATCTCATCTACCGTCCCGAGAGGACCAAGCTCTTGCAGATTGCGGCGCAAAAGGGGATTGCCACGGTGTCCGGAGTGAACATGTTTTTGGCGCAAGGTTTCGCGCAATGGGAAATCTGGACCGGCAAGCGTGCTCCTGAAGCCGCCATGCGTCGTGCTGTTGTTTCCGCTCTGCGATGGCGTTCCTAACATCTCTTCCCTCGAAGTGTTCAGCAGTCGACAATCACGTTCGCTAGACAAAATCCGATTTCTATTCCGAACTCTTAATTTGAGAAGATAGGCAGGCTTTCTCATCCATGATTCAGCCCGACTTTGCAGAATTCCAGCGCTTTGCGAAACAGGGAAACCTCATCCCTGTTTACGACGTATTTTCCGCGGACCTGCTGACGCCTGTGAGCGCTTATCTTCGCCTTGCGCAAGGCGCGCGCTACTCGTTTCTCCTGGAAAGCGTGGAAGGCGGCGAAAAAATCGCGCGGTATACGTTTGCCGGCGCGCATCCGGAAGAAGTCTTCCGCTACGGCAATGGCGCGTGCGTTCTCGAAAACCGTGAACGCCTCGTTTGGGAAGAGCGCGACCCCATTTCCTTTTTGCGCGAACGCGTCGAGCGTTTTCGCCCGGTCCGCCTTCCGGGGTTACCGCCGCTCATCGCCGGCGCCATCGGCTACTTCAGTTACGACATGGTCCGCCTCATCGAGCGCCTTCCCAAACGCCTGCGGGACGAAATCGGCCTCTACGATGCGGTGCTCATGTTCTATCACGGCTTGATTGCTTTCGATCACGTTCAGCACCGTTTGTGGATTGTACGCAACATTTTCACTGAGGGTCACGGAAGCCTACGGTCGAAATACGATACCGCCGTGCGCGAAATCAAGCGAACACGCCAGCTTCTCGAAGAGCCGGTCGCTGCAGAGCACCCGACCAAATCCTCGAGAGCCTCAAAGCGCGCCCCATTGAAAGTAAATTCGAATTTCCACCGCCCCGAATACCTCGAGGTCGTTCGCAAAGCCAAGCAGTACATCCGCGCTGGCGACATTTTCCAGGTCGTACTCAGCCAGCGCTTTTCTGTGAAAGCGCAGGCCGATCCATTTGAAATCTATCGCCAGTTGCGCGCGCTGAATCCTTCTCCGTATCTTTTTTATCTTCAACTGAACGATGTTGCAGTCGTCGGCAGTTCGCCGGAAATGCTTGTCAAAGTTCAGGGACGGGACGTTTTCTATCGTCCCATCGCCGGCACGCGCCGCCGCGGCAAAGACGAAGCCGAAGACCAGCGCCTTGAGCGCGAGATGCTCTCGAGCGAAAAAGAGCGCGCCGAACACATCATGCTCGTGGACCTCGGCCGCAATGACCTTGGCCGCGTCTGCGAATACGGTACGGTCAAAGTGGAAAAACTCCTCACCGTCGAACGCTATTCGCATGTCATGCACATCGTTTCAAGTTTGCGCGGTCGCTTGCGCGAAGACGTCGATTGCTTCGATGCATTGATGGCTTGTTTCCCCGCGGGTACTGTCTCCGGCGCTCCCAAAGTGCGCGCTATGGAAATCATTGAGGAGCTGGAACGCACCCGCCGTGGGATCTACGCAGGCGGCATCTTGTATCTCGACTTTGCGGGCAACCTCGATTCCTGCATTGCGCTTCGCACCATGGTCGTAAAAAACGGGGTGGCTTACGTGCAGGCCGGCGGCGGCATAGTTGCGGATTCTACGCCCGAGGGCGAATATCAAGAGAGCGTCAACAAGTCGAAAGCTTTGCTGACCGCGCTGGAGGCCGTAGCTCGAGGAAGTCGGGCAGGAAAGTAGCGATGGTTCTTTTGCTGGACAACTACGACTCGTTCACCTACAACCTTGCGCAGTATCTCGGCGAGCTAGGGTGCGATGTCGAAGTCCATCGCAATGACAGAATCACGGTCGAGGAGATCGCCCGCCGCAAGCCCGAACGTATAGTGATTTCTCCCGGCCCGTGCACTCCGCAGGATGCAGGCATCTCGGTGGAGCTTATCGAGCGCCTGGCCGGAAAATTTCCCATCCTCGGAGTTTGCCTCGGCCACCAGGCCATTGGCGCAGCGTTTGGGGGTAAAGTCATTCGCGCTCCAAAGCTGTTCCACGGCAAAACCAGCCAAATCCATCACGACGGCAAAAACATTTTCCGCAAACTTCCCGACCCACTAACTGCGACGCGCTACCACTCTCTCATCGTAGAGAGAAAATCCCTGCCCCGCGAGCTTTCCATCACCGCGGAAACCGAGGACGGCATCATCATGGGCCTTCGCCACCGCCGCCACAAAATTGAAGGCGTCCAGTTCCACCCCGAATCCGTCCTAACCGAATCAGGCAAGCAACTCTTGCAGAATTTTCTTTCTCTTTGACCGGGCGGGCTTTTTGTTCTTCTCTGCGGCTCTCTGTGTCTCTGCGTTTATTTTCTCCCTACCAATTCAAATCCGCCAAAATCGCGCCGTAAATCTCCATCCCGCGCCAGAAATGCCCGAGCCGCAAATTCTCATCCGAACTGTGCTGATGATTGTCATAATTCACAATCGGCACGCCGACCCACTGCAAGCCCAGGTCGTCGAAAATGTACATGGGCACGCTTCCTCCGCTAGACGGCATAAGCACCGTATCGTTTCCTGCGGCCGCCCGCACTACTTCCGCGATGGCCTTGGACATTGGCAAATCCATCGGGGTCCGCGACGCCCGGTATCCGCCCTCGTAAATCACTTTTGCAATCCGCGAATGAACGCGGCGCTCCTCAAGAGTCGGCTCGCGGTCAACTACAAAGAATCCTTGCTTCTCGATGAATGACGCAATCTGCTCGAACTTTTTCTTTGGGTCCTCGCCCTTCACCAGCCGCGCCTCCAGCGAAGCCTCTGCTTTCTCAGGCACCACGTTCTGCGACTGCGCGCCGACGTACGCACTGTGCAATCCGCGAACGTTCAGCGAAGGCTCCATGATTAATTCCGCCAGTTTTTTCCCGCCGCCTTCCGGCTTCGCAATTCCCAGCTCACGTTTCAAGTCGGCATCGTTCGCTGGCATTTCCGCCAGCGCTTTCTTCTCCACCTCGCTCAGTGGCGTCACGTCGTCGTAATATCCGGGGATTAGCACGCGCCCATCCTCATCCTTCATGGATGTCAGCAGCCGCGACAATTCCATCGCCGGATTCGGCGCCCAGTTCCCGTAATGCCCGCTGTGTAGCGCGCGCACCGCCCCGTAAATCGTCAGGTCGATGCCGATGTCCCCGCGATTGCCAAAGAAAACCAGAGGTCGCCCGCTTTGGTGCACTGGCCCGTCGGCGGTGATGAGCAGGTCAGCGCCGAGCAAATTCCTGTGCAGTTCTAATGTCCTTTGCAGATTCGGCGAGCCCGCTTCTTCTTCGCCCTCGAGAATGACTTTCAGATTCACCGCCAGGGGAATCCTTTTGGCGTGTAGAGCATCAATCGCATCGAGAAGCGCAACAATCGGTCCCTTGTCGTCGGACGCAGACCGCGCATAGATTCGCCAATCATCCGTGCGAGCAACGGGCTTCTCATCTATCCCTTTGCTCGGTTCAACGTGCTCGTCGCAGACGTCCTTGCCGTTTGTCCAAATCTTGGGTTCAAATGGCTGAGTGCATTTCCATGCTGCCGGATCCACCGGCTGCCCGTCGTAATGCGCGTAGAAAATCACCGTGCGTTTCGCTTCTGCCGAAATCAGCTTTCCAAAAACCACTGGTCCGCGCCCGGTGATGGGCAGCAAATGCGTTTCGATGCCACGCGCTTCCAGCATCTCCACTAGATGCGCGGCGTTCTTCTGAATGTTCGCAGTGTCGCTCGCAACATTCGGGATCGCGAGAAATTCGGTCAGCTCCCGCACAATACGGTCTTCGTTCTCCATCCGGTACTCGCGCACAGCCTGCACGACCTGCGCTGGCGACGGCGGTGCAGCCTTCTGTCCTGCAACCAGACTCGGCAACAGAAGCATCGCCAGAGTTCCCACGATCTTCTTCAACGTGTTTCCCCCCATTTTCGACCTGAGATCAGGCGGCGTTCGTAAATGCTTTGAGATTTTCAAGCGTCTTGCGAGCTTTTCCGTAGTCAATAACCGAACGTGCCGCATCCGCCGCGTCGCGGAAATTCTCGGAGACTCCCGCCGCCACCAGCGCCGCAGCCGCATTGACGACCACAATATCGCGTGGAGGCCCAGGCTCGCCCTCTAGGATTCGCCTAATCAGCGCCGCGTTTTCCTCTGCCGTCCCGCCGCGAACTGCCGCGAGCGGCGCGGGCTCCACGCCAAACTCTTCTGGCGTAACGCTGAATCTTCGGACTGTCCCGTCACGTACCTCCGCCACCATCGTTGGTCCGGCTAATGAAATCTCGTCCAATCCGCCACCGCCATGCACGACGAAGGCGCGTTCTGTTCCCAGTTCCGCCAACGTAGCGGCCACAAGATCCATCACATCTATCGTGAAAACTCCAAGGACCTGCGCTTGTGCCCCGGCCGGATTCGTCAGTGGCCCCAGCAAATTGAACACCGTGCGAACCCCAATTTGCTTTCGAGCGGGGGTTGCATGCCGCGTCGCCGTATGCGCCGCTTGCGCGAACAAAAAGCCAATCCCAATTTCCCGAATAGCCTGTCCATACCGTTCGAATGGCAAATCGATTCGAACTCCGAGCGCTTCGAGCACATCCGCCGAACCACTTTGAGAACTCGCCGCGCGGTTCCCGTGCTTCGCCACTCGCGCCCCCGCCGCCGCGGCCACGATCGCCGCCGCAGTCGAGATGTTAAACGTCTTGGAGCCGTCGCCACCCGTCCCGCAGGTATCTACCATGTTCGTCGGTCGCGCCTCGCCATCAACGAACACTCGCGTCGCATGCTTCCGCATCACTTGTGCGAAGCCTGCAAGCTCCTGCACCTCCAGCGTCCGCCGGTTCAGTGCCATCAGCACCCGCACAATCTCAGGCGTCGCCATGCGGCCTGACAGAATCTCTTCCATCAACGCTTCGGCCTCACCGCGCGTAAGAGCGCGGCAGGCTTCCACTCGGTCTATAAGGGACAAACTCATTGCTCCTCGCCGCCCCGGCTCTCGCTGCATCGCCCAGACAACCTGCATTTGCTTTTCGTTTTCATAACGTTTTTTTCATAATCTTGCGGAACACCCCTTCGCGAGTACAGCGCTGAAACACTTAACTTTCTTGGGCGTTCTTGCTCCTGTTTCCCGTTCCGAGTACACTTTTATGTTTCGACTAGCCTCAAATTCTAACACTGGCTAACGGTTTCAAGCCTGAACGGAAGCACAAGAAACTTCATGAAAATCCACGAGTACCAGGCTAAGGCGATACTCGCGCGCTACGGTGTCACCACTCCTCGCGGCGAAGTCGCTTTTACCAAGGAAGAAGCTCGCGAAGCCGCCCACCGCCTTAAATCCAATATTTGCGTAGTCAAAGCGCAAATCCATGCCGGCGGCCGCGGCAAAGGGGGCGGCGTCAAGCTCGCGCGTTCAGCCGATGAAGCTGCTGACATTGCCGGCCACATTCTCGGCATGAAGCTCGTCACTCCGCAGACCGGTCCGGCCGGCCGCATCGTCAAGCGCCTGCTGATCGAAGAAGGGCTGGACATCAAGCGCGAACTCTACCTCGGCCTTCTTGTCGATCGCTCGTCCGGTCGCGTGGTTTTCATGGCCAGTGCTGCGGGCGGCATGGAAATCGAGGAAGTCGCCAAGAAAGATCCTTTCGCAATCCTGCGCGAGACCATTCATCCTTCCGTCGGCTTGCAACCTTACCAGGCTCGCAAGATTGCCTTCGGCCTCGCCTTGCCGCTTGAAGTCGTCAACTACGCCACGCCCTTTCTGCAAGCTCTCTACCGCGCATTCACCGACACGGACGCCTCGCTTCTCGAAATCAATCCCTGCGTTTTGACCGGCGACGGCAAGCTCGTTGCCCTCGACGCTAAGATGACCTTCGACGACAACGCCTTATTCCGCCACAAGGAACTCCGCGAATTGCGCGACTTCGATGAGGAAGACCCCCTCGAAGTGGAAGCCTCGAACTACGGCCTCAATTACATCAAGCTCGACGGCAGCGTCGCGTGCATGGTGAATGGCGCCGGCCTCGCTATGGCCACCATGGACATCATCAAATACGCGGGCGGCTCACCCGCAAACTTTCTCGACGTAGGCGGCGGCGCTTCCGCCGACCAGGTCAAAAATGCTTTTCGCATTTTGATGAACGATCCCGCCGTAAAAGCGGTCTTCATCAATATTTTCGGGGGCATTTTGCGTTGCGACGTTCTTGCCACCGGCGTTGTTGCCGCAGCAAAAGACTTGCAACTCAAAGTTCCCGTCGTCGTTCGCATGGAAGGCACCAACGTCGAAGTTGGCCAGCAGATTCTTCGCGAGAGCGGCCTCAATTTCACCATCGCCAGCGACATGAAAGACGGCGCCCAAAAAGTCGTGAAGCTCGCCGGGGGTGCCCGATGAGCGTCCTCGTCAATGAAAATACCCGCCTGCTCGTGCAAGGCTTCACCGGCCGTGAAGGCACCTTCCATGCCCAGCAAATGATCGAGTACGGCACAAACGTTGTCGGCGGCGTTACTCCAGGTAAGGGTGGAACGAAACATCTTGAGCGCCCTGTCTTCAATACCGTTGCCGAAGCCGCAAAAGTCACTGGCGCGAACACTTCTGTCATTTTCGTTCCGCCGCCGTACGCCTCTGACGCCATTCTGGAAGCCGCCGACGCCGGCCTTCCTCTCATCGTTTGCATCACCGAAGGCATTCCCGCTCTCGACATGGTTCGTGTAGCCTCCACCGTCGACTTCAAGAAAACGCGTCTCATCGGCCCCAATTGCCCCGGCATCATTTCTCCGGGCAAATGCAAGATCGGCATCATGCCCGGCCGCATCCACAAGCAAGGAAATGTGGGCGTCGTCAGCCGCAGCGGCACTCTGACGTACGAAGCTGTCCATCAATTGACCCTGCTCGGCATCGGCCAGTCCACCTGCATCGGCATCGGCGGCGATCCCATCATCGGCACGCCCTTTCTCGACGCCATCAAACTTTTCAACGATGATCCAGAAACGCACGCCATCATTTTGATCGGCGAAATCGGTGGCAACGCCGAAGAACAAGCCGCGGCCTGGATCAAAGCCAACATGAAAAAGCCCGTTATTGGCTTCATTGCCGGCCAAACTGCGCCGCCGGGCCGTCGCATGGGTCACGCCGGCGCCATCATCAGCGGCGGTCAAGGTACTGCGAAAGATAAATACGCGGCCATGGCAGCAGCGGGCATCCGCACAGTCGAAACTCCCGCGGAACTCGGGTCCACTGTCGCCACCGCCCTGAAATAGGTGTGGGTAGCACTGGCTTCAGCTTGGCGCTGGTCACGTAACTTGACAGGGCGTGTCTTAGGCGGTCT
>Ga0209166_10002245_pt1 | contig 14972 bp, 14 predicted proteins | sample Coa_R1_3_FD_187151 | JGI IMG/M metagenome (GOLD analysis project Ga0209166, IMG submission 187151) | Surface soil microbial communities from Centralia Pennsylvania, which are recovering from an underground coalmine fire - Coalmine... | ecosystem: Environmental > Terrestrial > Soil >... | reverse complement strand
GCTGGTCCGGTCGGTGCTGGTCCGGTCGGTGCTGGCCCGGTCTGGGTCCCGGCGGCCTGCTCGGTCATGATGATGCCTCCTCCACTGCCCTGCTGGTGGCATCCTTCCAGGCCATCCAGCCGAGCAGCGCACACTTGATTCTGGCTGGGTACTTCGATACCCCGGAAAACGCCACCGCATCCTCGAGCAGATCTTCGTCCGGCTCGCCCGTGCCCTTTGACCGCATGAGCGCCAGGAATTCCTCGCACACCACCATCGCGTCACCGACGCTCTTGCCGATGACCAGGTCTGTCATGACCGACGCGCTGGCCTGGCTGATCGAGCAGCCCAGGGCGTCATAGGACACGTCGGCCACGGCCTGTTCGCCGCCGACCTCCTTGAGGCTGACCCGCACGGTCACCTCGTCCCCGCACAACGGGTTGACGTGATGCACCTCGGCGTCATAGGGCTCCCGCAGGCCGCGGTGATGCGGATTGCGGTAGTGGTCCAGGATGATCTCCTGGTACATCGACTCGAGTTCCATCACATCCCCTTACAACACTCCAGCACCAGGCGGATATGCCCTGGGCTAAGACCCTTTCAAAATCTCGGTTCGCCGGGTGATTGTTGCAGGCCAGAATCCATATTCATGATCATTTTATTGATTTGAAAGGGTCTCTATCTGGCGAAGAACCGCTGCGCCTTGCGGATCCCCCCGGCCAGGGCGTCGGCTTCCTCCAGGGTGTTGTACAGGTAGAACGACGCCCGGGTGCTCGACTGCACGCCGAACGCGCGGTGCAGCGGCCAGGCACAGTGGTGGCCGGCCCGTACCGCGATGCCCAGGTCGTCCAGGACCTGGCTGACGTCGTGCGGGTGCACGCCGTCGACGGTGAAGGAGATGGCGCTGCCCCGGCTGGCCGGATCGGCCGGGTCGGCCGGGCCGAGGATCCGCACCCCGTCGATCGCGGTCAGCGCGGCCAGGGCATGGGAGATCAGCCGTTCCTCGTGCGCCCTGATCGCGTCCAGGCCGATCCCGGACAGGTAGTCGATGGCCGCGCCCAGGCCGACCGCCTGGGCGATGGGCATCGTGCCGGCCTCGAACTTGTGCGGCGGCGCGGCGAACGTCGTCCGGTCCATCCAGACGCTTTCGATCATCTCGCCGCCACCCAGGAACGGCGGCATTTCCGCCAGCAGCTCGGCTCGCGCCCAGAGCACGCCGATGCCGGTCGGGCCGCACATCTTGTGCCCGGTGAAGCCCAGGAAGTCGGCCCCAAGCTCGGTCACGTCCACCGGCATGTGCGGGACCGACTGGGCGGCATCCACCAGGACCAGCGCGCCCACGGCGTATGCGGCGTCGGCGATCATCCGCACCGGGTTGATGGTGCCGAGCACGTTGGACTGGTGCACCAGGGCGACCAGCTTCGTCCGCTCCGTAATCAGGTCACCGAGGTTCGAGATGTCCAGCCTGCCGTCCGGAGTCACGCCGAACCAGCGCAGTGTCGCACCGGTCCGCTGGCAGAGCAGCTGCCAGGGGACGATGTTGGAGTGGTGCTCCATCTCGGTGATGACCACCTCGTCACCGGGACCGAGGGCGAACCGGCCCGGCCCGGCGGTGCTTCCCTTGCCGGAACCACCTCCTATGGCGGTCGCGTTGCTCATCGAGTAGGCGACCAGGTTGATGCCCTCGGAGATGTTCTTGGTGAACACGACCTCGGTCTCGTCCCGGGCGCCGATCAGCTCCGCGGCCTTGATCCTGGCGCCCTCGTAGGCCTCGGTGGCCTCCTCCCCGAGCTGGTGGCTGGCCCGGTGGATGTTCGCGTTGTGCCGCTCGTAGAAGTCACCCAGTGCGTCGATCACCTGACGCGGCTTCTGCGAGGTGTTCGCGCTGTCCAGGTAGACCAGCGGCTGCCCGCCACGGATCTGCCGCTCCAGGATCGGGAAGTCCTTGCGGATCAGGGCGACGTCGAGGCTCATGCCGGCGCACCCATGGTGAGGAACTTCTCGTAGCCTTCGCTCTCCAGTTCCTCGGACAGCTCGGCGCCGCCTTCGGCCACGATCCGCCCGCCGACGAACACGTGCACGAAGTCGGGCCGCACGTAGCGCAGGATCCGGGTGTAGTGGGTGATCAGCAGAACCCCGTGGCCCGGTTCGCCGCGGTACCGGTTGATCCCCTCGGACACGACCTTGAGCGCGTCGATGTCCAGCCCGGAGTCGGTCTCGTCGAGGATCGCGATCTTCGGGTTGAGCAGTTCGAGCTGCAGGATCTCGTGCCGCTTCTTCTCGCCGCCGGAGAAGCCCTCGTTCAGGTTCCGCTGGGCGAACTCGGGGTCGATGGACAGCGCGGCCATGGACGAGCGGAGCTGCTTGGAGAAGTCGCGCAGCTTGGGTGCCTCACCCCGGACCGCGGTCATCGCGGTGCGCAGGAAGTTGGACACCGAGACGCCAGGCACCTCGACCGGGTACTGCATGGCGAGGAACAGCCCGGCCCTGGCCCGTGCGTCCACGTTCATCGCCGTCACGTCCTCGCCGTCCAGCAGGATCGACCCGCTGGTCACGTGGTACTTCGGGTGCCCGGCGATGGCGTACGCGAGGGTGGACTTGCCGGAGCCGTTCGGCCCCATGATGGCATGCGTCTGCCCGGCCGGCACGGCGAGATCGACGCCGCGCAGAATCTCCCGGCTGCCGCCGGCCGCTTCCTCCACACTGACGTGCAGGTCACGGATCTCAAGGGTGGCCATTGCCTCTCCTGGTTCAGCTTTCTATGTGGTATCTCAGGCGAGCGCCACGTAGATGTCGTCGCCTTCGATCTTCACGCGGTAGGTCGCCACCGGCTCGGTGGCCGGCGGCCCGGTGGGCTCGCCGGTGCGCAGGTCGAAGCAGGACCCGTGCAGCCAGCACTCCACCGTATGGTCGTAGATCTCGCCCTCCGACAGCGGAACCTCGGCGTGCGAGCAGACGTCGCGCAGCGCGTACACGTCACTGCCGGTCCGGATGATGGCGACGGGCTGGCCGTCCACCTCCACCCCGATGGCACCCTCGCCGGGCAGGTCGGACAGGGCGCAGGCACGGGTGAACCCCCCGGCCGGCTGCTCTGCGGTCATGACAGCTCCAGTTCGATCCCGGCTGCGATGCGCTGAGCCACCTGCGGCACGCCGATCCGGTCGATGAGCGTGCCGAAGAAGCCCCGGATCACCAGCCGCCGCGCCTCGGCCTCGGGGATGCCCCTGGCCATCAGGTAGAACAGGTGCTGGTCCTCCAGCCGCCCGCTGGCGCTGGCGTGCCCGGCCCCGGCCACCTCACCGGTCAGGATCTCCAGGTTGGGCACGGAATCGACCCGGGTGCCGTCGGTCAGCACCAGGTTTCTGTTGTACTCGTAGGTGTCGGTGCCGGTGGCCTCGGCCCGGATGACCACGTCGCCGATCCACACCGCGTGTGCGTCCTTGCCCTGCAGCGCACCCTTGTACTCGACCCGGCTGCGGCAGCTGGGTACCGCGTGATCGACGAAGAGGCGGTGCTCCAGGTGCTGGCCCGCGTCGGCGAAGTACATCCCGAGCAGTTCGGCGTTCCCGCCCGGGCCGCTGTAGTGGACGGACGGGGCGAGCCGCACCAGACCGCCGCCGAGCGTCACGGCGGCATGCCTGATCGAGGCGTCCCGGCCGAGCCGCACGTAGTGGTGCGAGACGTGGACGGCGTCGTCAGCCCAGTCCTGCAGGCTCACCACCACCAGCGACGCGCCGTCGCCCACCGCGAATTCCACGTTGTCGGCGTAGGTCGCGCTGCCGGCGTGGTCCAGGATCACCACGGCCTGGGCCATCGGCCGCACGTCGACCAGCACGTGGCCGAACGTGGCACCCTCGGCGTCGTGGCCGCGCACCGTGACGACGGTCGGCCTGCTGGCCGCCAGCTCCTGCGGCACCGTGATCACGGTCGCCTCAGCGAACGAGGCATAGGCGCGGGCACTGACCCGGTCGGTGGGTACGAACGAGCGACCCAGCCTGCCATCCGTCCGTTCGGCAGAATCAACGATCACCCCGGGGGCGGGGTCCGTTTCCACGGCCACCTTCCCCGGCGTCAGCGGCGAGTCGCCGGGCAGCCCGCGCAGGCGGCGCAACGGCGTGAACCGCCACTGTTCCTCGCGCCCGGTGGGCACCGGGAAGTCCGCGAGGTCGAACGAGCGCAGCTCGTGCAGCCTTGAGACGGGCGCCGAACCCTCTGGCGCCCTGCCGATCCCGGCCATCAGCCGACCGCCCCCTCCATCTGCAGCTCGATCAGCCGGTTCAGCTCGAGCGCGTATTCCATCGGCAGCTCGCGGGCGATCGGCTCGACGAAGCCGCGGACGATCGTCGCCGCCGCCTCGTCCTCGGTCATCCCGCGGCTCATCAGGTAGAAAAGCTGGTCTTCGGAGATCTTGGAGACCGAGGCCTCGTGGCCCATCTCCACGTCGTCCTCGCGGACGTCCACGTACGGGTAGGTGTCGGACCGGCTGACCGTGTCCACGAGCAGCGCGTCGCACTTCACCGTGGACCTGGAGTGCTCGGCACCCTCCTGCACGTTGACCAGGCCGCGGTAGGAGGTCCGGCCGCCGGCCCTGGCCACCGACTTGGACACGATCGTGGAGGAGGTGTTCGGCGCGCAGTGCACCATCTTCGCCCCGGCATCCTGATGCTGCCCGCTGCCCGCGAACGCCACCGACAGCGTCTCGCCCTTGGCATGCTCGCCCATCAGGTAGACGGCCGGGTACTTCATCGTGACCTTGGAGCCGATGTTGCCGTCGACCCACTCCATGGTCGCGCCCGCCTGCGCCACGGCCCGCTTGGTAACCAGGTTGTACACATTGTTCGACCAGTTCTGGATCGTCGTGTACCGGCAGCGCGCGTCCTTCTTCACGATGATCTCGACAACCGCCGAGTGGAGCGAGTCGGACTTGTAGATCGGCGCCGTGCACCCTTCCACGTAGTGCACGTAGGCGCCCTCGTCCACGATGATCAGCGTCCGCTCGAACTGGCCCATGTTCTCGGTGTTGATCCGGAAGTAGGCCTGCAGCGGGATCTCGACGTGGACGCCCTTGGGCACGTAGATGAACGACCCGCCGGACCACACCGCGGTGTTGAGCGCGGCGAACTTGTTGTCGCCCGGCGGGATGACCGTGGCGAAGTACTCCTGGAACAGCTCCGGGTGCTCCCTGAGCGCCGTATCGGTGTCCAGGAAGATGACGCCCTTGTCCTCCAGGTCCTCACGGATCTTGTGGTAAACGACTTCCGACTCATACTGGGCAGCCACGCCGGCGATGAGGCGCTGCTTCTCGGCTTCGGGGATGCCGAGTTTGTCGTAGGTGTTCTTGATGTCGGCGGGGAGCTCGTCCCAGCTCGCTGCCTGCTTCTCGGTGGAGCGGACGAAGTACTTGATGTTGTCGAAGTCGATGCCGGTCAGGTCGGCGCCCCAGGTGGGCAGGGGCTTGCGGCCGAACATCTTCAGCCCGCGCAGCCGCAGGTCCAGCATCCACTCCGGCTCGTTCTTCTTCGCCGAGATGTCCCGGACGACTTCCTCCGACAGGCCACGGCGCGCGGACGCGCCGGCCACGTCGGAGTCAGCCCAGCCAAACCTGTAGCTGCCGAGACCCTCGAGCTCGGAAGGTGCGGTAGTCGTCATAGTGAAGAGCCCTCCGGACTCTGTTGTGTCATGGGTCCCTGGCCTTGCGGCCCTTTCGGCTTGGTATCGCCCCGGCCGGCGGCAAAGGCTCTGCCGCCGGCGAGTGAGCGGTCGGTCACGTGCGTGGTGCAGACGCCGTCGCCGCGGGCGATGGTAGCCAGCCGCTGCACCGGCGTGCCGAGCAGCCTGCCGAATACCTCGGTCTCCGCCTCGCACAGCTCGGGGAACTCGGCCGCCACGTGCGCGACCGGGCAGTGGTGCTGGCAGAGTTGCTCGCCGGTGCCACCGGCCGGAGCGCCGGTCGCCGAGGCGGCGTACCCGTCGGCCGACAGCGCCTCGGCCAGCGCCTGCACGCGCAGTTCCGGCACCGCTCCCTCGACCACTGGAGCGTACCGGCCCTCAAGATCGGCAAGCTGACGCCGGGCGAACTCCGTCACCGCCGCCGGGCCGCCGACCTCGGCGAGAAAGCGCAGCGCACTGCTGGCCAGGTCGTCATAGGCGTGCTCGAACGCGCTGCGGCCCGCGTCGGTAATCGTGAACAGCTTGGCCGGCCTGCCGCGCCCCCGGCTGCGCTGCGCCCTTGCCACCCTGGTCTCGATCATGCCCTCGGCCAGGAGGTTGTCCAGGTGGCGGCGGATCGCCGCCGGTGTGAGCCCAAGCCTGCTGCCGAGCGAGGCCGCGGTGGATGGGCCGAGTTCCAGGATCAGCCTGGCCACCCTGGCCCGCGTCCCGCGCTCTGACCAGCCCTGCTCGGGCAGGCCGCCGGGGACAGCACTGAGCGGCCCGGCGGCGGTCACTGCCATACCGGGGGCCTGCTCACGGGCTGCCCTCATGTTTTTCACAACATCAGTGTGGCGTAAATCCTTCCAGCCTCGCAACACGATCACGTGTGAAGGCCGGCACACCCGGGACCGCCGGTGCGGCGGCGGCTGCCGCCTGCTGGCCGCAGGTGGCTGGCCACACCTGCGGCTCCCGGCAAATAGTCACAAGTCGGTCATGTCCGACACGTGATTATTTGGCGTCGGGTAAAAGGGTCTTCTCAAACCGTCAATGCCCGTATAAAGTGTGGCATTACGTATTCTCCTACTCGGGGGTAGGGAATCCCGGAAAGAAAGGTTAATGTGTATGACCCTGCTTTCGTCCAGGTTTACTGGATCACGTAGGCCCTTGGTGCTGAGTGGTTTGCTCGCTGTATCGCTCGGTGCCGCACTAACCGGTTCCGGCATTACGGCTGCGGGCGCCGCAACTTTCGGCCACACCGTCTCTCATCCTCACGTCACGCTCAAGCCGCGTGGCTCCGCTCCCAACCTGCGTGCGGGCAACCTGATCAACCACGGTGGCCCCGTGCAGAACGCGCCCAAGGTCTACATCGACTTCTGGGGCTGGACCTCCGACCCCAGCGGGGAAAAGACATACCTCAAGAACTTCCTGTCGTCCATCGGCGGGACCTCATGGCTGTCCACGGTCAACCAGTACGGTGGCGGCTCGGCCGGGAACCTGCTGGCGGGGAGCTGGTCCCACACCGCGACCGTCCCACTGCACCCCACCGACACCCAGATCCAGGCCCAGGCCGTCAAGACGGCTAATCACTTCGCGGCCGGCAACTCGGTCAACGTCCAGATCGTGGTAGCCACCCCCACGGGCCACTCCACGTCCGGCTTCGGCACGCAATGGTGCGCTTATCACGGCGCCGTCAGTGCCGACCCCAACATCACCTACACCAACCTTCCCTACCAGACCGACGCCGGCTCCGCCTGCGGCGAGGACTCGGTGAGCAAGGCGCTGGACGGCGTGAGCATCGTCGAGGGCCACGAGCTGGCGGAAGCCATCACCGACCCGCTGCTCAACGCCTGGTACGACTCGTCGGGCCAGGAGATCGGCGACAAGTGCGCCTGGATCAACCTGCACGACATCACCACCTCCAAGGGCTCCTTCGCTGTTCAGCCGCTGTGGAGCAACGCCATCTCAGGCTGCGCCGGGTAACCGGCAGCGCCTCATTCTGGGCAGGCCGCCAGCCAACGTGCTGGTGGCCTGCCCGCGTTGTGCGCTCACCGCACGCCGAGATTCCACGATCATGGGCCAAATCAGGTCAGAATTGTTCAGCAGAAAGGTCAAGGTTTATGCCGCCGCATTTCTTCAGGCTAATTGGGCCAGGCCGGCGCCGGGTGCTGAGTGGTTTCCTCGTTGTGTCGCTCGGTGCCGCACCAGCCGGTTCCGGCATTTCCGCCGCGGGTGCCGCCACGCCCGGTCATGGGACGGCCTTACATCCGTACGTCAAGCTCCAGCCGCGCGGCACCACTCTCAACAGCAACCTGATCAACCACGGCGGGCCGGTGCAGGCCGCGCCCAGGATCTACCTGGACTTCTGGGGCTGGACCTCCGACCCGAGCGGCGAGCAGCCCTACCTCACCGGCTTCCTGCAAGGTGCAGGCGGAACCAACTGGCTGCACACGGTCGCCCAGTACGGTGGCGGCTGGACCGGGAATCTGCTGGCGGGGAGCTGGTCCCACGCCGCGACCGTCCCGCTGCACCCCACCGACGCCCAGATCCAGGCCGAGGCCGTCACGGCAGCCGGTCACTTCGGCGCGGGCACCTCGGTCGATGTCCAAATCGTCGTTGCGACCCCCACCGGTCACTCCACGTCGGGCTTTGGCACGCAATGGTGCTCTTACCACGGCGCGGTCAGTGCCGACACCAGCATCACCTACACCAACTTTCCCTATCAGACCGACGCCGGAGCCGCCTGCGGCGCGTCCCTGGGCAACCCGCTGGCCGGGGTGAGCATCGCCGAGAGTAACGAGATGACGGGCTCCATCACGGACCCGCTGCTCGATGCGTGGTTCGACTCGGCCGGCCGGGAGATCGGCGACAAGTGCGGCAAGATCGAGGACATCACCACCGCGAAAGGGACCTTCCCCGTGGTGGAGCTCTGGAGCAACGTCCTCGGCGGCTGTGCCTGATATTCGCCAATGACCCGGCAGAACCCGTTCCGGCCGGGCCGCCGTATCGTTGGCTGGCGGCCCGGCCGGGTATCTCAGGGTGCTTATTCTTTTACGTGGCACGCAATTTTCACTGTAGCCACAGAAAAACTTCCTTGAACCCGGCATTCACGCTATTCAAGATCTTTGCCGTAACGGCAGCGGGTGCCACGTATGATCACAAGACCGGGTATCCGGAAGCTAGACTGCCGGTCATGTCCGGCATTCTAAGGAATGTTATTGATAGCCCAGCGTAACTAATATTACCGCAGTGGGACAGAAATGGCTGGCCGAGCGGCTCCTACCTGGGCAGCCATCGCATTAATACATTACATATCGTGAGATGAATCCAAAGGTCTTCTCAATTAGGTGTAATCGGTATATGGGGGTGACCCCGTCCATTCTGCTGACCCGCTGGCAGAATCACAGACGAAGGGTGCAGGTGCAGGTTGCCCCGTTTGTCCAGATTAACTGCCCTACCAGGGCGCTGGGCGCTGAGTGGTGTCCTTGCTATAGCACTGGGTGCCACACTCGCCAGCTCCGGCATTACCGCCGCCGGCGCCAGCACGCTCGCACGCCAGGCCGGTACCCCGGCCTCGCATCCGGTCACCTCGCTCACCCCGCGCGGCGCCACCCACAACCTGGGCGGGGGCAACCTGACCAACCACGGCGGCCCGGTGCAGAACGCGCCCCACGTCTACATCGTCTTCTGGGGCTGGGCCAACGATCCCAGCGGCGAGCAGCCCTACCTCATCAACTTCTTGTCAGGAGCAGGCGGGACATCGTGGCTGTCCACGGCCGCCCAGTACGGTGGCGGCTGGACCGGGAACCTGCTGTTCGGGACCTGGTCGGACCCCACGGCGGTACCCTTGCACCCAACTGACGCGCAGATCCAGGCCGAAGCGGCGAAGGCGGATACCACTTCAACGCGGGCAGGTCGGTCAACGTCCAGATCGTGGTGGCCACTCCCACCGGGCACTTCACGAATGGTTTCGGCACCCGGTGGTGCGCCTGCCACGGTGCGGTCGCCGCCGCTCCCAACATCACCTACACCAATCTCCCCTACATGACGGACGCCGGAGCCGCCTGCGGCGAGGGTTCCGTGAACAACCCTGGCACGCTGGACGGCGTGAGCATCGTCGAGGGTCACGAACTCGCGGAAGCCATCACCGGCCCGCTGCTGAACGCGTGGTTTGACAACCAGGGCTTCGAGATCGGCGACAAGTGCGCCTGGATCAACCTGCACAACATCGCCACCTCGAGAGGAAACTTCGCAGTGCAGCCACTGTGGAGCAACCGCATCTCAGGCTGCGCCGGGTAACCGGTAACCATCTCATTCCGGCGGGCCGCCAGCCAGCAGGCTGGCGGCCCGCCCCCATTACCCGTCCCGGAATAGCCCGAAAGAAGGTCAACGGATCGGGTCATGGCATTTCTTCAAACCACATCGGCTGTGCGTTAAGTGGCCCGCTGGGCCGGCCTCAGCATAGCCGGGAGCATCGAGATGAATGGCTCCATCACGGACCCGCTCTCAATCCGTGGCATGGCCTGGACGGCCGGGATATCGGCGGCAGGTGCGCCAGCACCCAGAACATCACCATGGCGAACGGAATCTTCCCGGTGAAGCAGTTCTGGAGCAACGCCGGCGGAGGCTGCGCCGGGTAGCCGCCGCCTCCCTGGCCCGCGGACCTCACTCCGGTCACCGGGAGTGCCCGAACCCGAAAGCCAAATACCGGATATTACCGGCATTTGGTGGAATGGTATGGATAGTCCTGATGTGACGCTCCGCAGCCGGGCAGAAATGCCGGGACCGGATCGTCCGCACTGGCGGCCGCCGCATATCACAACTTGGATCTATTAGGTCTTCTCAAATAGGTGCAAGCGGGATATGGTGTGACCCCGTCCATTCTGCTGACCCGCTGGCAGAATAATCAGAAGAAGGGTGTAGGAGTATGTTGCCCCGTATGTCCAGATTAATAGCCCCACAAGGGCGCTGGGCGCTGAGTGGTTTCCTCGCTGTAGCGCTGGGCGCCACACTCGCCAGTTCCGGCATTACCGCTGCCGGAGCTAGCACACTCGCACACCATGCTGGTGCCCCGGCCTCGCGCCCCTACGTCAAGCTCCAGCCGCGTGGGGTCGCTCACCCCCTGCGTGCGGGCAACCTGATCAACCACGGCGGACCAGTCCAGAACGCGCCCCGCGTCTACGTGGTCTTCTGGCACTGGACCTCCGACCCCAGTGGCGAGCAGCCGTACCTCACCAGGTTCCTGTCGTCGATCGGCGGGACGTCGTGGCTGTCCACGGTCAACCAGTATGGTGGCGGCTCGGCCAGCGGCCTGCTAGCCGGGACCTGGTCCGACAGCGCGTCGATCCCCAACCATCCCGGTGACTCAGCGATCCAGGCGGAAGCGGCGCGGGCGGCCAGCCACTTCGGTGCCGGTACTTCGTACAACGTCCAGATCGTCGTCGCAACCCCCACCGGTCACTACACGCGGGGCTTTGGCACTCAGTGGTGCGCCTACCACGGCGCGGTCAGCTCCGATCCCAACATCACCTACACCAACCTTCCCTACATGACCGACGCCGGCGCGTCCTGCGGCGAGGACTCCGTCAGCAGCACGCTGGACGGCGTGAGCATCGTCGAGGGCCACGAGCTGGCGGAAGCCATCACCGACCCGCTGCTCAACGCCTGGTACGACTCCTCGGGCCAGGAGATCGGCGACAAGTGCGCCTGGATCAACCTGCACGACATCAGCACGTCGGGTGGGTCGTTCGCGGTGCAGCCACTGTGGAGTAACTCCGCCGGAGGCTGCGTCGGGTAACCGCCGATGACCCTCTAGCACTCCCTTTCGGGCAGGCCGCCGGCGCTGGCGCCGGCGGCCTGCCGCATTGACCCACCTGACTTTTGTCACTGTCGCCGGCCGCAGCTGAGCGCGATGCGCTGACCTGGTGTTCTGGGCCGCCGGCGGCGCAGGACACCGCACTAATCTGGGGTCGTAGAGTGGCCGGGTGGCGTATGTGCGAACGGTGAAGACGGCCTCGGGCGCGACTGCGCAAATCGCATGCCGGTGAGTTTCCCACGCCGCGCCGGTCTGTACGCGTGAGACCGGCTCGCGGGAGGCTGACGCCATGCGGAAACTGAGCTACGGCATGAACGTGACCCTGGACGGCTACATCGCTGCGGCCGGCGACGACATCGGCTGGAGCGGGCCGCCGAGCGACGAGCTGTTCCAGTGGTGGACCGGCCAGGTGCGGGCGAGCAGCCTGTCGCTGTACGGGCGCAAGCTGTGGGAGACGATGAGCTCCTACTGGCCGACCGGCGACCAGCAGCCGAACGCCACGCCGATGGAGATCGAGTTCGCGCGGATCTGGCGGGACACCCCGAAGGTGGTGTTCTCCTCGACGGCCGGCAAAGTCGACTGGAACACCCGCCTGTTCACCGGCGACGCGGTTGCCGAGATCGCCCGGCTCAGGGCCGGGGACGGCGGCCCGATGGACATCGGCGGCGCGACGCTCGCCGGGGCGGCCATGCGCGCCGGGCTGATCGACGAGTACACGCTGGCCACCTACCCGGTCCTGGTGGGCGGCGGCACGCCGTTCTTCACCGCGCTGGAGAGCTGGGTAAACCTAGACCTGGTGGAGACGCGGACATTCCCCGGCGGCGTGGTCCTGACCAGGTACGAGAAGAGGCGCTGAGCGGCCGGGCCTTATGCGTGGCTCGTGCCCGAGGAGCTGCCGCGGTTGCGCCGCGCACGCGACCTCATGGACCGCGAGTACGCTAGCCGCCCGACGACCTCAACGACGCGCTCGATGCCACACACCGCCCGCCAAGTGTGCACCAACTTGATAAAAGCCGGGTCTGCGGCAGGCCGCCAGCGCTGGCGGCCTGCCGCATTGAACCCTGCGGCGGTATGCTCCGGCGGCACGTAGCCTTGGGCCTACGGCAGCCAGCGGCGAAGAGGGAGGGAACCGGCGCATGTGCGGGATCGTCGGCTATGTCGGGCAGCGGGAAGCCACTCCCATCCTGCTCGAGGGTCTGCGCAGGCTCGAGTACCGTGGCTACGACTCGGCCGGGCTGGCGGTCGCCCACGAGGGCAGGCTCCAGGTCAGCAAGAAGGCCGGGCGGGTGGCGGGGCTGCGCGAGCTGACCGGTTCATCGGCGGCGACCTCGGGCATCGCGCACACCCGGTGGGCCACCCACGGTGAGCCGAACGACGTCAACGCGCACCCGCACACCGACGCCGAAGGCCGCATCGCCGTCGTGCACAACGGGATCATCGAGAACTTCGAGCGCTTCCGGGCCGAGCTCATCAACGACGGCGTCACGTTCGCCTCGGACACCGACACCGAGGCGCTCGCGCACATGATCGCCGCCGCCCTGCGCGGCGGGGCCGGGTCGCTGGAGGAAGCGGTCCGCGCCGTCCTGCGCCGGGTCGAGGGGACCTACGGCCTGGTCGTATTCGACGCCAGCAACCCCGGCGAACTGGTGGCCGCCCGCAACGGCAGCCCCCTGGTCATCGGGGTGGGCGAGGATGAGACGCTGGTCGCCTCCGACGTGGCCGCCCTGGTCAGGCACACCCAGCGGGTGGTCTACCTGGAGGACGGCGAGCTGGCCACGCTGAGCGCCACGGACTTCCGCACCAGCACCCGCGAGGCCCGGCCGATCGACCGGCAGCCCACCACGGTCGAGGTCACCGCCGAGGACTACGAGCTGGGCGACTCCCCCGACTTCATGCACAAGGAGATGCACGAGCAGCCGACCGCGGTCAGCCGGGCGCTGCTCGGCCGGCTGGACGACCAGTTCGCCACCGCCAGGCTCGGCGGCATCGAGGTCACCGCCCGGGATGTGCACGCGATCCGCCGGGTCAAGTTCCTCGGCTGCGGGTCGGCCTACTACGCCGCCCAGCTCGGCGCGGGCCTGATGGAGGAACTGGCCAGGCTGCCCGCCGACGCCGAACCGGCGTCGGAGTTCCGCTACCGTAATCCGGTCATCGACCCGGACACGCTGTTCATCGCGGTCAGCCAGTCCGGCGAGACGCTGGACACCCTGGCCGCCGTGAACGAGCTGCGCCGCAAGGGCGGGCGGCTGCTCGGCGTGGTCAACGTGGTCGGCAGCGCCATCGCCCGGGCCTGCGGCAACGGGATCTTCCTGCATGCCGGGCCGGAGGTGGCGGTGGCCTCCACCAAGGCGGTCACCAACATGGCCGTGTCGTTCGCCATGCTCGGCCTGCTGTTCGGCCGGGTGCGCGACCTGTCCTTCGCCGACGGCCAGCGGATCGTGCGCGGCCTGCGCGAGCTGCCCGGCCAGATCTCCCAGGTGCTGGCCTGTGAGGCCGAGATCGCCGAGGTGGCGAAGCTGTACTCCGGCGCCCAGCACATGTTCTTCACCGGCCGGGTGCGCGGCTGGCCGGTCGCCCGCGAGGGCGCACAGAAGCTCAAGGAGATCTCCTACCTGCACGCCGAGGCCTACCAGGCCTCCGAACTCAAGCATGGCCCGCTCGCCCTGATCGACCAGGACATGCCGACGGTGACGGTGATTCCCGGCGACGAGCTGGTCTCCAAGAACATCGGCACGGTGGCGGAGATCAAGGCCAGGGGCGGCCCGGTGATCGCGGTGACCAGCGCCGACCTGCCCGATGGCCTGGCCGACGCGGTGATCCGGGTACCCAGGACCGAGCCCGAGCTGAGCCCGATCCTGCTGACCATCCCGCTGCAGCTGTTCGCCTACCACATCGCCGTCACCCTGGGCCGGGACATTGACAAGCCTCGCAACCTGGCCAAGAGCGTCACGGTCGAGTAGATCCCCGCTGCCGCCCGCCACGGTGAGCCGCTGGCCCGGCCGACCGGATCCGGGCTAGCGTGATGCAATCGCATCCTGCGGCCTGCTGCAGCAGGCCGGCCCGCAGCCGGCCATCGACGTCCGCACCTACCGCCCATTCGGCATCGGATCCGAGCTGGTGGCCGGCGGGCTGAACATGATCGCTGAACACGCGGGCCTGCGCCGGATGGACCGCATCTATCCCTACCTGACCAACCTCAACCGCCAGGGCCTGATCGACTTCTCCAGGGAACAGGTGGACGACCCCGACCGCTACCAGCTCATCGAGGCCCAGCCCAACGTCAGCGAGGCCCGCGCCCGGGCCGGCCTCGCCCCCAAGATCGTCTACCGCAGCATCAGGCTCACCACCCTCGGCCGCGACTTCTGCGTGGCCTGCCTGCCAGCCAACGGCAGCACCGGCAACGGCTGGTGAGCCGCCGGGCCCCTGGCCCGGCCACGCGGCCCGGCCACCCGCAAGGCGGTCGATACGGGCATCGACCACCACCTGAGGGGGTCGATACGGGCATCGACCGCCTTGGAGCGCGGTTGGG
>Ga0209166_10002244_pt1 | contig 14977 bp, 9 predicted proteins | sample Coa_R1_3_FD_187151 | JGI IMG/M metagenome (GOLD analysis project Ga0209166, IMG submission 187151) | Surface soil microbial communities from Centralia Pennsylvania, which are recovering from an underground coalmine fire - Coalmine... | ecosystem: Environmental > Terrestrial > Soil > Unclassified... | reverse complement strand
CCGGCCCCGGCTTTAGGAATCATTGTTACGGTCTTCGAAGTGCTGCAAGCAGAGGGCACAAATCCGCTGGAGGCAAGCGCCCGAGTAGCCCTTCGGTCTATGTCGTTAAGAAGTTTGCGCAAGGTCGGCCGTCCTAGTGGAGACAAGCTGAGTCATGGAACAAGGAGTTGTTAGTGGCCGTTCCGCAATGCAAGAGTGCAAAGACCTTTCACTACGGTGAACTCTTCTGGATTTACATCAAGCAAGTCGAGCTTTTTCTGAGTGAAATTCTCGATGAATAATATAAGGTCGACAAAGGCAAAGGAATCCAAGAGCCCGCTCTCCAATAGATTGGTGCTCTCAGAGATATCCGTATGTCTGGCGCCGTTGAGGCCATTTTCCTTGACCCAGCCAATCACCTGTTGGACGAGTTCTTGCTCGACAACTGGTTTCACGCGGCACCTTCGAGTAGATTCGACAGCTTCACGCGGTCGATCTTTTGATTGGGATTCAGGGGCAATGCGTCAACCAGGTAAATCTTCTTGGGAACCATGTAGTCGGGCAGAAATTCACCGCAGCGGGCCAAAACGCGATGCTCATCAAACGCTTTGACGCCGGAGATGAAGGCAACCACACCTTCGGCGGCGCCGTTGTGGACCGGCCAAGGGACTGAAACGACTTGCTCCGTGCCACAGGCGCGGCGAAGGACGGCTTCGATCTCTTGCAACTCAACGCGGTAGCCCCGGATTTTGACCTGGTGGTCCATCCGGCCGAGATAGCAAAGGTTGCCGGCTGCATCCTGTTTGACCAGGTCACCCGTGCGATACCACAAGTGATTGTTTGACCACGGCAAATGGACAAATTGCTGTTGAGTTTTTTTTGGATTATTCCAATAACCCGTGGCGACTTGCGACCCGGCAAGACAGAGCTCACCGGCGTTTTCAAAGGGGAGGCATTTTCCTTCAGCGTCCGTGACGCGAAATTGCTGGCCTTCGAACACTTGGCCTATGGGAACGATGCCGTTCAGGCACTCCTGAGGAGACATCTGCGAATCCCAGCGATAGTGAGCTATGGCGATGGTAGCTTCCGTGGGACCGTAGAGATTCTCGACGATGGAGTTTGGGGCGGCTGCCTGCCAGGACTGCGCGTAAGATGCGGGGAAGGGCTCACCACAGAACAGGCTGCAGCGCAGGGTGGGGAAGCAGCCCGGCGAGAGTAAACGCATTCTAGACAGAAGTCCGGCGACGGATGGCACGGAAAACCACATGGTCAGGTGGTGATCGCGAATGAATTTTGCCGGAGCCATGACAGATTTTTCCGGAACGCAATACAGACAAGCTCCGGATTCCCAGCAGACGAACATGTCATGGGCGCTCAGATCAAAGGTAAGGTCAAATTGCTGGGAGAAGCGGTCATGCTCATTAACATTGTATCGGTGGCTGATGTAGTCCACATATGAACGAACGTTTCCTTGGCTGATCGGGACGCCTTTGGGCACACCGGAGCTTCCAGAGGTGAACAAGAGATAGGCAAGGGAGGCCGAAGTAGAGTTCTCTTTAAAGGAGAAACTTTCAAGGCTCGGCAAGTGTTCGGCAAATACGAACTGGTGAAGGGAATGCTGCGAGGGCATCTCTTGTATTGACGCTACTTCGGGCAGGATGAGCGTTAGAGGACGATCCACTGCTTTCAGCAGGCCAGCCAATTGAGAGAGACACTCTTTGCCAACGATCAGAACAGTGCAGCGGGATAGAGCGAGCATTTGAAGAGTTCGCTCCAGCGGGAACTTTGGATTGAGTGGCACGTAGCCCTTGCCGGTTCCCAGGGAACCTAGGACGCCGGCGTAAGCCGTTTTGCTGCGATGCGCCCAAACGGCGACGAGTGGAAATGATTCTTGATCACGTTGCAAACTCTGGATCGCTGAAGCAATTCTGCAAGCCATCTCGCGAAGGCTTGTATAGCTCAGACACTCGCCATCCACGACGAGCGCCGGGCGGTCGGAGAATCGCTCAGCAGATTCCAGGAATCCGTGGATGAGGCTTCGAAATGAGCTTTGTTCGGTCATTGATGTACTTCAATCTCAGCCCTAAGATCATTTGGTGGAGGAGGGGCGAACCGGGTTTCCATCGTAGGCTTAAGTCAGACTTCAATCTTTTCCAGAGCCCGATCAAACACCGTAGTGGCGTGGTGCAGCTCCTCTTCGTTAGCTGGTATATCCAAAATGAAAGTGCGATATCCGAGAGAGATGTAGCGCGAGAGTTCGTTGGCGACCGGCTCGTAGCCCCCGACCAGGTAGGGGCAGAAGGTCTTGTATTGCTCAAAAGGTCTGAGCCAATAAGTGCTCCTCACAGCGCGCGTTTTATTGGCGGTATCCGAGAGTTGCTTGTGCCATAAGGAATCCGAAACTTTCATGGCAAGCTGGTGAGTCAGCTCGCCCTTGCGGTCTTCAGGGAAGCGCTGCTCGGCGATCTCCCAGGCTTCGTCCTCAGTTTCTCGAGTAATGATTCCCACGCGGATTCCCGACTTGAAACTGTTATTGGCGGGCTCCGCCTCGCACTCAGTGGCTGGCCGCGGATATTTCACCGCGGTCGCGCCCAGTTTTCTTGCCGCGTCGAGGCCAGCGTCAGATGAGCCTGAAACAAAGATTTCCGGAAGGAGCTCAGGTGGCAGAGAAGGCGTCATCTTTAGCTGGTCGATTTTGTAGAACTCGCCGTGAAAAGTGACCGGCGCCGAACTGGACAAAAGCTGATGGATCACCGCCGCATATTCGATTAGCCGGGCATAGCGTTTGTCGTGTGGAGTTGGGTCGTTCAAGGCCACGAGGTCGTTTTTGAACCCGCCTGCGACCATGTTCAGGCAAATGCGCCGATGATGCAGGTAGCCAAAGGAGGCCGCCATCTTTGCGACGGAATAGGGGTGCATGTAAACAGGTTGAATCGCCACCAGCGGGCTTAATCGATTTGTGCTTTCCACGATGATTTGCGACACAAGCCAGGGGTCCACAAGCGAGTTGTCTGTGTATACGAGGATTCCCGTGCATCCGCAACGCTCGCTCCAGCGAGCAACCTTCCTGACCTGGCGGACATAGGATTCCTTGTCGAAACCGAGGGATTGCGGACAAGTTGAAAATATCTCAATCGGTCTTTCGGATTCGCTGCGAGTTGCGGCGCTCGAGCCGGACAGGGGCCTTGTGTTTTCGAATGGAAGCTCTGATTTCAAGCTCGCTTTGCTTGAAAGCATATACTTGTCTCCTCTTCAGCTTTTCGCTGAGTTGTTGGGCCTAAGGTCGTGTCGCTTGGAACAGTCAGCTCTTTAGCGGTCCTCGACCCTGCGAATACATCGCAGCGGGGTTGCCTGGGGCGCTGATTGTTTGGATTGACGGAGACAGCGTCGAAACCACGGGAACTTGGTCCGAGCCGCCAGGCAGGGCCGCTTGAGGACGGAACCACTGCTTTAAGGAATCCACAAGGTCAAATACAGACTGCAATTCGAGTTCAAGCTCCCAGACGCTTCCATAAAATTTCTTTCGGAATAAGTGGCTCTGCAATTGTTTGGCGTTTGCGAGAGTCTCGCCGCCAAAAGAAGAAAGGTAATGACAATAGGTGGATGCCGCCAGACGCATCGCAACCGGAGACATGTTGTTCTCTTTTCCATAAGGAAAAGCAAAGATAGTGACTGGTCTTTTGAGATGGGTTTCCAGATCCCGCCTTGAGCCAATAATCTCCGACTGCAAATTCTCCAGATTAGACAAGGAGCCACAGTCGAAATGCGTGCGGGTATGACTGCCGAACTCGGCTCCGCGAGTACTCCAGTACTCGATTTGGTCCCATGTCAACGGAAGGAAGCCTGTCGTAGCAGTTGCAAGGTCATGATCAAATTCGCGGTGAGCCTCCACAGGTCCCGTAGTGATGAATAACGTGGATGGAGTTTCTGTCTCACTTGCAACTGCTCGCAGGCCGAGGAAATTGTCCGCGTATCCATCGTCGAAAGTCAGCACGACGGTGGGGACACATATTCGGCCAGACCGCAACAGTTCGGATCCCTCGGAAACGCTCACGATACGGAAATGTTTCTTGAGGAAAAGAACCTGCCTCCAAAAGGTCTCTGTAGGCACGCCCATCCTATGAGGGCGATCGGAAACCAAGTGATGGGCAAGGATAAGAAGCGGGTAACGGCCGTTGATACGACGGTACCAATTGCGAACCATAACCGTTGGAGAGAGAAGCAAAAGAGTATCGAGGCAGAGCTTCCATAGAGAGCGGCAGCGCTTGCCGCGGGGTTCGATTTCGGAGGTATCTTTGCCGGGGCTTTTCAGCTGTGAGAGAGATGGCGCGAGAATCTTATCCGTCCATTGCGATACATCTGCCGACGTTTTTTCTGGATTGCCAGTTAACAGGCTTCGAGCCGTTTGGAGCAGCAAATCATCTGAGATCAGGTCGGCTTTTAGCGTAAACCCCAGCGGTCCGTCGAACGGTTGCCACGGAAGGGCCTGGGAGCAAATCGGGAAGGGAATGCCTGTGTTTGGCGCCAAGTGCTCGATACAAGTAAAAGAATCTCCGCCAGATTTTCCGTTTGTGCCTGGCCTGCGAGTAAAAGCTCGAATGCACCCGTTTGCCGTGTTTACAGCGAACTCGGGAAGTGAGGAAAACCCTCCAAGCACAATGGTTAGATCCGCGCGTTTGAAAGAGGGAGACCCGGGGTCTGCCTCTTTGCTTGCGCTCATGACATGAAGTGGCCATCCCGCTCGGGCACACTCTCGCTTCAGTCTTTTCATTGTGAATTGTGGGCTGCTCAAATGGGCAGGACAGCCGTGGACGAACCAAAAGAACAAATCCGCGATCTTGTCTACAAGGGAGAGGAAAAGAAATCGAATCTTTGACCACGGCTGCTCGGGCCTGAACGAGATGTCTCGAGTTCTGCCCGCGGCGATTATCTGTTGGATCCAAGGCAAGGAGCGCGCGGGGCTCTGAACAACCCCACAAATTTCAGCTCCCGGAACTTCACGAAGCATGCGATTCGCAAAGTTCCACGTACGGGACGGACGGACATTGGAGAGAAGTAAGACGCTAGAGGTTTTCATGGGGACTCTTAATGGGCGCTAAAAACCAAAGCATTTACCAAGAGAGAAATCGAGAGCTGCTGGTGCTAGTAAGCATTCTTGTTTCGATATTTTGGCAGGAGCGTGAGAAAGATAATCCTCAGATCAAAGGCGAAACTCCAATTCTGGAGATAGAACAAGTCGTGTTCGACGCGCTTGCGGATGGAAGTGTCTCCGCGCCAGCCGTTCACCTGGGCCCACCCGGTAATACCCACCTTGAGACGATGGCGGTTGTTGTACCGGGCCACTTCGTGGAGGAATTTTTCCACGAACCGAACTAGCTCCGGCCGCGGACCGACCACGCTCATCTCCCCTTTTAGGACATTAAAGAATTGGGGAAGCTCATCAAGACTGGTTTTTCGGAGGAAGATGCCAACGCGAGTGCGGCGCGGATCGTTAGGCGTCGTATGCCGTCCATCGCTGTCATCGGGATCGCCGACCCTCATGGTTCGAAATTTGTACATGCGAAAGATCTTGCCGTTCAGGCCCACGCGATTCTGAAGGAACAGTATGGGGCCGGGAGAACTAAGCCGCACGGCGACGGCAATCGCCGCCATGAAGGGCGCTGTCAGCAGGATGGCGATGACAGAGAAAACGATGTCGAAGGCCCGCTTCAGGAGGGAATAGGCAATGGAATCGGTGGGAGTCGCAGTGATGTCGAAAATTTGAAGGCGGCCGAATTGGAAGAGTCTTTCTTGGATCATCGTGTGATCGCCTAAATCAACGATGGCGCGCACCGGCAGACAAAAATGCTCGAGCATTTTCAGGAAGGTAGGGATTTCTGAAAATCGCGTGAGGGGAAGGGCAAGTAAGATTTCGTCGATGTCGCGATTGCGATTGATTCTCCCAGGCAACTGTTCCGGGGAATACACCGGAGCGTCATCCACGGCCACGGGCTGTCCAGGAAGATTTACATACCCCATGACCCGGCAGAAGGAGAGCGGCCCGCGAATGAGCCTTTGGGTTGCGCGGCGAGCGAAGCGGTCTGCCCCAATCACCAGGACACGATTTGGCTTCCGGAGCCCGGAATGATTGTGCACAAGAATTCGGAACAGGGCACGTACTGCCAGCGTCATCGAGAACAAAGAGACGCCGCTGAACGCCAAAAACATGCGCGACAGAGTGGTGTAGTGATGAAAGAAGAAAAGTAAGCCAATAACCAATGCGTAGGTGAGCACGCAAGAGGGAAATGCGGCTCTGATTCCCGTGCGTTCCCGAAGAAGTGTTTGGACCCCCGCAACTCCGAAATGCTCAGCAATCACTGCCCATACGACAGTCGTGAGGAAAACCAGATTGAAATAACTGTAAGGATTGACTCCAGCAACGACATCTGCATGACCAGTCAGGATGCGCGCATATCCGGCTACGGAAAAGGAAAGGAAGGGGAGAGAATAGACCGCGATTCTCAAATAAAAGTGATAGAAGTTTACGAAACGTCTCATGGCCGAATGTGTTGGATGCAGTTCTTGTTCGGATTCAGAACGAGGCGATTGTTTTGCTTATCGTGAATTTCTCTTAAACCGAAAACGCAGAGTCCTTACTTTTACGTGCCTTGAAAAGCTCCCTGCCGCGGGGAATCGCTGTTAACTCTGCGACCCGGGATTCCACTCGTTTCATGTGTCTTCTCAGCTCTTCTATGAGCCATCACCAGCGGGGACTGAGCCTGCCGAGGCGTGGAAGTCCACGTGAGCCTTTGCTCTCCACTCAGGTAGCGGAGCAATCCCAGGAGCATGGCAAGATTCATGGAGCAGAAGTGCAACGGTAGAGCAAAGAGACGCACGGGTCTCCTTAGCTTCTTAAGCAAATATCCGGCGCACGCGCTAAGGTAGAATGCGCCCTGGGCCGCCAATAGAATTGCAAAGGCTCTGAGGTCAGCCATGAGTGCGCTGCAGCCAAATGCAGTCAGAAGTAATAACGGTGCAAACCAGCGAAGGACTCTGTGAGAGAAAAAGCAGAACGCCAGCATGCCTTTTAACGGGTTGAGGCACTGCAGGTTTGCAAACAGTGTCTGGTAATTTCCGGCACCGATTCTGACTCTGCGGGCAAATTGCGCTGAGAGCGTTGGCGCGATTTCTTCGGTCGCGAGCGCCTCGGGATCATAAATGACGCGATAGCCACTCAAGCGAATCTCGAGTGGAATCTGGAAGTCCTCGATGATCGTCCGTTTCTGCGGCCGGAAAAGATTGCGACGTACCGCCAAAACGCTGCCGTTGCCCCCCATGGTGCAGTCCAGCCGGTTTTCCAGGAGTTTTAGCGCGGATTCGTAGCGCCAATAAAGGGCCTCGGCTGCGGGGTCCGACCCTGGAGAAGCGACACGATGTTCCTCTCCACTCACAGCGCCAACCCTGGGTTCCGCAAAATGGCGAACGAGATTGCGAATACAATGGGTGTCAAGTCTCGTGTTCGCATCTGTTATCACCAATATTTCTGCCGTAGTCTGCTCCGCGAGAGAAGTGAGTACCGCAAGCTTTCCCCGCCGATCCTTAAAATGGGTCACACGAAGCTGATCAAATTTTAGCTGACTCAAGAGATCAGCAGTTGAATCAGTGGGCGCATCCAGCCCGATCAGAAACTCCAGTCGATCGGAAGGATAGTGGCTCTCGAATGTATTCGTCACCTTTGCCTGAATTACGGCTTCTTCGTTAAGAACGGACATCAGGACAGCAACATGAGGAGTGTATTGGATGGAGGGTTCGCAACGACGTCCACCTCGGTGAAACAGGAAAAGCAGGTCTGACTTGGCCTGCGATACCACCGAGAGCAGGAACAGTACGAGTGGATACCCCACATAGTTGTAGGCAACCAAGCCCACGCAAAGCCAAAAGACCAGTTCAGGTTTAGACATACCCATGTTCATGAGCCCCAATTCATCGCAGAAGTTTGTAATTCCAGAGCGGGAGCGCGGGCCGCGGAATTGGAAGTCGCCTCTATCGACCGGGCGATGTTCTGAACTCCTACGGCAAAGGCCACGGGGTAATAGAGGAAGTATTCGTAGCCGATGTGGGCGAAGAACGCTCCAAAAATGAATGACAGCAAACTGACCAGAGTTGCGCGCGCCATGAGTTTGACCTCAAAACCCTGCTGGTCGCCGAGCGTCTTTCTGCCCAGCATGTACATGCGTCTTATGGCGGTCCAAAGAAGAGCGACAAAAAGAACGAGAGATGGAATTCCAGCTTCCGAGGAGATTTCGGCAAACGTATTGTGAGCTCCAAGCCAGGCCTCGGGTTTGCCAAGCTCTGTGCCGCTTGCGACTTCAAAGTTTCCAAGCCCCAGGCCAAAAAACGGGTTCTCGAGACTGTAATGAATTGCGCGCTCCAGGACGCCCAAACGCTCTTGCTCGGACATCACGGCAGACGCGGCAACCTCGTTCTGTGAATTCTCCGAGCCTGACCAGACGGTTGCCATCCTTTGCCAGAACACACCCGGCGCCATGCCGATTGCGCCGATAGCGATGAGGACAATGCCCAAGCCGATGAGCTTTCCACGATGAGTCCCACGCAATACGAACAGCCAAGTGAGCGCAATCGAAAAAAGTACATTCAGCAAGCCGCTGCGCGATGCGGTTAGCACCAGCATCCACATGAGAAAGAGAACGGAAGAGACAAGCAGACTTGTCTTGAAGAAGCCAGGCTGAACAATGTAAATGGCGGCGATGTAGGGAATCGTGAGAGCTGCGGCAAGTCCCAGGAAGTTCCACCCAAGAATCCCCATATTGACTCCCGAAAGCCTCTGGTCCACCCAAACGACGTGAGAAGATTGAATGATCGAATACGCGCAAACCGCGAGTTCACTCAGAATAATGGCCCAAAGAATCTTGCGAATGCGATCAACGGAGGCTAGTGTCTGCGTAAGCAGAAAGAACACAATCAGCGTCTTCAGCCATACTTGGGTAAGAACTTGAAAGCTTCCGCCACGCCAATAAGCGAATGGCACGCCAGCTATAAAGCAACCAGTGAGAAGAAGCACAATCTGCAACTCTCTCACCCAGACCGGCCGGACGTTTCCCAGAAGGAATGAGCCGAGATATGCAAGTCCGGCACAAAGGCCCAAAACAAAAGTGAGGTGAAGTTGAGCAAGCACAGGGAAAATATCTTCTGGCCGGGCATAAATACCTATGGTGAAAAGCACCACAAAGAAGAAGCTCAGCCTGGCAGTCTGATGATTCAAGTTCGATTGGTCGGACTCCGGCGCCACGTTTAGTTGGCCTGAGAGAAATGGAATAGCGTGATTCAAAGGGTTGCCAGCGCTGGGTGGTGAGTGACTTCTTGGGAGACTGATTTTTCGCTGTTTGACAGCACGCGTTCGAGCGCTTCTTCAACTTTGTCTACGACGGTTTCCCAACCGTGATTGGCGACAACTTCTTTACGCGCCGCACTCTCTATTGCTTTGCGGAGAGAAGCTTTCCTGAGGAGTTGAATGATGGCGTCAGCAAAATCCAGGGGTTGTTCCGCCAGACGAATCTGTTTGCCGTCCTGAAAAGGCAGTCCTTCTGCTCCAATCGGAGTGGAAACCACTGCTTTTGCCATGGCCATGGCCTCGGGAATCTTGATGCGCGTGCCGCCGCCAACCCGCAACGGAACTACCACAACTTCGGCTTGAGAAAGGTATGGTCGAACGTCTGGAACTGCTCCGGTGACTTCTACGGCAGGTGCTTTAGCGGCGATTGCCCGAAATCGCGGGGACGGGTCTCGCCCAACAACTACAAAGCTTACATACGGTACTGCCTGGCGTATTAACGGGTAAACGTTCTGCAAGAACCATAGAACGCCGTCCTCGTTTGGATCCCAGTCCATGGAACCAACGAAAACAAGTCTTCCCGGCACTGAATGATTCCCGCGCGGGCGAAAGAAATCGGTATCCACGCCCGTTGGAAGCGTGGAAGTGTGGTCCACTCCAAATTCCTGCCGAATCGTTTGCCGATCTTCATCGGACACGGCGAGCACGTGATCGAACGAACGACAAACCTGAGCCTCTAATGGCCGTGTTTTTTTCCATTCACTCCCAAACACTATTTTGCGAACAGGATGCTTCTCGACTTGCCATTTCCGCTTTCTTAGCTGGAACTCAACGTTGTGCTCGAACACGATTTTGGGCCTGAAGGAGCACTGGAGCAGGGGCGCGGCTGTATGCAAGAAGTCACAAAAAAGCAGGTCAAAGTGTTCCTTTGCCAGAAGATCTTCGACGGTAGATTGAAAAGGAGGCAAGCAGCATTTCGCAAGAAAGTACGGCAAAGAGCTAAATTGGTTCGCTAAGAGCTGTTTGTAGAATTTGGGCGAATATTTTTGTGTTTCCTGCCACGGTACGTGCGTATAGCTTTCGAACGCTTCTTGCATCTTGCGAATGGATTCAGCCTCGGCAACAGGATCCGCGAACGACACGGCGTGAATGGAAGCGCGCTTCCCAAGCCGCGAGAAAATATTGAGCGAACGCACCTTTCCCCCGGTATCAGCGGGGTAGAGTGGCTGCCGAAGTGTCAGCAGAATCTTCATAGGCAGGTGCGTTCTCAGGAAGGCAGAAGCGCTTCGGAATGTTTGGCCAGACCTCGTCTGTTAAGAGCGAAATGTTCGCGAGTCGGCTGTGATGATCGGACAGCATCATCGCGGTCGAGGAAGATGCGGCACCACAACTCAAAATTCAGCAGTCGCCAGCAACCTTCCGTGGCCGACGAAAGTCCCTGGCGGTGCGCGTTCAAAAGATATTCAACATAGCTTCGTTTGATTAGACGTCGTTCGGCCAAACGGCCGTCTGTAAGAATCGTTTTGAGCTTTTCAAAAAGCTGATTTCTTAGCCAGGGCCGAATTGGGGTAGGAAACCCTTTCTTGCTGCGCCGAAGGACTTCTGGAGGAAGATCGCGGGCCATTGCTTTCCGAAGGAGATATTTTCCCGAAGAAAAGCGCAGCTTGTAACGCGCAGGAAGGCCGGCCGCAAACTCGACTACCTTGTGATCAAGAAAGGGAACGCGGCTCTCGATAGAGGCAGCCATGCTCATTTGGTCTTGTTTCATTAGCAACTCGACCAGATAAGTCTTGATGTCCATGTACAACAGATCGTTCAATGCGTTCCCGTTCAATCCGCTTGCCGGGAAATAGCGCATGGAGTTTGCATAAGCGTTTACATCGCGTAGTTCGTCGTTCACCGCTTCGTCAAATAGCTGCGGCTGTTCGTGTTGAGGAAACGCAGCATAGAAGTTGTCAAAGTACATTTGCTCAAAGCCTTGGGGATGGTAGAGGAAAGAATGGCGCAATTTACGTAGCAGCCAATCCGGTCCAACGTCAGACGACAAAGCTCTGCGCACCGTTTGCTGGACGAACCGTGGGACAAATGCCCGATACAACGGACCGCCGCGAAGATTCCAGATAGCAACTCGATACTTCAAGTAACCGGCGAAGAGTTCATCGCCACCTTCGCCCGTCAACACAACCTTTACCCTTTGACTCGCGAGGCGTGAAACAAAAAAGAGCGCAACACTGGATGGCCAAACGAGAGGTTCATCTTCATGCCAAATGAGCTGCGGAAGGCTCGTAAAGAAATCTTCGGGGCCAACGATGACTTCGTTGTATTCAGCCCCGATATGTCTGGCCACCGCCTGGGCATAAGGCAATTCGCTGTACTGATTTTCGGCATAACCGACCGAGAAGGTTTGGATGTGTTCTTTTTTTTGCGAAGCCATTACTGCGGCAATGGAACTCGAGTCGAGTCCGCCGCTTAAGAAGACTCCCAACGGTACATCGCTCATGAGGTGAGAGCGGACGGTATCCGTAAAAAGCTCGCGGAACTGCGAAACGTAATGAGCCTCATCGAGCGCTTGTACTTGTGGTGGGTTGCTTAAATCCCAATACTGGGTGACCTTCGGCTGGGGATTCTCACCGGCAACATCAATGCAAAGGCGATGTCCCGGCAGAAGCTTGTAGACATTGTGATAGAGAGTCTCCAGCGCGGAGAGATAGCCAAACGTAAAAAATTCGGGGAGCGCGCGGCGATTGAGCCGAGCTTTGAGGTCTCCTAATTCAAGGAGAGCTTTGATTTCCGAGGCAAAAGCAAAGCGATTGCCGGTAAGAGCATAGTAGAACGGCTTAATTCCCAATCGATCTCTAGCGCAAAAAAGCTGCTTACGTCGCGCGTCCCAAATTGCAAAGGCAAACATTCCCCGGAGGTGAGAGACGCAGTCGTCGCCGTATTCCTCGTACAGATGAATGATCGTTTCAGTATCGCTGTTGGAAGCAAACCGGTGACCAAGCCTTTCTAAACCTGGGCGAAGCTCAGCATGGTTGTAAATTTCTCCGTTAAAGACTATCCAAACGCTCCGATCCTCATTGCACATCGGTTGATGACCGCCAGCGAGATCCACAATGCTCAAGCGTCGGAAACCAAGGGCCACTGGGCCGGAGCGAAAGCTTCCTCGATCATCGGGCCCGCGATGACGCAGAACATCGGACATAGAGTCCAGTTCTTCACTGGGAAACCCATTCTCACGCAGATCGAGAATTCCGCAGATTCCACACATAGTGTTTTTCTTTTAGACCGCGGGTTTTATTTCAAGTGCAACGAGAGACTTATTTTCGGACTAAGAACGAGGTGTCAGTTCAAACGTGTCCCAAATATTGCTTCATACCGGCCGGACGTTCGAAATGATCGTTAACCTGTGGCCTCGTTTCGTGCCCCGTGACAACATCAAGCGTCCGCGAAACCGGAGGCTCGTCAGCATCCCGACTCCATTCGCTGTGTTTCACCGGCAAACTTGCGTCAAATAGCCGGCGGCCATTGAATGCGAAGTAGCTGCCCCCACAGATCACAAACTGTGTCACTGTCCGGCTGGCATCGGTCGAACAGTAGAGGAATTTGGCGTTGCTTGCGTAAGGGCCCACCTGCCAATTCCCGGGTTTATCAGCAAAGAAGAGATAGTCCTGAGCAACTGCGGTGGAATAGCGAAACGTTTTCACGAGCGCACCTTTGTGTCCTGATGACACGGTGCGGAGGAGGCCCAAATGTGCGGTAACTTCCGAATGCGGAATCAGCATGGTCGCCAATTCGCCAGGCAACGAGGCGTAAGTGGTCACTCGGAAGGTGGGAGAGACCTCCTTTTTTCCGTACACTGGCGAATACCAGCCTTGAGATATCTCCTTCCTACAACTGCTGTTGGCAGCGAACAATAGGGCGAGAGGGGCGGCGTCATCGCCTACAAACATAACCCCCTCCGGGATCGCATGCAGAGAACCTGGCGCAAAATGCCATGAAGCCGACAGCTTGTGCAGTCCCGTTCCCTCAAGAACATCGCGTATAACCCAGAAGCGCGATTTCAAGTGAAAGATGAATCGCCGATGCTGAACTGGAGACGGCAGTTGCGAGTAACCGGTGTGGGTGCCAACAAAAAGATCAAACGTTTTGCCGGTGATCCAGGATTCCACCGCGCCATCTGCTTTTCCTTTCCACTCGAAGGGACCTGCGGCGTCGGCCTGGCTTGCGTCATCTACCTGAATGGTATTGTGGGCCGAGGTTCCGCGAAACCAGTCGCGTTCCCCGCTGGGATCTGCATAAGTGAACGTACCCGGGTCAATCAGCAGAGGTTTTCCGTTTGCAGTTAGTTGCACGCTCAGCGCATCAGCGTGCCCGTGGCCACCGCGCCCAGCACCTTGCGGGCCAGCGTCTACCACTAGTTGATGAGAGGTGGGACCCGAGCTGCGCATCACGTAAATTCCGCCAGCTTCCATGGCAAAGGAACTGGTTTCTCGTTTCTGCGGTGGCAGTTCTTTGTACCGGCGCACGCCTTCCGTACCGAGTAGCCAGAGTAATTCCTCAGTTTCCTGTAGGGTCTCTGTCTTAAAATCTGGCCGGCCGTACAACACAGAACCAACAGCCAGTGGGTCGAGCATGCACTTGTGCTCGTCACGGCTTGGATCAAAAACACGGCCGCCATCATCATCCCCAAATTGCGGGGCGGGTCCGGCAGCGGCAGATTCAGCCGTGGTCTCTAGCATCTTTTCAATTGTTCGGTCAAAGGTCTGCGGGATTGGAATTCTGTTTAGCTCCGCGAGAATTCGCGAGTGAAGGAAAAAATCCAGAGCATAGGTGTGGTAATACATAGACTGCTCAAAGTGCAGGCCGTCTGACCGCACTTGACGCTGGGCTTCCTTCAAAATAATTTGCCAACCGCAATCCCGCCAGCGCGGCGCGGAAGAAAGCCCGGAGCACAACAAGCCGATAAAAAAGAGACCAACTCCCTCGCCAAGCAAATGGGTATTCGGCGAGAAGTAAGTCGAAAGAAAGTTCTGAATATGCCGCGCATTCAATGCCAGCGCATGAGAGAGGTCAACAGCAAACTGTTCTGGGACCCCAGAGCAACCATCCAGCAAATGCCAGACCCACAGCCAGGACAAGCTTCTAAAGGCCACCTCCAGGCTGCTCGCCCAATTAATTCCCATTGGATATGGATTTTTCTCGCGCCAGTGATACCACTGTTGAAACAGTTCTCTTCCGTAGGAATCTTCTTCGGTCAAGCGATATGCTTTAGCAAGTGTTACCAGGTGTTGGTGCCGATTTAGCTCCCAGATCACCTTCGAGTCACCTACCTCGTCGAAGTCGAGATAGGGAACACGAAACCATGGACGAAACGGCGCGCGTTTGCCGTGAACTGCATCCAGGTGCCAGTCGATCTCCGAGCCGTAGTTCACTCCCTGGAAACCGAGCAAGTCAAAGCGATGCCGGCACAGTTGCTCGGCACGCTCCACAATCTGTTCCGCACTTTCAGGAAATGACTGCCACAGTGACGCGAGAATCTCGGGCAATTCTTTTTTTTGAAAGAAGAAGCGGCCGCGGCATTCCAGGCCATTCCTATGGTCACCATTTGTCGGGGACATGCCGATTCGATACAAAGCAAGATCGCCGCGCTTGGCCAGAGCCTGAGCC
>Ga0209166_10002243_pt1 | contig 14980 bp, 11 predicted proteins | sample Coa_R1_3_FD_187151 | JGI IMG/M metagenome (GOLD analysis project Ga0209166, IMG submission 187151) | Surface soil microbial communities from Centralia Pennsylvania, which are recovering from an underground coalmine fire - Coalmine... | ecosystem: Environmental > Terrestrial > Soil >... | reverse complement strand
AGCAGCGGCCTGTGCCAGGGCAAGTGCAGATCAAAGCGGACGAGAAAGAGTTGCAGGGGCAGTACAGCAATTTGGTGATGGTGCACCACAATTTAGAGGAATTCACGCTTAATTTTGTTTACATTTTTCCGAATGGCACGCAGGGGAAGCTGCTGACCAGCGTGATCGTCAGTCCGGGGCACGCAAAGCGCATCTGGCGGGCGCTGGGAGAGAATATCTCCCGCTACGAGACGCAGTTCGGGCCAATCAAGGAAGCTCCCGAGGGCAGCGGGCAGCCGCCGAACGTGGGCTTCGTGCAGTAGAGTAGAGTTTAGAGCGCCGAAGTCAGAGGTTAGAGGCTCGACGCAGCGACAGTTGGGTGCAACTTGTGCAAGCGCGGTGCCGTGTTAAACTATTTGCCTGCGTTGTAGGAAGGGCCTGTAGCTCAGGTGGCTAGAGCGCGCCCCTGATAAGGGCGAGGTCGGTGGTTCAAGTCCACCCAGGCCCACCATTCCCCGATGGTTCGAGAAACTCACTTAGACATTCGAAGTTAGGGATTTGAAGACAGACCCGTCTATAAATTCAACTCGGTGCGAGCTAGCCATTACGCTGCTCGATTCCGCGGCTGTGGAGAACATCTGACCGAAAGAGGAGCACTCTTCGGATCTGACGCGTCCGGCGATGCCGAAGATACAATCGCAAGTGATACGGGAAGATCGCTTCAAGTAACCGAGGGAAACGCGGCACGGTGACCTCCCAAGCTCGACGATTCCCTGGATCCTGTGATCCGCAGGGTTTCGCCGACCGTGCAGCATAGTAGGAAACGGAGCAACTTAGACGGACGGGCAGCCGACAAAAACAAAACCCGGCGAAGAAGCAGCGAAGCCTGCAGAGGCCTCTCCAACAAAGAGCAATTCCGACGGAACTTGGAAGAATCCTGGCGAGCCGGCTTTGCATCCCAACACATGACAGGAGTCGCACCGTGATGGGTGCACTCGGCTGATCTAAAAAGTGCAGGGAGGCACTATGCGCGGGAAATACCTCTGGCTCTGGTTTGGGTTCGTGTGTCTATTGGCAAGCGCACCAGCAAATGCGCAGGAGTTCGTTGAAAAATGGGAAGTGACTCCGTTTGTCGGATATGAAACGAGCGGCTCGTATCCATTGAATCCAACCCTGAACTCCGTTGCCATCACCAACCTGCGCGCGGATGCCGCAGTGAGTTATGGAACTTTTGTGGATTACTCAATTACCGAGAACGCGCAATTCGATTTTATGTGGGATAGAAACCCAACCACATACAGCGATCTGCAGTTCCCCAGCCCGTCCTACGTAAAGGCTTTCGACTCGACTATCGATCAGTACCAATTCGGGGCGTTGTACATGGTGATGGGCAGCGAGCACAAGTGGCGGCCATACATTGCCGGCAGCCTGGGCTTTACGCATGAGTCCAACGACAACCAGACCCCGAATCGGACGAATTTTTCCTATAGCTTGGGTGGGGGAGTGAAGTACGAACTGAGCAAGCATATCGCGTTCCGCGGAGACGCGCGTTATATGCCGACGTACGCGAATTCCTCACTGGGCACGTTTTGCGATCCCTTCTTTGGCTGCTACACGGCGAAAGTGTCTAATTACCAGAGCCGCGGAAATTTTGTGGCTGGGATTGTTTTCCATTTTTGACATCAAGTAACCTGTCGAAGGTTACTCGGGGAAATAGCTGAGATTTGGCTTCCCAATGGGTTGTGAAGATGTATTCGCCGCGGGGCGTTCTGCTTCCGAGCGGAACATGACAGTCTATTCATATCGCAGCGCGACCATGGGATCGACGCGCATGGCGCGCCGGGCGGGAACATAGCAGGCCGCTAGAGACACAGAGATCAGAAGCGTGTTGACCGAGAGGAAAATCATCGGGTCGGTGGCACTGACGCCGTAGATCATGGTCGAAATGAATCTGGCTGCCATCAGGGCAAGGACAATGCCAAGCGCAGCGCCAGCGAGGACCAGCTTCAAGCCTTCTCCCAAGATCAGCTGCAGCACATCGATCCGGCGTGCCCCGAGCGCCATTCGCACGCCGATCTCCCGCGTGCGCTGCGAGACCGCGTAGGAGATGACTCCGTAGATGCCCACGGTCGCGAGGGTCAGCGCCAGCGTTGCGAAAAGGCTCAGAAGAAACATCATGAAATTGCGCAGTGCCAGCGAGTGGGAGAGCACCTGATCCATGGAACGCATGGATCCCGTCGGGACGATGGGGTCGACCGCGGCAATAGCATCGCGTACGGCCCGACTAAGGCTTAAGGGGGCGACCGCGGAGCGGACAACGATGCTCCTGGGAAACCAACCTTCGAATAATTTCGAGACGTCATAGGAAGCTTGCGCCGCGGGAACGAAAGTCGTGGGAGGCGCCGGCTGATCGAGGTAGGATTTGACGTCGCCAACAACGCCCACAATCTCGCAGGAAGTTTTCCCGAGAAAAATGTGTTCCCCGACTGGACTGCGGCCGGCAAAGTGCGCGCGGGCAAATGCCTGGTTGACGATGACCACTTTGCTGGCTGTCTCGGAATCCATATCGGAAAACACCCGGCCCTGCCGCAACGGAATGCCCATCGCGCGGAAGAAGCCGGGAGTTATCTCACGATAGTCGGCGCTGTACCACTTCTCGGAATTGGGCATTCGGACGCCATTGTTTCCACCGCGTTCGAGCGGCAGTCCGGCAGCGACGACAGCGGCGGCATCGACACCTGGCAGCGCCTCGAGGCGCTGAACGACATCCCTGTTGAAGCTTTCAATCTGCGCCGCGGAATCGTATTTCGAACCGATCAACCAGAACTGCACGGAGAGAATCCGATGAGGATTGAAGCCCGGATCGGTGTGAAGCAGTTTTGAAAATGTGGCGATCATCAGGCCCGCGCCAGTGAGCAGCACCAGGGAGATGGCGAACTCGCCGACGACCAGCACCTGACGCAGCCGTGCGCGGCCGGGTGCGGCGCTGGAACGACCGGCGCCTTCCTTAAGGGCCTCGTTAATACCGGTTCTGCTGGCTTCGAGAGCCGGCGCAAGGCCGAACAGAATTCCCGTCAAGAGCGAGACGAAAAAAGTGAACCCGAAAACCCAGACGTCCAGATGGACGTCGGAAGCGCGTGGCAAATCGATCGGGGCGAGAGCGAGCAGCGAACTGAGTCCAAGATAAGCTACTAGAAGGCCTAGCGCGCCTCCCGCAAGCGCGACCAGCATGCTCTCTGTAAGCAACTGCTGGAAGAGCCGCCAGCGCGAAGCACCCATGGCTATGCGGACGGCAATTTCGCGGCCACGCAAGCCGCCGCGCGCGAGAAACAAATTGGCAACATTCGCGCAGGCAATCAGCAGCACGAACCCGATGGCGCCGAGCAACACGAGGAGGTAGGGACGGACATCGGCGCCAATCATTCGTTGGTACGGCAAGAAACTGATCTTGAGTTCTTTCCCGACAGCGCCTGGGAACTCACGGCGGAAGTCCTGTGTGACAATGTTCATCTGCGCTTGAAGTTGTGTGTAAGTGACGCCCGGTTTGAGGCGTGCAAGCACGCCGATGTTTTCTCCGCTGCCAGCCGTATCGGCCACGAGCGCAAGCGGAGTCCAGACGTCCGCAGCTCCGCTATTGGGGAGATCGGTGGCGACCGCGACGGGAGAGAAGCCGCGCGGCATAACTCCAATCAGCGTGTACGGGTCGCCATTCAAGAGGATTTTCTGGCCGATGCGCGCGGGGTCCGCTCCGAAGCGGCGCGCCCACAGGTTATAACTAATGATGGCAACACGCTGGCCTCTTCCACGATCATCTTCCTCCGTAAAATCGCGGCCGAGGGCCGGTTGAACACCGAGGACGCTGAAGTAGGAAGCAGCAACGGGCATGCCGCGCAAATGTTCCGCGCCGTTTCCTGCCGCAAGGTTGTAGCCGACGGATGTATAACCGGCGACATGCTCGAAGGGCTCCTTGTAGTCTTGCAATCGTTTCAATTCGCGGGAATCGAGGTCCATTTCATCGGTCAGCTGTTTATAGCTTTCCGCAAGCTGGACGATGCGATCCGGATTGGGAAAGGGGAGGGGGCGGAGAAGGACGCCGTAGACGACGGTAAAGATGGCGGTATTTGCGCCGATGCCTAAAGCGAGAGTCAGTACCGAAACGAGCGTGAAACCCGGAGATTTTGCCAAGACTCGCAAGCCATATCGCAGGTCTTGCCACAGGGTGGTCATCGAACACCTCGCGGAACGCTTGGTTTGGGCGGCTTGATACTGAGATCAGTCGCGGACCAATCCTTAGGTAGTAGACGACTGATCCCGGGAAATTGTTTCAGACAACCCGCCGATTGCAGGGCCCGCGGAAAATCGTATGCTCCGCCAGCTGTTATAACGCCCTAATGACCCGCAGGTTTCTGGTCTGGCTGTGGAGGCATCGGCGGAGGAGTGAATTTGGCATCCTCCACTGGGACGTTCAGCTCCACCTGGTTGATTTGAATCGTGAAGCGGCCGCCCGGGCGGGCGAGCGTCCATCGGAAAGGAATCTTCACGCCGCCCTCGTCGCGGTAATCGGAATAGTCGATCTGCGTCGGATTGCGGCCGAGAGCGGTTTCCGCATAGCGCACCAGCCGGAGCAATAAGCCGGATTGCTGATCGAGGTATAGCCGCAAAGGCGGCTGGCCTTCGTTGTGTCCGATCACGAGATACGTTTCGTGGCCGTCGATTTTTTCACCTGGAGCGACAAAGAACTTCTTATAGAGGGCCTTAACGTGCGCGGGAAAATACAGGTCCGCATCGATGCGCACGGCGTCGTTCTCCGCAGCAGACATCATGTGCGGATGTCCAGCGTTGCTCAGCCAGCCTTGCTTGCCGTCGAAGGCCGTGATGCTCTCGCCGTTGGGCAGGTGCATGACGGAGAGACGCTTGTCGGGAGCTTTTGCGTAGACCTCAATGGGAAGCTGATGGCCGTTGGCATTGATTTCCCCTTTTTCCACGCGGCTGGTGACTTTCTCGAGAGCAGCTTCACCGCCGACAGCAGCCAGATATTTATCGAGTAGCTGGTCGGCGGGAGGAAATACCGGTTTGGCTTCGCCGGGTGCCTTCCCGCGCACTGCTTCGGCCTTTGGCTCCTCGTCGGAGATGATGGGAACACCGACGGGGTTGGCAGCGCCGCGATGGCACGAATAACAGGTGACCTCGCGGTGCCCCTCGAAATTTTCCTTATTGATGGCGAACATCATCTTCATCATCTTTCGCGCGGTGACTTTCGTCTTTTTGTCGTCCTTATCGAACTCCATCTTCTGGCCTTCGCGGACGTGGCAATATTCGCATTCGACGCCCAGCGAAGCGGTGATGAATTGCATGGAAGGAAACACCAGGTCGGCTGGAACTCCCTTCAGGGCCTGGATGTTCTTGAATTGGTCTTCTGCGAGTTTGGGGGCCACGGGCGGTTGGGGCGCACTGGACTGGGCCCTTGCCCCAACGATAACCAGCCCCGTACTTAGAGCCAATCCACAAAGAACAATGGATACATTACGTCGGTCCAAAATCATCCTCAGCCCCCTGAACCTAGATTTTCGAGAAAAAAGTGTATCAGAAAGCGGGCCACGCCCGCTCGAACGCAAATCGTGGCGGCGGCCCCGCTCAGGCAGGGAGTTCGCCGCGTTTGGCGAGCGAAGTGATGCGGTCGGCGGCGCGGAAAGCCAGCGCTTCGATGGTCATAGTGGGCTGGCCGCGCCCGGAAGTGACCAGGCTGCTGCCGTCACAGAGAAAAAGATTTTTTACGTCATGCGTCTGATGGTCGGAATTAATGACGGAAGCCTTCGGGTCTTTTCCCATGCGGCAAGTCCCGAGCAGGTGCACCGCAAATTGCTGCTCCTGCACAGGCGGCGCCCACATTTTCTGCGCACCGGCCGCATCGAGCAGTTCGGTGGCGCGGGCAGTCAGCCACGCGCCCAACTTAAGGTCGTCGGGGTGATCCTTGTAGGTCATGCGCAGCGCGGGAAGTCCCCAAGCGTCCTTCAAATCCGGATCGAGCGAGAAACTATTGTTCTCTACGGGCAGTGAAGTGCCATGGCAAAAAATCTCGAGGGTGCGCGTGAAGTTGTGGCTCAAAACGTCTTTGAAACCCGTCCCCCACCGCGGAGAGCCCGGAGGGAGGCTGCCGAGAGCGAAACTGATGGGCGTGCTGTCAAATCGCGCATCCAGCCCGCCTCCGCCACGGAAGCCCAGTTTTTCCGGGTCGAGTTCATAAAAATCGTGGAGGACACGGCTGACGGCAAAGCCCTTGTAGTCGTTCAGAGGGTGCTCGAAAACGCCCGTGACAACTCCGCCGCTATTGAGCATTAAATGCTTGCCGACAATGCCGCTGGAGTTCGCGAGGCCGTTGGGAAACTGTTTGTTGGCGGAAAGCAGAAGCAGCCGAGGAGTTTCCGCACCATTCGCGCAAACGACGACCGCTTTGGCCTTCTGGCGTTGTACGTTGCGCTTTTCATCGAAATAGACGGCGCCCGTGGCGCGGCCGTTGGCGTCCAACTCGATGCGATGCACGTAGGAATTGGGGCGGATTTCGCAGCGCCCGGTTTTTTCCGCCATGCGAATGGCGGTGGCCAGTGAGCTAGATTTTGCGCCCACTTCACAACCGAACCCCAGGCAGAAGCCGCAATTGACGCAGGCGCTGCGTCCCGGACGCGGCTGCGAAAGTATGGCCATGGGCGCGGGGAAGGGATGCCATCCAAGCTTGCGCGCGGCGCGCTCAAAAAGCACGCCTCCTGCTTTTACAGGCAGCGGCGGCATCGGATAAGGCTTCGAGCGCGGCGGATCGAACGGACTTGCACCGGCCTGGCCGGACACGCCGATCTCCCATTCCACTTTCGTGTAGTAGGGCTCCAGATCGGCGTAAGTGATGGGCCAATCGGCCATTGCCGCGCCCTCGGCAGGGCCAAATCTGGTGTGCTCGGTAAAATCAATTTCGTGGAAGCGCCAGAAATTCGCGGTGAAGTGCACGCTTGTGCCGCCCACAAGGCGGCCGTATACGAGAGCGCGCTGGGGTTTGGCTTTTTCATTGGGCGTCCTGCGGAAGGTATTGGGCTGCAGCTGCGGGTGATTCGTCAGGAGATCCTGATTGAATACTTTTATTTCGTCGTGAACGAAATCCTTCTCCGTGAGATATGGCCCTTGTTCCAGCACGACGACGCGGAATCCGTTGCCGGATAACTCTTTCGCAAGAATGCCGCCTGCCGCGCCGGAGCCGATGATTACGAAATCGACTTCCTCGGAAGTCCTGTACTTGGGCTGCTCGGGCTTCATGATTTGGTTTTGTCCGCCGCTGCGGAGTCAGGCTGCCAACCTGGATAGTTCTTGTCGTAATAGCCAAAGGGCGGCTGAAACATGTGTTCGGCATCACGGCCGATCACTTTCCAGCCCACGCCATCGCGGTTGCCGTGTTTATCGGAATCGGGGTCAATCAGGAATCCCATGACGGTGTGCACGCGCACCGTTTCGAAGAAAGACTGAGCCGCCGCGCGGCGGCGGAATGACCGCCCTCCCCCACCGGACGATTGTTCGTCCAACGATTTCAATATCTCGTCCTGCTGCTCGAGGGTGGCCGCGGAAAATTTCTCTGTGCCTGGGAACATCTCTCGCACATGATCCCGCAATTCGGACAAGCCTTCGGCATACACCTTCTGATTGTCCTGCGCAAAAGTGACGAGTGCGCGGTCGATAAAGAATACTACTCCTGCTTCGCGGGCACCTGGCGTGTCAGTCGTTGGAATAATTCGAGCCGAGATGGCCTCGATCTCCACAGCCTGTTCCGGATAAAGGAATTCAAACTTGGCCGGCCCAACACCTTTTGCGGCCTGGCGCGCGTGACCTGCGGCAGACAACATGGCCGGCCAATGCGAGGACACCCAGGCTGCCGACATACCAGCCAAGCCCTGCGAAAGAATTTCACGGCGTGTGAAAGTGTTCTTCATAAGTTGGCCGGCCAATTGCGGGCGCAGTGAATGTATTCTGTGAGCAGGATAGCGTCAAGGAGAAATCGCCCCGGCTGGCAAGCAAATCCGGCCTATTTGACCTGCTAGTTTGCAGAGTATTGCTGGGCTAGTGTACGATTCCGCTGACGCGACGGAAAAATCAAATTCCCGATTGCTTGCAGAAAAAGAATGGCTACCTTCACAGGCGCGATTGGAACCGGAAGCAAGTGGCTGCTCGACAAAATCGTCGGTGTTTTGGCGGCCACGGGCGTCAATCCTAATTTTCTGACGTTTCTCGGCCTGGTGGTGAATTTCATCGCGGCGGCAAATTTCGCGTTGGGACATTTCCGGATTGGCGCGCTGATTATTTTCTTCGCGGGTTTCCTCGATATTCTGGACGGACAAGTGGCGCGCCGCCAGAACCGCGTAACCGCTTTCGGCGCTTTCTACGATTCGACCCTGGATCGTTACGCCGACATGGCGCTGTACATGGGTCTTCTCGTCTATTACTCGGTCAGCGGGCGCACACCTTACGTAGTGCTCGCAGCCGTTGCGACAGCAGGATCGGTGATGGTCAGCTACGCCAGGGCGCGCGCGGAGTCGCTCATACCATTGTGCAAAGTCGGTTTCATGGAGCGCCCCGAGCGCCTGGTCTTGTTGATTATCGGCGGTGTCACAAATCGCATGGGCGCCGTGCTTTGGGTGATTGCCGTTGTTTCCACCATCACGGTCATCGACCGCATCGTATTCACTTGGCAGGAAACCAAAGCGGGCCGCACGATTCCGTGGATTAAATTGCCGACTTAATATCCTCACACCAGCACCGGCAACCTTCCCGGCAATCAGCCTTGAAAGTTCTTCAGCCACTCCTCGACTGGCGCCGAGATGACTTCCCGCACGCGGTCGCGCAGGGCGGGGACATCTCGCTTGGTCATTCCTTTGGTCTCGATGATGTCATGGAGATACACCGTGACAGTTGCGGGCCAGAGCATCCAGTGGCCGGTACGATGATGCTGAAAGGAACCGACCAGGCTCACCGGCACAATCGGGATCCCCAATTGCTGCGCCACGCGAAAGCCCCCGTCCTCAAATCCATCGACGTGGCCGTCGCGAGAGCGCTTCGCTTCCGGAAAAATGATCAGGCTCGTTCCGCCGTCGACGGCATCCTGCGTGAGGCGCCACATGCGCTTGAGATCGGAAGGACGGCGCACGTCGGGAACGGGCACGTTGCCAAAGCGCTTCATGAGCCAGCCATAGGCCGGGATTTTGAAGTGGGATTCCAGCTCCCAGCCGCGAACGTATTGGGGGATGGCGCAATAGAGCATGAAGGGATCAAAAAGATTGACGTGATTCACCATGAAGAAGCAAGTTCGATGGGGATCGAAACCCGCGGAGCGAATGACTTCCAGGCGCGCTCCCGAAAGATACACGATCCGGCGGCAAAAGGTGCGCTGCAACCAATCGTGCTTGCGCGGGTCCAGAAAAATTCCGAGGAACACGAGTACCGGCGCGGCCACGAAAAAATGCAAGCCGCTCAGAATCCACAAAAACGCGCTGCGCAGCGCGAGAAGTCCGCGCTTCATATGTAGATGTCCACGGCCGCGGGAATCACGACCAGGGAAATACATTCGAGCGAGGCAATTTCACCGTCGATTAGCACATCAACGGGAGCTTGAGAGCTAAATTCGATGCGGCGGACAGACCGGCGCGAGGCAAGAGGATGTTCGATGTGTGTGCCGTCATAGAGCCTGGGGAGCATTCGGAGCAATCCTATGCGTCCGATTGGTCCCCAGCGGACAAATTCGATTAAGCCGTCCGTTGCATCGGCTTGAGGCGCGATGAGCATCGTGCCACCTGTGAACTTGCTATTGCTAAAGGAGAGAAAAAGGCAGCGGCTTTCGTCCCAGTGCGCATCCTCATCGCACCGCAGACGAAACGCGCGGCGTCGCAACTGAACGACGCGCACGAAAACACCCAGGAGATAGCCAAGGTAGCCAAAGGGCTTGAAATAGCGATTGGTCAGAGCGCCCACGTCCGCGGTGAAACCCAAACTCAGCAGGTTGAAAGAATACACTTGCCCCCTGGTGTGCGTCAGCCGAAGGAGATCGACCGGCCGCGTTCGGCCTTCGATCAGCGCTTGAAGCGAGGTTTGCGCGCCGTCCTTCGTAAAATCCCGCAGAAACGAATTGCCCGTTCCCAGGGGCAAAAAACCGAGCGCGATGCGTTCCTTGGCGCGGGCGCGTTCATAAACTCCGTTCAAAATTTCGTGCGCCGTGCCGTCGCCGCCGACAGCGATGAAGCGGCGATAGCCTTGTTCGTAAGCTTCGCCGGCGAGCTCAACAGCGTGGCCGGGCCCTGTCGAAGCAACCACATCTATCTTCAAGCCCTTCTCGCGCAGGCCCGCCAGGGCCGGACCGGCCAGTTTGGCAGAACGGCCCCCGCCAGCGGCTGGGTTAACGATAGCGAAGAAGCGGTTTTTCAACAGCGGCTCATTTCCCTTACTGCTCGCGCTTCATCGGCATTATATGGGCAGAAAAGCTGCGGCTCGGTCGAGCTTCGCAATCTGCTCTGCAAGCGCGTTCCTTTTTATCTTCAGCGAAGCGGTGCGCGGAAAATCCTCGTCGAACAGAACCACGCCGTGAATGCGTTTGTAATTCAGAAGCTTGCTATTGCGGGCGGAAATGTCGCGGCGAAGCTCCTCAGTGTAAGTTTGGCCGGGCTCGAGATGGAGCGCAAGCAGGAGCTGCTCGCCGACCATCGACCGCCGCGGCCAAATGTAGTTGGCGGCAAAGACGCAAAATTCCTTCACGGGAAGGCTTTCGAAGACCGCCTCAATGTCTTCGGGATAGATGTTCTTGCCTTCCTCGGTCACGATCATGTTCTTCTTGCGCCCAAAGAGCTGCAGATGCCCGGCGTCATCGAAGCGGCCTAGATCGGCGGTCATGAGCCAGCCGTCCTGGATGGCTTCGGCAGTGAGCTCAGGCTCGTTCAGATAGCCGGACATGACCGTTTTGCTGCGGACGGCAACCTCGCCGATGCCGTCGGCGCTCGGATTGACGATGCGAACCTCCATCCCAGGAAGAGGCTTGCCGACGGTGTCGGCGCGAAAGGGACGAAGGTCATTGACCGTAATCGCTGTGCCGGCTTCCGTTAGCCCATAGCCGTTCGCGACCGGGATTCCAAGATCGTAAAAGAATTGCAGAGTCTGCGGCTCCGTGAAAGCGCCGCCGACAATAATGGTTCGCAACTCCCCGCCAAACGGATCGTGGACTTGTTTCAACAGGCGGCGGCTTAAACCAAGCCTCGGCCTGTTTTTCGTAAATGCTTTGTTGACGGCAACCAGTGCATTAAAAACTCTGCGCTTGCCGGGCGGAAGCGCATCGAACCGTGCCTGCAAACCTTTCTGAAGATTCTTCAGCACAAGCGGCACGAGGCTGACGTAGGTGATCTTGTATTTTGAAAACGCCTCGCGCACAAACTCCGGCCGCAGCGTCCGAAGATGCACCACGGCCGCTCCGCAAATGAAAGGCCCAAAGAAGCCCACCATGAAGTCGATGGCGTGATTCGTAGGCAGAATGCTGAGGTAACGCACGCCAGGCGCAAACGGATAAAGGGAGGTGAGCGCAACGCATTGTTCGAGGTAATTTTCGTGCGTCATCATGCAGCCTTTGGGGCGGCCTCCCGTGCCGGAGGAATAGACAATGCACGCCACGTCCTTCCGCACGCGCGGGACAAACGTCGGTTCGCCGCTGCCCGGAAACTCTTCCCAGCGCTGCGCTCCGGAAAGATCAGCGTTAGGTGGCGCTTCCGTCACAAGAACCGTGCGTACGTTCGCCGCGGCTTTCCGCCCCTCAGCCGCGCTCAGTTGGCGCCAGATCGGATACTCGGTGATGAGAATCTTTGCGTTCGAGTGCTTTAGAAGGTGCCACTGTTCATCGGGCGTGAGTTTGTAATCGAGCGGAACAAGTACGCCGCCGGAGTAGAAAATCGCGTACGCGGAAATCAGCCACTTGGACTGATTCGTCATGATGATGCTGGCGCGATCGCCCGCCGCGAAACCCGCATCCTGCAGCACCTTGGCAAGCGGGAGCGCACGCGTTTTGAACTCCCGATAGGTTAGCCGCTCTTTTTCTCGCTCCCGGTCGGACTCCATCAGGCAAACTTCAGCTGAAAATTCTTCCAGCGCGTCCTTTAGCGCCGCGCCGATGGATTGATATTTGGAAAGATCCAGCATTACAGGCGGGACTGAATCCGCTCGGCAAGAGTACGGAAATCGCTGACACCTTGCACTTCATAATCGGGCAATTCGATGCCGAAATGGTTTTCCAGGCGGCTCAGCATCTCCAGCGTTTGCAAGCTGTCAATACCGAGCTTTTTGAAAAAGTCGTCTTCCGGGGCGAGTGAGCCGGCGGGCACGTGGAAGTGCTTCGACGCCAGATCGAGAACTTCCTGGGTGGTTTGCTGAAGAGTGCGCATGGAAGTCTAAATTTACCATTTTCCCGGCGAAGAAAGAAAATTCCGTCGCCGCAGGCAGCCGCAACCAATCCCAGCGGTTGCTCTAAGGCAGATAGGGCATCGCGTCGGTGGATTCGACAAATTTCTTGAGCGCAGCCATAACTGTCGGGCGCGCGAAGAGTTCGCAGAAAAGATCGATCTCGCCGCGCAGTTCGTCGTGTGGAACCGGCTTGATGAATCTCTTGGCAGCGGCGCGGGTGATGGGATCGAACTTCGTGGTTTGCGCCGCAGCCGCGCGCGCTGCCCTCAGAGTCTCTCCTTCCGCCGCGAGTTGAGCGACTAATCCCGCCACCTGCGCGCGAGCGGCGTTGACGCTTCGGCCCGTCAGAAGCAAGTCACGCATAAAAGCGTTGCCTACATCGCGTTTGAGACGAGGGATGCCGCCGAATCCGGGAATCAGACCAAGCCGGAGTTCGGGAAAGGCAAATCGCGCCATCGCGTCAGCGATGATGATGTCGCAGGTCAGCGCGAGTTCAAAACCTCCGCCAAAACAAATGCCAGTAACGGCTGCGATGGTCACGAACGGCGCCTCATCAATGGCATTAAATACCGCGTGGATACGTTCAATAAATGTCCGGACACCGGCGATGCGCTCATTCTCGGAAAGTTGTGCAGCGCCGTGATAGAGCTCTCGCAGATCGGCGCCCGCGGAAAAACCATGCTTGCGGTTACTGGAAATGATGCACGCAGCGGTTTCAGGTATCAGGGCTGGGAAAGCGGCGACAAATTGCTCGAGTTCCGCCAGCATGGCGGTCCCTATTTCGTTGGCAGGCCCGCGCTCGAGCGTCAATTCGATCACGCCATCGCGCCATTCCCAGCGCAGCGTTTTGCCGGTGAATGACTTCACGTCCTGCTCCCGGCAGCCGCTTTGCTTTCCAGCGCCTCAGCGTACATCGCATCGATTTCTGTCGAGAATCGCGCGCTGATGGCATCCCGCCGCAATTTGCCCATCACCGTCAAGAGTCCGCTTTCGGGCGTGAGTTTCTCGCTGAGCACGGTGAAATTGCGAATTTGACGGTAATGCGGAAGCTCTGGATTCAAACGCTCCAGCGCGGCTCGTACCTCGGCGGGCTCAACTGGACCTGTCACCAGCGCGCAGAGAAAACCGCGCCCGTTGCCGACCACAACAACCTGCTGAGCCGTGGGCAGGAGCCCGGCCAGTTTCTCTTCGATGGGCTCGGGAGTAATCTTGTGGCCGGAATTAAGCACAATCAGGTTCTTGATGCGTCCGATGATCCGCCAATTCCCCCGCACATTCACTTCACCCTGATCCCCGGTATGGAACCAGCCATCCTGCAGCACTCGCGCCGTTTCTTCCGGACGGTTCCAATATCCAGGACAAATATTCGGCCCGCGGACCAGGATCTCCTCGTTTTCGCCGATTTTCATCTCGATGCCATTGACCGCTGTTCCCACGTACCCCGGCTCCACGGGAACGCGAGGATCGTCCAGCGTGCAGATGGCGGTCGTTTCCGTGAGGCCGTAAGCCTGCAGCACGGGAATGCCGAGCATTAGGAAAAACTGCTGCGTCTCCGGCGCAAGCGGCGCTGATCCGCAAATCAGCGCGCGAATATTCGGTCCAAAGCGCTCCCTAATCTTGCTGAAAATAAATTTGCGGCCGAGAGCCAGCCAGAAAGCATCCGCCGCGCGCCCTCGGCCCACATGTTTCCGGGACCACGCCTCGCGCGCCCTCGCATAGAGTAAGCGGATTGGCGCGGCGCGCTTCGACAGCGCTTCTTCCACGCCGCGGCGCACGCGCTCGAGTAGCGTCGGCACATTCAGGAAATAGTGCGGGGATGCGAGGCGAATCTCGTCCGCGAGCTTGGTAAGATCCATGGACAGCGTGAGAACACTTTCCCTCGAAAGACAAGTGAGCAAAGTAATCCACGAAGCTGCAAAACTAAACGGCCCATAATGAAAGACGCGATCCGGTTCGTGCGTCGCCCCCATGAGCAGATCGAGCCGCTCGCGCGTGCACGCAAGCATGTGCGTCACGTTGCCAACATTCAGGCAAACACCCTTGGGCTCACCGGATGTCCCGGACGTATAAATAATGGTCACGAGATCCGCATCTAGGCGAGAATTCGGCCCCTCGGACGTTGGCGCATCGGCCGCGCCCGCTTGAAGAACCTCATCAAAAAGCACCAGTCGACGAGCGTTCGACCATTGCGGCGGCAACTCTTTCGCCACTGCCTCGCCCAGCGCCGCGTCGCTGGTGAAGAGAAATCGCGGCAGGCAATCTTTCATCATCGCGGCCAATTCAACCGGCGCCTGCCGCGCGTACAGCGGCACGACGATAATTCCTTCGGCCAGCAACGCCAGGTTGAAGGCCACCCAACGAGCGGAATTGGGTGCGAGGAGCGCGCAACGCTCGCCGCGTTGCAGTCCGCTCCGCCGCAAATGCATGCGCACGCGCTGCACCTGCTCGAGCAATTCCCTCCCCGAAATTCCGACGAACTTCTCTCCATGAATTTCGCGGAGCACCACGCGGCTGTCAGCCAGTTTCAGTTGCGCGAAAA
>Ga0209166_10002240_pt1 | contig 14983 bp, 10 predicted proteins | sample Coa_R1_3_FD_187151 | JGI IMG/M metagenome (GOLD analysis project Ga0209166, IMG submission 187151) | Surface soil microbial communities from Centralia Pennsylvania, which are recovering from an underground coalmine fire - Coalmine... | ecosystem: Environmental > Terrestrial > Soil >... | reverse complement strand
ACTGGCGTGGCGGCCGTCGCCTGCCAACGCCTCGTTCTCTCCGATGAGCGGCGTTATGGCAGCACCCTCCTGATGTTCTATCGTACAGGTGGGGACTCCTGAATGTAGAGCGACGACGGGCAACGACCCTGGTGGCCATCGTCTCCGAAGCTCCCTTATGCTCCCTCCGCTTCTTTTATCGTCTGTGTGGCCGCCTTCAATGTGCCCGTAGTGATGTTTGACGGTGGTTCTTCCAAGCTGGCAGGGAGCACAAAATAAAAGCAACTGCCCAATCCTTCTATTCCCATGCTTTCAACCCAAATCTGGCCTCCCATAGCCTGTATCAAGCGTTTGCTCGTATATAACCCCAGCCCGGTCCCTCGTATCGGGCTGCCGAGATCGCGTTTGAGGCGCATAAACTGCTCAAAGAGGAGCGGTATTTCAGCAGGCGGAATACCTGGACCAGCATCCTGCACGCTGATACACACCTGTGCTCCGCCTCCCTCCAAAGGAGAGGCAGCCGCTTCATAGCGTGCCCTGATGATAACGGGAGTATTGTCGGGCGAATATTTAAAGGCATTGGAGAGCAGATTATGAAACACATGGCGCAGACAGGGGATGTTGGCCTGTACCCTGATATGCCTGGGGATATCCAGATGTGTGCGGTGGGCCTGCTCGCGAAAGGCCGTAACCTGCTCAATGACGCTCTGCACAACGTTCGCAACTACGATCTGTTCGACTTTGAGCGACTTCCCCTCATCGTCAATCTCCAATGCATCCAGCACATTGTTGACCAGAGCGCGTAAATCTTCACAATGCTTGAGGGCAATTGTCAGATAACTTGCGTGTGTTGTCCGCTCAAGAGAGCCATTTTCATCTAAGAGGAGTTGGAGCATCTCCAGATAGCCATAAGTGGCGGTCAGAGGCGTCCGTAATTCGTGGTTTACATTGATGATGAACTGATTTTTGAGCTGATTTAATTGTCGCTGCTGCTCATATGCCAGCAGTGTCTGTTTCTCACCTTGCTCAGCTTTCAGGCGGGCAGCCTCCTCCGTGTCCAGCAACTCGCGCAATGAAACCAGGATCGCACCTTCAAGGAATAAGACTGGCACAACGCCCGCAAAAGCGATAATACTGCCAATCGGCCATACCTCACTGCCAAATACGGCTACATTATAGGTGAGTTGGACGGCGATATACCCGAAAAAGCAGATGCAAGCGCCGCGTTTATGAAAGATCCAGGAGGCCAATCCCATCGGAAGGGTCAGGAGCGCACCTGTATGGAATGCGGGAAACGTGAGCAGGTAAATGCTGGCACAGAGTGGAAAACACAGTATACAGAGGCCCAGACGTACTCCCAAAGGTAATCTGAGCAGCAAACGGGGCCAGGGCCAGGTAATCAGATTGCACATATTTTTGAACCACATACCGCATATACCCCTTTCTCATCCATGACTACTGACCATAGGCCAATAGTATACCATTATCTGTATATCTGCTATTAATTACCCATAAAAATTCCTTATCTGTATGGGCGGATCCCTGAGAACCCTCTGCTCTCTCTTTGCGTAGGAGGCTCCTTTGTGGACCTCTGGTGGGCAAAGAGAGGTCCACAAGGGAGCCTCCTACGCGGGGTATGCCGCAATCCAGGCGGAGGTTGCAGATGGGTATTCACCTTTGGAATAAGAGAGCACCCATCTGCGATATAATACTAAAGGGCATATCGTCTTGAAGAAAGTGAAATCTTACATGTTTATACAACTACAAAGTTCGCATTGGGCATTCCATTCCCTCAGGAGGTACCTGTGATGATAAACCGACCAGGTAGTGGGCGTTTCGCCTTTGTAGATGCGGGCGAGGCCGCGCGACGTCTGGGTGTAGACCGCATCACCCTTGAGCAGTGGGTGAAGGATGGTCGCCTCAAAACGCATCGCGGCGTGGGTCGTGAAGCCTTCTTTCGCACCGCGGATGTCGATGCGCTCTCCAATGAACTGCATCCCCCCTCCGAGCTGGCCGAGGCGGTAGCTGCCGATGAGAGTGAAAGCGCGAGTACAACGGTCGGGCCTGGGCAGACGGTGGCGCGCAAAAAACAGGATCCACAGATGCGCGTCTATCTGCGTTTGCAGGCCGACGCCAAATGGTACGATACCTCCGAAGAAGATATTCGTACCTGGTTTCAGCAACTGGCTCCCGATGGCTACGAACGCAATAAGCGCAACGCCCAACACGCCATCACAAAACTGCAATACCTTGTGAGCCTGATTGAAGAAGCCCAGCAACGCAGCTCAACTCAATCCTAAAATAAAGGCCGGCATGTCTGCATATTGTGGGCCTTCATCTAGAAGATGCGCATGCCGGTCTGCTATATTGAACGATTTAATTGGAAGAAATTAGTTGTTTGGTTCCCCGCTATGTCCCCTTTCCAACTTCCAATACCTGCCAGATTTTGATGTGGAGCCAGTCTTGTCAGAGACCAGCATCTAGAGAGGCACTCTTCAAGAGATCACCAATGTGAAGTATGTTCGCCCAATAATGAAGATAATCTAAGTTCAAATGATTTCCTTGAACTTTGAGGACCAAGCATCGGCTCATTCGATCATCCAGAAAGATCGAATGACACAGGAACAGCAAATTGATCAAAAATGTCCTGCCAGGACATTTTTGGTACATTCCTGGTGTCTGAGACTATTTTGCACCGCAAGGGATGACCTGTGGCCCTCGGCCTCTACTTCTACTCCTTTACTGCCTCAGGCAGGCACCAGAGCAGGTCTTCGACTGAGCTGACTATGAAGTCGGCTCCGCGTTGTTTATAGGTTTCGACTTCATGCTCACTGACCAGCATCGCACCCAGTATAGCGGGCTCGCGGGCGGTTTTCTCCGCGCGATAGTAGCGTACAAAGTCGTGGTCGTCGGCGGTATCTCCGATGAAGAGGCCGCCTCCAGCTCCAACGGCCTTGATGGCCATGCGCATGGCTGCTGGATTGGGTTTGGCGCAGATATCGGCGGGCACGACCACTTCCCACCAGCGTTCGCCGCAATAAGCCTCCAGGTGTTCTATCGCGCTGTCAACTTCGGGCCCCACGCGTCCAGTGATCAGGCCAAAGTGTTGGATGCCAGCCTCTCGCAGACGCGCCGGAAAATCAGGTTTGAAGAGCATACGCTCCAGGTGAACCAGCCCTGGCTCATCTGGCAGATAGCGCGACTCATGCCCGAAGCGCTTCTTCATCTCTGCCGCGCCCCAATAGTATTCGTGGTAGAGATCGCCGATAAATCTGTAATCGAGGCGTGCGCTTGCTGGCAGCACTGTATCAACCCACTCGCGACCGCCGTGTCCTTGCAGATTGGCGACTCGTGATAGTTCTGCCCATTCCTGTGTGCTGCGGATAGCCAGCGGTGTGCCTTGCCATTCACGCAGGCGTGCTGTGGCCAGCGAGGCGAGCAGGTAGCACATATCCCAGTCATTATTGTAGCCGCCCGCCTGCTTGAATGCCTCTACATCCTCCTGCGTGAGCAGCTCGTTTCCCGCATGCTGCCCCCAATCCAGGCCGTGAATGGTGCCTGCGACGTATTCAGCAACGGCGATATCGGTGGCGTGGAAGGATTCGATGGTGTAAATGAGAACTCCATCTATGTCGAAAAAGATAGTATCAAAGGGTCGAGGGAATTGCAGGTCGGGTCGCCTCCAGAGCACTGGAGTCTTCATAAATACAGCACCTTTCACCATTTGGACCTGACAGGGCCAGATCAATCATAATTTTTTGCCCTCTTATTGTATACCAGGAGAAAGCAATCATGCAGCAAGGACTCACGCAGAAGCAGTCGCCAGATCTTCGAGGGTTGACAGAAGAAGAGGCGCTGGCCCGAAGAGCGCGGGGCATGGGGAATACTATGCCTGTCAAGACCAGTCGGTCCTATCTGCAGATTATCAGCGAAAATGTTTTTACTCCCATCAATAATATTCTTTTTGCGCTCGGCCTCGCGCTGGTCATGCTGGGAAAAGTCAGCGATGCCGTCATATCGGTTGGGGTAGTGATGCTCAATGTTGCAGTGAGTGTGGCGCAGGAGGTGCAGGCGAAACGAACGCTCGATCAAATCGCGCTGCTCACGCGTCCTACGACCATTGTGCTGCGTGATGGTCAGGAGCGCTCGGTTGACCCTGGCAATATTGTAGTAGGCGATGTCCTACTGGTGCGGGCGGGCGATCAGATCGTGGTGGATGGCCCCGTGCTGGCGACTGATCGTGTCGATGTTGACGAGTCGCTCCTGACCGGAGAGTCTGATCTGATTACGAAAAAAAATGGTGATGAGCTTTTTTCTGGCAGTTTCTGTGTCAACGGCAGTGCTTTCTACCAGGCGGAGAAGGTTGGGGCGCAGAGCGTTGCCTATGGGTTGACTGCGGGAGCGCGCGCCTTCCGACGTGTGTATACGCCCTTGCAACGCGAAATCAACCTGGTGATTCGCGTGATTTTGCTGCTGGCCCTCTTTTTTGAGCTACTGCTGGTTCTGAATGTTATCGTAAATGATATTCCTCTTGTCGGCTTCCTCAGAATGTCCGTTGTGGTGATTGGCATTGTGCCGAAGGGATTATTTCTGGCGATCAGTGTAGCTTACGCGCTAGGTGCGGTTCGTATCGCTGGGCAGGGTGCGTTGGTGCAGCAATCCAACGCCGTCGAATCGCTGAGCCATGTTGATGTACTGTGCATGGATAAAACTGGTACACTGACTGCTAATGCGCTTCAACTCGCCAATTTGCACCCCTTGGCTGTCGATGAGGCGGAACTGCGACGCCTGCTCGGCGTTTTTGTGGCCAGCGGATCGGCTGGCAATATGACCAGCCGTGCGATCGGAGAGGCCTGCCCGGCCCAGGCCCGTCACCCCGAGGAGGAGATTCCCTTCTCCTCGGCTCTCAAGTGGAGTGCCCTCTCTTTTGCTGATGTGGATCTGCGTGGCGTCTATGTGCTTGGTGCTGTGGAGATGCTGGAGCCATCGCTACGCCCTGGCAGTGATATTGCCTCCTTTGTGAAAACAGAGTCGGAGCAGGGGCTGCGTGTCCTGTTGTTTGCCACATTCCCTGACCCTGTGCCGCTGCGTAATAGCGAGGATCAGCCAGTTTTGCCTGCTGATCTGGTGCCGCTCGGTCTGGTGAGCCTGCGTGATCAGTTGCGGGCTGAGGCCCGCGAGACGCTGGCACAATTTATGCAGGCCGGTATCCAACTCAAGATTATTTCCGGCGATAACCCTCAGACGGTGGCGGCCCTGGCGAAGCAGGCAGGTGTCAGTGACGATGTTTCAGTGGTCTCCGGCCTGGAACTGGCCGCGATGGATGACGCGCAATTTGCCCAGGCTGCCTATCATGGGACCATCTTTGGACGTATTACTCCTCAGCAGAAGGAGCGCCTGGTGCAGACGCTTCGCCAGCAGGGTCGCTATGTCGCGATGATTGGTGATGGCGTCAATGATGTGCTCTCGCTCAAAAAGGCCAATCTGGGGGTGGCCATGCAGAGTGGCAGTTCGGCCGCGCGCAATGTGGCAGATATTGTGCTGCTGAATGACTCTTTTGCTTCGCTTCCTCCGGCCTTTCGCGAGGGTCAGCGCATTCGCAATGGGATGCAGAACATCTTAAAGCTCTTTTTAACGCGCGTCCTCTACGTCGCTTTGTTGCTTATCAGTACATTGGTCGCGGGAGGCTTCCCTTTCGTCCCCAAACAGATCTCTATCCTGACGCTGCTGACCGTCGGGATCCCAACGCTGGCACTGGCCGCATGGGCGCGCCCTGGGGTGACCGAAGGACGTAGTATGTTGCGCTCGCTCTTTCATTTTGTCATCCCTGCCGCCATCACGCTGGGCTTAATGGCGCTGTTCGTCTACCTTGGCGAATATATGCTCTTTCTGGTTGAGCAATTAGCCGCGCAACCAGATATCAATATCGAGCAGTTGTCGGCGCCTGCTCAGGCTGCGGCTCAGAGTGGACTTACTACGTTTACGATGTTCTGTGGTATTCTGCTCATCCTCTTTGTGGAGCCGCCCACGAAATTCTGGGTTGGTGGCGAGGAACTGAAAGGTGACAGGCGCATCATCTGGCTGGCGCTGGCGATGTTTCTGGTCTATGTGGGTTTGTTGCTGATACCACCTTTGCGCAACTTGTTTGAACTGAGCGCCCTTGACCTTGTTGATTATGTGACGATTGTATCAATGGTGGGTCTCTGGACAATGTTGGTACGCTGGTGCTGGCGCGTACGTCTCCTGCAAAGGTTTCTGGCGCTGGATTGAGGTTCTAGGATCTCTCCAGCACGATTTTGACATCCCGCTCTATCTCCTTTGTATCCAGGATATGAATTTGCTGCCAGCCTTCGTTTGGGACATCGAGCAGAGTCTGTTGCAGCAATCCCATATGATAAGCAATCACCTGTTCGCCAACCATGCGCACTCTTGCCTGGTCGCGCTCACGACATACCTCGGCGCTAATGCTGAAGATGAGCAGGCAGGTCGCGACATGATGTTTCTGGGCCAGTTCGAGCAGTTTGTGCCGGGCATCCGCCTTCAATGCCGTGCTATCCGCGATGGTGAGCCGTTTTTGAAACATACGTTTGTGTATGATATAATGGAAAAGGTCAAAACTGTCGCGGCTCACCTGCTGATTGTTTTCATCGTCGCATACCAGGGCCCGACAATGATCGGACGAGACGATCATTGTCTCCACAAATCCCGGGTGGCTCTTCACAAGATTGCCTGCTAAAGTACTTTTGCCCGAGCCGGCTGGCCCACAGAGGGCGATCAGTGCGCCTGGTGGAAGGGTGATGATGCCAGGGTCTGGCTGCTCTTGATGCCGCTCTGCTCTCTCCATTGCGATGCTTTCCTTCCTTTGTTATAATGCGATGGGCATATACACCCGTATCATCTAGCGAAATGGAGTATATGGCACTGCATTTATGAGTCTATATTACAACAATCTTTGAGAATGCTGTTCAGGCTTTCTTTGACAATATAATCTGCGTACTGAGGAGGCAGTTGTGTCTGTTGAAACTACCATGACCGGGACCGAAATTCGGACTCGTTACTTAGATTTCTTTGCGAGCAAGGGGCATCTCAAAATGCCCAGCTCTTCGCTGGTCCCGCATAATGATCCTACGGTCTTGCTTACCACCGCCGGTATGCAGCAGATGATCCCGTTCTTCATGGGACGGGAGACGCCGCCCGCACTACGGATGACCTCCGCGCAGAAATGTTTCCGTACAACCGATATCGACAAAGTTGGCAATCAACGCACCCTGACCTTCTTTGAGATGCTGGGCAATTTCTCGATTGGCGATTATTTTAAGCGTGAGGCCATCACCTGGGCCTGGGAGTTTCTCACCCAGGTTGTCAATCTGCCTGCCGATCGCTTATACCCGACGGTCCACCCCTCTGATCAAGAAGCTCCCAAATATTGGAGTGAGATTGCAGGCTTCCCCGATGAAACGATTGTGCGCCTGGAGGATAACTGGTGGGGGCCTCCCGGGGCTTCCGGTCCCTGCGGCCCCGATTCCGAAATTTATTATGATCGTGGTGTAGAGTATGGTTGTGGCCGCGCTGATTGTAAACCTGGTTGTGAGTGTGAGCGCTTCCTGGAAATCTGGAACCTGGTCTTTACCGAGTTCTACCAGGATCTCGACGGCTCGCGTTCGCCACTGGCCCGCAAGAATATCGATACCGGCATGGGCCTGGAGCGCCTTACAATGGTGATCCAGGGCAAAGAGTCGGTTTTTGATACCGATATGTTCCGCGCCATTATCGATCATTTTGCCAGCCTGGCTCAGACTACTTATGGCAAAGATAACAGAACCGACACCTCTCTGCGCGTGATCGCCGACCACGCTCGTGCGCTTGTCTTTCTGGCCGCCGATGGTGTGCTGCCGAGCAACGAGGGGCGCGGCTATATCTTCCGACGTATCCTGCGTCGCGCCGTGCGACATGGCAAACTACTCGGTCTCGATAAGCCTTTTCTGGCAATGGCGGCCGATACCGTGATTGGCCTGATGGGAGATTATTATAGCGAATTGCGTACGCAGCATGATCGCATCGTCAATGTCTTGAGCATGGAGGAGCAGAAGTTTGGGCAGACCCTCAATACCGGCCTCGCACTGCTCAATGAATTGCTGGACGATTTGAAAAAGCAGCGGCGCACGGTTGTGCCGGGCGAGCAGGTCTTCAAGCTGTACGATACACATGGTTTTCCTATCGAACTGACGCAGGAGATTACCGCCGAGCAAGGTTTTACGATTGACACCGCTGGTTTTGAGCAGTCTATGCAGCGGCAGCAGGAGCGCAGTCGTGCCGCCAGTGCCTTTGTACAGGCTCAGGATGATCGCGCCCTGGCCAATCTGCTTACGCGGGTTGGCCCTACCACCTTCACAGGTTATGATGGGTTGACCGGAAGCGCCAGGGTCGTAGGCCTGGTGGTCAATGGTGATGAGGTTGAGAGCATTAGCGCGCCGCAGCAGGCTCTGGTACTGCTCGACGCGACCCCTTTTTACGCTGAGAGTGGTGGCCAGATTGGCGATCGTGGTGATATCATCGGGTCGATGGGCGTTTTCAAAGTGCAGGATACGCGTCGTCCCCTGAAGGGGCTGATCGTGCATTATGGTACGATCACGGAAGGCTATCTGAGGGTCGGCGATAGTGTACAGGCTGATGTGATTGAGCAGCGCCGCGAAGATACTATTCGCAACCACAGCGCTACACACCTGCTGCATAAAGCCTTGCGCGACCTGTTGGGTCCCCAGGTGGAGCAGCGTGGTTCGCTGGTTGAGCCAGAGCGTCTGCGCTTCGACTTTACCTCTCCGCGACCGCTCACTGCTTCGGATCTTGCGCAGATTGACGAGCAGATTAATCGCTGGATACGCGCAGATTTCCCGGTGCAGACCAATATTATGTCCCTACAAGATGCTCTGAGCACGGGCGCCATGGCCCTTTTCGGTGAGAAATATGAGGACCTAGTACGTGTAGTATCTATGGGCAGTAGTACAGAACTGTGTGGTGGTACACACTGCCGGGCCACAGGGCAGATTGGCCTTTATATTACAGTGCAGGAGACCAGCATTGCGGCTGGTATCCGTCGCATTGAAGCTCTAACCGGGCGCGGCGCTGAGGCGTATCTGCGTCGTCGTAGTGCGACCATTGATGCGCTGGCGGGGAAGTTGCAAACACAGCCCGAGGCGCTAGAGGCGCGTGCGGAACAGATCTTACAGGATCTCGCGGCCGCGCGCCGTCAGATTGCTCAGTTCCAGCGTGAGGCGGCGCAGCGCCAGGCTGAGCGCACTGCCTCGCAGGCTCAGGAGGTGCGTGGCGTGCCGGTTGTGGCCGCGGTAGTGAACGCGCCAGACGATAAAGTGCTGCGTGAGATGGGTGATATGGTGCGTGATAAGCTGGCTCATCCTGGTGTGGTGGTGCTGGCAGCCTCTTTTGAGGAGCGTATCGCCATCCAGGTCAGCGTTGATCCGGCGCTGACGAAGCGCGGCTTGCACGCTGGCAAGATCGCCGGGCTGGTGGGCGGACGCTTAGGCGGTAAGGGCGGAGGGCGCCCTGAATCGGCCCAGGGTGGTGGCAAGAACAAGGCTGAACTGGGCGCAGCACTTGATCTTGTGGCAGCTTTTGTACGTGACAATCTGACGTAATTTTGCCAGTAGAGCGTTTTTGTGCTATAAATACAGGATAAATACAGGACGTAGTGAACTACCACTAAACTGAAGATTCAGTGATTTCTTCGGAATGCACGAAGCTAAAGACGTGCGTGGTTTTCTCGCCCAGACTTTATACATCAGTTCCTAATAGAAGATGATAGAGTGGCCAGTGGACATGATATCGGCCCCTACAGAAGACGGGCAGAAGATGAGCATTAACTGGGAAAGACTCCCTAACGAACCACGTAGCGGAGCAATAGATTTGGGATAAGAGGACATGATGAATCTCCTTCAACGTCTGCGAAACCTCCTGGGGCGAGGACAAGAAGAGGATGAATATTATCCCGATCAGGGCGGAGGGTATGATAACCTGGACTCTGACGGGGATGGAGGCGGTGAGCGCCAGCTTTTTACTGCGCTCGATATTGGTACTGCCTACGCGAAAGCAATGATCATAGAGGTACATGGAGACCAGGCAGAGGTATTGGGCGTTGGGCGTTATCCCCAGAGCTATGCGCATATGTCTGATGGCATTGTCACCGATATCCCTGGTGTGATTGCGAATTGCAATGAGGCGCTCCTGCTCGCCGAAAAAGCGGCCGGGGGGATAATTGCGCCTTCTGCTGTTATCGGCATCGCGGGTGAACTGGTCAAAGGGAGTTCGACGACTGTGAGTAAACAGCGCACAGCCCCGACTAAACAGATCACCCCTGAAGAATTAGATACACTGATTACCAGCGCGCAGCAGCGTCTTCTCAAGGGCGCCAGAGAGCGGATCGCGGCTGAAACCGGCTACCAGAATATTGATGTGCGCCTGACCAATACCGCTGTGATTTCTGTCCGCATCGATGGACAGGTCGTCAACAACCCGATCGGTTTTCGCGGGCGCCATTTCTCTCTGACGCTCTTTAGCGCCTTTGCCCCGTTGACTCAACTGGGAGCGCTGGAGACGGTGGCGCAGGGATTGGACCTGACGCTGATGACCATTGTCGCCGAACCCTACGCGCTGGCTCGTTGTCTGAGCACCAACGCGAGCGCCGATAGCGGAGCCATTTTTATTGATATCGGTGGCGGTACTACCGATATTGCCCTTGTGCGCCAGGGAGGCATCGAAGAGACGCGTATGTTCCCGCAGGGCGGCCGAACCTTCACGCGCCGTATAGCCACAAGTAAGGGTATATCGATAAAAGATGCTGAACGGCTCAAAATCAGCTATAGTAAAGGTGAGATTAAAGGGAGTGAACGCGAGGAGTTCCGTGCTATTCTCGCACCGGAATGCCAGACCTGGATGGATAGTGTCGCGTTGTTAATCGAAGAATTGGCAAAAGGTGAATTATTACCGCCCGCTATTTATGTGGTAGGCGGCGGCTCGCGACTTATTGATATCCACGATAAACTCGAAAGCTTTCCCTGGACAGAACAATTACCTTTTGCTAACCAGCCGCTGATACGCATTGTCCAGCCGGAGATGGTGGCCAATATTGAAGATACGCGTGGTTTGCTCATAGACGCACAAGATATTACTCCAATGGCATTAGCCTACCAGGCTATTGAGCTACAAAACGAAAACAATGTGCTGGAGAGAGCGCTTGATCGGGTAATTGCGAACATGCATATCTAACCCGATGTGTAAGTCTTTGGAGCAGGCTCTTGTAAAGTTCTGGTAGAAAGCGACGACTGATGGCCTTGCAATGCTCCTTCAGGAGTAGAAGGCATATAGAGGGGAAAAGGGCTTATGAGCGATGAGCAGATGATCTACATTAGTCCTGAAGACGATCTCACAGCCGTGCGAGAGCGTCTTGAGCGTCTTGCAGATGTCCCGGCCCGGCATGTCACACTGGTCATCCCAACGCATACCCAGTTGCGTAGTCATGTCGCCTGGAAATTACTGTATTCGCGCGCTCGTGATCTGGGAAAAGAAGTGCTGATCGTGAGTTCTGATCCACAGGTTCGTTCGGTTGCGCACGCCGCAAAATTTAAGGTGGCGCATTCGTTAGAATCCTCTTCCAGCAGCAAGTCGCGGCCTACGACACGTCCTGGTCGTAGTAATACCAGCACAAAAGGTGGGCGTACAACACCGCCGCCACCACGCACTCAACCTGGTCGAGGCCCTGGGGAGTCGAGGGGAGGGGGTAATATTCCTGCGCGCCCATCAGGTCAGTTTAAGCCATGGTTTTCGTCCACTTCTGAACAACCATCAGTGCCACCTGAGAGTGAGAGCCAGCGGTCTCGTGCTGATGAGATGAACACAGGTGGTCTGAGTCACCCTGCTTCCTCTACCTTTGAGTTTCCCGAGCAACCATTTGGCCAAAACTACGATTTTAGCTTCGACACATCCCCGCCTATTCGCCCCCTGTCACAGCAGCAGATAGACGAAGAACCCGACCTGTTGCTGGAAGACTTTAATCAGGCACAGGATATTCGCCAGGCTGCTTTCAAAGGTGGGGATCCTGATGCCCCTCAGAAGCCAGATCAATCGCACCCCCCCCTTCCTCCCAGGGCAGCCGAAGATCCTTTCTCTGCTATGGAGGATGCTCTGCCTCCGACAGCGTCTGAGCAACGAGGCTTTGTGTCTCTACAAGGGTCGGGCATGCAGGAGCATATCGTCCAGGACGTTGCTGATTTTCCAACGGAGATCCTTGGGGATCAGATTGAGTATCAAGAGAGAGGAGCTTCCTTTGGGGAAGTGCCTGCGGCGGGCCCCCTCAAGGGGGGCGACCCTACGAACTGGGAGGCGGGATCCAGAAGGGGGGGCGACCCTATAGCGTTTCCAGGTGGTCACTCGTGGCCCGAACCGACGCCGGAAGATGAGCAGGATATTGTTGGACCCTCGCGTCCACAGAACGTTCGCCCACATAGCAGCCGCACAGGACGTCCTACCCAGACGCCACGCTTGCCAGCGGATTTCACAGACGATGCTTTGCCGCCACCGATTGTTGAGCAACCTGCGCCACAAGAGCCGCCATCCACGCCCACAAAACGCCCATCAGATCCGCTTACCCTGCCTCCTTCAGGACCTCGCCCGGTGCCACAGACTCCCTCCCCACAAAGTCGTCCGGCTGGCTCCAGACCTGCTACGCGATCTGGACAGAGGCGACAACTTGCGCCTGCTCCCGCTGCCCGTATGGATGTGGCGACGCGCAGACGGGGACAGATGCAGCAGACCCAACCCCGCGCGCGGAGAAGCTTCGCTCTTTTGATCGCGGTCATTTTTTTGCTAATCGTGCTGGGTGCATTAGCTTTCTTTGGCCCTTCTGCCGATGTCACGCTCACACTGCAGTCGCACACCTTCTCTCATGCGATCAGCTTGACTGCTCATGTGAAAGGCCAGCAGGGCGCCGCAGTAGTTACTGGTAGCGTACCGGCCGAGTTGCAAACGAAGGTATTTTCGAAGAGTGGAAGTGGGATCGCTTCTGGTACTGCTAAAATAGGGACCGCTCCGGCTACCGGAATTGTGACCTTTACCAACACGAGCACAACACACGTTGTGGTGGTACCGACGAATACCGTTGTTGCGACCAGTGGGGGAACGAAGTTTGGGACGGATGCTGAGGCCTCCCTGAATATCGCGGGCACAAATCATGTGGGCACGACTGTACAGGTGCCTGTCCACGCGATACTTGCTGGTGATAGTGGCAATGTACCAGCCAACAGTATTACCATCATTCCCCCAGATAGCATGACGGCGTTGGCCAACACCAATCATCTCACTACAGCCGACTTAAAAGTACAGGTTACGAATGATAGTCCAACGACTGGAGGCGGGGTTGGCAGTGCGCCCGTTGTGGCCGCCAAAGATCTGGATGCGGCTAAAGTCGCATTGCAGCAGCAACTACAAAGCAGCGCCGATAGCTGGGTCCACCAGTTGGGCGCGCTGGGAGTGGTAGGCAACCCCACCACAACAGTGGCTCTCGTGAATGGACCCAAAGAGGGACAGGTGCTGACGACGACCACCTTCCCTGTGACAGTGAACATGACAGTCAGTGCACTGGTAGTCCACACTGTTGATCTGCAGGCCGCTACGATTGCGCAATTGAACACGATCATGGCAACTGACAAGGCCTATGCTAAAGCCTATCCAAACGACGCGGTGAGTGTGGATGCCAAACATCCCATAGCCATGAGTGGCATGAAGACGACATCGGCGGCTGATGCGACCTCTATGACACTCGATTTTACTGCCAGCGCCCTGGCGGTCTCGAAGGTGTTACCTGAAACCATCCAGAACGCGATAGCCGGGAAATCAAGTGGTGATGCCAGCGCCTATCTTGCCAGCTTACCAGGGGTGCAGCACGTGGACATCAAGCGCTTTCCAGGTTTTTTCCCTCTGCTGCCTTTCTGGTCGGGGCGTATTAACGTTATCCTGGTACCGGGCGCGTCACATTAGGAGCATCTATTGAGAGTGAGCCTGTCAGCGCCTGAGGTGCACAAGTTCACTCTCAAATATTAGTAATAATCTACCCAAAAATGCCGATTACTAGACAAAGCAAGGTGTGTTTCGTTAGAATGCACTTACGGATGGCAGGTAATATCGAGAGAGTATCAGGGACAAAAGCATGGCGCGATTGATGGCTCTGGATGTTGGCGAGGCCAGAATTGGTGTGGCGGTCAGTGATGCAACAGGCTTTCTGGCTTCTCCTTACACCACATTGCATGTCTCGCGCAACGAAAAACAAACCTGGACAGCGATCCAGCGGTTGATTGGCGAAACGGAGGCTGAAGGACTGGTGATTGGCCTGCCCATCAGTCTGGATGGGCAGATCCATGCACAGGGAAAACGCATCCAGTCCTTTGCTGAACGTTTGCGACTCCATGTTGAGATCCCGCTTACCTTCTGGGATGAGCGGCTTTCAACGGTTGAGGCGCAGCGGCTACTCGCTGAGCGCGGCGAGATGATGGGGCGGAAGCCGCAGAGCGGACGGCAGCGCGGCCAGAGGAAACGCAGGCAACCCGGTCAGGAGATTGATGCCCTGGCGGCCGCTGTGATACTGCAGGATTACCTTGATCATCAGGGGCGCAAGACAGAGGAAGAAACAGTATGAGAAAATCCGGGTCACGTTTGGCCATTATTTCAGTATTATTGCTTGGTGCTATAGTCTTCGGTTTAGTCTACTTTGCCTGGAATACTACTCTGGATATTTTCCAGCAGCCGCTTGATACGACGAATACGGCAAAGACTATTGCTTTTACCATCAATCCAGACGATACGGCCACGACGATTGCCGATCATCTGCAGAAGCAGGGCATTATTCGCAATGCGCTGGCTTTTCGTCTTTGGGCGCGTATCAAGGGCCTGGATACACATTTTGAGGCCGGTGTGTATAATCTGAGCCCGGGCAGCACGA
>Ga0209166_10002239_pt1 | contig 14994 bp, 16 predicted proteins | sample Coa_R1_3_FD_187151 | JGI IMG/M metagenome (GOLD analysis project Ga0209166, IMG submission 187151) | Surface soil microbial communities from Centralia Pennsylvania, which are recovering from an underground coalmine fire - Coalmine... | ecosystem: Environmental > Terrestrial > Soil >... | reverse complement strand
CCGCCGCCGCCTCCGCCGCCGCCTCCGCCGCCGCCTCCGCCGCCGCCTCCGCCGCCGCCCGCGCCGCCGCCCGCGCCGCCGCCCGCGCCGCCGCCGCCGCCGCCCACGCCGCCGCCCACGCCGCCCACGCCGCCGCCCACGCCGCCGCCTCCGCCGCCGCCTCCGCCGCCTCCGCCGCCTCCGCCGCCGCCGTTTTATCTACGATAGGCGCGAGCGCTTCCAGCTTAGACGCCTCTTCTGTCAATCCAACAGATCGCAGGGCCATTGGAGCAAACCTCCTCACTGCCCAATCAGCCGCTAAATACATGCGAGCCTCTTGTTTGCCGTCGCCCGCCGTGCCCACCATGCGCGTGATATAGGGCTTGAGTCGTTGCCGCTGATCGTCCGGCATATAGTCGTTTAGTGCTCGGCCATAGGCTGCCAATACAGGGCACGCGCAAGCAGGCGAGTCCGAATGTTTCTCGCCGGCCACGCGCGCGACCGCTTCAAGCAGGCACATTCCGTCATCTGCGGGGTGCGAACCCTTCTCTAAGACTAAGTCCGTGAGTACTTCCGTATGCAGGTGCATAACATCCTTTCGAGTTTTGTTTGTTCAATCCATCTAACGGCCGCGCGGACCAAGCCATACCCTGCCAATAGACAGACGAAGAGCATGATCCAGAGCAAGGCCAAGTGTAGGGCTAGTATTGGGGTCATTCGCGCTCCGTCCCATAGAGCAGTTGCTGAAACAGATCTTCGCCCAAGAATCGCTTCAGCTTATCGGCTCCGCGTTCGCAGGCCTTGTAGATGCGCTTGCACGCAAGTCTGGCGAATACCAGCATTCCTTTTCTTTGTCCCATTCGACAGTCTGCCGGAGCTGATAGTCGAAATCCTGGTACATCATGTCTTTGATGTCGTTGCGGTTGCGGCCACTAATCCGCATGTTGATGCCGCTAAAGCTAGGTGTCACTGTAACCGTGTGCTCCGTCCAGCCACAGTAATACCCGCTATCATTCATATGGTGAAACGATGTAATGAAGACTAGCTTTTCACCGTGTGAGCGATCCAAGTCAATCTTGGTGCCAGAGTCATAGCCTGATCCATGCGGAAGGAAGTTATCGACCAAATGCTCAATCGTGTCCGTGTGCTTGTCATGCCACTCGGAGTTATCGGTGCGTTTGCAATTTAACCGTGCCTGCACGGCCGAAGCCAATTCGCTGTAGAGGTAGCGTGCCATTTGTTCTCCTGTTTGAGCGTTCAATCGCTCGCACACCCCACCAAGTGATGGAGTGAGCGCGGGATTGAACCTACAAGGCTAGTTGCCATTCGTTATTGCCGCTCCACTCGCCTGTCTCGGCATTCTTTATCTGATACGTAGTAATGAGAGATGCCCCATGTGGTGTTATTCGGAGCTTCCATGAGGAGAGTCCCACGCAATGGCCTTTCGGGTATTGAGCGGCAATTGCACGGAAGTTTTCGAGATGCATTCTGGTCAAGTCTTCATGTGTATAGGCTAGATTGGTCAGTGTCATTTTCGTTTGACTCCTTATGCTAATGATTGTGCTACTACTATTACTAGGAGTCAAGAGTTATTTTGGATTTATTTTGATGTAGTCGCAGGGTCTTCCACATGGATGGTCTTATCCCAGTCTCGGCGCTTGCATTCCGGGCACGCTTTCGGCCGGCCGAGCTTGCGTTTGATCCACTCATAGCCGCATCTGAAACACTTGCAATGGTTAGTCTTAGCCATACTGCACTGAATATTACTATTACTAGTAGTAACTTGTCAAGGTGGGTTTGGATAGGCAATTCGACTCGAATTCGGTGTGGAGTCGCCATGCGCAGCATGACCAATCAAGGAAATCACGTAAGTGATTGACGTTATTGGTTATGCAAGCATATACACAGCCCGACATTTGACCGTCTGTATGTCCACAGTGTAAGACTGTAGTATGAGCGACTTAGACTGGCACTGCCGGCATTGCGGCACTTGGGCCAGGCCCACTACGCGCGTGTGCCGACATTGCGGCAGACCACGAGCGAAGCAGGCTAAGACCCGCAAGCGCCTCCGAGAGCTGAATGCAGAGCGTGTGGTGCGTGCCAAGCTCTCCCGTTGGGGCTTATAGTCCATTGCCGCATCATTAATTCCCTTTATAGTTGTCGCGCCGATAGTCCGGCACCCTCCTATTGCTAATGAGCATTTCCGATGGCTCGGTGTCACAGTGTCGCGTGTCGCGTCTGTCGGCCGTTGTGGGATGTATACGCATAATGTATTGATTCTATTAGCTATCCATTGTCTAAGGGGTACGGCTGCCACTCGCCAGGCGCGCGCCGGACGCGTGCAGACATCATAAAAATTTAGCCCATCGATGTTGTGCTATACTAGGTATATGCTAAGACCAATTGTCGATGGTAAGCGTCAGTGCGCCACTTGTTCGGAATGGCTGCCGATCAAGCTATTCTGTCCCAAGCCAAACCGCTACAATCGCAAGCAACGAGAAACGCGGTGCGATCCCTGCCGAAAGCTTGGCATGGTGGCGCATCTGCACGGTGTGCCTGTTGAGACACTCCGGCAAATGAAGGCTGCGGCAGGCCGGTGTGAAATTTGCGAATGCACACTCGACCTGCATCTGGACCACTGCCACCGCACAGGCAGGTTGCGGGGCTTCCTATGCGGCAACTGCAATGCGATGCTCGGCCGTGCGCTCGATCGGACGGACATCTTGCAGGCTGGCATAGGGTATCTGGAGCGGTGGGAAGCAAAGCATCGCGTGACGCCGATCACGGACGAGGACGATTCGCGCAGAGACCGGATGAATGCTATGTACGAGCGGAATCGCCAGAACAGGCTGAGCAAGACTTCGCGTCGGCGGGCTGCTATTTAATTTGCCTTCTAGGTGAAGCGTGCTATGCTCTGTGTGTATGGCCAAGCGACCGCCTGCTCGATTCGACCGCAAGGCGTCCTTGCGGCGTCTCTCCCAATCCATCGCCCGGCTGCGCGAGCAAGAGGCGGTTTGGCGGCAAAATCGAGAAGTTTCTGAATCCGAATATTGGGCGTGGTACACGTCGCACGAGCGGGCGGTGCGGCCATTGTGGCGGCGCTGGCGGTTCGTCTCGCGGACGAGTGCTCGTATACTCGGCCAATCGAGCGGGGATTCGGGGGCCGAACCATTTAACTATGAGTGCCTACTACAACGAGATCGACCCATATTGCTGCCGATGGCTGCAACGCCTGATGGACGAAGGCCATCTGCCGCCCGGCTATATAGACGACCGTTCTATCGTGGATGTATCCCCTGACGACTTGGAGCCATATGACCAATGCCACTTCTTCGCCGGTATCGGCGGCTGGCCGTTCGCGCTACGAATGGCCGGTTGGCCCGTCGATGTTCCCGTCTGGACGGGATCGTGCCCATGCCAGCCCTTTAGCACCGCCGGCAAAGGCGAAGCGTTCGACGATAAAAGGCACCTATGGCCCGCCTGGTACCCGCTCATCCAAGCACGAAGACCTGTCGTTTGCTTTGGCGAGCAGGTTACGTCCATTGACGGACTCGCTTGGCTCGACCTTGTTCAGTCTGACCTGGATGAAGCGGGCTACACCTGCGGGGCGCTGGACTTATGCGCTGCGGGCTTCGGCGCCCCGCACAGAAGGCAGCGTATTTATTGGGTGGCCGACGCCGCAGAAGCACGACGAGCGAGAGCGGGGCAACACAATGGAGGATTGCCACTACTTTCCGCACGACCTGAGCAATGCGGCGACGATGGCAGCGTGGCCAACACCGAATACGCCGAGCGGCGGACCGAACAGCAAGAGCACCGAGACCCACACGGACGGAGCGGCGTCACTGACGGCATGGGGCACTCCAGCAGCGCGGGACTGGAAGAACGGCGATGCGAGCCAGGAGACGCTGGACAAGAACGCGCGGCCACTGAGCGAACAGGTGATTCTAGCTGGCTGGCCGACCCCGATGAAGCAAGACGAGAATCAGACCCGCAATCTAAGCCCGGAGGCAGTGGCGCGGGAGATAAACCGCAAGGGTGGATCAACGATTTTAGCAACAGCAGTGACGCTAGCGGCTTTCGCGGACCCGTTAACGGCTTTTGGCGATCAGCCGATTGGGTACTTACTCGGCCCCAGCGGGTGGGAGATCGTCCCAGCCTCCGGCCAGTTGAACGCGGCGCATTCCCGCTGGCTCATGGGGCTACCGCCAGAGTGGGACGACTGCGGGGTTACGGTAATGCCATCGTCCCGCAAGTCGCGGCGGCGTTCATAGCGGCCTACATGGATTTTAGATTTGGCAATCCGGGCCGCTAATATGCGCCCCTGAACCCTACATCGTTCAATTGCTTGATATATTTGCCGACCGGCGTCAGCGCGACTGTCCCGGCCGCTATATTGGCCGACAATGCGGCCGGTAGTGTGACCGATGCAAATGGCGCTGCTCCGTCCTGGTCGCCCAGACACTGTGTGCCATCATCCCCGCACGTTGGATCGGGCGGCACAGCGGTCGAGCACGCGGCCCCCGCGCAATAGAGCGCCAGTTTGGCCGAACTGAATATTCCCAGATATTTGCCACCCACGGCCGAGACAAACAACGCCATGGTCTTCACCCATTCGATGTCTTCCGGGCCGTCCCATGCCGCATTGGCCAAGCCCTTATAGGCATTGCCCTCGCTGCCGGTCGATACATAGCCCGGCGTCCACCACGGCGGGCTGGTCTCTTCCACGCCGAACACCTTCCCTGCCGCGACAATGGCGTTGATGCATGTCGATTGCGCGGTCAATAGATAGTTGAACAGATTGCCGGTCGGCTTGGCATATACGTCGAGCGCCACGCTGCCCAGACTCGTGTTTGAGGCGAATACCGGGCAGAAGTTCGTCAGATCCGAGTCGGCGGCGGTAGTAGCGGCCGATATTTCGAGCGTTGGGCAGTTCGTGCATGTGCCGCCCGCGATGGCGTGCACCGCCGACGCGCAGGCCGTTATATAGTTTGACCAGTCCGTGGGGCTTCCAGGCCCGCCGGTGTTGGTCGGACTCCACGGCGCAAAGAACAATCCATTGTTGGTCAGCCCGGCCGGTTCGTGCACGCAACTGAAGTCTGATAGCTTGGACCCGATAATGCCCGCCGCGCCCCACCGTGTCAGCATGGCCGTCACTACCGTTAGACTGGCTGTCTGCATGGACGCGAAATCTTTAAAGTAGCCATTCACATCACACCACGATGGCGTTATCACACATTGTGCCGTCACATAAGGGAAGGCCGCGCCCTGCGCCGGGTTGCCGAAGCTGAAATTCAATTGGACGTTCATCCCATCCGTGCCCGCCGCGTATGTATACTCTTGGTCCAATAGCGCGAGCGCCGCTCCATGGCTCGACCCGACAAATAGATTGCCGTCTGCATTGACCAGCATATAGGTCATGCCCGCAGCCTTGAATGTGTCCGTATAGGCATTCGTCTGCGCGGCTGTCAGACTGCCCGAGCGCCCGACATTCATATACTTCTGGTGCGCGGCAATTAATATTTTGGGCGTCGCATTTCCAGCCACAATCCTCTGCTGGATGAGTTGGAATTGCCCATTTATACCCAGTGAGGCGTTGCCCAGTTGTTTGTCCAAGAATGCGGCCTGCGTCGGCGAGGCCTGCGGAGTCGCGGGCGAAGCCATGTTGATAAGGAGTAGGGCCGCTAGGCCCGCTCTCCGTTTCAACATGGTCTGAACCTCTATCACCATCCCTCCCAGTCTGGCATATCAACCGTCTTTCCGGCGAGTGTGTGGTAGCAGTCACCCTGGAACGCGATCTTTCCATCAGTGATGATTGTGTGGCAGCGCGTCTTCGGATCATCCTGATTGCACATCAGTGATGGCGTGAAGGTTGGAGCCTCCATTGAGCCGTTCCAGGTCCATTGCGGTACGTGGATACCGTGATCGCATTCGCAGCCGGGGCAATGGAACCAGAGCACCTGCTGCGTGGCGTTCGCGTTCTGCGGCTCGGACCTTGCATCGTGGAGTTTGATACCCATTATTGGAGTTGCTCGATCTGCGCCTGCACGAACGTCGAAGTGGTCGTGCTGGCCGCCGACGAATATGAAAACTGCAATATGTTCTGCACGCTCGTCACGAGGCTTCCCGTATTGGTGATGCCTAGTCTGGCCGTGGCAGCCGTGTCCAGGCCGGTCGTGCCATTGTTGACGCCGTTGTGGCTCGCCTGCGCGACGGTCGCTCCCCTGAACGTTACTAAGAACGTGTAAGTGAACGGGATGCTGGTCCCTGTCGTGGCCGATGTGGGCGTCGCCGTCTCCAGCAGCGTATCGGCCGATGTGCCGGTTGTCCCAAATCTAATGTTCAAGTTGCTGATATTAGCCGCTGTTGCCGTGCATCTGCCCCACACGACCACCCGATAGGTCGTTCCGGCGCTGATTGCATTGGCCGGTATAGTAGCCGATACGATGCTCGTCTCGACTGTATTTATGGCTCCCGAATCAGCGGTGATGGCCGCGAGCATGGTACTCGCCCTAGTAGTCGTGTCTCCAGTCGGCAAGACAGCCACGGTCCCGCCCAGATCCGGCCAATTGAGCGCTCGATTGATCGACGCGAGACTGGTCACGCAGGTCGATGTAGTACCGAATGCGGTGCCATACCAGCATATCTTCTGCGGCGGATTGAGCGTGCTGCCGATCTGTAGCCCCGGCAGGTTGGCGATGAAGTTCCCATAGCTCCCTGCCGTCCCGCCCGACAGGCCCCACGTAAACTGTCTCGTCTGCACGCTCGTCCCAGTGCTCCCTGGCACGGACTGGTAGAAGCTGATAGGGCACGCATTGCCGGCCCCCGTCCCTGCCGGGCACATGATGTGCAGCCGGTTGCCCGATGCATCTGTTACTGTTCCGCTGACCTTCGCCCCTGGATCGAGCAAATAGTCTTGCGGTGATGCCTCCGCCGCGCCGGTGATGCCATCAGTGGTTATAGCGGCGGCTTGCCCGTTCGAGTCGGTTGGCTGAAAGGTCCGTGTGGCAATGTTCAGAGTGTTGGGCATAGCCACCGACCCGCAGAACGTCCGGTTGCTCGTGCTCCAATCTATGACTTGGCGGTTGGCGTCACATGGCGGCAGGCTGAACCCGGTAAGCACCGCGCCTGGCGAGACAAAAATCCCGCCTCCAGTCGCCGCGCCCCACGTCATGGCTCCGCCCGTCCCGGTATATGCTCCAGGTGGGATGGTGACAATGCCATGGTAATTTTGTCCCGCCGTCTCTAGCGAATCCCTACATGCCGCCATCGCAGCGGCATTATCCGGATTGGATGGCAGCACGCCATACAACGCACAACTGACGCCGAATCCGACGAAGCTCCCGCCCGATATGAAGGTCTGCGCTTCTGGCCACAGCAAGATGCTATACGCGCCCGCCCCGCTGGCCGTCGCATTGATAATCTTGCCGACGATCTGTCCCGGATACCCATTGGGCGGAATGCCGGATGGATAGATGCTCGACGTATCCCTGCACGCCCCATTGGTGACGTTGGATATCTGTACATAGTGCCCATTAACCACGCCGTTGGCGTCGAAGTTGCACGTCGCTGGACCTAACACCCGTATGGTCTGTAGTCCCGGCACTCCGCACTTAGACCTGCATATGCCGATGACCCCGCCCGTGTCGCTCGTCGTCGCCGCGACCGCCACTCCTCCCACCAGCTTGACCAACCCGTTCAATACTGTGGTCGCGTCGCCGGTGTATATCTTCTCGTCTGATGCGCAGTCCTCCCAGACGCCGTTCTTGTGGCATCTGAATGTGAGAGTGGACGACGAGTAGTAGATATCACCGTCCGCGCCGCCCGATGGATCGGCGGATGTGGTGCCGACATTCACTCCCGCGTTGGCCGCCCCCGGCGTGAACTGGTTTCTATTGGTCCACGTATTCGTCCCATTTAATAGTCCGATATTCGGCCCATCGGACAGATCCGTGGTCGCCATCTGGCACGGCACGAACGTTGTCCCGGTGCCGCATGTCCCTATCACCCGGTGAGACGTTTGTCCCGCTGTCGGCACAATGACGAGCGTGCCCCCCGGCCCGACCGACCCGCCGGTCAGCCAACTTGGAGTAGTAATGGTGATATTAGCGGGCGGGGAGCTGGTAGCGAGCGGCGTCCATATATTGTTGGATGTGCACGCATACGGACCGATGGCCCCAGTGAGCAAGAAGACGATATTGGGCGTGCCGGATGGAGTGCAGGTCGCCGGCAGTGTGGTCACATTCGGGATGCTGCTGACTGTCGTCCCGCCTCCGCCGCCCCCTCCCGTCCCTGCAATAGCCGTCCCGCCGCTGGTCTGCACGTCATACCGGCCATTCGCCGCATAGAAGTAGTAGTACCCATCCACGCTGCTGGCCTGGAAGGGGTTCGACTGCGCGGTGCCCACGTTGTCCGAATAAATGGGCGCAAGTGTCAGCGTTCCCGTCTGATAGACTGTCACCAGACACCCGCGATAAAACTTGCCCGCCGACTGGCACCACCCGAAGAACCGCTCATTGGCGGCAAGTGGCGCAGCCACTAATATAAGGATGAGGGCCAGCCTCCGCATGACTGATATCATACAGAACGAGGAGCCACCTCGTATATGCCGCGACGTTTTCCCCTCATTCCGCTGCTCTTGCTGGCTGTCGGCCCGCCTGCTCTAAAGGCGCAGGTGCCGCCGAAGACCCTGGGCGACGTTCAACTCTTCGACATCGCATCTTATCGCCCATTCGCCGTCTATGCTTACCCGCAATCAAACGTGGCTGGCTCCATTGGCGTCTATGATCCGACCGGCAGCTTCATTGTTGGCTTCACCGCGCCCACCCTGACATCCACCCTTATATGGTCTCTCCCCTCCGCCGATGGCATTGGCTGCCTGGTGTCCGATGGCGCTCTCCACCTATCCATCGCCGCATGCGGCGGAGGCGGCGGCTCCGGCTCTCCCGGCGGCACAACCGGCTCTGTCCAGACCAATAATGGCACGGGCGGATTCGCGGGCGATACCAATCTCGTCTGGGCGAGCCAACTCCTTACCGTCACAGGTGTTGCCGGTAGTCCAGCCCTCGTGACGGCTGGCGGCGCGTTCATCCAATCCAGTGGCGGTTTTCTCTCTGCTGTGGGTGGTGGCGGCAACTGGCAGGGCTTCAATACATCCACCGATGGTGCACTCCTGCGCGGCTTGAACATCGCTCCGAACGCGGCTGCTAACGCTGGCGGCTACATTAACATGGCCCCTCTAGGCTATGCGAATCTCCCGCTGCCTCTGCCCGGCCTCTCGGCTCTCGGCAATGTAGTCATATGGGTGAGCGGCACGAATCCCACCGTCACCCCCCTGACGAGCGTGGCCTTGAATACCAACACTTACATCAATGCGGCAGGCGGCTTCCTGACCATGAACACTCCATATAATTCGGTCCAGGCCCCATCTGGAGGGATGCTCGCCAAAGCATTTGTCGGCACGAGCTATATCCAGTCCGGTCACGGTGTCGGTGATCCGACCGCCCTTGTGGGCAACACCATCGTCCCTGGCACTCTCTACTACAATGACACCAGCTCGTGCGAGATGGTCTACAACGGCTCGGCCTTTGTCTGCCTCTCGGCCTCGGGCGGCGGCTCGGTCGCCGGGTCGAACAAGCAGGTTCAATTCAACAATACAGGCGCGTTCGGCGCATCGTCCCACTTTACATGGGACAACACGGCCCAGCTGCTCACCGTCACCGGCATCGCCTCTACCGCTGGTATCGCGGTCGCTACAGGCTTCATTCAATCCGATGGCGGCATTATCGCCACTTCCGGCACCTGCCTCCTGTCCAATTGTGTCCAAGCTCCTACTGGCGGCATGACCGCCCTCTCGTTCAGCGCCACTAAATACGTGCAAGCCGGTAATTCGAATGGCGCTCCTGCCGCTACCTCGGGCGACGCCTTCCATCCCGGCGCTCTCTACTGGGATCTCGGCTCCCACGCCCTCCAGGTCTATAACGAGTCGGCGGCTTGGGTCGCGGTCGCTACCGGGGGCGCTACTTCCCCCGGAGGCTCGAACAAGCAGGTCCAGTTCAACTCGACCGGCTCCTTCGGCGGATCGGCCAACATGCAGTACGATTCCACGCTCCAGCTATTCTCCGTGACGGCCTTGGATAGCGCCCATGCAGGCATCGCCGTCGCCACCGGCTTCATCCAATCCGACAATGGATTCATCGCCACTACAGGCGTGGCCACGAATTATAATTCGATCCAAGCTCCGACCGGCGGCATGGCGGCCCGTTCCTTTACCGCGCAGAAATATGTCCAGGTAGGCTCAGGCTCCGCCGATCCGACCGTAACGTCCATAGACACGTTCGGCCCCGGCACTCTTTACTGGAATACGGTCGACCCCGGTCTCCGCGTCTACAATGGATCTACCTTTGTGCCTCTTGGCGGCGGCGGCTCGGCGGTCGGCGGAGCGAACACCAATGTCCAATATAATAACCTCGGCGCGTTTGCCGGGTCGTCCAAGTTCACGTTTGTTCTGACGCCCCACCCGCAAGTGACCATAACTGGCGACGCGAGTAGCGCCTCGCTATCCATAGTCAACGGTTACGTGCAATCCGATGGCGGGTTGGCGGCTACTGCTGCCTGCACGCTCTATAACTGCATCCAGGCTACAACCGGAGGAGTTCTTGCCCGCTCCCTGGCTGCCACTGTTTATACCAATGTCGGCAACAATACCAGCGGCTCAAATGGCATTTCCAATACCACGAGCGGCGGCTTCACATATGGCAGCATGTACTACAACGTCGGGCTGGGGGCGGTGCTGGTGTGCCAATCTCCCAGTTGCTCGGTTGGCCAATTGGGCGGCATCGGTGGCGGCTGGGCGGCCATGTCCACTGCCTCCGGCACTGGCGTCACCTCGCTCAATGCCCTCACCGGCGCTCTCTCCATTGTCGGCACGGCCAACCAGATCACCGTGACGCCATCCGGCTCATCGGTCACTCTCTCGACGCCGCAGAACATCGCCACTACGTCTAACGTAAATTTCGGCACCGTTCTGACCACTGGAGCGGTCGCCAGCGCCGCCGCCGGATCGGCCATCACCTTCCAAAACTCGAACTTCAACTTCCAGGTAAATGGCAATGGCGTGGTCTCGGTCGCGCAAGGCTTCACCGTCACGGTCAATACCGCCGCCAATTCCGTGCAAACGACGGGCGGCTTTACTTCCCTAGCGACAGGCAGTTCCATCGCCTACAAGACCAACAATGGCAACTTCCAGGTAGACGGCAACGGCAACATCTCCGCCCTCGGCGTCTTCGCTTCAACGGGCGCATCTGGCGGCTTTAATTACACTTCCGGCTCTCCCGCCTTCAATTCGTTCCAGTCCACGGGCGGTATCAACATCGGCTCGACCGGCAACGCCAACGGCCAGTATTTCATCAATAGCTCCGCCGTCATCTCGAACACGAAAGCCTTCGTCGGCACGGGTGGGGTGAACACGGCTGGCGGCGGTACATTTGCTTCAGCTGTGGTGGCAAATGGCGGCATAGCCACTGCTTCCGCCTCCAATTCGACCATCTTCATCGGTGCGGCTGGCAATTTCTATGGCCGCACGTTCACTGGCGGAGCGCCATCTTGCACCGGGGTAGCGGATGGCTGGACGGGCTATAACACCACACTCCACGAGATTTTCATCTGCCAAGGCGGTACTGAGTACCACTCTGCTGCTTTTACCACCCCCTAGTTGACACGGCTTCACCTATAAGCGTATGATCGAGCCATGAAACTCATAGCCGCTCTCGCGCTCTTTTTCCCCCTCCTTGCATTCTGCGACCCCATTCCCGGCACCGCCGAGCTAATCCTCAGCGATGGCATGGGCAATTCTGTAGACATACTAGATGGAAGTCTGGGCGACGCCTGCGCCGCCGCTGGCTGCGTCACATTTATCGGCGCGGTGGGCGGCTGGCATATCAATGTCACTACCGGGGCGGATGCAGGGGCGGCATTCCCCGCCGTCATCCACCTCAGTTCGATAGACACGGCAGTCGCCAACTCGGGCATCCTGTCTATAGAATTCAGCGACTCGGGCTTTACCGACCAGACGCCCGGATTCCTCTTCACCACGAGCATGTTCTCTACTCAAGGCAAGTTCAGGGGCACCTATGCCGCCTATGGAGATGCAGGCGACCAGAAGTTCGCCCTGACAGACCAGCTTGGCTCGACTCTGACGTTCTTGGGTTCTGGCACGCAGGCCGAATATGGAGCCAACGACCTCGGCCCCACTTACTCTCTGACCGAAATAGCCACCTTGGACTTTCGCGGCAATGCCGGTAGCGCGAGCTTCGACGCGGCGCTCGAAGCCGTTCCGGAGCCGGGATCTATCATGCTGCTGGGCACGGCTCTGCTCGGATGTGCGTTCCTGCTGCGTAGAAAATGAGCGAGACCAAGTCTGACATCCTGACCATGGCGCGGGAGGCTGTCGAGCTATACCACGGCTTTAGCACTTTACGGGGCAGCGAGGAAAGGGCGCTCCTTCTCGCCCAAGAGGTGATCCGCCTGAGCGAAGAGAACGCCAAGTACAACGCGCTGTATGTAGGCGAGCGCTACAAGCCAGCAGATCGCGCCGTCATCCAGGCTCAGATCAAGACGCTGGAGAAGTGCGCGAAGTGGTATTGCGACTACTGTAGTAGCGGGTATCCGGTCCAGATCTATAAAAACAATGTAGATGTGTGCCACCAAATGACCGATGGGAGCTGGAGCGGGTGGTGCGGTTGCCCCCGTATCCAGCGCGAGATCGCTCGCCTGCGCGGGCAGCTTTCCGTCCATAATGGTGTAGAGGCCGCCAAATGACCCCTGCCCTAAACGTCTTCTCGACCAACTTCGCATCCGACCAATTAGGCACGCCCGACACCCGTCCGGGCACTTGGGGCAATGCCGGAGTCATCGACTTCTCCATCCCCTTCACCAACGTCCCGGCCGGCAAGCGAGTGCACATCATGCGCATCTATGGCGATTTTCTCATGTGGGCGCATGGCGCCTGCCCCGACAACACCCAAGCGGGCGGCCTCACCGGCTTGCTGAAGACGAGTGGCGGTCAAAGCCCCTTCGTCGGCCCCGGCCTTGGCGCGTTCGGCTGCTTCTTCTATATCCAGTCCGGCTGCGCGTCCGAGCCATCTAGGGAGCCGTTCGACTTCGATGTATCGCAGGGCGGCTTGCTCGATACCGACAACAAGATGACGCTGCGGCAAGCCGTCTTTTTGAACAATACAGGGTTGCCCATCCACATGGAGACGACGATGGTGGTGGAGTTTCAGTATGAGTAGGTTGCCCGGAACAGCGATGATTGTGGGACTCATCGCATTCATAGGATTGTCGGTATGGGCATTCCAGACTGTTCATGAATCTCCAGCTAATCGGCTATCCGAGGTGGATCGCGCCACCCTGCTGCGCACCGACGCTCAGATCCAGCTCATCCAGATGAAGTATCAGCGCGAGGCTGAACCCATCGCCAAGGAACAGCAAGCCATCATCGAGCGGGTGTGCGCCGCTGCCCACCTCCCTGTACTCGACTGCCAAGTCGATCCAACACAAGGCACTGTCTTGCGCAAACCACCCGCTCCAGCCAAGAAATAGCTATGCCTAAGCCTGTGAAGATGATGCAAGAGATGAAGCGCCGCTCCGGCCCCGGCTGCATCATGGTCCGAGACGACAAACGCGGTATGGTCCCTGCCGATGGCAAGTTCGACCACGCCTATAACACTTTCCTGCGTGTGCTCGACCCGCGTGGCGACTCGCCTGAATCCGCTGCCATCCGCCACGCGCTCGCCTGTTCGACCGACCTGCGCTTCGTCGAGTTTGGCAAGCGCATCATGCAGCGAGATTCCAGAGGCCACCGGCAGCCATGCCTCGCCACGGTTGCCAAGCAGTGCGCCATTTCTCTGTCCGAATTTGACGCATGGGCGGACAAGTCCTCTGCCCAATGGGCTACCAGCATCGCCCACCGCGCCAGCCCGCGCATTATGTCCGACATGGTGAAAGCCGCCCAGACCCGCAAGGAGCCGTGCTCCCGCTGCGATGGCACTGGCGAGATCGAGCTGAACAAGAAGCCGCGCACGTGTCCTCTCTGCAAAGGCGCCGGCGAAGTGGACAAGATAGGCGACGCCCATTCGCAGGACAAGGTCTTGGAGACAGCGGGCGTCGTGGGTAAAAAGAGCGGCGCATCGGTCAAGCTCGTGCAGAACTTCGGCACGATCGAATCCGCGACCGACCGTCTGAACAAGGTGACATTCGAGGTCGCTTCCAGCGAGACGAAAGTCGCTTCCAGTGAGACGAAAGAGGAACCGGATGCAGCAAACTAAAGGCGACGAGGAGAGGCAGTACAAAGAGACCGTTGAGAAGATAGCTAATAACATCGCCAATCTGGCTAGGGCGGTGAATTCACTGCTGCGTGGCCCGTTGAAAAAGCGAGCGCTCGTTGTGTTACTTGCCAGTTCATCGGGAATTAGCCAAGCTAGTGTCGAGGCTGTATTAAAGGCTCTAGCTGAAATGCAGAATGATTGGTTGAACAGTTAGATGGCGAAAATTAGCGTGGCTATTACTGTTCTGCCTAATACAAGACTAAGTTGAACTATGTCAGTGCTCAGAGACTGGCGAGGGAACTGACGATGGCGGCGTTGCGGGCAAGAAAGCTGGAGGCAACTAAGCCGGTTCCCAAGAAGGAGAAGCATGTTGCGCCTACTCCTATCGTTCCTGCGTCCTCTGCCGCAGATAGCCGCTGAGCTTCGCCTCCTGCGGGAGCTATATGAGCTTGAGCTTTCCTCGCGCGAGAAGCCGATCTATCGTCTGACCGAGAAGCCGTCCAAGCGCGACACCGAGGTCTTGTATGGAGAAGAGACGGTTCCAGCCCACAAGCAGTGGGACACCTCGGAATGGGACGAGTAGGTGTATTCCCCGGCCATCATCGAGAAGCGCCTCCACGCCGCCAAGAAATCCGGCCTTCAGTACCGCCGCCGCCCGCGCCTCGACTGTATAGAGATCGCGCAGAAT
>Ga0209166_10002238_pt1 | contig 15004 bp, 9 predicted proteins | sample Coa_R1_3_FD_187151 | JGI IMG/M metagenome (GOLD analysis project Ga0209166, IMG submission 187151) | Surface soil microbial communities from Centralia Pennsylvania, which are recovering from an underground coalmine fire - Coalmine... | ecosystem: Environmental > Terrestrial > Soil > Unclassified... | reverse complement strand
CAACAGCGACACCGAAGTCATCGTCCACCTCATCGCGCTGTCTAAGGAACAAACTTTGCCGGAAGCGATGGCCGATGCCCTGCGGCGCGTCGAAGGCGCGTTTTCGTTGGTGATGATGAGCAATGACCGCGTCTTCGCTGTGCGGGATCCGCGCGGTTTCCGGCCGCTGGCCATGGGACACATTCCTGCCGTCGAAGGTCAGAACCGGGACACGATTGTTTTCGCCTCCGAGACTTGTGCCTTCGACCTCATTGGCGCTGAATACGTGCGCGATGTGAAGCCTGGTGAACTAGTCGTTGTCGGACCGGAAGGAGTCAGTTCGCGTTTCTACGCGACCGCTGCGCCGCAGTCGAGCTGCATTTTCGAGCATGTGTATTTCTCGCGGCCCGATAGCGTGGTCTTCGGCAGGCCGGTTCAGACCAGCCGCGAAGAGCTCGGGCGGCAATTGGCCCGCGAAGCTGGCATCGATGCTGATCTCGTCGTCCCGGTGCCTGACTCCGGGGTCACGGCCGCTATGGGCTATGCGGCAGAGAGCGGGCTGCCGTTCCGTTTTGCGCTGATCCGCAACCATTATGTCGGTCGCACCTTCATTGAACCTAGCCAGAGCGTCCGTGACTTTGGCGTGAAGTTGAAGCTGAATCCGGTGCGCTCACTGCTCGAGGGAAAGCGCATCGTGTTGATTGACGATTCAATCGTGCGCGGCACCACCAGCCGCAAGATTGTCCGCATGATCCGCAACGCCGGTGCCACCGAAGTTCACATGCGCATTTCATGTCCGCCTACGATTTCGCCTTGCTATTACGGGGTGGACACTCCTTCGAAAAAGCAACTGATCGCGGCCAACAAATCGGTGGATGAGATTCGAGAATACATCGGCGCCAACTCGCTGGCCTATCTCTCACTCGAGGGCCTGAAGAAGGCTTGCGGTGAGGGCGAGAAGATTTCCTATTGCTCCGCCTGCTACACGGGCAAATACCCCACCGACATTGTCGATGTCGACGAGATTCAACCCGCTGCTGTGCGGCGTTAGCGGCTAGCGGGCTTTCGCGTTCGCACGACCCGTGGGATCGACTGAAGATCGGTAATAGCCTGCACGTCGTCCCAACCCTCCAGCAATTGCCGTACGCGATCGACGATCGTTCCGCTGATTTCCATGACGAGCCATCCGCCAGGACGCAGAGCGGCCCAAGCCTGCGGAATCAACCGGGCAATCACCTCAGTACCGGTTGGCCCTGCAAACACCGCCATCTGCGGCTCGAACTTGCGGACCTCCAGTTGGACAGTATCTTCTTCCGAGTCGCCCACGTACGGAGGATTCGACACGATCATGTCGAATGATCCAGTCAACCCCTCCAGCAAGTCCGTTTGGTGAAAATAAATGCGGTTCTCGAGTTGATGGCGGGCAGCATTTGCGCGTGCGATCTCCAGGGCAGCGGCAGAAATGTCAGTCGCGTGAATCTCGGCGCGAGGCAGCTCTTTTGCAAGGGCCAGCGCAATGCAGCCAGACCCCGTCCCAACATCGACAATACGGACCTTGGCGTTCGGACCTTGGACCTCAAACTTTGAAGTTTCAGTGCCAAGATCTGAGGTCTGAAGTCCGACGCCTGATGCCAGCATGTCGAGCGCAGTCTCGACCTGATGTTCCGTCTCCGGCCGCGGAATCAGAACTGCAGGCGTGACAATGAGGTCCATCCCCCAGAATTCCTGATGTCCAGTGATGTATTGGGCCGGCACGCCGCGTGAACGCTCAGCCAGGGCGGCATCGTAACGAGATTCCTCTTCTATAGTTAGTTCGCGCTCAGGATGCGCAAAGAAGTAGGCCCGGTCGCAGTTCAGCGAAAACATCAGCAGAAGTTCCGCGTTCATGCGCGGGGATGGAACACCCTCCTTAGTCAGGCGGGAGACAGCTGAGGATAGAGATTCTCGGAGGTGCACAGTGCTATTTCACCACACAGACTAACGGCGAGTGGGCGGCGGGCTGTACGATTGCGCCGCTCCAGCCGTTTATTGACCTTGTCCCTGCCATTCGTAGCCGAGATAAATCATCTGGCCAAGGTGATGTTGCATGTGAGCGGCGCACTGCACGACTATGTCGAGACGATTACTGCAATTTATGCCAACTGCCGAATATGGCTTCGCCCAATCGCCGGTCGACTGAGTGCGGATGGTCTTGATCACCATCTCGACAGCATCACTCAACCGCTTCAACGCTTCTTCTTTCGAGGGCGGATTCGGCTCGGTGAATTCGCGGGCGCGATCGCGTACGTATCCGGTCTCCGCTATCTGTGCCCCGATGTAGTAACTCAAGTTACCGGTGAGGTGCAGGACGAGGTGGCCGAAACTGTTGCCGTAAGGAAAGGGCTTGGTCCAGAACTGTTTTTCGGTAAGCGGACCCGCAAGTTCGCATACACGCGCCAAATTGCTTGCGTAGCGATCTGCGAGAACAGTTACCAGCGTCGCGTCGAGCTCAGGCATTCTCCCCCGCTTCGCGGACGCATGCGTCCACGCTATCCCCTAAACCACGTTGGCGGTTTCCTGCTTCAGTTTCTCCGACTGATAGTGGGTGACCAGCGCTTCAATCAGCGGTTGCAGCTTGCCATCCATCACGGCGTCGAGTTGGTGAATCGTAAAGCCGATTCGGTGGTCCGTCAGACGGTTCTGGGGGAAGTTGTAGGTGCGGATCTTCTCACTTCGATCGCCCGACTTCACCATGGCCTTCCGCTCTTTTGCCAGCGCCTCTTGCTGCTTCTCCATCTCGATCTCGTACAAGCGGGAGCGCAGCACGCGCATACCTTTTTCGCGGTTCTTGATCTGCGATTTTTCGTCCTGGCAACTGACGACCGTATTGGTTGGCAGGTGCGTAATACGTACTGCCGAGTACGTTGTGTTCACCGATTGCCCCCCGGGACCGGAAGAGCAAAATGTGTCAATACGCAGGTCCTTGGCTTCGATTTTGATATCTACATCCTCGGCCTCGGGCAGCACTGCTACCGTGACCGCCGACGTATGCACACGCCCTTGCTGCTCGGTGGCGGGCACACGCTGCACACGGTGCACGCCACTCTCGTACTTGAGCTGGGAATACACGCGATTGCCTTCGATGATGGCGATGACTTCTTTCAAGCCTCCGGCCGACGACTCTGACGATGACAGCACCTCAACCTTCCAGCGTTGCGTCTCGGCGTAGCGCGTGTACATGCGAAAGATCTCGGCGGCGAAAAGTGTAGCTTCGTCTCCTCCGGTGCCGGCACGAATCTCGAGAATGATGTTCTTCTCGTCGTTCGGGTCCTTGGGCAGAAGCAGTACCTTCAGCTCTTCCTCGACGCCCACAACGCGGGCCTGTAGCCGGTCCAATTCCTCCTGAGCGTAGGCGCGCATCTCGGGATCTTTTTCCTCGACCAGGACAGCCTTGCTCTCGGCAATCCCCTTGGTCAGATCTTTGTACTCACGATATTTTTCGACGATTGGTGCTATCTCGGCGTGCGCCTTGGCAGTCTTCTGGTATCTCGCCGAGTCATTGACGATATCCGGCGAAGCGAGAGCATTGGTCAGCTCTTCGTAACGGGCTTCGATTTGGTCCAAGCGTTCAAACATGTCAGTCGGCTCCGTGGAGACGTAGCAGGCTACGTCCCGGTTCGGCCGCAAGCCCGGCGTGTGTGCAGCGGGCGAAACGCAACTCGATTGCGTCTCTACGGCATTTTAGTGGGATCGGAAGACGAGGAGAAGTATTCGCGGCGGGAACCGCTAGGCAATCACCAACTCGCCGCCGCGCTCTTTCTCGAGCGACATGGCATGGTCAAGCGCGACGATGGCGCACTGTGCTTGCTCGTCTGACGGAGGTTTTGTGGTAATCCTCTGCAGCCACAATCCCGGAGCCGTCATCAACGCGAAAAGTGATCCCCGGTGTTTTGCCGCGAACCGGATGATTTCGTAGGAAACTCCCGCAATGATTGGCAGCAAGACAATTCGGGAAGCGAACCGCGCCCAAAACGTGGTGAACGGGATCAGCATGTAAAAGCCGATCGAGATCAGCATCACGGTCATCAGGAAACTGGTGCCGCAGCGGGGATGGAAGGTCGAATATTTTTGAACACTGGCCGTATCGAGAGGGTCGCCATTCTCGAAGGCAAAGACTGTCTTATGCTCGGCTCCGTGATACTCGTACACCCGCCGAATATCTTTCCACAGCGAAACACCCCAGATAAACAGAAGGAACAGGATCAGGCGGATGCCGCCATCAATCAGATTGAAAATAATCCGTCCACCCAGAGCGGGATCGATCTTCTTCAATTCCGTTGCTGCCAAAAGTGGCACGTACTTGTACATGAAGATGAAGAACGCAAGTGAGATGATGATGTTTACAGCTGCCAGCCAGGTGCTGATGGTGGCGGCTTTCTTCCTCGAGTCGGATGTGGGTTCGGCCGCCTTGCGCGCCGGCTGCGGTGGGGCTGCCACTTTCTTGGCCGCCTCGTTCCCATCCTCCATCATGTCTTCAATCGCCACGTTTGCCGAAAAACGCAATGCGCGGTAGCCCAGATTCATCGCATAACCGAGCGTCACCACGCCGCGCAGGATCGGCCACGCCATCCATTTATGCTTTTCCGAGGGCCGCGCCAGAGGTTCGCTCATGGTTACGACCTCGCCCGAGGGCTTGCGGCAAGCGATAGCCCATGCGTGCGGAGAACGCATCATCACACCCTCAAGCACGGCTTGGCCGCCTACCAGGGTTTCTTCCCCGCTTTCAAGCGCGGGCAAAAGCTGCACGGCAGCCAGGAATCGCAGATAATTTCGAAAGAAGCGCACGGCTATTAGATGCTCCTAACGGGGGCACGAAGCACATCTTAGAGTATCACAGCATGAAGGCATTCCAGAATGACCACGGATGAGGGTAAGCTAATAGAAAATCAGGAGTTGCGAGGCACCTCACGTGCGCACCTTGCCCGGGTCTGAGGTCCGAAGTCTAGTCTCACCTCCCGGCACCGACCACCATGGAGCAATTCTCCAAAACTTGCGACGCCATCGCTGCCACTACCAAGAAACTCGAGAAAATCGCCCTCGTCGCTGACTACCTGAAATCTCGTTCCACACTTGAGGCGGCGGTCTCCGCCGTCTTTCTCTCCGGCCGGCCCTTTCCCGTATGGGAAGAGACAACTCTACAGATCGGCGGGCGCTGGCTTTGGCGCATCGTCGCCGAACTCGCCGGGAAGGAAGAGGCCGATCTCACCGCCGCTTACCGGCGCCTCGGCGACCTAGGGGCGGTCGCAGGAGAGGTCCTTCCCGAACGAGATGGCCAAGGTCTTGGCGTGCTGGATGTGGAAAGTGCATTTCGGGAGATCGCCGCAGTGCGCGGCCCCAGCGCCAAGGCGTCCGTCGCCCGCGACCTGCTCTCCCGGGCGACTCCCCTCGAAGCCAAGTACATCGTCAAGATCATGACTGGGGACTTGAGGATCGGTCTTAAGGAAAGTTTGGTGGAGGAGGCGATCGCCAAGGCTTATGGCGTCACTCTCGCGCAGGTGCAGCGCGCCAACATGCTGCTGGGAGATATCGGTGAAACCTTGCGGCTCGCAATTGACAAGAAGCTGGATCAGGCCAGGATGCGCCTTTTCCATCCTCTCGGCTTCATGCTGGCCAGCCCAGTCGCGTCCCCAGAGGAAGGGCTGAGTTACTTTGCCGATGCAGCTGTGGAAGACAAATACGACGGCATACGGGCACAAGCCCATATCGGCGACGGAGAGGTTAAGATCTTTTCCCGCACGCGCGATGAAATCACCGAATCGTTTCCGGAACTACCGCCCGCGCTGGCCGGATTGCCAAACGATGCCATTCTCGATGGCGAGATCGTGGCGTGGGAGTATCCCGCAAAGCTGCAAGATGTGAAGACCGTGGTAGATGAGCCCATGTCGGAGGCTGCCCAGTCGAGGGCAATGCATCAGGGACGGGCGCGCCCTTTTAGCATTTTGCAACAGCGGCTGGGGCGCAAGAAGGTCAGCGACAAAATGCTGTGGGAAACTCCAGTCGCGTTCCTCGCATTCGATATTTTGTACGCGAACGGAGAGTTGATGATCGACCGACCGTTGCAGGAGCGGGCACGAATTCTCGATGCGTTGCTCATCGCGCCCAGGAAACCATTGAATCAGCGAGGCCACAGAGGTTCACAGCCAAACGCGCAAGGCTCGCTTGGATTTGATTCGGAGCATGAGGGGATTACGGAAGCGAGGGTCATCCGAGCTCCGGTTTTCCGAGCTGCGAGCATTGACGATTTAGAGCAATTGTTTTCCGCCTCGCGCGAGCGGGGAAATGAAGGCTTGATGATCAAAGATCTCGCCTCGGCCTATTCGCCTGGCAAGCGAGGAAAATCATGGCTCAAGATGAAGCGAGAATTGGCCACGCTCGACGTGGTCGTCACCGCGGTCGAATTCGGCCATGGCAAACGCATTGGCGTGCTCAGCGACTACACCTTCGCTGTCTGGGACGGCGACAAACTGGTGAACATCGGCAAAGCGTATTCCGGCCTCACCGACGTAGAGATTGCCGAGATGACGCAGTGGTTCCTCGATCACACCATCGAAGATCAGGGCTTTCGGCGAGTAGTCGAACCCAAAATCGTGCTTGAGGTTGCCTTCAACAACATGATGCAGTCCGTTCGTCACGAGAGCGGATACGCGCTGCGCTTTCCACGAATCATTCGCCTGCGTCCGGATAAGTCGGCGCAAGATGCCGACACTCTTGAACGCGCAAAAGAGATCTACGAAGATCAATAACGGGCACAACGTCTAATGGCTGTGGTGGTGATGCTGTTCTTCGCTCTCAACCACCGGAATCACGCACCCATGCGCCACCTCGCAGACCGCATGTTCGAATTGGATCGTGGTATGGTCAATGCGGAAGCCATGCAGTAGCCTTTCCTTCACGTCGCGCAGAATGCGGTCGCTTACCGAGGGCGGAATATCGGCGATCGAGATATGGCAGGAAAGCGCATGTGTTTCTGATCCAATGCTCCATACGTGAAGGTCGTGAACGTCATTCACGCCCTCGACTTCGCGAATCGCCGATTCAATCTTTTCCAGCTTCATGCCGCGCGGCGTGCCTTCCAATAGAATGTTCAGTGTTTCGCGCACGATGCCGAAGCCCGACCACAAAATTAGAGTGCCGATCCCCACTGAGAGCACCGAATCGATCCAATAATTGCCCGTGACCAGGATCGCCCAGCCGCCAGCGATCACGGCTGCGGTAGAAAGCGTGTCGCCTACCTCGTGCAGCAGCGCGCTACGGATGTTTACGTCCCCGCCCGAGCGATAGAGCAATAGGGCGATCGCTCCATTCATCACGACGCCTGCTGCTGCCACCCACATCATCACGCTGGCCTGTACGTGCTCGGGATGCTGCAACCGTCGGAACGCCTCGTAGAAAATGAAGAATGACACCACCACTAACGAACTGGCATTTACCAGGGCTGCCAGCACCCCTGCGCGGTGATACCCATAAGTTTTCGTCGAACTGGCTGGGCGGGACTGGAAATACACCGCTACCAACGACAGCAGAAGTGCCAGGAAGTCGGAAAGATTGTGTCCCGCCTCAGAGAGCAAGGCGAGCGAGTGGGCGCGAATGCCCGCCACCACCAGCAGCACGATGTAGACGAGGGTCACGGCCAGCGAGATTTTCAGAACCCGCGTCGGGCCGCCTGCGCCATGCGCATGCACATGCATTCTCTTAGTTTACGGGCTGCCAAGACTCGCTTCAAGACACGATCCCAGCTCTTCTTGACGCTCTCGGGGGAGTTACTTAAGCGATTGTTTTGATTGCCGATGTGCATCAGAGGCGGCCGTTAACGCCGTAAGTACGGCCAAAAGGTGTAATCGCGATTCAAAGCTGGCCTGACACTTGCACCTCGGAACATTCCCTAGCCGGATGGTTTATGGACGAGATCGTTAAGGATTTTCTCATCGAGAGCAAGGAGAACCTGGACCGCCTGGATCAGGAACTTGTGAAATTGGAGGCAGATCCTTCGTCTAAGGAGCTTCTGGCCAGCATCTTCCGAACAATTCATACCATCAAAGGCACCTGTAGCTTTCTGGGTTTCGCCAAGCTAGAAAAACTAACCCATACGGCAGAGAGTCTGCTCGCACGCCTGCGCGACGGGGAGCTTTCGTTGACTCCAGAAGTCACGAGCGGCCTACTCGCCGCGGTGGACGCGATCCGGCTCATGCTGGCGGCCATTCAAGAAACCGAGCACGACGGCGGCGAAGATTACACGCCATTGATCGCGCGTCTGGCTGATCTGCAGAACCCGCCTGCCTCGGCTAGCGAGCCCCCATTGCCCACTGGTTTACCTGCAGCTCCGGTGCCCCTCGCCACCTCCAGCCCAGCGGATTCGGAGAACGCGAAGCCCGTGCAGGAAGCGTCTGCGGTGCCTCCAGTTCTCGATGAGGACTTGGCCGACCCTTCCAAGTTGGGCGGTTTGCTGTTGCAGCGCGGCCTCGTCACTCCGAGAGATCTCGCGCAGGCCCTTCATCAGCAGGAAATCGGCCGCAAACGCCTTGGTGAGATCTTGATCGAGCAAGGGGCTGCCCACCCGGAAGATATTCTCGCGGCACAGCGCGCCCTGGAGTCGCGCAACCCAGAAGCCGCCGTGGAGACCATTCGGGTCGGCGTCACCTTGCTCGACCGTCTCATGAATCTAGTCGGTGAACTGGTGCTGGCCCGCAATCAATTCCTGCAGCTTCGCAATCGCGTGCAAGATACTGCTTTCCTGCCCCTTTCCCAACGTATCAATCTGATCACCAGCGAACTGCAGGCGGAGGTCATGAAGACCCGCATGCAGCCTATTAGCAATGTTTGGAATAAATTCCCTCGCACGGTGCGCGACCTGGCACGCAACTGCGGGAAAGATGTTCGCCTCGAAATGGAAGGTCAGGATACGGAACTGGATCGCACCATCATCGAGACGGTCAAGGACCCGATGACCCATCTGGTTCGCAACGCCATCGATCATGGGATCGAACTTCCGGAAATACGAAAGCAGGCGGGAAAACAGCCTCAGGGCCTGCTGATGTTGCGGGCTTTCCACGAAGGCGGCCATGTGCACATCGAGGTTACTGATGATGGCGCCGGACTCAATCGCAGCCGCATCTGTGAAAAAGCAATCGAACGTAGCCTCGTCTCCCGCCAGCAGGCAGACCGCATGTCCGACCGCGAAATTTTCGAATTGATTTTTCTGCCCGGGTTCTCGACCGCGGAGAAGGTCACGAACGTCTCCGGGCGCGGCGTGGGCATGGACGTGGTGAAGACCAAAGTTGAAAAAATTGGGGGCACGGTCGACGTGCACTCCGCCGAGGGAAAGGGAACGACCATAAGAATCCAGATCCCGCTAACCCTCGCCATCATTCCAGCTCTGCTGGTGACTTCGGGCAGTGAGCGTTTTGCCATTCCTCAAGTCAGCCTGCTCGAACTGGTACGGCTCGAAACCGGCAAGGCAATTGAAATCGTCCACGGCGCCGCGGTCTATCGCCTCCGCGGCAGGCTGTTGCCGTTGGTCTACCTGAACTCCGAACTGGGCCTCGTAACCCACCCGCTTCCTGAAACCTCAGACACGGCGGTAAGCATAGTGGTCGTCCAAGCCCATGGCTATGAGTTTGGCCTGGTCGTGGACGGGATTCTCGACAGCGAAGAGATCGTGGTGAAACCGCTTGGTAAGCAACTCAAGAAAATCAGCACTTATTCCGGCGTAACCATTCTCGGAGACGGGCATGTGACCCTGATTCTCGACATTCCGGGACTGGCCCGCAGGGCACGAATCATCTCCGAATCCCAGGAGCCGTCGAAGATAGGCAAGGTACCAGAAGGAATGGTCGTCACCGCGTCGCAGTCTTTACTTATTGTTGAAAATGGCAGTCGGGGTCGAATGGCAATTCCTTTATCCTTGATAACTCGCCTTGAGGAGTTCCCCGCGTCCACGATCGAACTAGTGGGACGCCACGAAGTAACGCAGTACGGCGGAAAGGTCATGCCTATCGTCCGCCTGTCCCGAATACTTTCAAAAGGCGGCCCACCTTCCACAGCCGCCAATAACGACGACCCCGTGCAGGTTGTAGTGTGCTCAGAATCAGGCCGGAGCCTGGGGTTGGTGGTCGACCGAATTGTCGACATCGTGAACGAAAAGCTGACGATCGAAAGCCCCGGCCAGCGCGGCGGCGTGCTCGGCTCATCGATTATCCAGAGACGCGTCACCGAGCTTCTCGATGTGGTTGCCTTGATGCATGACGAGTCGCCGACTGTTTCTGAGCCGGAGGCACCGGATCGGAAAGGAGTGTAGAACGCGCACATGTCATCAACTCAGCAGTTCTGCACTTTCTTTATCGCCGGCCATTGTTTCGGAAGCTCTGTCGCCATGGTGAAGGAAGTGATCCAGTTCCAGCCGATCACGCGCGTTCCCCTGGCGCCAGAGGTGATCGTTGGCGTGATGAACCTGCGCGGCCAGATCGTCTCCGTCATGGATTTGCGGCGCCGTCTGGAATTCCCCGAACGTCCCTGTGACCAGCTTCCGGTGAATGTCGTGGTTCAGGCTCACGAAACAGCAGTGAGCTTGCTGGTGGATGAGATCGGCGATGTCATTGACGTCCAGGAAGACGCGTTCGAAACTCCGCCAGTCACCTTGCAGGGTTTTGTTCGGGACATGCTGCGTGGAGTGTATAAGCTGCCGGAACGCTTGCTGCTTGTGCTCGACATCGAGCGGGTGTTGGATCTTGAGAATTTCACGCATGAAACCAATGCGGCGATTGATATGGACCTCCACAAAGGTCACGCCACGGAATCAGCCAGGAGAGTGCAATGAAAACTAGGCGCACCAAAACGAGATCGCCGAACCAGAAGCAAGCCATGCACGCCTTGGTGGTTGAGATTATGCACTTGTGCGATGCCATGGCCCAGGGCAGACTGTCGACGCGCTCAGATGCTAGCCAATTTCAGGGCGAATACCGCGGCGTCATCGAAGCCCTAAACAGTACGCTGGATGCAGCCATCGGACCCTTGGAGGCGACAGCCAAACGCATCGACAGCTTATCCTCCGATCTGAAAGATCTAAGCCTGGTGCTGGAGGCCATGGCTTCAAATGATTACAGCCGACGTGCATTCCCCGGTCAAGCCGTCTCAACCACGGGTGCGTTCCATGGCGATTTCAAGTCGCTTGAGGACAACCTCAACCTTTGTGCCGAAACGCTCGTTCGATCGGGAATCGCCACGAACCAAACTGCCGACACCCTGCAGGCCAGCATGCAAATGGTTGCAAGCCATGCGGAAAGCTTGTCTGGCGCATCCGAAAAATTGGCGACGAGCAGTCAGGAGATGGGGGGCAACGCGGAAGAGACTTCGGCCCAGGCCAGCACCGTCGCCACCGCCACGCAACAGGTCACTGTGAGTCTGGGAAGCGTAGCCACCGGCGCCGAACAAATGTCGGTTACGGTGCAGAGTATCGCCAGCAACACCAGCGAGGCGGCGCAGATGGCGAGCGATGCAGTCAAGACTGCAAACTTGGCCAATGCCACAATTGCCAAATTGGGGGACTCGAGCGCCGAGATCGGACAAGTCATTAAGGTCATCACCTCAATCGCGCACCAGACCAATCTTCTGGCGCTGAATGCGACGATTGAGGCCGCGCGCGCCGGAGAGGCAGGCAAGGGATTCGCCGTTGTCGCCAACGAAGTCAAAGAACTGGCTAAGCAGACTGCCAAGGCGACCGACGACATCAGTCAGAAAATTACGGCCATTCAGGCGGATACTAAGCACGCGGTGGACTCGATCGGGAGTGTTACCTCCATCATCAATCAGATCAATGACATTTCTGGAACGATTGCGACAGCGGTCGAACAACAGAGTGCGACTACAAATGAGATGTCCCGCAACGTGCAGGAAGCGGCGCAGGGATCAGCCGAAATTTCCCGTAATCTTCAGGCCGTTGCGCAACGCGCCGGCAATACCAGGCTGGGAACTCAAGAAGCTCTGAAGGCCGCACAACAACTGACGGAAATAGCTGCCCAATTCCGCAGCATAGTGGAACAGTTTAAATTCCGAAATGCCAGAGAAGATAGACACGCCTCCACTCTGCACTCTCACGCTCGAGCCGCGAAGGTCTGCACTTAGTCCCAGCGTCCAGGAAACAATTAAGTGGCGATCATAGTCTTGCCCTGATCTGCTGCCAAAATCAGCTTTTCGTCAAACTACTCAAATACCGGTTATTGAAATATGTCGTAGACTTCTGCACGAATTCCAGAACCCTGAACATGCGTTCTCGCGCTTCGCGGTTCATCTCGCGGAATTGAACGGCGACGCCCGACCCTGGGTCAAGTCTCGCCACCACGCCATCGGCGGACAAGCTGGGATCATCCATGGAGAAGCCCAGCTTTATTTTCGTCCCCGCGGCCAAAATCGTGCTGGTCTCGATATAGCAGCCACCCATGCTGATGTCAGTAATGTTGGCAAAGAGTGGCACGCCGCCGGCTTCCGTTTGCACTTCGATCGTAACCCGGCACTTCATGCGTGGATGTGCCCGGCGGTCCTTGTAGGCAAGCTGTTTCTGTTTTTCCAGATACATCCGCCGGTCGGCTTGTGCCAGCAACTGCTCGGCATCCTTGCCGTCATCCGGATACATCGCCCGACCGACGCTCAGCGACAGCAAGTCCTCGCCGCAGACCTCGCTCCCCGCTTGGCGGGCAAGAGCGCGCATTTGTTCTGCCTTCTTCCCGGCTGCATCCGCCGCCAGCCCCGGCGCGATGACTACAAACTCGTCCCCGCCCATGCGCGCGACATAGTCGTATTCGCGGCAGCTGTCCTTGAGAGCCTGGGCAAACAGCCGGAGCACCCGATTACCTTCCAGGTGTCCAAAGCGGTCGTTGATCTGCTTGAACCCGTCCATGTCAGAAACCATCACGGTCAACGACGAGTTGTCACGCTTGCAGCGGGCCAGTTCGCGCTCTAGTTGTAAGAAAAGGGATCGTGCATTCGGCAAGCCCGTTAGATAGTCGGTGGTGGCTGAGTTCTCCGCCTGCTGGTACTTGAGCGCATTCTCAATCGCCAACGCCATTTTGCCGCTGACGGCCAGCAGGATCCGCAGGTGATCGGAAGTGAACGCATCGCGTTCGGCGCGATACAGCGCTAGAACACCAATCACTCCGGCAACACCCTCGAGCGGCACCGCCAGCGCCGAACGTAATGTGCTGAACTTTGAGGGATCGTTCAAATAACCCGGTTCCACCGACGGGTTGCCGTTGATGATCGGCTTGCGATTGTGTGCCACCCAGCCGGAAAGTCCGTGCCCAATTGGAATGCGCAGCGAGGAAAACAGCCGGTAGTTGTCCCCATTCACATATTCTGGAACCAGTTCTTGCTCCCGCTTGATATAGATCGCGATCGCATCGTACGGCACCATGGGTTTCAGTTTCACCGAAAACACTGAAAGCGTCTCACCTAGGCTCAGTGAAGCTCCCAAATCCTGACTAAGCTCAAACAGTGCCTGCGCCTCTTGGCGCGCGGCGGCGATGGACGAAAGAAACGTCGCTTCGCGCCCGGCGTAATCCTGTGCCGCGGCGTTTTCGAACCCTGCCGCCGGTTCGACCCCGCGCTCGATCTTGATACCCGTCGACAATGGAGCATTCGGATCTTGGGCGGTTTTGGCGATTGCGAGCCGCTCCAGATATTGATATCGCTTCTGCAGAATGTCCACGATCTTCGGGTCAAACGACTTACCCGATTCGGCCGCGAGTTTCTGCATTACGTCTTTGATGGGCAACGCGCGCCGGTACTGGCGGTCGGATGCCAGCGCATCAAGATAGTCCACGGCCGACAGGATGCGCGCTCCAATTGGAATCTCCGCCCCTTTTAATCCCAACGGATAGCCGGAACCATCCCACTTTTCGTGGTGGGCTCTCACAATCGGCACCACGGGATAGGGAAACCGGACGCGCTCCAGAATTTCAGCACCCACCAGCGTGTGGATCTTCATCTTCTCGAATTCTTCCGGCGTCAGGCGCCCTGGCTTCGAGATGATGTGCTCAGGTACGGCCAGTTTGCCGATGTCATGCAGCAGCGCGGCTGCATGCAGAGCCTCCAATTCAGGTCCGGATACCCCGAACTCTTTGGCTACCTCAATCGCATACACGCGTACGCGCTGCAGGTGCTCGTGCGTGGTGTGATCTTTGGCTTCAATGGCCAGCGCCAGGGCTTCAATGGTGCGCAAATGCAAGCTCGCCATTTCTTCCACGTGGCGCTTCTCGTCTTCCAACTTTCCCAGGTACAAGCGGTACGAGCGATAGATCAGATAAACCGCGGGCAACACGAGAAGACAGGTTTCCCAGTTGAAAGTGCGGTTCAGCCACGCGATGATTCCGGCGATTCCCGCTCCCACCAGGTAATACGGGAATGACCAGAAATAGCAGTCGACCAGGATTCGGGTCAGCCGCCGGTGTTCGGTCAAAGAAATTACCGCGGCAATAGTCCCGGCATTCGCAATGAAATAAACCGTCGCCGCTAATCCCAGCAGAACCGGGGGGCTGTCGACGACCACATTCGTCAGCCGGTGGTGGTAAACGATATACGCAAGGGCCGTTGAGACCGCTCCCGCGCACACGTTAAACGTGACTTGGAGCGCTTTCGGCCGATCCGGGTACAAGCACTGCGCCAGCATCGAAACCGCGCCCAGTATTAGGGTTTCGGTGAAGCTCAGTTCGAGCACGCCGATCAGGATGAACAGGAAATTTACGGACAGCGTACCCGTAATTCCCGGCAGGTTCACCTTCAATCGCGACGCCAGAATGGCGATGCCCAGGTAGCAGATAAACTCCGCAATGTTCTTACTGCTCTGGTGGATTCCTCCGTAGACCAGCGTCCCGAATCCCGCCACCACAATCAGAGTGATGAACAGCTTTGAGGCGACGGACAGGCCTCTCCACGAGCGTGAGTGCTCAGGCAGACCGATAGCAATGCTGGTTGCGCCAGTCATTTGAATAGACACACT
>Ga0209166_10002237_pt1 | contig 15006 bp, 12 predicted proteins | sample Coa_R1_3_FD_187151 | JGI IMG/M metagenome (GOLD analysis project Ga0209166, IMG submission 187151) | Surface soil microbial communities from Centralia Pennsylvania, which are recovering from an underground coalmine fire - Coalmine... | ecosystem: Environmental > Terrestrial > Soil >... | reverse complement strand
TCAGGCGAGGCGGCCCAGGTCTTCCGGGACGACGGCGCATTTGACAGGCGCGCGTATCTCGAGCAGCAGAACATCGACTTGATTGCGACGCTTCGCGCGGCGGAATTGATGGAACAGACTGATGTTGCTCCCACGTCCGCCGCCGCACTTCTTTCGGGCGCACGACGCCGATTGCGGGAGGAGATTGACATTCTTTTCGCGAACAAGCCTCAGGTCGGAGGCGTGTTGCGAGCGATGTTGCTGGGGGACCGGAGTTTCGTCGAGCGAGCGGAGTCCACGGACTTTCAAAAGACGGGTGTGTTTCACGTGCTGGTGGTGGCGGGACTTCATGTGGGGGCGCTCGTTGTATTTTTGTTCTGGATGGGTCGTCTGCTCAGGCTCACGGCTTTTTGGACCGCGATAACCACGCTCGCGCTGCTGCTTGGGTACGTGGCCGTGGTGGAGCAGAGGCCGCCGGTGCTGCGGGCCGCACTGATGACTGCGATCGTAGTTTTGGGCGGACTGTTCTTCCGGCGCCTCGAGTTATTGAACTCCGCGGGGTTGGCGGCGCTGATTCTTCTTGTTGCGAAGCCCCTGGCAATTCGCGATTCCAGTTTTCAACTGACGTTCCTGGCGATCGGCTGCATCGCCGGGCTGGCGGCGCCGTGGCTGGAGGAGACTGTGCAGCCATACGTGAAGGCGCTGCGCGGCTGGCGCGATGTTACGCGGGACGCGTCGCACGAGCCGCGAGCTGTGCAATTGCGGATTGATTTGCGCTCGGTCGCCGGATGGATAGCCTCGCGCGTGCCTGTCCGGTTGGCGAACCCGACCGGAGAGAACCTGGTGCGCGGAATCGCCGCCGCGCTGCGCGTGTGGGAATTGCTGGTCATCACGCTGGCATTGCAGATCGGCATGCTGCCGCTGATGGCGCGAGACTTCCACCGCGTCACGTTGAGCGCGCCGCTGGTCAACCTGGTGGCGGTTCCGCTGACGGGACTCGTGGTGCCGCTGGGATTTCTGACGCTTGGCAGCGGACTGGTATTGCCGGCTGTCGGAAAGCTACTGGCCATGCCGCTGGGATGGATGACCGCGGGGCTTCTGCGAGTTGTGGAATGGTTCGCCCAATTTCCAAGATGGAGTTATCGCATTCCCGGGCCGCCAGCATGGCTGGTGGCGATTTTCCTGGCGGCGGGGGTTGTGCTGGCCGTGGCGGCGTACCGCGCGCCGTTCTGGCGAGGCTGGATGGCGCGAGGCGCTATTGGAGTGATGGGATTCAGCGCCCTCGCCATTGCAACTTTTCCATTTGGGCCGCGCTGGTCCGCCGGAAAACTGGAGTTGACGGCGCTCGATGTGGGGCAGGGAGATTCCCTTTTTGTCGTGTCTCCACATGGAAAAACGCTTTTGATTGACGGAGGAGGCGCCTTTGGAGGATTCCCCGGACACGAACAACTCAACGGCACCGACCCCGGCGAGGATGCTGTGTCGCCTTACCTATGGTCGCGGGGATTTCAGAAATTGGATGTCGTCGCCTTGACGCACGCTCATCAGGACCACATCGGAGGGTTGACGGCGATTCTGCAAAATTTCCGCGTCGGGACGCTGTGGATTGGACGGGAAGTCGAATCGGCAGCGTTGGCAAACCTGGAGGAATTAGCACGCGAGAGGAGGATTCCAATCGCGCACGAAATCCATGGGAAACTTTTCTTCTGGGACGGCGTCGAAATGGACGTCCTTTGGCCCGAAATTGGCCCCGCAGAGGTCGGCCCTTCCGCGAAGAACAACGATTCCATGGTGCTGCGGCTGAAATATGGAGACCGCACCATGATGTTGCCGGGAGACGCGGAAAAGCAAGCAGAGGACTCAATCCTGTCGGATAACAATGAAGCGGCGCTTCGAGCGGATGTGCTGAAGGTCGGACATCACGGCAGCAAAAATTCAACCACGCCCGCATTTCTTGCCGAGGTACATCCAAGCGTAACGGTGATTAGCGCTGGAGAAGACAATCCCTACGGGCATCCGAACCGGGAGCTGCTGGAACGACTGGAAACCGCGGGAGTGAGAATCTTGCGGACGGACCGGGACGGAGCGGTGCACATCCTGACCGATGGAAAGAGACTGGAAATCAGCTGTTTTATGGCGTGTCCGGAAATCCGGGAGAGAGCGACCTCAGCGGAGCCGCAACCACCAGATCAACACAAGCACGGCGAGCAGTAGAAGAAAGCCGATGGCTGCCTGATACTCGTGATTTTTTTTGTACTGCGCCGAGGAAAATGAGCCGGCGGCGGCAAACGGGAGCTTCGCAGGAGTGAGGCGGGGAAAAAACAACGGAACCGCCCTGGAGTATTCGTCAAACGCGGCTCCGTGATGCCGGCGAAGCTCGGTTTCTTCGCGGCGCATGACGATGAAATAAAAAAGAGCAAAGTAAGAGCAGAGAATGACAGCGGAAATCCACGAGTGGCAGGCCACTGCCGCCGCGAGCGTAAGCATGGCGCTGCCGAAATAGAGAGGATTGCGCGTAAAGGCGTAAGGCCCGGTCACGGTCAGTATTTCCTGCTTATGAAGATGGCCGGCGGCGCGGGCGCGGAGCAAGAGGCCGAGCAGTCCGATGGGCACTCCCCAGAGAATGCTCTGCGGGGTGGGCCGGGCAAACCATAAGACGAGAATCGCACACGGATAGCTAAGCGGGACGCGCCAGCGGGCAAAGAAGGCGGCGGAGTTCACGCGGGAACTCCGAGGCGGCGGCGAACCGAATCGAAAACTTCGCTCACCTGAACTTGCAGCAGCGAAGGGTGCGTTTGATCGGCGCGCGAGTGTGTCGTGACGACATTGGAGGCACGCAAGACGATGTCGTCCGTGCGATATGGGCCGTTGCGCGAGGGATCCGTGGGACCAAAGATAGCCACGGCCGGAGTGCCAAGAGCGATGGCGAGGTGAAGAGGACCCGTGTCGCCGCCGACGATGCACGCGGCGTTGCGCAAGAGAGCCATCAGGGGTCCAAGCGGGCCGTTGTAAGGCACAGGCTCTGCGTCGCCGCTGCATTCGCGGACAGCGAGAGCGAGATCATCCTCGCCGGGACCGTAATTCACGACACAGCGGAGGCCGAGAGAGTCCCGTATGAGCTTGCATAGCTGGCCAAAACGTTGGGGGGGCCAGCACTTCGAACGCCAGCCTCCGCCGGGACTCAGGACGATATAGCGGCTGAGGCCGAGTTGGTTGAGATGGTCGCGGATGCCGCAGTCGTCAACCTGCGGAACGTGCAGCGTAAATGGCGAGACGGGCTGTCGCGCTCCGGCGCGAAGCGACAACTCGCCGTTTTGATCGGCGATGTGAGTCGCCGTGCAGAGGACACGGTCCGTGTAGAGGACGGGCACACCGAACTCGCGAATCGTATCCGAGGAGAAACCAATTCGGCGCTTGATGCCGCCGAAAAAAGGCAGAGCGGCGGATTTCCAGAGACCTTGATAATCGATGGCCGCATCCCACCGGGCGATTCGAAGTGCTTCGATAATTTTTCGGAGCGAATGGATGGAACGCGTTTCCGTTGCCCAAACCTGCGAAGCCAGGCGGCTGCTCTCGACCAGAAGATTCCAGCGCGGATGAGTAAGCCAGACGATTTCCGCATCCGGAAAAGTATCACGGAGGCCGGAGACAGCCGGAAACGTGTGCACGATATCGCCAAGCGAACCAAGGCGCACGACCAGAAAGCGCGGCTCAGGCATGCGGAGCCTTGCGGACAGATTCAAGAAGTTCGCGCGTGGAATGATCCTTGGGGTCGCCGACAATGGCGACGGAGATGCCAAGACGAGCGGCAACGGCGCGTTCAGGCACCGTTTCCGCGGTGTAATCCGTTCCTTTGGCGTGAACGTCCGGGCGTAGAGCTTCCAGCAGAGGTTCAACGGTTGGCTCACTGAAGAGAAGCACGTAATCGACAGCGCGAAGCGAAGCGACGAGGACTGCCCGAGCATTCTCATCCAGAATGGGACGGCCGGGACCTTTCAAGGCGCAAACCGTCGAATCTGAGTTAACGGCGACGACCAGCACATCGCCTTCGCGTCGCGCTCCTTCGAGATAGCGGATGTGACCTACGTGAAGGGTATCGAAACAACCGTTGGCGAAAACAATTCGCTGGCCGCACTTTTTATGCTCCGCGATTTTTCCGCGGAGCCATTCGCGCTGGACGATTTTGGAAGCAGCCTCGCGCATGGGTCAGGAAGCGGCGCCGCCGGCTTGTCGGCGGATGGCGGCGAGGAGCTCTTCGCGCGTGACGGTGGCGGTGCCGCGTTTCATGACAACGAGGCCGCCGGCAATATTGGCGAGGTGTGCGGCTTCGAGTGGAGAAGCGCCGCAGGCGAGAGCGAGGGTGTATGCGGCAAGAACTGTGTCGCCGGCGCCGGTGACGTCAACGGCTTGATCGCTTCCATAAATGGAAATCTGGGTAACGCGATCGCCTGATTCGAATAGCGCCATACCATCGCGGCCGCGGGTGACCAGGAGCGACTGCAACTTCATGGTGGCAAGCGTTGCGAGGCCGCATCGGCTCAAAACGGAAAGATTCTGGCCGATGGAAACATGGTGCAGGGCTTCGAGCTCGGCTTCGTTAGGGGTGGCGGAGGTGATGCCAGACTTCGTGTAGGCGTGCAGATTGTGCCGCGCATCGAGCGTGACGGGCAGAGATTTCTTTTGCTCGGCAGTCGCCTCGCGGACAAGCATGGGTGAGGCAACGCCAAAACCGTAATCGGAAACGGCCAGCGCATTCGCGGAACGAAGCTTCGCTCGGAGCTTAGACTGCAATTTGTTGTGCAACGGTTCCGGGATCGCCGAGTGAGGTTCGCGATCGACGCGGAGAACCTGCTGAGCGACGGTATGGGCCCAGCCGGCAAGTATGCGAGTCTTGGTAGGAGTCGTCCAGCCTTTGAGCCGCAGTATACCGGAGACATCGACGCGTTTGCTCCGGAAATAAGCGATGAGCGCATCTCCAGCAGGATCCTCGCCGACGACGCTGATCGGAAAAACGCGCGTGCCGAGTGCGGCAAAATTGTTGGCGGCATTGGCGCCGCCTCCGGGGACGAATTGCGATTCGCGATGCCGAAGGATAAGGACGGGAGCTTCCCGTGAGACGCGCGAGATTTCTCCAAACTGGTATTCATCGGCGACGAAATCCCCGAAGAGCACGACGCTTTTCGACGAGAATTGCTCGACAATATCTGCAAGGGCAAGCAGGTCCACGGACGGCGACGACACGATTTTATTTGGCGAGCGCTTCATTTCGTTGGCCTCAAAATCCAATGAACGGCATCGGCAAGGTCGGCCGCGACAAAATCAGGCTGAACGAGCCATTTGGACGAGTTCCAGAGGTATTCGCCTTCGCCGTAGCCGGTGCGAACAAGGATACTGCACGCGCCCACACGGCGCGCAAGTTCGATATCACTCCGGCGGTCACCGACGACGAAGGATCGCTGGAGATCGATGGCGTGATCCTTCGCCGCTTGCATTAGCATGCCCGTTCCCGGCTTCCGGCACTCGCAACCATCGGCGGAGGTGTGGGGGCAATAATAAACTGCTTGTAGATGCGCGCCCGCGGCGCTGAGTTGCTGGGCCATCAGTTCGTGGACAGAATGCACGAGCGATTCCGGAAAGTAACCCCGTCCGACGCCAGATTGATTTGTAACCACAATCACGGGTAGGCCAGCTTCATTCAAGCGGCGAATGGATTCGGCCACGCGGGGCAAGATACGAAATCGGCTGACGTGATTCAAGTAGCCGACCTCTTCGGAGATGGTGCCGTCTCGATCGAGAAAAACGGCGGGGCGAACGGCGGCAGAGTCAGGCAGGGCGCACCTCCACAGTCGAAATCCACTGTCGTGCGGCGGCCTCAACAGCGGCGGGCGAGACGCGGGTCATGCATCTGTGATCCGTCGGGCAGCGTCGCAGAAAACATGGGCTGCAATAGGGCTTCTCCTGCACGATAGTGCAACACGGAGTAACCGGCGCCGTCCCGAACGGATCCGTGGGGCCAAACACGGCGACGACTGGGAGGCCAACGGCGGCCGCGACGTGCATCGCGCCCGAATCATTTCCAATAAAGAGATGGCATTGCGAAAGAAGCGCCGGCAGGTCGGCGATCGAGGTCTTTCCCGTAAGATCGATCGACGGCTGGCGCATGCCGGATGCAATCGCCGACGAAACGAGGGTCTCCCCGGGCGTGCCAAAGAGAATGACATCCGCGTCAGTCTGTGCCTGTAGACGATTCGCTAGCTCTGCAAAGCGATCCGGCGGCCAGCACTTTGCCGAGCCGTAGGACGCTCCTGCGCCGATCGCTATGCGCATGCGGTCCGCGTGGACACCGGCGGAATGAAGAAATTCAGCGGCACGTCGGCGATTCTCTTGAGGAACATGGAGACTGATGAGGGAGTCATGCGGGAACGACTCCAGCCAGCCAGCACGGCGAAGCAGTTCGAGATAGTAGAACTGCTCATGCGGCGGAATTTCGCCGGGCTTAGGAACGGACAAAGCTTTGGTCAGGAGAAGGCCGCGCCCGTCGCGGGCATAGCCGATGCGCTCCGGAATTCCCGCCCGCCAGGCCAGCCAGGCGGCTTCGAAAGCATTCTGGAGCAGGAGGGCCATATCGAATGCTTGCGCGCGTATTTCGCTGACCAGGCCGGTCGTGGAGTCGACAAGCATCGTCTGGTCACAAACGCTCTGGTCTTTGTAAAGAGGCGCGATGAAGGGGCGCGCGAGAATCGTGATCTGCGCCTCGGGGAAATGCGAGCGAACGGCGCGCAGCGCCGGAAGCGCCATGATGGCGTCGCCTACCCAATTCGTTGCTCGAATGAGGATTTTCATGCCAGCGCACCGCCGGGCGACTGCATTTTGCGCTCAAGAGCCGCGACGAAATCACTCTCCGCAGTGAACACGAAGTCGATGACTGAAACGAATATGGGAATCGCAGCGCTCGATGCTTCCGCGAGATTCTCCGCATCTTTCTCCGTTGTTACAAATGCGATAGCGCCCGCGGCATGAGCCGACTTTTCCAGCCGTCGAAGATCAGCTGCCGTGTAGCGATGATGATCGCGAAAGGCTTCTTGACCCGCGAGGGTTACATTCCAGCGTCTCAAATCGTCAAAGAATGCCCCGGGATTGCCAATGCCGCAAAAAGCGAAGAAGGGACCGTGTCCTATCTCGCTCAGGGATTGGATTCCGGCGCGGCTGCCCAAACGCCGAAAACCCAGCAAGCGTGTTTGCGCGTAAAAAATGGAATAGTTATGAGCATCGCCCGCTTCGATATCGGGGCATTCCATCTTGCGCGTTACAACGAGGATGTCCGCGCGGCGGCAGGCGGAAACGGGTTCACGCAGAATTCCTGAGGGAAGGAGCCATTGGTCCTTGAGTTTCCGGGAACCGTCGAGCATGACAATGTCCAAATCGCGGGCGAGCGGAAAGTGTTGAAAACCGTCGTCCAGGAGAAAAACGTCAATGGGCTGTTGCTCTTCGATTCGATGGCCTTCGGCAAAACGATTTTTGCCGACGCCGAATGCGACCCTATTTTGAAGCCGGTGCTTCATCATCTCGATTTCGTCGCTCGTGCCGCCAGAACCTCGATAGCCGCGGCTGAGAATCGCCACGCGCTTCCCTTCCTCGAGGAATTTTTCGGCGAGCCACAACACCATGGGCGTCTTTCCGGTGCCCCCCACGGTCAAATTGCCAACGCTAATCACTTTGCCGCGCAAACGCTTCTGCTTCAGCCAGCCCCTCGCATACAGCCACGCACGGAACCGAACATAGCCACCATAAAGAACAGAAAGCGGCCAAAGCAGAAATCGCAGCAGCGGCGGAAGATTCATCCGCGCTCTCGAGCAGAGCTTTCGAGGCGCAAGGCAATTTCCGCGATGGCGCGGCCAGTGGCGCCACGGCTGCTTTCGACAAGGTTGCGCGCGGTCTCGCCCATACGCGCCGCCCGCTCGGGATCGCGAATAAACTCGATCCACGCGACGCCGGCGTCCTCCGGACTTTCCACCTGAACAGCCGCTCCCGCAGCAGTGAAGCGCCGGGCGATTTCCGCAAAATTCTCCATCGAAGGCCCGAACACGGGAATTTTTCCGAAGGCCGCAGGCTCAAGGATATTGTGGCCGCCAGACGGAACGAGCGAGCCACCGACGAAGGCGCCGTCCGCAACGCGGTAGAGTGAAGCGAGCTCGCCGATACTGTCGAGAAGCAGGACGGTCACGTCATCGGGAATATGAAATTCACCATGCGGCGCGCCATTTTGTGATGGACCGGGAACGGGCAGTTGCGAGCGCCGGATGAATTTGCGGTGAGATTCGTCAACGAACTCCGCCGCGGAGGCGAAGCACTCCGGCTTGCGAGGCGCAAGGACCAGAAGAGCTTTGGGGTATTCGCCCTGCAGTGTTCCAAATGCAATCAACGCAAGAGGTTCCTCCGTCGCGACCACACTGCCCGCAACGATGATCGGGGAGCGCCCGCGCCGCTTCGCCTCCTCGGAAAGCCAGCGGGAGATCGGCGTCTGCGCGGGAAGTTCCAAATCATATTTCAGATTGCCGCTGACTTGCACTCGCTCCGGTGGAGCGCCCAGAGCACGAATCCGCGCGGCGTCTTCATCGCTTTGCATCAGAAATACACTGGCATCGCCGAGTGCTCGCCGGAGAAACGGCCGTAAAAAAAAACCGAACACTCCAAGATAGCGCTGATAGCGGGCGAAGGAACGGTCTGAAATTCGTCCACTGATAAACATGACAGGGACGCTTCGGAGGCGAGCTTCGTGGAGAAAGTTGGGCCAGATTTCCGTTTCCAACACGATGACGATCGAGGGCTTAACCGCTCGCAATACCCGGCGAACGCAGAATGCCCAGTCTAGAGGAAAATAGAAAATCGCGTCGGCGAAGGGCAAGCGTTCGCGAGCGAGGGCCTGGCCGGTCAACGTGGTCGTAGACACAACGAGCGGCCGACCGGGATATTTGTCCTTTAACTGTCTCGCCAGAGTGATGCCCGAAAGCGCCTCACCGACGGAAACGGCATGGATCCAGATAGCTCCAGATCGGTTCTCGGGCAGCTTGCCGAGCGTGGGAAACGATAGACCAAGGCGTTGACCAAGATTGGAGAAATATTTTCCGTGGCGCAGACCCTGCACAAGCCAATAGGGCATGAGCAGGAGGGCGGCGAAACCCATTAGCAGGCTATAGACAAGATACACTGAACACGGCTCCGGTCTTGCTTCCGCACAGCTGAGTACAAGCAGTTCGCGATGCGGGCAACCTTGGTCTTCCTCCAGGAATCGAAGGCGTCGAGACGAGAAAGAGCTATTATAACCCGATGCGAAAACTAGCCATTATAGTTCCCCTTCTTGCTGGCGGCTTTCTTAGCCTTCCGCCCAGTGCACAGCAGCCCCAGGGCACGATGAAGGCTGCCTCGCTCGAAGCGCACGAAGGCGTAACCATTTCCGCGCGGCCCTGGACGGATGCAGCCAGTTACAAGGCGAAATTTCCAAAGAAGTCGCCGCTTGCCGCGGGGATTGTGGCCGTCGATACGATTATCCGCAATGATTCGGACGATAGCATGAAAATCGACCTGGAGCAGATTCGATTGAATGTCACAGTGTCCGAGGACAATCGACAGGCTCTGCGTTCGCTGACCCCGGATGACGTTGCGGATGTGGTTGCAGACAACGGGAAAAAAGATCCAACTGCAAAGCACAGGGCGCCCTTTCCGATTCCCTCGGGCGGAGCAAGAGTCGGTCGCGACAAGCACTGGATGGAAACGCAGAAGGCTGCGGCCGAGGCGGCAATTCCGGGCAGCGTCGTGGCGCCGCACCATGTCATGCAAGGATTGCTCTATTTCGATTTGCAGGGACAGTTCGACCTGCTCAATACCGCGCATCTCTACATTCCCGATGTGCGCGCGCTCGAGAAGAATCATCCCCTGCTCTATTTCGAAATTGACCTGAGCCGGTAGTAGATGCCCGCTCGCCGGAATTAGCTCCTTAGACCCGAAAGAAGCAATCGCTCTACACCCCAACTTATTCAAGCGCAAAGCGTCTCGTGCGAGCGTCAGAGAAATCTTGGCTCGAAAATCGGAGAGATGCCGACAAAGAAGACATAGAGGTGATTTGCGCGAGTACCCGCACTCGGCTACCATCAAATGGCATCACATCCTCGATCATTGCGGGAAAATGTTGAACCTCCTCGACGACTTGAATCCAGAGCAACGGCAAGCAGCAGAGACTACGGAAGGTCCCTTACTGATCCTGGCCGGTGCGGGAACCGGCAAGACCCGCGCGATCACCTACCGCATGGCCAATTTGATTGCCGGCGGCGTGCCGGCGGAAGCGATCCTTGCCGTCACCTTCACCAACAAAGCGGCGGAAGAAATGCGGACGCGCGTCTCCGATTTGCTGCTACGCGCCGGCGTGTCGCCCTCGCAGCCCTGGCTTTCGACGTTCCATTCGCTGTGCGCGCGGCTTCTGCGGCGGGAAGCCCCGAATGCGGGATTGCCACGCGATTTCGCAATCTACGATGATGACGATCAGCTAGCTGCCGTGAAACTGGCGATGACCAAGCTGGCGATCGACGATGACAGCCTCACCCCGCGGAATATTCTCAGCCGCATCAGCTACGCAAAAAATCACGGCAAGACTCCGGAGATGCTTCGGGGAGAAGCCATCGACAAAGACGGCCGTCGCGTCGCGGATGTTTTTGCGGCCTACGAAAAATTGCTGCAGCAAAGCAACGCACTGGATTTCGACGACTTGCTTTTGCGCTCGGTGCGCCTGCTTCGGGAGGCGCCCGCGGTCCGCGAGAAGTGGCAAACGCGTTTCCAATACATCCACGTGGATGAATATCAAGATACCAACCGCGTGCAGTATGACCTGCTGCGGCTCTTGACGGGGCCGAAGCACAACGTATGTGTCGTGGGCGACGAAGACCAGTCCATCTATCGCTGGCGGGGGGCGGACGTCTCCATCCTGCTGAGCTTTTCGCGGGACTTCCCCGGCGCGCAGGTAGTAAAGCTGGAGCGAAATTACAGGTCCACACAGAATATTCTGGACGCGGCCGGCGGGGTGGTCGCGAATAACCCGGAGCGGCTGGGCAAATCCCTGAGCGCGACAAAGGGCAAGGGAGCGAGCCTTCGCTATTTCGAAGCGCGAGATGCCCACGGAGAAGCGGAATTCGTGGCCGGCGAGCTGGAGCGGATTCTGAACGACGATCCCGCGCAAACCTGCGCCGTCGAATACCGGACGAATTTTCAGTCGCGCGCCTTTGAGGAAGTATTCCGCCGCCAGGGACTACGCTACAAACTCGTGGGGGGATTCAGCTTTTACAATCGAGCCGAGGTGAAAGACGCCCTGGCGTACGTGCGGCTGGCCATGCATCCGGAGGATGATATTTCCCTTTTGCGTGTGCTGAATCTACCTCCCCGCGGGATTGGGAAGACCACTGTGGATGCGCTGCGGGAGACAGCGCGAGCGGACGAGAGTTCCCTGTGGGCGGCCATCGAGAAATTTGTGATAGGCGCGGCGGGCGGACGCGCGGTAACGCCCTTGCGCTCGTTTCAAGAATTGATCCGCAAATTGCAGGAAGCACTGGCGGCGAAGGAGCCGGCGGCGTTTCTGCGAACTGTGCTCGAGGAGAGCGGTTACATGGATATGCTGAAAGACCGAAACACTCCCGAGGATATCGCGCGGCTGGAAAATCTCGAGGAATTGACGAGAGCGGTTGCGGAAAGCATGGAAGCGGGCGAGACCTTTACGGACTTTCTGGATGCCGCAGCGCTCGTGAGCGACGCGGATTCCTTTGAAGGCATGCCTGGCGTGACCCTCATTACGCTTCACAGCACCAAAGGGCTGGAGTTTGATCACGTTTTCTTGACCGGCATGGAAGAAGGTATCTGCCCGCATGGCCGGTCCTTGAACGAAGAGAAAGGGATTGAAGAGGAGCGGCGGCTTGTGTACGTGGGCATGACGCGCGCGCGGACTTCGCTCACGCTCACTCGTGCCGTGTATCGGCGCATTTTTGGCAACGAGCAGCAATTGCGGGCCTCGCTGCCATCGCGGTTTTTGGCGGAGATACCCGGCGAGCTTGTGGAAACCATGCGCGGCTCCATGGCAGAGATTGGCGAAACACGCCGATATGAGCCCGATCCGGAGTATTCGTATTCGGCTGACGAGTTCTTGCGACGTGTGCGCGGCAAGCCCACGCTGGTAACCTCAGCGCCAAAGTCGTCACGCAGCGGAAACTCATTTGGCAGATCCGTCGTCAGACGCGGCGCCGACGCTAATCCCATGCTCGGCCGCAAGGTTCGCCATCCAAGCTACGGTGTAGGAACGATCGTGGGGGTGGAAGGTGACGAGGAAGACCGGCGCCTCTCGGTGAGCTTTCCCGGCCGGGGCACGAAGAAGTTCATCGAGCGCTACGCTCAGCTTGAGCCGGCCTAGCAAAGAGTAAATCCGGCCTAAATCGTGGCGCGCGGTTTGTTGCGAAACATGGCTTCTCGGGGTAAATTGAGCAGGCAATCTTCCCTGAACGGCGTATCCAGCATTTCCAGGCTTCCGGCTTGACCGGACGCGATCGGAGAGCATGGGTGGGATCACATCTCCTGCGCTGCAAGAGTATCGACCAGCTTCTGGCGGACTCGGAAAACCAGGAAACTCGATTAAAGAAATCTCTCGGATGGTTGAGCCTGACTTCGCTGGGAATCGGCGCAGTGATCGGTTCGGGCATTTTCACGGTTATAGGTACGGCGATTGCCGGACAGAAGATGCAGGCCAGCTCCATTTTCAATGCTCCGCTTCTGGAGTACCTGATCTATCATTCGCCATCGTTCGGACGGCCGGGAGCCGGACCGGCGATTGCACTTTCGTTCATTTTGGTTGCCATCGTGTGCGGCTTCGCTTCTGTGTGCTACGCGGAACTTGCGGCCATGATCCCGATCGCGGGCAGCGCCTACACGTACACGTACGCCACGATGGGGGAGCTCATCGCCTGGATCATCGGGTGGGACCTCATTCTGGAGTATGCGGTCAGCAACATGGCCGTGAGTGTCGGCTTTTCGGCGCACATGGTGGATCTTCTCGATTGGTTCGGCGTTCATCCCAATCCGCGCTGGATCGTCCCGGCGTATTTGCCAAGCGGCCTCTCCGATTTGCAGGGGAATTCACTGTACGCGCCGGGCTGGCATTTCGGTTTTAACTGGCCCGCATTTCTGATCGTGATGCTTCTAACGGTGATTCTGGTGCGGGGAATCCGCGAGTCCGCGGAAGCAAATAACATCATGGTGTTTTTGAAGATGGTGGCGATTCTCGTCTTTATCACCTTCGCCATGCGTTTCATTCATCCCGCCAATTGGCACCCCTTTGCGCCAAACGGCTGGCCTGGGATTTTGACGGGCGGCTCGATTGTTTTCTTCACCTATATCGGCTTTGATTCTGTCTCCACGGCGGCGGAAGAATGCCGGAATCCGCAGCGCGACCTTCCCATTGGGATCATCGCCACGCTGGTGATTTGCACACTCCTGTACATCGGCGTCGTTGTGGTGTTGACCGGGCTTGTGCCCTACCAGACTTTGCTGGACGATGCCGCTCCCGTCGTCAACACGATGAAGCGGCTCCATTTTGGCGGCGTCCGTCTGGTCGTTTTGATCGGCGCACTAATGGGCATGATCTCGTCGCTCCTCGTCTTCCAGCTCGGCCAGGCACGGGTGTGGTTCGCCATGTCTCGCGATGGGCTGCTGCCGCGTATTTTTGCGCGCGTGCACCCGACTTTTCGCACGCCGGATTTTTCCACGTGGGTGGCTGGCTTCGTCGTGGGTGTTCCCGCCGGCTTGCTGGATATTGGTACCCTCGCGGATCTCTCCAACATCGGCACGCTCTTTGCGTTCGCGCTGGTGGCCGGCGGCGTGCTGATCCTTCGTTACCGAGAGCCCGAGCGTCATCGCGCTTTCCGCGCGCCGGGGGGTCCGCTGGCCCCCATTATGACCATTCTGACGTGCCTATTGCTGATGGCCGGGCTGCCGATTACGAACTGGATCCGGTTCTTTGTTTGGATGGTCATCGGCCTCGTGATTTACTACAACTTCGGCCGAAAGCGGAGCACGCTGCGGGCAGCCAACGCAGGATAAAGGAATCGAAGATGAGGCCGCATAGCTTTAGACGATTGCCGCTTCGAGTAGCAGCCTTGCTCCTGCTAACGACCAGTGTTGCGCTATTTCCACGTCATGCGGGCGCTTGGGGTCGTAATGCGGACAAACTGGTCGTAAACCAGGCCATAGATACTTTGCCGCAGGACATCCGTTCTTTTTTCGAGGCCAACCGCGCCTACCTGCTGCAACATGTGATCGATCCGTTGAATGCGCTCGCCAAGACTCCCGCGGAGAAACGCAACAACCATCTCTATCTCGACAAGTACGGCCGCTTCCCCTTCGACGCGCTGCCGCGCAATTACAAGGCGGCTGTAGAAAAGTATGGAAAATCAAAATTGCAGTCCAACGGCCTCCTTCCCTGGCAAATAGGCGTCTTCAGCCAGAAGCTTACGGAAGATATGAAGGCCGGACGCTGGGACGATGCCAGGCTGGACGCGGCAATGCTGGCGACTTACGTGGCTGAGGCGCACGACCCCTTCAGCACCACGGAAAACTTTGACGGTAAGCTTACTGCGCAGCAGGGTGTGAACGAGCGGTTTGGAACGACGCTGATCGATCGGTATTCCTCTTTTTTTCCCATGCGGCCGAACGACGCAGCGTTCATCAGCGATCCGACGGATCACGCGTTCGAAGTCTGTCTCAGTTCGCACAGTTTGCTCGAACCGATTCTTCTGGCTGACCGCAATGCTTATATCGCCGGAAAGTCATACTCGTATAATGACGAGTACTACGATCGTTTTTACAACCAGTCTGCTGCTATCTTGATCCGGCAACTCTCCGAAGCATCGACGGATATTGGCTCGTATTGGCTGACGGCCTGGACCAACGCGGGAAAACCTCAACTCCCGCATTGACCTTTCACGGATGAGTCAGTCGATC
>Ga0209166_10002234_pt1 | contig 15010 bp, 7 predicted proteins | sample Coa_R1_3_FD_187151 | JGI IMG/M metagenome (GOLD analysis project Ga0209166, IMG submission 187151) | Surface soil microbial communities from Centralia Pennsylvania, which are recovering from an underground coalmine fire - Coalmine... | ecosystem: Environmental > Terrestrial > Soil > Unclassified... | reverse complement strand
AAGTCTGGCGGCCGCTCAGGAACAATTGCAAATTGACCAGGCCACTTTACAGAAAGACCAGTCCATGTGGGACTATTCGCGCATCACCGCGCCTTTCAGCGGCGTGATCACCAAGCGATACGTGGACAACGGGGCGATGGTGGCTTCCGGTATTTCTTCAGAAAAACAGGCTCTGCCCGTGGTCCAACTTGCGCAGACGGATCTGCTTCGGCTGGATATTCCGGTACCTGAAGCGGACGTTCCCAAGGTTCGCCTTCGAACGCCGGTTGAAGTCTATGTGCAGTCCATCAACAAAACTTTCCCGGGCTTGGTTGCGCGGATTTCCGACCAGGTGGATATGGCGACGCGCACCATGATTGCCGAGGTGGACGTTCCCAACGCTGATCTGGTGCTGGTGCCGGGAATGTACGCCGAGGCTACCATCACACTTGACCACAAGCGCAACGCAGTGGTGGTCCCGGTCCAGGCTGTTTCTCGTGACGCCAACAAGTCAACCGTATTGATGGTCGATGCGAAGAACAAGATCGCAGAAAGGACTGTGACTCTGGGTCTGGAAACTTCCAACAAAGTCGAAATCGTGGCCGGGATCAATGAGGGTGACATGGTGGTGATCGGCAGCCGCGGCCAACTCCAGGATGGCATGACGGTAAAGCCAAAAATGGTGGAAGGGACAGGGGCGGAGGGAAAAACCTAATGTCACGCTTCTCCATTCGTAATCCCTATTTCATCATTGTCGCCTGCCTCATTGTTGCCGTGGTGGGTTTGACCGGACTCGCGCGCATGCCCGTGGATTTATTTCCGACGATTAACATTCCGGAAGTCGTGGTGGCGACGTTTTACAACGGGATGCCGCCGGAAGACATTGAGACTGAAATTACGGGCCGCTTCGAGCGGTTCTTCACGCTGGGCGCCGGCATTGACCACATGGAATCGAGGTCGTTGCCGGGGGCGAGCGTGATTAAAGTCTATTTTCAGCCGGGAACGAATGCCGATTCCGACGTTGACGAAATTTCAAACCTGGCGATGGCTGACCTGCGGCGGCTGCCTCCGGGAACACTTCCGCCCGTGGTGATGAAGTTTGATGCATCCAGCCTCCCTGTCTGCCTGATTACGCTTAAGGGTAAGGGAATCAGCGAGACTCATCTCCGCGACTTCGGCCAGTTCACGGTCCGCAATCAACTGGCGAGTGTGCCGGGAGCATCTGTGCCGCCTCCCTTCGGGGGCATGTACCGGCAGATCATGGTCTATGCCGACCCGCTAAAGTTGCAGGCCTACAATCTGAGCCTGATGGACGTGGTTCGCTCTTTGAATAACTCCAACCTGATTCTGCCCGCCGGTGACGTCAAGATCGGTCCGTACGATTACGACATCTACACCAACAGCCAGATTCAAAACGTCGCGGATATCAGCCGCGTTCCGTTAAAAACCGTGGGCCAATCTTCCGTGACGGTGGCGGACATTGGAAAAGCCGAGGACGCGCATGGGATCCAAACCAACATTGTAAGAGTCGATGGGCAGCGGTCCGTATACCTGCCGATTTTGAAACAAGGTGGAGGCACCAACACGATTGCCGTGGTGGACGGAATCAGGGCGGTATCCTCACACCTTTATGACATACCAAAAGAGTTGCTCGCCAAGGTGGTTTTTGACCAGTCATCGTTCGTAAGAGCGGCCATCAGTGCAGTGTTGGTCACAGCGGCGATCGGACTGTTCCTCACCTGCCTTTTGGTTCTGGTTTTTCTGGGCAGCCTGCGCGCCACCATCGCGGTATTCCTCTCTGTTCCGCTCTCGGTGCTTGTGGCGGCCATCGCGCTTTACCTGGGAGGCAGCTCGATTAATACCATGGTCCTGGCGGGGCTTGCCCTGGCCTTTTCGCGATTGATTTACAACGCCGTGGTGGTGCTGGAAAACATTTTCCGCCATCTTGAAATCGGCGAGTCGCCGGAAGTGGCAGCGGAGAAGGGCGGGCAGGAGGTGGCGTTGCCGGTTCTGGCCGCAACCCTGGCGGCGGGCGTGGTTTTCTTTCCCGTCACTTTCCTTTATGGCGTCAGCCGGTTTCTTTTTTCGGCCCTGGCACTGACCGCGGTATTGTCCCTGATCGGCTCTTACTTTGTGGCCATGACCGTCGTGCCGCTGTTTTGCGCCAAGTTGATCAAGGGCCGCGTCACCACGCCCGATGTCAGCGGGCAGGCGCCGGGCGCGACGGCAGAGATTCGCCAACCGCGGCTATCATGGACCGTTCGATTCAATTCCTACTTCAGCAGCTTGTTCTCCCGCGTCTTGAACTGGTACGACGGGTGGGTACGAAAAGCTCTGACTCGGCCCCTGGCCATCGTGCTCGTGACCACAGTAATTTTTCTGTTGAGCCTCTTGATCTATCCGTTCCTGGGTGTTGCGTTCTTCCCCCGCACGGACGCCGGACAATTCATGATTAATCTCCGCGCGCCTTCGGGGTCGCGGGTGGAAATCACCAATGACGAAGTGAAGAAGGTTGAAGCTATTATTCGCCAGACGGTCGCTCCAAATGATCTGTCCATGATCGTTTCAAACATCGGAGTGATTCCCGGCTTTTCCTCGATTTACACTAGCAATTCCGGCCCCGACACGGCCACCGTGCAGGTGGCCCTCACTGAACATCACCAATTGGGCAGCTATCAATACATGGATCTTGTCCGAAAGCGGCTGCAAACCGAATTGCCCGAACTGAATGCTTTCCTGCAGTCCGGCGGACTGCAGGACGCTGTTTTAAATATGGGCTTGCCGGCGCCCATTGACGTGCAAGTGAGCGGCAATAATCTGGACACGATCTATCAGACCGCTCTGCGACTGGCGGAAGGGATCCGTAAGATTCCCGGAGTGCGAGACGCGTTTATCCCTCAAGACATGAGTTATCCCGCGTTGCGACTGGCTGTCAATCGTCTCCACGCCGGCGAGCTTGGGTTGAGTCAGAAGGAAGTGGTGGACAATGTCATAACAGCTTTAACTTCGAATGGAATGATCGCCCCCAGTTACTGGATCGATCCGAAGACGGGCAACGATTACATGCTGACCGTCCAGTATCCCGAAAGTGCGGTGCAGAGTCTATCCGACCTGAGTCAGATTCCGCTCCACTCGCCGAATCATCCCGAGGCCACAACACTGGACGCAGTGAGCAAAATCAATCATATCGAATCGCCCACTGAGGTTGACCACTACCAGATTCAGCGCGTGACTGATGTTTACGTTACACCATCAGGCGAGGATCTGGGCCGCGTCACCAAGTCGATTAAAAAAATTCTGGGCAAAACGCAACTGGACCAGGGCGTGCGCGTGAATCTGCGGGGCATGGTTGAGGCCATGCAATCGTCATTCCATATTTTCGCTCTTGGCCTGCTGCTTTCCATCGGGCTTCTTTATCTGGTTCTGGTTCCTCCCTTCCGTTCTTTTATCAGCCCATTCCTTATCCTGCTCGCCGTGCCGCTGGGAATCACCGGAGTACTGTTGGCCCTTGCATTGACCGGCACGACGGTGAACGTGATGTCGCTGATGGGGCTCGTGATGCTGGTGGGCGTCGCGGTTTCCAACAGCATCCTGATTGTCGATTACACTGACCGGGTGCGTGAGGAGGGAGTGGCGGTTTACGATGCGATTCTTGAAGGTTGCCGGGTCCGCCTGCGCCCCATCCTTCTGACCTCGCTGGCTACTCTGCTGGGACTCGCGCCGATGGCGTTGAAGCTCGGCACAGGGAGTGAGACTTATGCTCCGCTCGCGCTCGCCATGATCGGGGGCCTTACCGTATCTGTTTTCGCGACACTCTTCATCGTACCCGCGGCCTACCTTCTGGTCTACCGTGACAAGAACGAGGCGGCCTTGGAGGAGTCTCACTGATGTCGCGATTTTCGATCCGCAATCCCCACTTTATTATTATCGCCTGCCTCATCATCGGTGTGCTCGGACTGACGAGCTTGGCGCGCATGCCGGTGGACCTTTTTCCAACCATCAACATGCCGGAAGTTGTGGTCGCTACCTTTTACAACGGCATGCCTCCTGAGGATATTGAAACCGAGATCACCGGCCGGTTCGAGCGATTTTTCACCCTGGGCGCGGGCATCGATCACATGGAATCGCGATCACTGCCGGGAGTGAGCGTCATCAAGGTGATTTTTCAACCGGGCACGAACGCGGATTCCGACGTGGACGAGATTTCAAACCTGGCGATGGCGGACCTTCGCCGCCTGCCGCCGGGAACCCTGCCTCCGGTGGTGACGAAGTTCGACGCTTCCAGCCTGCCCGTCTGCCTGATTACTCTGAAAGGAAAAGGGCTGAAGGAAACGCGGCTGCGCGACCTGGGACAATTTCAAATCCGAAATCAGATTGCGGCCGCCCCGGGCGCATCGGTCCCTCCGCCCTTCGGCGGCAAATACCGGCAGATCATGGTCTACGTCGATCCCGTGAAGCTTCAGGCGCACGAATTAGGCGTGATGGACGTGGTGCGCGCCGTGAATAATGCCAACCTGATTCTTCCCGCGGGTGACACAAAGATCGGGCCTTACGATTACAACACCTACACCAACAGCCAGATCGAAGTTGTCCCGGACATCAACAGCCTTCCCATCAAAACAGTAGGCGGGACTTCCGTGATGGTGGGTGACGTCGGCGTGGCAGAGGACGCGTCCACAATCCAGACGAATATTGTGCGGGTCGATGGCCAGCGTTCCGTGTACCTGCCAATTATGAAGCAAGGTGGCGACACGAATACCATCGCCGTTGTGGACGGCATCAAGAAAGTGGTAGCCAACCTCTTTGATGTTCCAAAGCAGTTGGTGACCCGCGTGGTGTTCGATCAATCATTGTTCGTAAAGAAGGCGATTGAAACCTTGCTGCACGAAGGGGTCACCGGCCTCCTGTTGACGGCCTTGATGGTTCTGCTCTTTCTGGGAAGCCTGCGCGGAACCGCCGCGGTCTTTCTCTCCATTCCGCTATCAGTTTTGGCGGCCACCATCGCGCTTTACCTTTGGGGAAGCTCGATCAACGCCATGGTGTTGGCCGGGCTGGCCATCGTTTTCTCGCGCTTGATCGATAATTCCGTGATCGTGCTGGAAAACATTTTTCGTCACCTTGAATTGGGTGAGTCGCCTGAGATCGCGGCGGAGAAAGGCGGCCAGGAGGTGGCGATGGCAGTACTGTCCGCCACACTCACCAGCTCCGTCGTGTTCTTTCCCGTAACGTTCCTTTATGGCGTCAGCCGATTTTTATTTTCCGCGTTGGCTCTGGCGGTGGTTCTGGCTTTGTTCGCTTCTTACTTTGTCGCCATGACGGTGGTCCCGCTGTTTTGCGCCAAGCTGGTTAAAGGCCATCATGTCGCCGGCGAAGATGCTGCCGCGCACTCGGACGACGTCCCCGGTCAGACAACCTTAAAGAAAACTTCCTGGAGCAGCAGGTTCAACGCCGCTTTCAATATTAAATTCAAACAGACTCTCGACTGGTATGAAAACCTCGTGCAGCGCGCACTTACCCGCCCTGTGGCCGTGATGGCGGGCATTATCGGAATGTTCCTGGCCAGCCTCTTGATTTATCCGTTCCTCGGCGTTGCCTTTTTTCCCAGAAGTGATGCGGGCCAATTTGTGCTCAATCTCAAAGCCCCGTCCGGAACCCGTATTGAGGTGACGAACAAGCTGGTGGCCCGCGTCGAAGATCTTATCCGCCACGTGGTGTCGCCCAAGGATCTTGGGTTGATCGTTTCAAACATCGGCGTGATCCCCGGATTTTCTTCGATCTACACCAGCAATTCCGGACCTCACACCGCGACCATTCAGGTGGCGCTCACAGAAAATCACAAAATCGGCAGTTACGAATATATGGATCGCGTTCGCCGGCGCCTTGCCACCGAGCTGCCCGAAGTCAGCGCTTTCTTCCAATCCGGCGGCCTTCAGGATGCTGTCCTGAACCAGGGCCTGCCGGCGCCCATTGATCTCCAGGTGAGCGGCTCGAATCTCAAGAGCGATGACCGTATCGCTGTGGACCTTGCCAATCGCATTCGCAAGCTCCAGGGCGTGAGTGACGTCTACATTCCGCAGGATCTGGACTATCCCTCCCTCCGGCTCGACGTCGACCGGGTTCGCGCCAGCGAATTGGGATTAAATCAAAAGGAAGTGATCGACAATGTTATTACGGCTCTGACTTCAAATGGCATGATCGCTCCCAGCTTTTGGATCGATCCCAAGACCGGCAACGATTATCTGCTGACCGTTCAGTATCGCGAACAGAATGTGCGCAACATCGCGGACCTGAAGTCGATTCCCATTCGCTCGCCCGGAGATAAATATCCCGCACTGCTCGATGCCATCAGCAAAGTGACGCCCATCGAGTCGCCCACTGAGGTCGATCATTATCAGATTCAGCGAATCATTGACGTTTATGTGAACACGGCAGGAGAGGACCTGGGCCGGGTGGCCACAGGCATTGACAGGATTATCGCTCATACGGACGTTCCGCCGGGCATTCAGGTGAAGCTGCGCGGCATGGTGGAAGGCATGCGCCAATCATTCCGCAGCTTCGGGCTCGGCCTGATCCTGTCGCTCATTCTCCTCTACCTCATTCTGGTGGCTCAGTTCCGCTCTTTCGTTGACCCGCTCCTGATCCTGCTGGCCGTGCCCACCGGGCTTACTGGCGTGCTGGTCATTTTGTTCGTCACCGGCACAACTCTGAACGTCCAATCGCTGATGGGTATTGTCATGATGGTCGGCATCGTGGTCTCAAATAGCATTTTGATTGTCGAATTTGCCCACCGGTTGGAGGAAGAAGGACTCCCCGTTCGTGATGCCGTCATTTCGAGTTGCCGCATCCGACTGCGCCCTATTCTGATGACATCGCTAGCCACCGTTTTCGGATTGATTCCCATGGCCTTGAAGCTGAGCACGGGAAGCGAAGTCTATGCGCCGCTGGCGCGGGCGATCATCGGGGGATTGGTCGTCTCAGTCATCCTGACAGTCTTCCTCGTCCCCGCAGCTTACCTGCTTGTGTATCGCAAGCGGTCCGGTGAGGCGACTGTCGCAACACAATTGGAGGCTCAATGAACTGGCGCCGCCGCGCAATCACTCTGCTGAGTTTTATCACACTGGGTGGAGCAATGGCTTTCGCCCAAGCCGTCCAGAAGTTGACGCTCGCGCAAGCAGAGGCCATCGCGCTTTCAAATCATCCGCAAATTAGTTCCTTCCGTTACAACGCACTTGCCGCAAATGAAGCGACGCGCGAAGCCAAGTCAGCTTATTACCCCACCGCCATCGGCAGTCTGACCGGGGCGGGCGCCGACGATAACAGCCGGATTGCGGCAGGCGGCCTGAACAATCCCATCATCCTCAATCGCTACTCGAATGGCGTGGCGATCGGACAACTGATCACCGATTTTGGCCGCACCAAAAATCTGGTGGCAAGTTCGCGCCTCCAGGCCCAGGCAGCGCAGGAGAACGTTCAAACAGCGCGGCAAAATGTGTTGCTGCAAGTCGACCGCGCTTACTACGACGTCTTAAAGGCTCAGGCCGTCTTGCGCGTCGCCGAGCAGACGGTGAAGGACAGGCAATTGGTGGCTGACCAAATCAATGCTTTGGCGGCGAACAAACTTAAGTCCGGTCTCGATGTAAGTTTCGCCAACGTCAACCTTGCAGACGCGAAACTCCTGCTGGCGCAATCACAAAACGACAAGCAAGCCGCTCTGGCAGCGCTCTCCACAGCATTGGGTTATTCGGATCAGCACACGTTTGAAGTGGAGGATGTGCCGCTGCCCTCCGCGCCGCTCCCTCAATTCGCCGATCTGGTTAATCAGGCATTTCACCACCGGCCCGAACTCATCAGCCAGCGTTACACTCAACAGGCGTCAGAAAAATTTGCCAGGGCTGAAAAGGATCTCCGGTTTCCGACCATCAGCGCGATCGCTGCTGCCGGTGAAACTCCCGTCCATCAAGCGGCGCTCGCCGACAACTACGCGGCTGCCGGTGTGAACGTGAACATTCCTATTTTCAATGGACATCTGTTTTCCGCGCGTCGCGCCGAAGCGGAGTTTAAGGCTCGGGCCGAAGCAGAGAACCTGAGAGATCTCCAGGACCGCATCGCGCGCGACATTCGAGTGGCCTGGCTGAATGCGAACACCGCCTATCAGCGCCTGGACTTGACCCGTCAGCTCATGCAGCAGGCTACGCAGGCTTTGGACCTTGCGCAGTCTCGTTACAAACTTGGCCTGAGTTCGATCGTTGAGCTCAGCCAGGCGCAGTTGTTCCAAACTCAGGCTGATATTGAACAGGCCAGCGCCAAATATGATTACGAATTCCAGATCGCAAATTTGAATTACCAGGTGGGAGCATCACACTGAGTGGAGAGCAGCGTCAGGGTTCAGAGGAGCGGGACGCCAAACAGAAATGACTCCATCCCCGTCAATGCGCCAGAGTCACAACTTCCACGGCAAATGGGTTTAAGGTAACTTCGTCCCGGGGAATATTTATGGCACTGGGCGAATCAAACCCGGTGGTCGGGTCCACGTATTCAATTCGCGCTCCCGTGGCCGAAGGGAGGCTAAGTTCCACCGGCTGCTGGCGCTTGTTAATCAGCAGTATCTTGCGCTTTCCATCGCGCGTTATAAAACCCTGAACCTCGACAGAGGGCGTGGACACATGGGTTTCCACAAGCTTGTCGCCCGGCCCAAAATTATCGTGGATCAACTTCAGCACCCAGTAGCGCGGATTAGGTTTGCCGGTGTTCCAATCCAGCATGGAAACGCTGGGAAATTGAGTGGGGTAGCCCACCAGTTGCGACTCGCCCACCACGTCGATCCCCAGGCGGGCGGTCTGGACGTAGAGGTAGGCGTACATGGCGCCGCAGAGGTTCCAGTAGGATTTCGGAATCGTACCGCGAGGAACGGAATTATCGTTGGGCAGGATGGCGCCAAGTTCATCGAGGTCGGTTTGCGTGCCCGGCGAGAGTCGTTTACGAATGGATTCCACGTAGCGCACCACATTTAGAAATCCGTCCGCTTGATCGAAAAAAGTGTACTGCCAATCCTCCGTCTTTTGATCCGGCGTCGGGTTAGCATAAAAGTGGTAGGAGATCATGTCCAGTGGAACGCCTGGCTGGTGATTTTTGGGGTTCAGAAAATACTCAAAGAAATCCGCCGCCTTCCCCGGGGCGGCAAGAGCCATGCCGACAAATTTAATGTGGGGATCAACTTTATGGATGGCGGTGACAACCGCATCGTAGAGCGCGGTATAGAATTCGGGAGTCATCTTGTGTTCGAAGTCAACTTCATTGAGCGCCTCCCAATAGTCAATTTTGTAGTGAAAGCCGGACTCGTGCCGCTGGCCGAACTCATCCGTAAATCCGCCTTGCGTGTACCAGCTCACCAGCCGCGCATAGTAATCCGCCACCTCCTTCATGCTTGGATCGCGCAATGTCGTACCCTGGGTATAGCTCCAGAATACCTGGTCCGGGTCAGCCGGGTAGGACACAGGATGCCCGGTTTTGAACATCCATTGCGGAATGGTGCTGAAGTTCATAATCACCGAATGGCCGGAAGTGGCATTCATGAAATCCTTGGTCATGGGATCGATCAGGGAAAAGCTCCAGGAGGTTTTCCCATCGCTCGGCGGTTCCAGTTCAGGGACGCCCAGCCTGGGGTAAGGAAGCCAGGGAACGTATCGCACGTGATCACATTGGAGATTCTTAATTGACTCGAACACCTCATCATGAATCGCCGTACCCCGGCGCATGGGCGGGTTCACCACCACCTGAAAACTGGCTTCGGTCTTCGACACGCCAGTAACTTTGTCCCACTTCACGCTGACCACTTGCGGCGATTGTGCAGAGGTCCTGGAAATGCCACCGGAAAGGAAGATCACCCCCGCCAGGACTGGAAGGTATGCTAACCGGCTTGCGCGTTTTCGCCGCTTGATTTGGCTCATTCACCCATTCTTGTGATTAGGACTGATTTCGGAAGGCCGCAGAATCTTCAACTCCTCCGAGGTTACGGCACCGGCCACTGCCAGTGTGGTCAGACGGGATTCCGAACAAACTTCCGGCACTCGTTTTAACGGAGCGGGAACGCCTTGTCAAGAAAAAGCGAACCTCATCCTTTGATTCCAATTGACACACAGTAAGAGGAGAGGTTTAATTGTGGCCGATATCGGCCGCAAGTTCGCTGCCCTCGCGTGGACTTCCTGTTGGGGCGATCCGGAATCCAAGGGTTCGGCTCAAATTGTTGCAGCCTTCGCGCCTGGCGCGAGTGGAGCGCGCGCACGGTGCGCGGTCCGGCAACAGCCAAACCATATGGGCGGAGGTGATCGGGTGAAGAGAGTCGCATTTATCTTGAAGGTGCGGCAGGACAAGCTCGACGAGTACAAATCGCATCATCAGGCGGTCTGGCCGGAAATGCTGGATGCCTTGCGGCGCACCGGATGGCGCAACTATTCCCTCTTTATGAGGCAGGATGGCCTGCTGTTCGGTTACTTTGAAACTCCGCAAGATTTCCATACGGCGCTGGCCGGCATGGCCAAGGAAGGCGTGAATGCACGATGGCAGAAATTTATGGTGCCTTACTTTGAATCCCTCGAGGGCGCACGCCCCGATCAGATGATGCTCGAGTTGGAGGAAGTCTTTCACCTCGAATAACGCCACGGGAAAAAATGGAACTTAAGCCTCGAAGAAGTAAGCGTGGCTCGGCTACAAACCGTTCCAGGCGAACTCGCCGCTGCTCGAATCGGGCTTGCCGGGCCCTGTCACGGTTAGCGCCGTAAGTATAAAATAGGCCGTGAGGCAAAGCTGCCTCTTCAGGTTTACCAGGAAAACGATCACCCATATGCTAGACACCACTATTCGACAAGTGCGCGCCTATGTTGTCCGGGGCGGTGGAGGCGACTACCACGACCAAAAACAGGGTCATTGGATTGATGACCACATCGCGACGCCGATGGCGAAATATCCTGCCTACCGGGACAGCAGACAGAAATTTGGGTTGAACGTTCTCGGAACACTGGTCGTGGAAATAGAAGCAGCGAACGGCGTCGTGGGGTTCGCGGTAAGCACGGGCGGCGAACCAGGCGCCTGGATTGTGGAAAAGCATCTGGCTCGATTCCTTGAAGGCGCAAACGTCACGGACATCGAGCGCATCTGGGACCAGATGTATTTGTCCACCCTCTTCTACGGCCGGAAAGGGCTGGTGCTCAACGCGATCAGTTGCGTCGATCTGGCTTTGTGGGACCTGCTCGGTAAACTGCGGCAGGAACCCGTATATCATCTACTCGGAGGAGCGGTTCGCGATGAATTGATCTTCTACGCAACGGGAGCTCGTCCGGATCTCGCCCAACAACTCGGATTCATCGGTGGCAAGATGCCCCTCCACCACGGTCCCGCGGAAGGCGAAGAGGGAATGCAGAAAAACCTTGCGCTGTTGGCGGACATGCGCTCCAAGACTGGCGCCGCTTTCTGGCTGATGTATGACTGCTGGATGAGCCTTGATGTGAATTACGCGACGAGACTTGCGCACGCCGCAGCGGAATATGGAATGAAATGGATTGAAGAAGCTCTGCCGCCCGATGATTATTGGGGCTATGCCGAGCTCCGACGAAATGTACCCCGCGGCATGCTGGTGACGACAGGCGAGCACGAAGCCACCCGCTGGGGTTTTCGCATGCTTCTGGAGATGGAGTGCGCCGATATTATCCAGCCCGATGTGGGCTGGTGCGGCGGCATCACGGAGTTGATCAAGATCTCAGCGCTCGCTGATGCCTACGGCGTGATGGTGGTGCCGCATGGATCCAGCGTCTACAGCTACCACTTCGTCCTCACCCGGCACAACAGCCCCTTTTCAGAATTCCTGATGATGGCGCCCCGCGCCGACCAGGTGATACCCATGTTTTCGCCGCTTTTGCTCGATGAGCCCGTGCCTCAGAACGGACGCTTGAAACTGCCCGACGCTCCCGGATTCGGTGTGCGCCTTAACCCGGCGTGCCAGCTTCATCGACCTTATAACCACGATTGAGTGAGTGCCTAAACATAAAGCTGCTGCGTTCATCACTCACCAAGCCGGTATACTCTGACCTGCCTTCGGCTGAAGAGTGGGGGAGCATCTGGAAAATCTATATCCGCAAATATGTCGCTTCGGGCGAGCCACCCGATGACGAGAGCTGTACCAACAATGACATGACAGATCGTTGCGACAACCGTATTGACCCGCAGACCCGGTGCCCTGCTTCGATACAGGGCGCTGCTCACCAACGGGCCAGGAAGATTAGAGAGACCGGAACTGGTTACCTCATTTCGCCGTTGTAACGCGCCATAGGATTAATTCAGAGATGCGCCTCAGTTGAAGCCCACGCCTCTTCAAATATCGCGCAAGCAAGATATCAGACCGTCAGGCTCATCAAAAAAGCCGCAGACCCCACGGGCGGGGGTCTGCAGCACTTGCTCCATCTCTTAGCGGTTGTCGGGTCCTCCTGATTACGAACCCGGCCCGTGACCGCCCCATGCCTCCCCTTTAATTCCCAGTCGAACAGCAGAAGGAATTATTTCCCTTGTGGAGTTGGATGGTACCGCCGCCTGGGCCGCCCGCACCCAATAGAGCCGCACCTGTGGTCCCCGCGCTGAGGGAACTGCAGGCTGAACTCGGATTACAGTACGTGGCGCCGTTACCGCTGACCACCAACCCGAAGGTATCCTCGGTATCCACGGCATTGTCGCAAGCTATGACTTCATAGATATAGCCGCCTTGGCCGTTGACCACCGCAGTGCCGCGCATGTGTCGACACCCGGTAGGCTGGCTGCCTGGATCACCATTCCCGTCCGTCGTGCCCGGCTGTTTGTAATAAGAGACCGGGCAAGTCGGACCCGGATCCCCCTCAACGTGCATCCCCGTGGCGTGGTCGATGTAGTTCAATTGACCCCACGGCTCACAGTGTTTGCATCCCCCCGCAATTGCAAATGTCGCTTTACCATTGCCCCCGCCCGGTTCGGCCGCAAGCGGGGTATTGGGAGTGCCTGTTGCGGTGTCGTTCGGGATCCATCCACCACCGGTCAGAAAGTCACAAGATGTCGTAACGCTGCTCCCCGGAGTGGCTGAACCGCTGATCTGCCCGGTGATCGATCCGTTGGCATTCACCAGCGTTTGCAAATCACCGCCCAACGGGATGGTGAAAGACACGAGACCGGTATTTGAAGTGAAGACACTCTGGAAAATTCCTCCGGTAACCGTCAATGCACCCGAACCCGTTGCAGAACAATTGTTTGGAGCCGTGCAGCCGATCATAGTTACATTGCCCAGAGTGATTGTGCCCTGCAATAGTATAGTTCCCGTGGCATAGCCGGTGGACCCGTCGGATAGATAGGTAAAGTTAAGAGGGCTGCTCTGGTTCACATGGAAACTTCCGCCTCCATTCGAGGTCAGCGTCAAGGGCGTTTGTGCCGGGCTGGTGATCTGGTATCCGGAATTGCAGGAGACCGTCCCAGCCGAAAGAAGAGTCCCCGAACCACTGGCGCTGCCCACGCCGAAGAGCCAATTTGCCCCGCCGGGACAATCAGTGGGGAGGCCACCCGAAGTAGAGGCGAAAGTTTGGCTTCTGATCGTCAGATTGATTGTGGCGCCTCCAGTGCCATCAAAACTAAAATCGGTTAACGAATCACCCAGGCTAATTTGATCCTGAGCGAGCAAAGGCAACGCACCGGTCAAGAATAAGAAACATGCTGTGGTAATGGTCAGTTTCCATAATGCTCGTCCCATCATTTTAATATCCTCCTAAAAGATGATTGCGAAATTTGACGTTTCAACTACTCCAGGGAATTTATCCACCGCTTCTAGCCACTCGCTTTCGCATTTTGTTTTCTTGAAAAAGAATTCGTATCTTCAACCGTCCTTCGATCGTGGGAACCGGAAGGAGAATCGGAGCTTGCATCTCTTCAGGTCGCCCAAGTACCCGGTGTTCTCCATCGCAATTTGAGTGCCAATTCTGAAGAAAGATATTGCTTAGATATAAAAGGGCCTGGCAGGAGTAACGCGCCCTGCAAATGCCATTCTCGCGGCAAATTCTTGCGGCCCGGAAATAAAGTTTTGCGCGTTCGGGAACACGGCCAACCTGGGTTGAATTCAGGGAAGGGGATTATCCATTAAACTTGTAGGGTAAAGACCTGAGTGAACCCACGGTTCACGATGAGGAGGAGGCCGACGGTTGTTCGGATGTGCGTTCAATGTAAGACTGACCATTCAAGGCCAATCGGCTAGGCTACAGAGACGGTCCGAGTCGATATACAGGTGGGTTATACGGCCTGCATTAATACACCTCAATCGAAAATTCAATCATTTAATTATCGTCTGAGGTGGGTTCTTAATGTATGCGCGGTTTTTTTCATTTAACGCGCTTTGGCTTGTCCGCTCTGTTGCCGCGGGGATGGGCGCCGGAGCTTCGCATAGAAATTCGCCTAGAAGGAGGAGGGGTGTGGATCCACGTGTTGCGGACGAATCGACCCGGTCATGTCATTACGGCGAAAACAGATAAAACGGCTGCAAGACCAAGGCATGGGCGTGACCCTTAGTGGATGTCAGCTCCGTGGCAGCGCGAACACGTTGAAGAAACTTGGACCGCTCGTGAGTGCCAACACACCCGAGCTTTACCTTAAACGACTTGGATCTGTGCGCGGTACGGAAACCGCGCGATGCTTTCAAGGGCCGAGAACGAATACTCGATGCCATCAAGAGCTTTTTGGCAAGCAGCAACCTCGCAGGTATCATGCAGCTCAACAAATAAAACGGGCTTACTCTCTAAAAGCGTACTTCGCATGCCCGCCAACGCCATGCCCGCGTGGCCCTCAATGTCGATTTTAACCACCGTAGGGGGTTCGTGTTGGGCTATGTAGTTATCCAGTGTAATCGTTTCCACTTCGATGCCACCTGCGTCGCTCACTTGGCTCATTGAACCGTTGTCAAAAAAGCGCACCTTCGCGGTCTTGTGGGACACTGCTGCGGCAACGGTTGTTACATTTTTGATCTTGTTTTGGGCCA
>Ga0209166_10002232_pt1 | contig 15019 bp, 14 predicted proteins | sample Coa_R1_3_FD_187151 | JGI IMG/M metagenome (GOLD analysis project Ga0209166, IMG submission 187151) | Surface soil microbial communities from Centralia Pennsylvania, which are recovering from an underground coalmine fire - Coalmine... | ecosystem: Environmental > Terrestrial > Soil >... | reverse complement strand
CGGCGCGGTGGACCAGGTCATCTCGGGTTTCGTCAAGGACGTGGAGCGGCTCAAGGTTCTGGCGGCCGAAGTGCAGATGCTCGAGCCGCAGGCGGCCGGCGACAGCGTCTTCCGCGACCCCGAGCGTCTGGAAGAAGCGGAGAAGGTCGCCGTCCGCGTGCGCGAAGGCGCCGCGCCCCCTCCCGCCCCTTCGGCCGCGTTTCCCTTCGACACCTTCGTGGCCGGCCCTTCGAACGAGAAGGAGCTGGCGGCGATTCACGACGTCGTCCAGAGCCCGGGAAAGAAGTTCAACCCGCTGGTGCTGGTGGGCGGCAGCGGGCTCGGCAAGACGCATCTGCTCAACGCCATCGGCCTCGAGCTCGCCGCGAAGGCGCGGGCCGTCGTGGCCTGCCTGTCGACCCAGGCGTTCATCGACGAAGTGATCGCGGCGATCGAGGGGGATCGCGTGGACTGGTGGCGCGCCCGGTACCGCCGCGCGACCGCGCTCCTCCTCGACGATGTGCACCTCCTGGCGGGGAAGGACCGGACCCAGGAAGAGCTCTTCAATCTTTTCAACGTGCTCCAGGACAAGGACCGGCAGCTCGTCTTCACAGCGCCGGCGGCCCCGAACACGCTGGAAGGGCTCGAAGAACGGATTCAATCCCGCCTGGCGGGCGGTCTCGTGGTCACGCTCGCGCAGCCGGACCGGGTGGTCCGCCATGCCGTACTCGAGCGGACCCTGGGCAAAGTCGAAGGCTCGCTCCTCGATTATCTCGCCGACCGCCCGGCGACCTCGATCCGCGCGATGATGGCGGAGGTGCAGCGGGTGAAGGACGCCGCCGACGCCCAGTCGCAGCCGATGACGGCCGGCCTGGCGCGCGCGGTACTCGGGGGGGAAGTGGCACCCCGGCGGCGCACGTCCGGATTCCGGACCTCGGGGATCGTGGTATCGAGCGCGGGCGGCGTCCGCAGCCGCGAGAAGATGGTGTGGGACTGGCCGGTGCCGGCGGACCGGATGATCGAGGACGCGCGCTAGATGGCGATCAAGGGCTCACTCAAGGAAGCGTCGCTTCCCGACGTGCTCCAGCTGCTGGCCCTCGGCCAGAAGACGGGGTGCCTGTCGATCGCCGACCGCCAGAACTTCGGCTACATCTTTTTCGAGCGGGGCCGGATCTGCTACGCCAGCATCGTCAACCGCCGTGACCGGCTGGGCGACATCCTGGTGAAGCACGAGAAGATCACGCAGCAGCAGCTGGAAGATGGCGTGCATCTCCAGGGCCAATCGAAGAACCGGGACAAGAAGCTGGGCGCCATCCTGGTGGAGCAGGGGGCCATCACCCAGGGCGACCTCGAGCGCTACATGCGCGTGCAGATCGAGGAGTCGGTGTACTTCCTGTTCACCTGGACCCAGGGGACGTTCAACTTCGAGGCCGACGTTCGTCCCGAACGGCAGGACTTCCTGGTCGCCATCAATCCCGAGTCGCTCCTGCTCGAGGGCGCACGGCGGGTGGACGAGTGGAGCCTGATCGAGAAGAAGATCCCGTCCTTCGACGTGATCTTCATCGTGGACCGCGACCACCTCGAAATCAGCGAAGTCAACCTGACGCCGACCCAGGAGCGTTTGCTCCCCCTGATCGACGGCGAGCGGGACATTCACACCCTCATCGAAGACACCGGCCTCGGCGAATTCGAGGTCGGGAAAGCCCTCTACGGACTCCTGACGGCGGGCTTCCTGCACCGCGCGGGACGCACGACCGCGACGCAAACCGAAGATGCGAAGGTGACGGATGCCCGCGTGGAGGAGCACCGCAACCTCGGCGTCGCGTTCTACAAGACCGGCATGCTGGAAGAGGCCGCGCGGGAGTTCCGCCGCGTCACCGAGCTCCGCGGCGAGGATGCGAACGCCCTGTTCTTCACCGGACTGGTCGCCTTGCGGCAGGCGCGGTGGCGCGAGGCGATGGAAGCGTTCCGGCTCGCGGCGGAAAAGGGCGGATCGCGGCCCGCGGTGCTCCACAACCTCGGACTGGCGTATGAGCACCTCGGCCGCCTCGAGGACGCCGAAAGCGCGTACGCGGAGGCCGCGACGCGGAACCGGAACGACGCCCGGATCGCCCTGGGATGGGGAGTGGTGGCGCTCAAGCGGGGCGACTACGAAAGCGCCGCCGGCCGGCTCGACCGGGCCAAGGAGCTCTTCGGTGAGAAGGTTCCGGGGGTGTGGTACTGGGCGCGCACCCTGGCGGCCGCCGCGTCGGGAGAGTTCGAACAGGCCGATGAGCTCGCGGAAGCCGCGGTGGCGGCGTTCCCGGAAAATGCGGTGTTGCGCAACAACCGGGCGGTGCTGCGCGAGCTGGCGGGCGACTTGCCGGGCGCCGAGGAGCTGGTGCGGAGCGCGCTCCGGGACGAGCCGTCGCATCCCCAGCTGTCGAAGAACCTCGGGGATCTGGAGTACCGGGCCGCGCACTACGACGAAGCGTGGGAGGCGTACCAGCGGACCATCGAGCTCTCGCCGGAGATCGGCGACGACGTCTACTTCAAGCTGGGGAACATCGCCTACAAGCGAAATGACCGGGAGCTGGCGTCGCAGATGTGGAAGAAGGCGCTCGAGCTCAATCCGGCGCACGAGCTGGTCAAATCCAACCTGGACACCTTGAGCGCGCTCAAGTGACCCCGGATGAGGATGAGCGCGCCTTTCGCGCGCTCACGCAGCAGATCGCCACAGCCCGCGGGTTCTCCTGCGAAGCGTACAAGGACAAGTGCCTGAAGCGGCGGATCGCGGTGCGCATGCGGGCCTGCGGTGTGCATACCTACGATGCGTACGCGACCCGGTTGACCCAGGACGCGAAAGAGTACGAGCACCTCCTCGACGCTCTCACGATCAACGTCACCAAGTTCTACCGCAACGCCGAGACCTGGGATGCCGTGCGCCCGATGGTCACGGCGTCGTGGAAGGAACGCGAAGGGCAGTATACGGCGTGGTCCGCGGGGTGCGCGTCCGGGGAGGAGCCCTACACCATCGCGGCGTTGCTCGCGGACATCGCCCGGGTAGCGGGGATGGAGGCGCAGCTGGGGCGGACCCGCGTCGACGCCTCGGACATCGACCGGGCGTCCCTCGAGCGGACGGCCGCCGCGCAGTATCCGGAATCCGCGTTCGTCGAGATGCCGAAGGCGATGGCCGACCGTTACTTCACGAAGCCCGCTCCCCGGCAACCGGTGCCCCTCATCAAGAACCTGGTTCACGCCGCGCGCAACGATCTTCTGAAAGAGCGGGCCCCACGCCCGCCCTACGATCTCATTTTCTGCCGGAACGTGGTGATCTATTTCGACCGCCCGAGCCAGGAGAAACTGTTCGTCCGCTTTGCCGAGTCGCTCCGGCCCGGCGGTCTGCTCGTCCTGGGGAAGGTCGAGACTCTGTTCGGCGACAGCCGGCAGCTCCTCGAGCTCGAAGATCCGCGCGAGCGGATCTACCGGCGGCCCCTCTGACCCGGTCGGCCCCGAAAACCAAGGAGACGGTGGTCACCGTGGCCGACTGGGCCGCGGACCAGGGGGCGTCCGATCTCCTGACCCTCGGGCTCGGTTCCTGCGTCGCGATCATGCTGTACGACAAGGAGACGAAGATCGGGGGCATGGCCCACGTGCTGCTGCCGTCCCGCTCGCTCGCCCGGGACGCGACCAACCCCGCCAAGTTCCCCGAGACCGCGGTACCACTGCTGGTCCAGCGAATGACGCAGATGGGAGCCGACCCCCGCCGGCTCGTCGCGAAGCTGGCCGGCGGCGCGAGCATGTTCGGGGCCCTGATGACCCCGGGGACGATTCAGATGGGGGAACGGAACATCGTGGCATCACGGAATGCGCTCCGGGACGCGGCCATCCCCATCGTCGCGGAGGCGGTTGGGGGCGGGCAGGGCCGCTCGGTGCGCTTTCACGTGAGCGATGGCAGTATCGAAATCCGGACCGTGGGCGCCGATGTCACCACCCTCTGACACGAGGCCGACGGTCCTCGTGGTGGATGACAGCGCGCTGATGCGCCGCGTGCTCGTGGATGTGCTCGGGGGCGGGTCCCGGGACAACGGTCCCTTCCGGGTCGTCGGCACGGCGCGGGACGGCTTCGACGCGGTTCGCAAAGTCCACCAGTTTCAGCCCGACGTCGTCACGATGGATCTCGAAATGCCGGAGCTCGACGGCCTCGGCGCCATCGGCTACGTCATGTCCGAGTCCCCACGTCCCATCGTCGTCGTGAGCGCGCATGCGGGCCCCGGCACGGCCGCGGCCATCCGGGCCCTCGAGCTCGGGGCGGTGGAGATCGTGGCGAAGCCGGACGAACGGAACCGGGAATCGCTCCAGGCGCTCGGGCCGCTCCTCGTCGACGCGGTCCGCCGGGCGCTCGCCGCCGACCTCTCGCGGGTGACCGTCCTGGCGCGCCCTCCCAAGCCGGTGGCGCATGCGCCGGAGATGGGGCTCAAGGGAAGGGCGAAGCTGGCCGTCGCCATCGCCGCGTCGACCGGTGGCCCGCGAGCCCTGACGGAACTCATCCCGCACCTGCATCCGGGCCGGATGGCGTGTGTGCTGGTGGTGCAGCACATGCCCGCGCGCTTCACGCGGAGCCTGGCCGAGCGGCTCGACTCGATGAGCGCCATTCGCGTGGTCGAGGCGGATGAGGGAGCGCCCCTCGTCGCCGACACGGCATACGTCGCGCCGGGGGATTATCATATGCGGGTGGAGCCGGGGCCCGACGGACCGATCATCGCGCTCGATCAGTCGGCGCCGATCTGGGGCGTGCGTCCCGCGGCGGATCCGTTGTTTCGTTCGGTCGCGAAGACATTTGGAAACAAGGCGCTGGGAGTGGTGCTCACCGGGATGGGCCGGGACGGCGCCGATGGGTTGCGGGCCGTGCATGATGCCGGCGGCATGGGGATCGCTCAGAGCAAGGAGACCTGCGTGATCGGCGGCATGCCGGGCGCGGCGGTGCAAGCGGGCGGGGTCGACGCGGTGCTGCCCTTGCCGGAGATCGCCGACCGGGTGTCCGGTGAGCTGACCCGCCGGGCGGCGCGCGCGTGAAGGGACGCGGCGTCGGATACGTCATGGTCCGCGTCGGTGGGCGGCCCTATGGGCTTCCGCTCGGGCCAGTGCTCGAAGTGGGAGACTTGGGCGAAGTACTCGACGTGCCCCGGGCGCTGCCGGCGGTGCGCGGTCTCACCCCGGTGCGCGGGCGGCTGGTGCCGTTGATTCACCTGGGGGCGCTTCTCAAGAATCAGACGCCTCCCGTCGAACGCGGTGGCGCGATGGTGCTCGTCACCATCGGCGGGCGGCTGGTGGAGTTCGAAGTGGATGACGCCGACGAAGTGGTCCGGGAAGCGCCCCTGCCGGTGCCGCCCGGGGAATCCTTGCCGTGGGCGTCCGGCATGGGCCGCCGGGACGGCGGCCTGGTTCCGATACTCGACCTCGAGGCACTGGGGGAACGGATCCAATGAGCGCGGGCGATGATGTCCAGCTGGTGACGTTCCGGGTGGCCGGCCAGGACTTCGCCTTCCACATCTTCCAGGTGGAGCGGATCCTCCGGTACGAGCGTCCGGCGCCGCTCCCGAAGGCGCCGGAGTTCCTCGAAGGCGTGCTGCGCTATGAAGGAGCGGCCGTCCCCGTGATCGACCTCCGCAAGCGGCTCGGAGTTCCGGCACCCGTGCGGGACGACACCCGGACGGTGATCCTCGAGTACGACGGTGGGAAGATCGGCCTCGTGGTGGACGTGGTCACCGAAGTGCTGCAGGTGGGCGCCGAAGAAGTGACGCCGCCCCCGAGAATCGTGAGGGGACTGGCAGCCGCGTACGTCACCGGGCTGGTGGTGACGGGGGGGCGGACGATCATCGTGCTCAACACGGCGCAGCTGCTCGCGTCGAAGGAGAAAGTCGCCCTGGAAGCCGCTTTGACCGAAAAGGCCAGCGCCTGATGGCCGACTCGCCGGTCGTCCTCCTGCGGGCGCAGTACGATGCCATCGCCCGCAAGCTCGACACCGCCAAAGCCACCGCCGAGCAGGAGGCGGTGAAGCGCGAGATCATCGCATTCTTCAAGCAGGTGGATGGCCTGCTGGCCGACCTGGGCCAGCTGAAGGAGGACATCCGTCAGCTGGTGGAGAAGTACAAACAGGTGTCGGCCTCGGCGGCGGAAGCGTCGGCTCCGGAGTTCACGGGGACCCGGCCCGCGGTGCATGCGGACCACATCGGGGCGTCGACGTTCATCGAGAAGGGCTGGAGTCTGATCTCGCTGGGCGATCACGCGGGGGCGATTCAGGCGTTGCAGAAGGCGCTGGCCCTGTCACCCGGCGAGACGCAGGCGGAGTCGATGCTCGGCTGGGCGCAGATGCTGCACGAGGACTACGATGACGCGCTCGCCACGTTCCAGAAAGTCCTGATGAAGGAGCCGGCGAATTCGCTGGCCCGGATCAACGTCGGATATATCTGCCTCAAGAAGAAGATCTTCGGTGAGGCGATCGAGCATCTCTCGAAAGCCATCCGCCTCGACAACGACAAGAAGGCCACACTCTACGCCCATTTCTACCTCGGCCTCGTGTATCTCCAGCGGGAGATGTACGAGGACGCGGTCACGTTCTTCCAGAAGACCCTGAAGCTCGGTCCCAATCTGATCGAGGCGTACTACGAAGTGGGACGCGCGTTCTGGTTCGCGGGGGATCAGGCGCAGGCCAAGCAGTGGTGGCAGGACGGGTTCAAGGCCAACAAGTTCAATCCCTGGGGCAAACGCTGCCAGGAAATGCTCGAGGCGGTGGGCCGTGGCGAGGAGCCCCCGCGACCCTAGCGCTCCCGGCCGTCCTGGCCCTGTCGGCCATCCTGCTCCAGGGGCCGCAGGTAACCGTGGTCGGCAACGTCACGGTGGTCTGGTGGGCGCCGCAGGGGAACTTGGCGGCCGCTCTGGCCGACGAAGCCGACCGCCCGAGGCCATTTCCGGGAATCGATCCGCAGCCCGACCAGCCTCTCCGGATCTTCCTCGCTCCCAATCGCGAGATCTACGACTCCCTCACGCGGGGACGACTGCCAAGCTGGAGCGAAGGCGCGGCCTTCCCGGGTTCGGGCGCGATCGTTCTCTGGTCGGTGGGCTCACCTTCCGATCTTCGCGTCTCTCTCCGGCACGAGCTGGCGCACGTGGCCCTGCGCCGGCGGGTCCGGCATTCGCTGCCCCTCTGGTTTGAAGAGGGGTACGCGGCCGTGGCGGCGGGGGAGTGGAACCGCACCCAGGCCTTTGAGCTCGACTGGCATCTGCTCGCCGGTCCGGCCCTCGAGCTCGACAGCGTGGACCGGGCGTTGCGAGGACGCGCCGGTGAGGCGGCGGGGGCGTACGCGCTCGCAACGACTGCGGTGGGCATGCTCCAGCGGTGGGGCGGGCCGGCCGGACTCCACCCCTTCATCGACGCCCTCGCCACCCAGCCGACCTTCGATGATGCGATGCGATCGACCTATCACGTCACGCTCGACCACTTCGAAGAGCTCTGGGCGCAGGATGTGCACCGGCGGTATGGGTGGCTCGCCGGGCTCGGCGCCGCGACGCTGTTCTGGGGTGTCATCGGATTGTTGCTCGTGGGGCTCGTGTGGCGCCGCCGGAAGCGGGACGCTCCCCGGCGGGCGGCTTTGGACGAGGGGTGGGTCATGCCCCCAGACGAGCCAAATCCTTGACGGAAAAGCGATTGCGGGGTAGTATGCGAGCCGCCAATGCCTGATACACAATCTCGCGAACGCCTGCATTTCGGCCCCCGGAACTACGCCGCCTTCGGGGCGGCGCTCGTCTGCCTCGCCGCGGGGTATGTGTCTTTGAATGCCGGATCGACCACCCTGGCACCGGTGCTGTTGGTGCTGGGCTATCTGGTATTCATTCCGGTAGGGCTCGCCCTCTAGGGGTTGTTGGACGGGCGAATAGCTCAGCTGGTTCAGAGCGCCTGCCTTACACGCAGGATGTCGGGGGTTCGAATCCCTCTTCGCCCATCGGTGTAGTGAGCAGCACGACCCTAAACGGAGGACCTGCGTGAGAGTGTTCCGTCTGGTGGCCGTAATGGTGATGGGAGCCGCGTCCGTCGCGTCGGCTCAGCTCGCCATCACCCAGCCGACCGAGAAACTTCTGCTGTTGCCGCTCCCCGGTGCCGCCGCCGGAGACTCCGCGGCCAGCATCGCCGTCATGGATCTCGCCCGTGACCGCGTCCAGCAGCTCGCGCGCTACAAGGTCCAGAATATTCCGAAGAGCAAGATCTGCGAAGCATACCAGTCCTTCGGATTCGCCTGCGATCCCGCCCCCTCGGGCGCGATGTACATCGTCGATCAGTCCCAGGCCGGACAGTTCGCCAAGTCCGTCGGGGTCAATTCCTACGACGTCGGCACCTTCTCGCATACCGGCGGGCTCTATATCGCCCACGTCCGCGTGATTTCCGGCGGCTCGGGGTTCGCCTCGGCGTTCACGGTGTCGGGCGCGAGTCCGCCGGCGGTGGCTGAATCGCTGGGCCAGCGTCTCGTGACGGTGATCAAGGCGGCCGAATTCGCGCGCGAATGCGACGACCGCCGCTCCCACGGCAACCTGAACGGGGCCCTGGAGTCGGCCAAGAAGGCGTTTGCGATCGAGCCCAACCTCACCGCAGCGCACCTCTGTGTCCTGACCGTCTATGAAGCCCAGCGGCAGCCCCCCGACAGCATCATCGCGGCCGGGTATAAGGCGCTGAAGGGCGATTCGATGAACACCACCGCCTGGAGCCGGATCGCGGGCTCCTATCAGCAGAAGGGCGACACGCTGAAGTGGCTCGACGCCCTCCAGAGCTGGGCCGCCGTGGAGCCGGACAACATCCCGCTCCAGCTGAGCGTGGCCGATCAATTGATGAAGAACCATTCGTATCCGAAGGCGACGGCGCTGCTCAAGACCGTCACCGCGCACGCGCCGACCAACGCCGCCGCGAAGGACATGCTCCGCCGCTCCTGTATCGAGGGGAGCCAGTGGCGTTGCGTGCTGGACATCGGCGCGGCCGAGGAGAAGGACTCCGCGGCGAAGCTCAACGACTCGACGGAGCTCAAGATCATGATCGGGGCCGCGAACGCGCTCCCCGATACGCAGGCGTGGGTGCACTACACGAACATTGCGTTCAAGGATTTCCCGAAGAACCCTGGATTCTGCAACATTCGCGGTCAAGCGCTCGAAGCCATCGGGCAGGTGGATTCCGCCATCGCCGATTACAAGGCGTGCGCGGCGCTCACGCCCAATGACGCCCGTCCGGCGCTCCTCGTGGCCGCCACGATCATCAATCACAACGTCTACGACAGCACGAAGGCCGTGGGCGACAGCGCGCACAAGCTGGCCTACCGGACCGCGTACGCTGACCGGTTCGACCAGGCGAAGCCGTACCTTCAGCCCGCCATCAGCGGGACGGATTCAGTACTGAAGATCAACGCCGCGGCCTTGATGCTGCAGGCGGCATCCGGGATCGCGCGGAGCGCTCAGCTCTGGGACCGAGCCTACCCCTGGTCCATGGACCTCCTGGCCCTGATCCCGCAGGCGGGGCCCGCCGATACCGCGGGAGCCAAGCAGCAGATCCGCATCCAGGGGAACTTCTGGTACGGCGTGTCGTCCGTCCTGTCCCTCGGCGGACCGTACAAGGACATGACCGATCACAAGAGCTGCTCCGAGGCGAAGGACATCAACGAGCGGATCGCCAAGACCCGGGACGCACTCTTCCTGGGGGGCAAGGTGTCACCGTCGTTCGCTCAACAGATGCTCCAGATCCTGGACAAGTACGCCAAGGCCATGCCGCAGGTGAAGGCGGCATTCAAGTGCACCAACTTCTGAGCCATTGAATTGACCCCGGCGCGCGTCTACATTTCCGCGCTCGATATCTGGGGCTGTAGCTCAGCTGGTTAGAGTGCCGGTCTGTCACACCGGAGGTCGCGGGTTCGAGCCCCGTCAGCCCCGCCTGAACCCGCTTCGCGGGACGCTATTCCCGGCTTCGCCTGCTTCGGCACGCGGAGCCGGTGTCTTTTTCAGGAGCCCATGAGCTTCCACGATCCCGTCCTCGCCGACGTCATCCGCAGCTGGGCCGCGGGAAGCGCGCGCGCCGTCGACGCCACCGCCGGGGGCGGGGGACACACGGTCATCCTGAGGGAGTCGGGCGCGCTCGTGCTGGCGATCGATCGGGACCCGGAAGCCCTGGCCGAAGCCCAGGCGCGCATCGTCGATGACGGCGTGACCTGGCTGGCGGCGCCCTTCGGAGCTCCCAAGGCCCTCGACGCCGTACGCGCCTTCCAGCCCGACCGCATCCTGCTCGACCTCGGCGTTTCTTCGCACCAGCTCGATGCACAGGCCAGAGGCTTCACATTCCGCCCGGGCGCCGCGCTCGACATGAGAATGACGCCCGATGTGGGCGTGTCGGCCGCGGACATCCTGAATACCTGGGGGGAGGAGAGGCTCGGGAAGGCGTTCGCTGAAGACGCGGATGAGCCGAAGGCGCGGCGCCTGGCCCGGAGCATCGTCCGCCGCCGTGAGCGCGGACCCTTCATGACGAGCGACGACTTCGTGAACGCGATCCGCGAGGCGCTGGGGTCGAGGTCGGGTCCCCCGGACTTCGCCCGGCTCTTTCAGGCGCTCCGCATGGCGGTGAATGGAGAGAAGGAGCAGCTCACCACCGCGCTCCCCGCCTTCCGGGACGCCCTGACCCCGGGGGGTCGTTTGGGCGTCATAGCGTATCATTCAGGGGAGGACCGGATCGTGAAGCACGCGTTCCGCGAGTGGGCCCGGGAGTGCATCTGTCCACCTGGACAACCGGTCTGCACGTGCCGCGGACACGCGCTCGGTACGCTGCGCACCCGGAAGGCGATCACACCCGGTCCGGCGGAGCTGGCGGCGAATCCGCGGTCCCGCTCCGCGCACTTTCGCGACTTCGAGGTGGCCTGAGTGGTGCTCAAGGGTCGGCACTGGGTGATGATCTGGCTGTTGGCGTTTCTGGTGGCCGCGGGATCCGTGGTGGCCCGGCAGACCGCGGCACTCCGCATCGCCCGGGCCTTGAATCAGGCCCGCGATTCGCTGTCCTCCCTCCAGAGCCGCCGCACGGAGTACGAGCGCCGGATCCGCCAGGCCGCGAGCCGCTCCGTGCTCGTCCCCCGGGCCCAGGCGTTGGGCCTGCGTCTCCCCGCCGATTCCGAAATCGTGATCCAGCCCGTTCCCGACACGGGCGGGCCCTGACGTGGCGAAGCTGACCACCCGGGTCTCGTTCATCGAGGGCTCGCTGGGTCTGCTGCTGCTGGCGCTGCTCGTCCGCTCCGCCCAGGTCCAGCTCTTCCAGGGCGCGCGCTGGTCAGCCGAGGCGAAGCAGGCGCGCACGGAGCATGTCGTCCTGGAAGCGCCCCGTGGTGCGCTCCTCGACCGGCACGGCACACCGATCGCGCTGACACAGGAGACGTATCACGTCGGCATCGCACCCAACGAGCTCCGCGATCCCGATCACGATCCCGAAACCATCGCCCGCGTGCTGCATCTGCCGCTCATGAAGGTCGAGGATGAGCTGAGCCGGCACTACGCTTATTTCGCGGGACCGTTCACCGCGGGCACGGTGCAGGGACTCCGGGACGTTCGCGGCGTGCACCTCGAGCCGGTGCTCAACCGGTTCTATCCCTCCCCTGACTTCGCGCGCGCGTTCATCGGCCGCGCGGGCGAAGGAGGGCAGAAGCCCTCGGGACTCGAGCGGACCCTCGATACGCTGCTGGCGGGGACCCCCGGCGCCGCCGTCGTGCTGAAGGACCGCGCGGGCCGGGAGTACGACTCGCCGGCACGTCGCCTCCAGTCGCCGGTGCCGGGGAACGACGTCGTGCTGACGCTCGACGCCGAGCTGCAGGAGATCGCCCAGCGGTCGTTGCGTCTTGCGCTCGAGAAGATGGACGCGGACGGCGGCGATGTCGTGATGCTCGATCCGGCGACGGGGGAGGTGCTGGCGGTCGCTTCCGAGCGCCGGGACGGCGTCTCGCGGCCATCGGCGTTCATCGACGCCTACGAACCGGGATCGGTCGCCAAGATCTTCACCGCCGCCGCGCTGATCGCCGATCACCGCATCAGCCTGACCGACCGGGTGTCCGGGGAAAACGGAAAGTACAAAATGCAGGACCGGACGCTCGTGGATGACCACCCGTTACCCACGCTGAATCTGGCCGACGCCATCCGGGTTTCATCCAACATCGCGATGGCCAAATTCGTGACCCGGCTCGATCACGACGACGAATACGGGATGCTGCGGGATTTCGGCCTTGGGACGCCCACGGGGATCGAATTTCCCGCCGAGGCGTCGGGCCGGCTCGCGTTGCCGAAGGAGTGGTCCCGGCCGACGCCGACCTCGCTCGCCATCGGGTACGAGGTGTCCGTGACCCCCCTCCAGATCGCGGCGGCGTATGGCGCGATCGCCAATGACGGGGTGCTGCTCGAGCCGACCCTGGTCCGTGAGGTCCGCGCTCCGAATGGCGACATCCTCTACCGTCATCAGCCAGAACCGGTTCGGCGGGTCGTGTCACCCGCGGTGGCCCGGGAGCTCCGGCAGCTTCTCGCGGGGGTCGTGTCGAGCGGCGGGACGGGCGCCAGCGCGGCCCTCGCGACGTTCACGCTGGCGGCCAAGACCGGGACCTCGAGGCAGGTCGTGAATGGCCACTACAAGGCGGGGGCCTACAACGCCTCGTTCGCGGCCCTGTTTCCCGCCGACCACCCGCAGCTCGTGGTGGTGGTGAAGGTCGAGAATCCCCGGAAGGGGAGTTATTTCGCGGCCGAGACCGCCGCGCCGGTGACCCGCGCGATGCTCGAGCAGGCGCTGGCGTCCCGCACCGTCGCGCTCGATCGCGCCCGGCTCTCCGCCGTCGCTCCGGCCGCGGGCGTGGGGGAGCTCGAAGAAGACCCCGGACTCGCTCCCTACGTGGTGAGTTGGCCACCCGCGCATGACACCGCGGCCCCCGCGCCTCCGCGCCCCGTGCCCGACGTCTCGGGACGGACCCTGCGTGACGCGGTCCGCCTTTTGCACCGTCGTGGGTTCCACGTGGTGATCAAGGGATGGGGCAGCGTCCAGAAGACGTGGCCCGCCGCGGGGGTAGAGGCCGCCGCCGGATCGCTCGTTACGGTCTTTGGAGACACGCCGCAGTGATCGAATTGAACGACATCGTCGCCGCTCTTCGTGAGCGCGGACTCCTGGTTCACGCGCCCGTCGCGCTGCCCGCCATCAACGGGGTCACCGCGGACACACGCAAGCTCGAGAAGGGCATGCTGTACTGCGTCGTCCGCGGGGCCGTGCAGGACGGACACACGTACGTGTCCAAGGCGACCGAGTTGGGAGCGGCAGCCGCCCTCGTCGAGACACCGCAGCCGGGATCATTGCCCCAGGTCGTCGTGAAAGACGGCCGGCGCGCGGCGGCGGTGGCCGCTGAGGTGTGGTTCGGGTATCCGGCCAGAAAACTCCACCTCGTGGGAGTCACGGGCACCAACGGGAAGACCACGTCGGTGACCCTGGGTCGGCACGTCCTGTCGCTCCTGTGGCCGGCGGGGTCGATCGGTACCCTGGGCGCGTTCGCGCCCGACGGCACGCCGGTCGAGAGCGAAGCCGGGAACCTGACGACGCCGGGACCCATCGACCTGCAGGAAACGCTCGCCCTGTTGGTTGAACGGGGCGCTCGCGGGGCGGCCATGGAGGTGTCGTCCCACAGTCTGGATCAGGGAAGGGTGGACGGCCTGGTCTATCGCGCCGCGATCTTCACGAACCTGACCCGCGACCATCTCGACTACCACAAGACGTTCGAGCACTACTTCCAGGCCAAGGCGAAGCTGTCGACCTACCTCGCCCCCGACGGCATCCAGGTCGTCAACGCGGAGGATCCGGCATGGCAGAACCTGCCGGGCGGCCACCGGCGCATCACGTTCGGTGAGACGAAGGGAGACGTGCGGGCCGAGCGGGTGAAGACCGACGGGACGGGATCGCGGTTCACCCTGGTGAGCCCGCAGGGCCACGCTGACGTGAACCTGCCCTTGCTCGGCGCGTTCAACGTGGCGAACGCCCTCGGTGTCGCCGCGTGCGCATTGGGGCTCGGCGCGCCCATCGACGGCGTGGCCGAGCGACTGACGCACGCGCCGCAGGTACCGGGGCGCATGGAGCGCATCGCCTCCAGGCCCTGCGTGGTGCTTCGGGATTATGCGCACACCCCCGACGCCCTCGAACGGGCACTGGAAACGGTCCGGCCGCTCACGGCAGGGAAGGTGATCGCGGTCTTCGGGGCTGGCGGGGATCGCGACCGCGGGAAACGGGCGCCGATGGGAGACATCGCGTCCCGCCTCGCGGACGTGGTCATTGCGACCTCCGACAATCCGCGCACGGAGGATCCGAACCGGATTCTCGACGACGTCGAGCAGGGCATGCAGGGGCGCCCGCATCACCGCGAAGCCGACCGGCGGAAAGCCATCGCTCTGGCGCTGTCGCTCGCCCACGCCAAGGACACCGTGATTCTCGCCGGGAAGGGACACGAGACCTACCAGGTAATCGGCCACGAGAAGCAGCCGTTCGACGAACGCCAGGTGGTCCGGGAGCTGGGGGCCTCGTGAAGAGCGAGACTCCCGCACCGGCCGCTCCTCCCGAGCCATGGACGCCTGCCCAGGTCAGCGACGCGCTCGGAGTGCAGGTGACGGCATCTGGCCCCTTCAGCGGGGTCTCGACTGACACCCGGTCCCTGACCCCTGGCGCCTTGTTTCTCGCTCTCGCCGGTGAGCGCTTCGACGCGCACGCGTTTCTCGATCAGGCGAGGGCGGGGGGCGCCGGAGCCGCGGTCGTCCGTCGCGGCACCCCGAAAATCGAAGGCCTCCCCTTCATTGAAGTACCGGACACGCTTGTGGCGCTCGGCGCTCTGGCCCGGGCCCGCCGGCGGCGGCTCGCCGACGGGTCGCCGGTGGTCGCGGTCACCGGATCGAGCGGCAAGACCAGCACCAAGGAGCTCATCAGCGCCGCATTGGGCGTCCGCTATCACGTGCACGCGACCGCGGGGAACCTCAACAACCT
>Ga0209166_10002230_pt1 | contig 15021 bp, 13 predicted proteins | sample Coa_R1_3_FD_187151 | JGI IMG/M metagenome (GOLD analysis project Ga0209166, IMG submission 187151) | Surface soil microbial communities from Centralia Pennsylvania, which are recovering from an underground coalmine fire - Coalmine... | ecosystem: Environmental > Terrestrial > Soil >... | reverse complement strand
ATGCCGAGCGCACGCTGCTCCAGAAGCTTCCCGGCTACCGGGCGCGCCGCTGGCCGGTGGAGCGCACGCATAGCTGGATGAACCGCTTCCGCCGCATCCTCGTGCGCTGGGAGAAGAAAGCCGACAACTACAAAGGCATGGTCCATCTCACCTGTGCCTTCATCGCCTTCCATCAAGCTGGCCTAGTGGGATAGGTTCTTAGCGTCCGATTCTGGCCAGTTACTATCGCAACCCCCGCTACTGCGGCAGGATCGCGGCTGGAGCACTATGCTTCGCTGGCTCATGGTAATTCGTAACGAAAGGCAAATAAACGAAGGAGAACTAATTGTGCGTATCTTCGTTACGCTGGAGATAGCGGCGGGCGCTCTCTTTGCTCTCGCTGTTTTCAAGCCCTTGCGACCGGCGGCAGCAGCCGTGCAGTACCCGGCTGGCTGGAACCTCATCTCCGGGCCGGAAGGCTCTCATGTGAGCGGTGCGAGCGGGCCGATCTATTCGCTTCAACCCGGTGATGCCGCGTACGAGGCGTTTCCGCCGCACCCGGCGCTGAAGCGAGGCTGGGGCTACTGGGCCTACTTCCCGAACGGCGGCAGCCTGAACGACGCTGCGGGCGCCACAGCGTATGCGGTGACGCTGGAAGCCGGCAAGTACGTGATGCTGGGCGACCCGTCCGCGACCGGCGATGCCACGGTCAGCGGTGCGGACCAAGTGCTCACCTATAGTCCAGCGGGCGGCTATCAGAGCGGCAGCGTGATACCGGCCGGGCAGGGCGCGTTCGTGCTCGGTACCGGCACGGTGTCGCTCAGCGCCCCGGCGCCGCCCGCAGCGAGCGCAACGCCAACTCCCACGGCGACTCCGGCCCCGGCCTTGATGCTCCCAGCGGCAGCCACGAGTCCCGCTGGACTCGCGTCGCTCGGTCTGCAAAGGACGGACCTCATAGTACCGGGCGACTACATTGCTTTGGACGACCAGGACGTGACCTATCCGCCGATCGCTTCCACCGTCGCGACGTATGCGCATTTCTGGCTCTATCTAGCCGTTGGCGACAACCTGAGCGCCAAGGCGATCTTTTTCCGGGAAACCCTGGCCAGCTTCAGCACGCCGCATGCGGATCTCTCGGCGTTCGTCAACAGCGTTCTGACGGCTTCAGGCTCAGCTGGAGCAGCGAGCCTGCCCGCACCGCAGATCGGCGACGAAGCTCGGCTGTACGAAGTCGGTCCCAGTGGCGGCCACACCGGCTATGAAGACCACCTGTTCTTCCGCCGCCGCGCGGTCACCGTCGAGGTCGATTATGAGCAGGACCCCGGACCCATCACCTCGACCGCGTATCTGTTTAAGCTGGCCGGTCTGATCGACGCCCGGTTGACCGCGGCCGGCGTGCAGAGCACGCCCTGACCTTCACCGAGGGGAAGCCAATCCCCGCGACGCTATCGGTCCGGTTCGCGAGGAACCGGCGTCGCATGTGTGCGCGGGCCCCCGCCACCTCGCCCCTGTATCACCTCGCCGGATACCGTGTCACAAAGGCCCGATTTCGCGGCGCCGTCAGACGATGGATCCCGCTGGAGGGACAGTTGGCTCTCAGCTCAATCACATCTCCTGCCCGAATCAACGTCCCGGATCGGAGGGCAGCCGACGGCTTTTGCGCTTCTGGCGCCGGGTGGATGCTCATGCGAGCACGCGCGGCTGCCTGCTCCTTTCGCGCCTACTCCAGCGGGTTGAGCACGAGGCCGGTGCCGAGCTTGGGATAGAAGTAGGTCGACTTCTGCGGGATACGGTCGCCGGTGTCGGCTACCGCAAACATCTGCTCCGGACGCACGGCGTTGACGAGAAAGGCCAGGGGCGCGTGGCCGGAGCGCACCGCGGCCACGGCCTCCTCGGCATCCTCCGTGAACTCGACCATGCCGCCGGCCGTGACCTCGGCCAAACCGATGCCCAGGGCCGCGTCGAGGATGCCGTACTGGAGCACGTTCACGTCCAGCGCCTTCCAGGCCGCGGGGTGCTCCGCCGGCATGCGCGCCTCCACGGCGGCGCGCTCGCGCAGGGTCAGCAGGGCCAGCCGGCCGGGCATCAGCCCCACGGCGACGAAGGCGCCCGTGCCGGACGCGGCGAGGCGGCCGAGCGCGGCGTCGATCGTGGCTTTGCTGGCGGCGTCACCCGGTAACGCCTCCACGGTGAAGGTTGCTGCGAGCCGATCGCCCAGGTCGCCGGGAACGGCCTTCGGCCTGACGATGCGGTGGATCGGCAGGATCAGCAGCCCCGGATTGGCCGCGCTGGTCACGGCCATCAGCATGAAGTTCTCCGGCTCTTCGCCGGTCCAGTGCGCCGCCGCGGCCCGGCGTTCGTCGCGGAAGCGCAGCGCGGTTTCGTAGCGGTGATGACCGTCGGCGATGTAGAGCGTGCGCGCGGCGAGGAACACCGCAATCTCGCGCAGCAGCGCCGGATCGTGCAGCGGCACAAGCGTATGCTGCTCACCGGCAAGGTCGACACCGCGCACGGCATCGCCCGTGCCTTCGTCGAACAGCAGCGCGGCGATCGGGTCGTTCGCGCCGGGCTCGTAGAGCGAGAAGATCGGACTGACGTTCGTCATCGTCGCCTGCATGAGTTGCAGGCGGTCTTCCTTGGGGCCGCTCATCGTGTACTCGTGCGGCCGCACGATGCCGCTGTCGAACGGCTCCAGGCGGCAGCGTCCGAAGAGGGAGCGCCGGCGGAAGGTCGTGCCGGCATGAGCAAAGGTCTGCTCGTACAGGTAGTACGCGGGCTCGGCCTCTCGGCGCAGCACCCCGCCGGCGCGCCACTCATGCAGCAGCCGGCCGGCGGCCAGGTAGCGTTCCGCGCCCTGCTCTCGCCCGTACTCGAGGCGGACTACGTTGTAGGGGCTGAGATCGTAGAGCGCCTGCTGTTGCGCCGGAGAGATCACATCGTACGGCGGGGCGATCACACGGTCGAGCGACCCCACTCGCTCGCGGTCGTAGCGGAGTCCGCGGAAGGGCTGAACGTCGGCCATGGCAAAGGTACTCCCGGGTGGCTGGCCGCGCCCGATCCCGCCGGGCGCCGGCAACGATCGTATGAGCCGCGGCGGAAGGCTGTCAAAGCGCTGGCGCCCTCGGCCGGCCGCGGGCCACAGCGCAGCGTGACCCGGGCCACGCGGCCCGGCCTCGAGGTGATGCTAGGATGGGCACGGCGTGCGCTCTAGGTCAGGGAATGCGGCGATGAGCAGCAGAGCGACAAACCAATTCTTGCTTTGGCTCAGTCTGCTCGCGGCGCTTACGGGCATCGGCGCGCTGCTCGCCGGATCGCCCGGCTGGCGGCCGGTGCTCTGGCTGCACGCGATCGCCGGCTTCGCCCTGGCACTGCTCTTCTACTGGAAGCGACGCGTGATCGTGCGTTCGCTGCGCAGGCACGGCGCCGGTCTTTGGCTGATCCCCTCAGTCGCTTTGCTCAGCATCACCGCCGCGACGGTGATCTCCGGCATCGGCTGGAGCACGGTTGGCCTGCCGGCGTTCGGCGCCTACAGCGGCATGACGGTGCACACAGCGCTGGGCGGCGCCTTGCTGCTCTTCCTGCTGGCACATCTGCCCGGGCGCTGGCCGGGGCTGCGGCGCCGCGATGTCGCCGGACGCAGGGCGTTTTTGCGCTCTGGTTTGCTGTTGGCCGGCGGCGCCACGCTCTGGCGCGCGAGTGAGGCGGTCACTTCCGCCGCCGGCTGGAGCGGGGCGCGCCGCCGCTTCACCGGTTCGCGCGCCGTCGCGGCAGAAGGCGTCCAGGACTTCCCGGTCAGCAACTGGCTCACCGACGATCCCGACCCGCTCGACCTGGCGCGCTGGCGGCTCTCCCTGCACGGCCACGTGGCGCAACCCCTGCAACGATCACTCGCGCAGGTGCAGACCTCCGCCAGCCGCACGGCCACGCTGGACTGCACCGGCGGCTGGTACGTTGCGCGAGAGTGGCAGGGCGTGGCCGTGGCGGACCTGCTGGCGGAAGCCGGCGTGCGGACGGGCGCCCGCAGCGTGGTCGTCCGCTCCGCAACGGGCTACTGGCGCCGCTTTGATCTGGCCACAGCGCGCCGCGCCCTGCTGGCGACGCACGTCGAAGGGGAGCCGCTTTCGCACGGGCACGGCGCGCCGCTGCGGCTGATCCTGCCGGGCCGGCGCGGCTACGAGTGGGTGAAGTGGGTGACGGAGATCGAAGTGAGCACGTCGTTCTGGTGGCTGAAGTGGCCGCTGCCGATCTCGTAGACTTGAGCGGCCGCCATAAGCGCCGGCGGCCCGCTTGAGGCTCCGATGCGAGACAAGCCCATCCAGCAGATCCTGCTGAGCGCCGAACAGATTCAGCGACGCGTTGCCGAGATCGCGGCGGAGATCGACGGCGACTACGCGGGCCGCGACCCGCTGGTCGTCTTCATCATGAAGGGCGCGCTGGTTTTCGTCGCCGACCTGCTGCGGGCGATGCGCAGTAACGTGCGCATCGACTTCATGGTGGTCAGCAGCTACGGCGAGCGCACCGAGAGCAGCGGCTCGGTGCGCATCGTCGCCGATTTGAAATCTGATGTGCGCGGCAAAGACGTGCTGCTGGTCGAGGACATCATCGACAGCGGCCTGACGATTCACGAGGTGATCGAGCACCTGCTGGTGCGGGCGCCGGCCTCGCTGGAGGTCTGCACGCTGCTAAGCAAGCCTTCGCGCCGCCGCGTAGACGTGCCCGCCCGCTACGTCGGCTTCGAGATCGAGGACCGCTTCGTCGTCGGCTACGGCCTCGACTACGCCGAACGCTACCGTGGCCTGCCCTACATCGGTGTCTGCGACCCCGCGGCGGCGCCGGAAATGGCGGTCGAGTGAAGCCCGGCTCCCGCTGCTTTCGCCGAATGCAGGCCGCTCAGCTCTGGGCCAGCAGGCCGCGCGCCGTGTTCCAGAGCGCGTCGTCGCCCCTGGCATGCCGGAAGTACCACCACTCCGCGCCCCAGAGATAGGCACGGCTGGCGCCGCTGCGGCGGGCCAGCGCCGCGTTGTCCAGCAGCAGCCGAGGCGAGATGCTCTGCGCCGTCGCGGGATTGAGCTGCAGCAGCGACTTGCGCTCTTCCGGCTCGCCCTGCAGCTCGGTGATCCAGAACTGCTTGCCGGCGCGCCGCGCGGCGGCCGCCTGTCCGGGCAGGTTCGGCGCAAACGGCCCCATCTCGTAGGGGAAGAAGTACCACCAATCGCGGATCCAGGCTTTCTTGGTGAACACGTTCTGGCCCAGCACGTCGCCCAGCGCCAACGCGTCCTTCCAGCGCCGGTCGTAGACCGTCCAGCTCGAGTGGGTGACCACGATCGGGCGGTGCAGCGGGTCAGCGGATCGAACCTCGGCAGCCTCAGCGGCGGTCATCTGCTCTGAAATTGTCCAGCCGTGGATCTTCTCAAAGTTCTTGATGAAGGGTTCGTTTTCGACCTGCCAGCCGGAAACCGCCGGCTCGCCGGCGTAGTGCCGCACGGCCGCGGCGACGTACGCGAGCGTGGCCGCGCGCACCCACGGCGCCTCGTCGATCACCGCGCCTTCCGGCAGGATCGCGCCGGTCCGCAGCCACCCGGGCAGGTACACTTCCGGATAGCGCTGGGCCTTGATGCCGACGGTGAGCAGCACATCGGCGCCGCGCTGCCGCGCCTGCTGCACCAGCTCGTCGGTTTCGCTGAAGTCGAAGCGCCCGGGCTGCGGCTCGACCTGGTCCCAGTAGAGCGACAGCCGCACGTGGCGCACGCCGAGGCCATCCAGCAGCTCCGCGAAGGCCGTAGCGCAGTCGCCGCCGAGATACCGCACCTGGCGGCAACTGAAGCTCACCCCGAACTGCACCGGCCGCTGCGGCGCCGCGGCGTACCAGTAGCGCCCCACGAACAGTACGAGCAACACCAGCGCCGCGGTCAGCACGTGCCCCAGGCGGTGGCCGGACCCGGCTGGCAGCAGGCCGCCGGGCCGCTCCGGCTGCCCGCACCAAGTGCGTTGGCGCGCTGCCGTGGCCGATGTACGATCGACCAAGCGCGCGGCGGGCACGCCGGCGCGGGCGCGGAGGCGGGCGATGGCTGACGAGATGCTCGACATCGTGGATGAAGACGACCGCGTGCTGCGCTCGGCTCCCAGGCGGACCGTGCTTGCAGAGTACCACCTGCACCGCGCCGTGATGTTCTTCGTCTTCGACCGCGAGGGCAACGTCTTCGTCAATAAGCGCTCGCAGGCCAAGGAGATCTATCCCGGCTACTGGAGCATCGGCTTCGGCGGCCATGTGCGCGCGGGCGAGAGCTACGATGCGGCCGCGATCCGCGAAGTGCAGGAGGAGACGGGGCTGCTGGACCGGCCGGTGCAGATCGGCTCGTTCAAGAAGCGCACCGCCGACGAGCGCGAGAACGTCACCGTCTACCGTGTCGTCGCCTCGCAGGATCTCGACCTTTTTCCCGAGGAGATCGAGCAGGGCGAGTACGTCACGCTGGCGGACCTCAACGTGATGCTTGGCCGCTTCGACTTCCTGCCGGAGACGCCGGACCTGCTCAAGATCCTGGTGGAGTACACCTCGCGGCCCTCCGGCTCGGGCTGAGGCCCGCGTGCCACCTACGCCTGCCTGGCTCAGGCGCGGCTGTCCCTGCCGCACCCTACCCGCCGGGAAGGAATGGTCTTCGCGCGAAGCCAAGGAATACGCCCGCCTCCGAACAGATGCTCCAAAGCCGGGTGGCGCGGTGTTACACTGTTGCGGTGAACGGAAACGCGCCGCCCCCACGCCTCGTCATCCTCGACGGCTTCGCCATCGTCTTCCGCGCCTACTGGGCGCAGAAGGACCACCCGCTCTCCGTCTCCACGACGGGCGAGGTGACTACCGCCGTCTATGGCTTCGCCAACACGCTGCTCAGCGTGATGAACAACCTGCGCCCGACGCACATCGCCGTGGCGATGGACTTTCCCGCGCCCACGTTTCGCCACCTCAAGGCGGATACCTACAAGGCGCATCGCCCGCCGATGCCCGAGGATCTGCACCACCAGTTCACCCGCGTGCGCGAGCTGATCGGCGCCTTCAACATCCCCATCTACGAGGCTGAGGGCTTCGAGGCCGACGACGTGCTCGGCACGGTGGCGCTGCAGGCGGAAAAGCTTGGCATCGAGACGTACATCGTCACGCTCGACAGCGACATCCTCCAGCTCGTGCGCGACGACCTGGTGCGCGTCTTCATGTACCGCCTCTACCAGCACGACACGCTGCTCTACGACGAAGAGAAGGTGATCGAGCGCTACGGCGTGCGCCCCTCGCAGATTCCCGACCTGAAGGGGCTGAAGGGCGACACTTCGGACAACCTCGCGGGCGTGAAGGGGATCGGCGAGAAGACCGCGGTCAAGCTGATTCAGACCTACGGCAGCGTGCCCGGCATCTTCGAGCGGCTGGACGAGGTTGCGCCGGCGCGGCTGCAGGAGCTGTTGCGCGCGAACCGCGAACAGGCGCTGCACTGTCGCGAGATGGCGACGATCGTCACCGACGCGCCGGTGCAGTTCTCCACTGAAACCACGCAGGTCCTCGACTACGACCGCGACAAGGTCGAAGACCTGTTCATGGCGCTTGAGTTCAAGACGCTGCTCAACCGCCTGCCCGCCTCGGCGTTGCCCTCGATCCGGCCCGTCGCCGCACCGGATGCGGGCGCCGTTGTCGCCGAGTACCGCACAGTCACGTCGCTTGAAGCGCTGGACGAGGTGATCGCCGCCTGCCGCGCCGCCGGCAGCTTTGCCTTCGACACCGAGACCACGAGCACCAACGCGATCGCCGCCAGCCTGGTTGGTATCTCGCTTTCCTGGGCGCCCGGCGCATCGTGCTACATTCCCGTCGGCCACCTGCCGGACCTGGAAAGCCCGGAGCAACTGCCCGCGGATATGGTGATCGAGCGGCTGCGGCCCTTGTTCAGCGACCCGGCGATCCAGAAGACCGCGCACAACGCCAAGTACGATCTCGAAGTGCTCGCGGGCGCCGGGCTGGTGCTCGATGGTGTCGATGCGGACACCATGCTCGCGGCCTACCTGCTGGGCGACCGGGACATCGGCCTCAAGAGCCTGGCGCTGGAGGTTTGCGGCGCCCGAATGACGCCGATCTCCGAGCTGATCGGCACGGGCAGCAAGCAGATCAGTATGGCGCAGGTCTCGATCGCCGCGGCCGCGCCGTACGCCGCGGCCGACGCCGACTTCACCGGCCGCCTGCGCGCGCCGATCGAGTCGGCCGTGGAAGAGCGCGGGCTGTTGGACCTCTACCGCACGATCGAGCTGCCGCTGATCGGCACGCTGATGGAGATGGAACGGCGCGGCGTCGCCGTCGACGTGGAGACGTTGCGCGAGATGTCGCGCGTGCTCACGGGGGACCTGCGGCGCATTGAGGGGGCAATCTACGATAGCGTGGGGCACCAGTTCAACCTCGGCTCGCCCAAACAGTTGAGCCAGGTGCTGTTCGACGAGCTCGGCCTGCCCAAGACGCGTAAGACCACGCAGGGCTACACCACCGACGCCCAGGCGCTGGAAGGGCTGCGCGGCGCGCACCCGCTGATCGAGCAGATCCTCGAGTACCGCCAGGTCGCCAAGCTGAAGTCGACCTACATCGACGCGCTGCCGAGCATGATCAACCCGCGCACCGGCCGCATCCACACCAACTACAGCCAGACCACCGCCGCCACGGGCCGGCTCTCCTCGATCGACCCAAACCTGCAAAACATCCCCGTGCGCACGGAGCTGGGCCGCCGCGTGCGCCGCGCCTTCGTCGCGCGCGACCCGGCCGGCGAACGGCCGATGTGCTTCCTCGCCGCGGACTATTCGCAGATCGAGCTGCGCATCCTCGCCCACGTGACGCAGGAGCCGCGGCTACTGGAGGCCTTCCGCAACGACCAGGACATCCACCGCGCCACGGCCTCCGACCTGTTCGGCGTGCCGATCGACGCGGTTGCGCCCGACCAGCGCAACTTGGCGAAGACGGTGAACTTCGCCGTGATCTACGGCCTCTCGGCGATGGGCCTCTCAAACCGCACGGAGATGAGCATGGCCGAGGCGCGCGACTTCATCGGCAACTACTTCGACCGCTACCCCGGCATCAAGCGCTACGTGGACGACACGATCGCGCACACACGCCAGAGCGGCTACGCGGAGACGCTGCTCGGCCGCAGGCGCTACCTGCGCGACATCAACTCCAGCAACTTCAACCTGCGCCAGCAGGCCGAGCGGCAGGCGATCAACCACCCGATCCAGGGCAGCAACGCCGACATCATCAAGATCGCTATGAACCGCATCCACGCCGAACTGCGCCAGAGCAAGCTCATCTCGCGCATGATCCTCCAGGTGCACGACGAGCTGATCTGCGAAGGCCCGCCCGACGAGCTGGAGGCGATGCGCGAGCTGCTCAACCGCCAGATGTGCGGCGCCATGGAACTGTCCGTGCCGCTGAAGGTCGAGATGAAGAGCGGCGTCAACTGGGGCGAGATGGAGTAGCCGCGCGGCCGGCGGACCATGCCCGAGCTTCCCGAAGTCGAGATCGTGCGCCGTGGCCTGGAGCCCGCCGTGGCCGGCCGCACGATCCGTGACGTGCGCTTCACGCCCGAGGGGCACCGCCTGCTGTCGGGAGCGCCGCCGGCCGCGTTTCGGGACGCGCTCGTCGGGCGGCGCATCCTCGCCGCTCACCGGCGCGGCAAGTACTTGATACTGCCGCTTGACGACGGCCGCAGCCTGATCGCGCACCTGCGCATGACCGGCCGCATCGTGGTCGAGCCGAAAGATGCTCCGGAGGGGAGCTTCTTCCGCGCTGCGATCGTGCTTGATGATGGCAACGAGCTGCGCTGGCGCGATGTGCGCCGCTTCGGCACCTGGCAGTTGCTCGAGGATCTGAGCGCCCTTGAGGTGAAGCTCGGGCCCGAGCCGCTTGCCGACGGTTTCACGCCGGCGGCGTTGGCCGCGGCGCTGGCTGGACGCGCGGCGCCCGTGAAAGCCGTGCTGCTCGACCAGCGCCGGTTGGCCGGCCTCGGCAACATCTACGCCGACGAGGCGCTGTTCATGGCCGGGATTCACCCGGCGCGGCCCGCGGCCTCGCTGACCGCGCACGAGATAGAGAGGCTGCACCGCGCGGTGCGCGGCGTGCTGGAGAAGGGTTTGAGCAACTTCGGCACGACGCTGCGCGATTTCGTCAACGCCTACGGCCAGGAGGGCCGCAACCGCGAGCACTTGCTCGTCTATCAGCGCACCGGCGAGCCTTGCGGCCGGTGCGGCACGCCGGTTGAACGCACCGTGATCGGTGGCCGTGGCAGTCACTTCTGCCCGGTCTGCCAGCCGGCGCCCGGCCAACACCTGCTCACACACCGTGCAGTGCCACGTGGCAGTCACTTCTGCCCGGTCTGCCAGCCGGCGCCGGCATCGGAAGACGCATGAGCGACGCTCAGACGCGGCCAGCGCTCACCTGCGCCGAGTGCGGGGCCATACTCGACACGGCGCGGCAGGAGCACGGGCGCATCTGCCTCGACTGTTTCGACCGCCGGCTGCGCGGCCTGGACGCCGATTTCCTCGACAACTTTGGCCGCCTCGGCGCCCGCAAGCACATCATCCTGGCCGAGGCCACACTCAAGGCGCTGGTGCTGAGCGATACGGCCGACCGCAAGCTGCTGGCGATCAGCATCTACGAGCAGTTCGTCGCCTCTGCCGCCGACTTGCTGGCCGTATACCACGCGCTGATCGAGCGCGAGCGCCGGCCGATCATGCGCGGTGTGCTGGCGTTCCAACTCGATCGCGCCCGCGTGCTCGACTTCTTCGCGCGGCTCAGCGTCGAGGGGCCACGGGAGATGCTGGACGCGGCCGGCCTGCCGCACGCCGAGCAGATCGCCGGGCTGCAGCTCGGGATCGACGCTCGCGAGCGCCGGCAACTCCAGGCGGCGCTGATCGATGCGCTCGCGGATCTGGAACGGCTCGTGGCGTTCGAAGAGGTGGGCGAGCGGGCGCTTGTGGGCGCGGCAGAGCGGCTCGCCGCGCCCATGCCGGTGGTCGCGCAGACCGAGTGGCTGGAGGGGCGCGGCATCGAGCCGGACCAGGTGGCGGCGCTCGCGCTCGGCGCCGGCGGGCGACGGCTGGAGGTCAACGTGCTCAGCACGGACGAGCAGACCCTGGGCAACGTGGTGGACGGCATCGAGGTGATGACGCGCCTCGTCCGCAACCTGATCTTCGCCTACGTCTCGCTGCACCCCGACGGCGCCCCGCACGACGCCTGGCGCCGCGGCTGAGTGTCTTGCGTCGTCAATGGTCGCGCGCGGCGTCGGTGCCGTACACTCGCGGGGCGGGAATCGATTTCCGCGGGCGAGGGTGAGATGGCCGCGTCTGGCACGGCAGAACGATCCCACGCGTCGCGGTTGCTCGACGGCATCGGCGGCATTCCTGGCCTGCGCGTGGGCCACTGGACGAACCTCGATGGTCCCACCGGCTGTACCGTCGTGCTTGCGCCGGACGAAGGCGCGGTTGCGGCCGTCAGTCAGCGCGGCGGCGCCCCCGGCACGCGCGAGACCGACGCGTTGCGGCCGGGCAACGCGGTCGCGCGGGTGCACGCCGTGCTGCTGACCGGTGGCAGCGTCTTCGGCCTGGCAGCGGCCACGGGTGTTGTGCGCTTTCTTGAAGAGCGTGGCGTCGGCTTCGAGACGCGCGCCGGCCGGGTGCCGATCGTGCCCGCCGCGGTGCTCTTCGACCTCGGCCTCGGCGACGCGGCGATCCGGCCGGACGAGGCCGCCGGCTACGCCGCCTGCGCCGCCGCGCACGAAGGCGACTGCTCGGCGGGCAGCATCGGCGCCGGCTCCGGCGCCACCGTGGCCAAAGCAGCTGGTGTTGAGCGGGCGCTGAAGGGCGGCCTCGCCTCCGCCTGCGAACGGCTGCACGACGGTACGCGCGTGGCGGCACTGATCGCCGCCAACGCCTTGGGCGACATCATCGACGTCGAAACCGGCAAACGGCTGGCCTGGCCGCGGGCCGACGAGACCGGGCGCCGTCCCACCGCGATCGAGCTGCTGCGCAGCCGCGGCGCGCTCTCGGCCGGCGGCTTCACCAACACCACGCTGGTCGTCATCGCCACCACCGCCGCGCTGACCCGTTCGCAACTGCAGCGCGTGGCGGAGATGGGACATGCCGGCCTGGCGCGGGCGATCGATCCCTCGCACACGCCGGCCGACGGCGACACCGTGTTCGCGCTGGCGGTTCCCACCGCAACGCGCCGGCGCAGGCCGCCCGATCTCATTGCCATCGGCTCGCTGGCCGCGCACGCGACCTCGCGGGCGATCGCGCGGGCCGTCGTGGCGGCACAGGGACTCGCCGGCGTGCCGGGCGTCGCCGAGCTGGCAGGGACCGGGGATCGCCGTTAACCGCCTGTGGCGGTTCCTCACGGGTGATAGAGCAGCGGGTCGGGTGGCCCCGGGGTGAAGGCGGACTTCAGCGTGTCGCGCTCAGGTGGCGGGACCCAGGCGCGTGGTGCCGCTAGAGGTTCGGTGCTGACTCCCCCACTATTCCGGCGCTCTCCCGCCTCGTGTCGAAAGCGGGGCGATCTCACGGCTCTTCGCGTACGACACCGGTCGCCCGTCAGCGATTGCCCGTGTGCGGATGCCTTCGTATGATCGCCGCGAGGCCGCGGCCAGAGCCGCGTCACCGCGGCGCAGGGCGCGCGGGGATCGAGGGGGAATGAGGGGCGCAGTCCTGCTTCTGGCCGCGCTGCTGAGCGCGAGCGTCGCCTGCGGCAGCAAGTCCAACAACAGCGTCAGCAGCATTGGCACGCCGGTGCAGGCCGCCACCGTCGCGGCGCGTGGACCGGGCACGCCGGTGCCGACCACACGCCTGGGTACGCCGCGCCCGGGCGCCACGCCGCGCCCGAGCGCCGCCGCCGCGGCCACCCGGCCGGCGACCTGTCCTACGCCGTCGGCAGAGCCGCAGGGCGTGCCCTCCGTTCCAGCCGGCACCGGCGCGCTGCAGTCCACGCCATCCGGCCTGCAGTACCAGGAGATTCAAGCCGGTACGGGCGAGCAGCCCAAGAATGGCCAGAGCGTCACCGTGAACTACACGGGGTATCTGGACGACGGCACGAAGTTCGACAGCTCGCTGAACCCGGGGCGCCAGCCCTTCTCCTTCACGCTGGGCCAGGGCCAGGTGATCAAGGGCTGGGACGAGGGGCTGGCGACGATGAAGGTCGGCGGCAAGCGCCGTCTGATTATTCCGTACCAACTCGCCTACGGCGCCGCCGGCCGTCCACCGACGATCCCGCCTTGCGCCCGACTCACCTTTGATGTCGAGCTGATCTCGGTCAAATAACACCGGCTACGCGGGGCGGGCGCGGCGCTCGCGGTAGCACCAAGCAACCGCGACGCCGACGGCAAGCACGGCGGCGGCGCCGATCGCGAGCGCAGGCCCTGACGGCTGCGCGGGACGCCGACCCTGGCGCGGCGCCTGCCGGCCCTTTGCCGGCGCGCTGCCCGCCTCCTCGCGCCAGCCCGCCGGCGTCACACGCCAGAGCACACCCGCTCCCGGCGACGCCAAACCATCTTCCGCAACCGCGCCTGGGTCGCAAAGATACAGCGCCCCCCCCTGTAGAACAGCGCCAGGGAAGAACGTCCACCCTGCGACGGTCGCCGCTCCCGAACCCAAGACGGCCGCATCCACTCGCTCCCGGTCGCGGCCGTCGAGAGGTACGCGCCAGCACCGCCCGCCGGCCGCGAGCAGCACGGCGCCGCCGGCCAGCGCGAGGCGGATTGCCGCAGGAGCGGGCGCCTCGGGAAAGCGGCTTACTACGCTGGCGACGCCCGTCGCCGGATCGAGCACAAGCAGCCGGGGCGCGGTGCGGCGTGGATGGCCGCCCTCGGCCAGATACAGGGTGCCGTCCGCGGCCGCGGCGAGGGCGCACGGCGCCGTGAGGCCGGCTGCGACCGGCGTGGCGGTGAAGCCTGCTGGAACCACGAGCCCCAGGCCGGCAAGGTCGACCGCGCCGCCGAGTCGTTGGCAGAGCTGGTCGTCTGATCCGCTATGCGAGCGCGAGGCCGCGGTTCGGCGGCGCAGCCATGGGCGGGGGTGGCCGCTGCCGGCGGCCGCCATGCTACAGGCCCGTGAGTTGAAAGACGTGGGCGCTGCTGGTGCGCAGCGGTCCCGCCGAGCCGGCCTGCGCCAGCGCGCGGCCAAGCGCCGCCTCGGAGACGCCGTCGCTCTCGACCGATGCGGCGCCCGTTACGGCAAAATGTCGGGGCCGGTCAGCGTCGTCGAAGACGAGTGCCACCGAATACGAGCCGAACGCGTGGCTAAACAGTCCAAACCAGGACGTCGTCGCGGTCCAGTGCCCGCCGACCTGCGGCGTGGCCGCGTAGACGGCGTCGTACACCGTCAGCTCGACGGTCTGGGCCAGCGCGGGCGCGCTCAGCTGCCGGAGCTGGCGCCGAACCAGCGGATCGAGAGCCAGCAGTGCCTCGCGGCGGCTCTGCAACCGCCCGCGCTGCACGATGGCGCGGGGCAGGAGGATGGTATCGATTGGGACCCGAAGGTCGGCGCGAGGGCGATCCAGCGTCGACATGGCCACGTCCGTCTTCGTTCGTGATTTCACAAACAATCCTAACGCAGGCGCGGCGGGGAGTTCAAGGCCTGGAAGCGGGTCAGCCGGTGGGGCGGCGCAGCTGTTGTGCCCGGCGCCCGGCCGCCTGGCCGCCGTGCAGGCGGCGGGCCATTACCCGGGCAGTGTACGCCAGGATCCGTCCGGAGCTGCGTAATTGACATAGCAAAGTGCGGACAAAGTGCAGAACAGGTGCGGAGCGTGTGCCGGTCGGGGGCTGCCTCGCCGCTCCGTTACGCCCCGCGCCGATGGCCCAGGCAGGGGACCGTAGACCGCGATGACCGCGGCTGCAGTCTACCCGGATCGCCGCGCCACGGGGGTGTGACAAGTTGTAATGGGTCAAGTGATTAGGCGGCCTGGGCGAGTTGCGTGGCGTGCTGGGCGCGGAGTGCAACCATGACCTGGCCGCCAGCATCCGACCAGCGTGCCCCGGCCCGCTTGAG
>Ga0209166_10002229_pt1 | contig 15026 bp, 14 predicted proteins | sample Coa_R1_3_FD_187151 | JGI IMG/M metagenome (GOLD analysis project Ga0209166, IMG submission 187151) | Surface soil microbial communities from Centralia Pennsylvania, which are recovering from an underground coalmine fire - Coalmine... | ecosystem: Environmental > Terrestrial > Soil >... | reverse complement strand
GCTGCGCGTACAGCGCCTTCATTCTCCGGCCGTGACCAGTACTCTGACAGCGCGCTCAGCCGCCCGGGCTACTCGGGGGATCGGGTCGTCGCAGAGTGCTTGTACGGCGTCGAAGGCGGGGCCGACGATCTGTTCGGCCTGGGCATGACAGTTGTCGCACCCGTTCGCCTTGAGGATCGATGCGGTCTGCTCACCGGCGGGCGCCTCACCGGCAAGCGCGCAAATCAGCATCGACAGCGACAGGGTGGTGGCCCAACGCGGGAGCAGCGTCAGCTTCATCGTCCGGCCGCTCAGATACTGCGCCGGGAAAGCTGGTCGGCGATGAAATCCGACTGGCGGATCGCCAACGCGACGATCGTCAGCGTCGGGTTCTCGCCAGCGCCGGTGGTGAACTGGCTGCCGTCCGAGATGAACAGGTTCGGAATGTCGTGGGTCTGGCCCCATGCGTTGCAGATCCCATCGCCCGGCTTTGCGCTCATACGGCACGTGCCGAGGTTGTGTGTCGACGGATAGGGTGGGGTGTGCATGACCTTGCGGGCGCCGACGGCGGCGTAGACCGCCTCGCCTTGCTTGTAGGCGTGATTGCGCATGGCGATGTCGTTCGCGTGGTCGTCGTAGTGGACGTTCGGGGCCGGCAGGCCGAACTGGTCCTTGACGGTCTCGGACAAGGTCACCCGGTTGGTTTCCTGCGGCATGTCCTCGCCGACGATCCACATGCCGGCTGTGCGCGCATAGTCGTCCATGAAGCTGGTGAAGCTGGAACCCCAGGCGCCCGGGTCCAGGAAGGCGGCGTAGAACGGCAGCCCCAGCGAGATCGTCTCCAACTCGTAGCCCCCGACAAAGCCGCGCTTGGGATTGTTGACCGCTTCGTCGCGGATGATGCCGGCCATCACCGTCCCGCGATAGAAATGCACCGGCTCGTCGAACGTCGCATAAACCGACCCGGTGGTGTGGCGCATGTAGTTGCGCCCGACCTGGCCGGAGCTGTTGGCCAGTCCATGAGGGAATTGGGCGCTTGCCGAAAGCAGCAACAGGCGCGGGCTCTCGATCGAGTTGCAGGCGACACAGACGACCTTCGCCTTCTGCCTTTGCTTCTGTCCCTGGGCGTCGAAGTAGACGACGGCCGAGGCGCGGCCTCGCGCGTCGTGTTCGATCTGCGCGGCGTGTGCGTTGGCGCGCAGCTCGAGGTTGCCCGTGGCCTCGGCCGCCGGGATCTCGGTGTAGAGCGTCGACCATTTTGCGCCGGACTTGCAGCCCTGGAAACAGAAGCCCAGCTGCATGCAGCGACCGCGGCCGGCGCGCGGCGCGCTGTTGATCGCCATGCGGCCGGTGCTGCACTCCTGGTAACCGACCTTGGCGGCGCCGTTGTACATCACCTTGAAGTTGTTGTTGCCGGGAAGCCCGGCTATGCCATTGGTGCGGGTGACGCCCATCTTGTCCTCGGCCTTGGCGTAGTACGGCGCGAGGTCGTCCAGGCCGATGGGCCAGTCGAGGAGGTTCGCGCCGGCGATCGCGCCATAGGTGGTGCGCGCCTTGAATTCGTAGTCATGAAATCGGAGCGAGGCGCCGGCCCAATGCGCGGTCGTGCCGCCGACTGTCTTGCAGGTCCAGGCCGGCAGGGTCGGGAAGTCCCGCGCCACCCGCCAGCTTCCGGACGTCGTGCGTGCGTCCAGCCAGGCGATCTGATTGAACGACGGCCACTCGTCGTTGATGAACGTGGCCGAGGACTGTTGTGCGCCCGCCTCCAGCAGCACCACCTTGACGCCTTTCTGGCAGAGCTCGTTGGCCAGGGTCCCTCCGCCGGCGCCTGAGCCGACGATCACCACCACGCTGTCGTCGTCGTGTGCGAATTGAGCCATCTGACCTGTTTCCTCCAGGCGCTCCCTCACGGTCCGAGCGCAACGATGTCTATGCCGAGTAGGGAGCCGGGCTCGCCTCCAGTGACGGGTCGGGCAGCCATTTCAGCTCGTTGAAACCGCGGTGCAGATAGCCGCCCTTCGAGAAGGCCTCGCCCTCGTAACCGAAGTGCGCGAACGCCATGTCGTTGTTGTACAGGGTGGTAATACAGGTGGCGCGCACCTTTTGTACAAAGGGATCGGTGATCAGCGCCGCAACGATGTCGTGCTGCCGATCTGGCGATACGGTCAGCCACGCGCCGCCCGCCTTGGCGTTCAGCGCCTCGACACCGGCCGCCACCAATTGCCGCGTGGCCGGATCAGCGGCCTGCTCGTCGATGGCCTTGACGACCAGCGCGTATACGGCGTCCTCCAGGCCTTGGTGCGGATACAGGACCTTGGCCAGACGCAGGACGGTGTCAGCCTGTTTCTGGTCGATGGTCTTCACCTCCAGCGCCCAGGCGAGGCTCGGCGCCAGCAGACCAATCGCGCCCTGGGCCAGGAGCACCCCCGTAAGCACGGCCGATGTCTTGAGCAGGCTTCTGCGCTCGATCCCGAACGATGATACGGACTCCTGGCCGCTTGCTGGCCCGCTCTGCATTCGAGTGTCTCTGTCCATCACGGTTTTCCTATTCTCGATGGGCTCAGACGTAGTGGCCGGCCTGTTCCAGGACCTCGATCTTGTAACCATCCGGGTCGCTGATGAAAAAAAATCGCGCCATCGTTGCCCCGTTGACCGCCAAGACCTTGATATCGCCTGGCTCTAATTCTTTGTCGATCAGTTCTTTCCGAAATTGCTCCAGATTTTCAGCACAGAACGCCACGTGTCCATAACCGGACCCGTGGGTGTATGGCGCGTCCTGACCCCTGTTCCAGGTTAATTCAAGTTCAGTGTTACTCTCTGGATCCCGCAAATAAACCAGGGTGAAGGTCGGGAATTCCAGGCGGTGCGACTCGACCATGCCGAACGCATCCCGGTAGAAGGCGCACGACTTGTCGAGATCAAGAACGCGGACCATGGAGTGAATGAGCTTGGTCATCAGGTTTTCCGAATCAGGTTTGCGACCAATAACGGCCGCGGGTCTCTCCGCTCGCCGGCAAGCGGTGCGAAAGCGAGCCACAGGAGAAGGCCGCCCAGTGCGGCGCCGAGCGCCACAATAGGCCCCAGCCACCGGGCGCCGGCCTGAATATCGAGGTCGGACAGGGTCCGCGCTACGAGCCAGACATTGAGCGTCGTTATCCCGGCGATCGTGGCCCAGGCCAGCACCTTGAGCCACGCCCGGCTGACGAATGCGCCCATCATCGCCTTCTGGCCGGTGAACCGCGCGAGCGGAACCATGGCGAACGGAAGTTGCAGGCTGAGGACGACCTGGCTCAGGACAAGCAGCTTGACGACGGCGTGGTCGCCGAACGCCATCAGCGCGACGATGGCGGGCGCGATGGCCAGTGACCGGGTGATCAGCCGCCGCCAGACGGGGCTGATCCTCAGGTTGAGGAAACCCTCCATCACCACTTGGCCGGCCAGCGTGCCGGTGATCGTCGAGCTTTGGCCGGACGCCAGCAAGGCGATGGCGAACGCAATCGCCGCCGCCGAACTGCCGAGCAGCGGCGCCAGCAGTTCATAGGCCTGCCGCAACTCCGTAACCTCCAGCCCGCGTGAAAAGAAGGTGGCGGCCGACATGACCAGGATGGCGCAGTTGACGATGGCGGCGATGCCGAGCGCCAGCACCGTGCCCAGGGTGTGGTCGCGGACCGCCTGGCGCTGCCCCCGAAGTCCCGGGCCGATGCTCCGCCTCTGAACCAGGGAAGACTGGAGGTAGAGATTGTGCGGCATGACGGTCGCGCCGATGATGCCGATGGCGAGGTACAGGTTGCCGGGCTTCAGTCGGGGAACGAGGCCCTGGGCGACCAACCCCCACTGAGGATGCGCCAGGAACACCTCCAGGGCCAGGGATCCGCCGATCGTCAGCACCATCGCGGCGACCACGGCTTCGAGCTGACGCATGCCGTATTGCCGCAATCCGATGATGAGCAGGACATCGAAGCCGGTGATGACCGCTCCCAAAACAAGCGGAATTCCGAACAGAAGATTGAGTGCGATCGCGCTGCCCAGCACTTCAGCCAGATCACAGGCGATGATCGCAATCTCGCACAGCAGCCAGAGCGCGTAGGCGACAGGGCGGGAATACTGATCGCGGCAGGCCTGTGCGAGATCGCGCCGCGCGGCGATCCCCAACCTGACCGCCAGTGTCTGGACGAGGATCGCGATCGCGTTGGACGCCAGCAGCACCCACAACAGCTGATAGCCGAAGCGGGCCCCGCCCTCCAGATCGGTCGCCCAGTTGCCAGGGTCCATGAAGCCGACGCCGATCATGATTCCTGGTCCGACGAATCTCAGGACCCGGCCACCCCGCGACGCGTTCTGCCGGATGCCCCGGTTGAGCGCCGTCATCGGGGAAACGCCACTCATTACTCTCGCCCGAGCCGTTCGGCGCCGCCGCCCAGCGCCGCGCCCGCCGTCGGATCGCCAGTATCCGGCTTCTTCGCGATCAGGGTCTGGGTTGTCAGGATAAGCCCGGCGACGGAGGCTGCGTTGCGCAGGGCGCTGTAGCTCACCTTGACGGGGTCGATGACACCGACCTCCACGAGGTCGGCCAGCCGCCCTGTGCGAGCGTCAAAACCCGTGCTTCCCCGCGCGGCCGTCGCCTGCGCGACGATGGCCTCGCCGTCCAGGCCGCAGTTCGTAGCGATGTAGAACATCGGTTTGGAAAGGGCGCGCAGCAGCAGCTTCACGCCTTCCCTCTGTCCGCCCTCGACCCGGTCGGCGAGGCCCTCCAGCCCGGCGGCGGCGCGCACGAACGCCGTTCCGCCGCCTGGTACGACACCCTCCGCCAGCGCCGCCCGCGCCGCATGGATCGCGTCCTCGATCAGATGCAGGCGCCGCTTCTGCTCGACCGGTGTGGCGCCCCCGGCGAGGATCAACGCCGTGCCGCCGGACAGCTTCGCCAGGCGTTCTTTGAACTTGTCGCGTTCGACGTTCTGGGGCGCCAGTTCGTACTGCCGCTCGACCTGCTGGCGGCGCGCGGCCACGGCCGCGGGAGCGCCGCCACCGGCGGTGACGATCGTCTGATTGGCTGAAATTCGGACCTGGCGCGCGCTACCCAGGTCGCGCAGGTCCATGGCAGCAATGCTGCCGCCCAGGTCACGAGCGACGACCCGGCCGCCGGTGACGATGGAAATGTCTTCCAGCATCGCCTTTCGCCAGTGGCCGTATTCCGGCGGGTGGATCGCCGCGACGAGGGTTCCGCGGCGCTCACGCCAGGCGAGCAAACTGACGATGCAGGCAGGCGCGACCTCCTCGGCGATGATCAACAAGGGACGATCGCTATCCCCGACCAACCTCTGCAGCGTTTCGACCTCTTCCTGGGTCTGCAGCTTCTGGTCGGTCATCAGGATGTATGGATTGTCGAGCACCACCTGCATGCGCTCGACGTCGGTGATCATGTGATGGGACAGGTAGCCCCGATCGAAGGCCATCCCGTCGACGACTTCGAGGACGGTTTCCACCGTCGAGCCGTATTCGACCTCGACGATCCCACTGCCTCCGACGCGTTCCAGCGCCTCCGCGACCAGCCCGCCGGTGAACTCGTCATTGGCGGCCACCACGGCGACGGCGCGCACTTCTTCAGGACCGCGCAGGGGCGTCGCCATGCGCTTGAGAACCTCGATCGCCTCGGTGACCGCCAGTTCCAAGCCCTGCACGAGCTCCACCGGGTTGACGCCGGCCGACAGCCGTTCCAGGCCATCCTGCACCAGGGCGTCGGCGAGAACCGTCGCCGTCGTCGTGCCGTCGCCGGCGATCTCGTTGGTCTGCTTGGAGACCTCACGGACGACTTGCGCGCCCATGTTTTCGAACAGATCTTCAAGTTCGATCTCGGCGGCGATGCTGACCCCGTCGCGGGATATGATCGGGCTACCGATCGGCCGATCTATGATCGCGTTCATGCCCCGCGGCCCCAGCGTTCCACGCACCGCCCTGGCGAGCTTCGCGATCCCACGGCCGAGGGCGTTACGCGCCTCCTCGTCGTGCAACATTACATTTGGCATCGCGTCCTACTCGTAAGCCATGGCATCGTCCATGTTGCCGAACAGGACAACTGTGTTGTCGTCGACCATCACCATTCGGCCGTAGTGGGTCGACGTCGATATCTCGAACAGCTGCGCCGTCATCGGGCGCCCGAGCATCTCACCGATCTCGTCCATCTTGAACTCGATCTTGCCTTCCCCATCGATGCGGATCATGGCCGGCATGTAGGTCACCTTGATACCCGGCTTGCTTTGCATGAGTTCCGCGATGCTGCGCGCATCGACGCTGTCGTTCATCGTCACCCCGCACTGATGCGAGATGGTGTCCTCAAAGCGCAGATCCTTGAAGTCCTTGAATATGGTCTCTGGTTCTTGTGCGGCCACGATGTGTTCCCTTGCAAAAGCGGTGTCTGACGGAGTCTAAGCGGCGAGGGTCGGGGACGCGGCGAGGCCGATTTGACTGGCGATTGTCCGGGTGTGCTCGATCGCATTGTCCAGCGCGTCGTGGAATTGCGTCGTCTTCACATGCGGCAGCGACCATATCGGCTGCAGGCTTCTGGCCGCCGCAATCGCCAGCGCCCCATGCTGCTCCAGCCATCCGCCCAGCAGCGCTTGATTGTGCTCGCCGTGCTGCGGGTCATGCGCCAGAAGCTGAAAGAGTTCGACTGCGTTCGCCAGGTTCCGCTGGTAGTCGCCCTCGGCGGCCGCCACCACGGTCGGCGTGAGGAAGTCATTCTGCGCGGCCGCGACCTGCATCACGAAACCACTGCGGAACAGCTCGGCGACGAGCGGCTCGAAGACGGCGTTCACCGCGAAATATTGCTCAAGGAAGTCGGTCGCCCCGCCGATCGTCTCGACGGCCCGGCGCGCCGGCTGCCAGATCGGGCTTTCCAGCCAGTGCTGCTTGCCTGCGTCGAGATCGAGCGTCGGGATGTCCAACGCCAGTTCGCTCAAGTAGAGCGTCAAATCCTGCGCGAACCGCAACTTGTAAGACGAATTGGTCAAGATCGCGCTATTGATCATCTGGGTATAGCCATAGCGCTGGGCGTGCATGGTCGACGTGCCGAGTCCGAATTCCGCATGCTTGAAGGCGCCCAGGTGGTTTTGCAGAACCTTGATCCAGGCCTGGTCGAAGCGCTTCCAGACGCCGGCGCGGCGGCCGTTTTCCACGGCCCCGGCGATCATGCCGACGATGGTCGACTGCCGTTGATAGTGGGTCCGCTCCCACTCCTGGTCGATCGCGCGAAACGCATGCCAGTCCGAGCTGAGCGCCTTGGTCCAGGTCTTTGAATAGGTCGGCGTGCCGTCCGAGAATGAAATGATCCAGTCCTGCAGCAGGTACCGGCTCGGATCCGGCTGCACGTCGACGGTCATATCCTCGTAGTGCGTCGCCTTGCGGCCCTTGGGCTCGAAGTAGTTGTACCGTCGGCTGTCCGAGCCGGCGAACTGCGCCGCCCCGGCCGCGGCCGACCTGGCCACTTCCAATGGCGCCTGAGCCTCACTCATGGCTTCCTCCTCACCGTTCTTGTCTCGTTTGGCCTGATCGGCTTCAGCCGACGGCCGGTGTGAACTTGTCGAAGTAGATGCGTCCCGGCTCGACGCCGGCCCTTTGCAGAACGGGGATCACCGCGTCGATCATCGGCGGCGCGCCGCAGGCGTAGGCGTCCATGTCGCCATCCAGGCCTTCCGCGGCCAGGGCGCGGGCGCAGACTTCGTGGATGAGACCGCTTTCGCCGTCCCAGGCGTCGCCGGCCTCGGCATGCGACAGCGCCGGAACAAACCGGAAGTCGGGGAGCTGTCGGCCGAGCGCCTCGATCTCATCCAGGTAGAACAGGTCCCGGCGCGCGCGCGCGCCGTAGAAAAAGCGCACCGGCCGCTGTCGCCCGCTTTGCACTTCGTCATTCAGGATCGACCACAGCGGCGACATCCCCGAGCCGCCGCCGACCAGGATCATGGGTCCCTTAGGGTCCTCGCGGCGGAAGCAGGTCCCGAAGGGTCCCCGGACCATGAGGGTCGCGCCGATCTTCAGTCCGTCGTCGAGCAGCGCCGAAAAGGCGCCGTCCGGATATTTCTTGATGATGAACCGAAATGTCGTCGTGTCGCCCGGCGTACTCGCCATCGAGTAGGACCGTCTTATTCCCGCCGATACGATGGTCAGGTCGACGTACTGGCCGGCCCAGAACTTCATCGGGCTGTCGAGTTCGATCTCCATCAGCCGGATGTCGTGCGTGAGCGATGACAGCCCGCTCAAGGTGGCCCCGACTTCGCGCACCGCGATGGAGCGGCTGAGCAGCTCCTCGTCGTAGTTCAACAGTTCGATGGTGACATCGCTGTACGCCAGCGAACGGCAGAGCAGGATGTGGTCCGTCTCCCGCTCGTAGTCAGGAAGAGCGAACGTCGAATACTTCAGCATCTCGACATCGCCATCGATGAGCAGGGATTTACAACTGCTGCATTGGCCTTCCTTACAGCCATGCATCACGGCGACGCCCTGGCGAAACGCGGCGTCCAGAATGGTCTCGCCTTCCGCCACGTCCATTTCAATGCCGACGGGCTCAAATCGGACTGTGTGTATCCGTTCTCCGGGCATGTCGCTCCTGCAAAGCTCGGGGTGGGCGACCGCGCCGGGGACCCCTGTCGGCGCCCCGGCGCGACCGCCTCAGTGGCCGGGGAACGGCTGGATCTTGAAGCCGGCGCGGTAGTCGGCGATGTGTTTTTCGCGATCCGCCGGCGACATCTCCCGCAGCAGGACCATCGGGCTCTGGATCGTGTGCTTGCCCAGGTGATCGAGCGTCCACATGCGTCGATCGTCGAAGCGCAGGTGGGGCTGGGGCATGAGGGTCCTGCCGTCGCTGCGCACGAAGCCGAGGTCTTTCACCGCCTCGGCGAGGTCCCAGTTGTGGTACACTTCCTCCCAGTTGCGACGGCCGCTGAAGCGGCCCATCGCCGGTGTCGGACGCCCCTCGTACTCGGACGCGAACGCCACCTTGTGCGTCCAGCGGCACAGTTCCGAGCAGTAGGTGTAGATCTCGCCGTCGATTTCATCGCAGCAGAAATCCTCGCGGATCACACAGGGGCACAGGCAGCTCCAGCAGCGATGCGGGTAGACATAGCCGTTGTCCTGGTCGAACAGCATGTTGGTTTCGCCCGGTTCGCTCTTCTTCGCGTACCAGCGCCAGAAATCGCCGAACTCGGCGTACCAGCCGGGATATTTGTGCTCGAACCACTCGAAGTCCTTGTCGGTCTGCGCCTCGATGCGCCAGAAGTTGACCGGCCAGCCCACCGCGAAGAATTGCGCGATCTTGTGGACGTAGTTCTTCTTGACCATCCGGTCCCAGGCCGCGGCGATATCGTCGTGGTGGATCTTGATGCCATACTTTTCCAGCGGCAGCATGTACGTGCGATAGTAGTCTTCGTAGATCCACCGGTGCCAGAGTTCCGCGTAGGACTCCTTATGCTTGTCGCGGTTGGCGGTGCCGTACTCGATGATGGTGCCGATCGCGGCGTCGACGATAGCGTGGTTCTGCCAGAAGGCGTAGCGCAGGTCGCGTTCCAGCAGCAGGTGGTTGTCGGGGTCGTTGATCACCGACATCAACAGGGAGTGGCCGTTGCCGATGTGGCGGCTTTCGTCGGATTGCACCGACAGGAACACCGTCGGGAGCGCATAGTCGCCGTTGCGCGCGGCCTCCGACGGCATCGCGACGAACAGGGTGTTGGTGAACGCCGTCTCGGCCACGACCTGCAGATAGACATTCGCAGCGGTCACGGCGTCGCCGGTCAGGAATCCCTCAGCGAACTGGCGGCCGATCGTGGTCGCGTAGCACCGGCCGAACGCCGCTTCGGTGATGTCGAACCCAGACGGGTCGATGTAGTTCTCCATGTACCATTTCTTGAGGTTCATCTGGATGGTCGAGTGCCGAAACTCATCGACCATCTGCATGGTGAAACCGGTTCGCAGTTCCTCGCCGGGAGCCAGCCGGCCGAGCATCGACATCGACCGCGCGGCTGATATCTCCGGGAACGGGATGATCGCCAGGAACAGCTTCATCCACTCGATCCAGCGGGGCTCCACGTTGCGGAACATGTCGCCCCGCAGGGCTGCATCGAGCGCGCCGTAGACGCGATTGTCCTTTTCCTCCTGCATCGGAAAATAGGACCGCAGGACCTGCTTCATCGGGTCGCGCGGCGACTTGGTGAGCTTGTAGTCCGTGGGAAACGTCATCGCCTCCTGCACGTAGCTGGGCGTCCAGCCGAGGTCGGCGATGCGCCTCGCCGCTTCGGCGACGCTGATGCCCTTCTGCGAGGTGATCTTGTTTAACGTCAATCCATCCGGCATTTGCGGCTCCCTTGGACGTCCCGGCTTTGCGCCAGCTTTCGCGAAACTATCTGCCCGCGCAGAGCAAAACGCAACCAAGGCGGCGACCCCGTCAAGCGATTTTTGGAACGAATTCCAATTCTGCTTTTCACGCGGAGGTCGCCGCGGAGCCCGACGCTGAACGCTCGACGAACGGCCGTTTTCCCGCGCGTTACACGGCTCAGCTGGGCGCACCGCGTTCCGGCGCCAGGGTCCGGTGCAGGTTCGCGACCTTGTCGCGCAGGCGTTCGCCGGCCGCTTCGGTGGAGAACGGATAAAAGGTGACCGCGAAACCGAACTTGATCTCGTCGCGAAGCTGATCGACCGTGATCTCGCCGTCGTTCCAGTCCGCCAATGCGCCGTTGAAGACCTGCACCGCCAGGGTGGCCAGCACAACCGGATGGGCGTCCGGCTTCAGCAGGCCTTCAGCGGCCGCGTTGGCGATCATCCCTCGCCAGAATCTGCCGCGCGGCTCGCGCAGCGCGAGGCTGAGGAACGGTGCGGACGGTCCGGCCAGCCAGCGCCGAAGCGTCGCCCGGTAGAAGTCCGGATCGGCGCGATAAAGCTCGGCGGCGATATCCACCGCATCGAAGAGGCGCTCCAGCGCGTCTTGCGAATGGGCGGCGGCCACCAGCTGCTCATATCTGAGGAGGTCAAGGTCGAACACCTTGGCCAGTACGGCCTGCTTCGATCCGAACAGGTTGTAGACCGTGGAGAGGCTGACGCCGGCGCGGGTCGCCAGCATCTTCATCGACAGCGCCTCTATGCCGACTTCGCGCAGCAGATCGCACGCAGCGTCGACCACGCGACGCCGCCGCTCGTCCTTGGCCCTTTCGCGGCGGCCGGTCTCCGGCGGCGGCCTCTCCAGTACTGTCGCCGTTTCCGACAAGATCACCCCCGTCGCCCCTCGTCGCCAGCCCTTTGTAACGCAATTGGCGCCGCAAATGCGCGTCGACAAAAAAATCGGAAACCATTCCAAGTTGTCCTATCCTCTCGCAATCGTTGCAATCTCCGGCGGTTCCGCTGCAGTGGCGACGTCCCGTATCGAAGCCGTTCGGGTGGACCTGGCGCCGGCCCGAAGGGACGTGGGGGATTTCGTATGACGCCTGCCAAAGCCATCGCTGGCGCCGCCGGCCTGCTAGTCGGGCGACAGGGTCGGCTCGCCGGCGGCGCGGCGGCCGCCTTCGAGCCAGCGCGCGAGGCCGGGGCTGGCGGCGCGTCGCACGATGGCCTCGTAGCGGTCGACGTCCCCGGGAGTGAGGCAGTCGCGCCAGCGGCCGCTGCGCCCCTGGTTGAGGAAGCGGTCGGCGCCGCGGTCGAACGCCGTCATCAGGCGCGGAAGCAGGGCGTCGCCGTCCCTCTTCATCGTCTCGAAGCGAGCTGCTTCGACCAGCGAGGGCATGAGCGCCTCGGGGGTTTCGATCTCCAGGAAGTCGGCGATGCGGCGCATCTCGCCGGCGAGGTCCTCCTTGAGGTCGTCATAGTGCGTGAGCAGGAGGTTCGGTCGCCGGCGCTCGCGCCAGTAGGTGGCTTCGAAACCGAAGAAGGCAGGCGCCACGCCGCCGGGGCCATCAAGCGCCGCTTCCAGTTCGTCAAACCATGCCAGCAGATACCCCCGCGGGTCCTCGGGAAGCGCCGGGGGCGGGCCGCTCGGAGTCTCGCCGCGCTGCGCCGCCAACGCCATCGCCTGGGCGACGATGCGGGCCACGAACTCGGGCCGGAACCCCTGCTGGTGGTTCTGCCAGGAGAGGCGGGCGTCCCGCCCGTCGCGCCCGACGTGGATATACTTCACGGTGTCCCACACCGGCAGGGCGTCGAACGGCAGGTGGGACTTGATGAAGCGCCGGTGCGTCTGCGCCGCCAGCCTCGCCAGGTCGTCCTCCAGGGGGTTGAAGATGGTCGCGTCCAGCCACGGCGACGTCTGGTCGACCGGGCGCACGTCGGGCGACTGGAAGACCAGCAGGTCGACGATCCGCTGGGTCCAGGTCGTGCCGCACTTGGAGTAGGTCGCGATGACGATGTCGTCGTCCCGCGCCGGGAACCCGTCCCAGCGACGGCTGTCCATCACCGGTGTCCGCTCGATGCGTGTCGGCGCGCGCTGCAGGCTGGGCATCGACCTCCCCCAATGCAATTTCGTGCGACCATAGCGCGGTCGAGCGCGATCCGCGACCTCCCCGACTGGGGCGCCTATGGCTTGGCGCCGGGCCAGTTCAACACCCCGCGTTCCCGTCGGAGAACGAGCTCTATGTCGGGGAGCTGCTCAACTGTCGGCTGCAGAAGCTGACGCCGCACCCGTAAGCGGTATCGGGCGGGCTTGCGGCCTGGATGAGCGCCAGGCACGCCTCGCCGAGGGCCGCGGCGGAAGCGGGGCTTCGTTCCACGCTTACACAATATAAACAAACGATCATTATCGATGCCGTCTGCTGGTGATCAAATCCCGCAGCGCGGCGCTTTCTGACGAGGGGTCGCCCTTTCGCCAAGCCATGAGCAGGTCAACCTCTATGGCGGGCGGGGTCAGCCGCCGAGTCGTGATGTTCCTGAACACCAGGCTTTCGGCATAGTCGGGGAGGAGGGTGTAGCCTTCGCCAAGGCTGATGAGCGTGAGCAGGGTCAGCACATCCTCGACATGTTGAACCGTGTTCAGCTGGACCCCTCTCTCCTGGGCCGCTGTGCGGACGAGGTCGAACAAATTGCCGCTATGCACCGGAGAAACTTCAATGAAGGGGTAACCCGACAGTTCTGAGAAGTCGAGCGGCCCCTCGCCAGCGAGCGGATGGTCCGCTGGCAAAACAACAACCAGCTGCTCACGCAAAACCGGAATGGCCTCAAGGCTTGGCTCGTGGATCGGAGGGCGCAGAAACGCAAGATCGATCTCGTTGTGGAGTAACGCCTCGCGCTGCCCCAGCGTAGTCATCGAGCGAAACTCAAGACGCAGCTTGGGGAAGCTTGCGCGCAGTGAGGTCAGGGTGCTGGGAAAAAGCTTGATCTCGGCGGCGGGGCTAAAGCCGAGCACAAGAGTGCTTTCGCCCGCCTGGGCGCTTTGTCTGGCGCTGGCGATGGCGCGCCGCGCCTGCGCCAGGGTCAAGCGCGCTTCGTCGAGAAACACCGCGCCGGCCGCAGTGAGGGTTACGCTACGCTTAGTGCGAATGAAGAGCGGCACGCCTAGCTCCTGCTCCAGATTCCGGATCTGCTGGCTGAGCGAGGGCTGGGCGGTGTTCAGGCGCTCCGCCGCGCGGGTGAAGTTGAGCTCCTCAGCCACGGCGATGAAATAGCGCAAATGTCGCAGCTCCATGCCGCCTGTTAGACGTCAATCATCTAACTGAGCAAGCTTCAAAATATTTCACGCCGCATAATCCGGCTGGTAAGCCGCTTCATATGTGACGACCCCTCGCGCCCACGAGGCGGCCAAACGCCGAGGAGGCAATCGCTCATGAAAGTTCGTCCGGTGTCCCATGCGATTGGGGCGGAAATCACCGAGATAGATTTGAGCCGCCCGCTGAGCGAAGCACAGTGGGAGGGTATCTATGCAGCTTGGCTGGAGTACGTTGTACTGATCTTCCCAGGCCAGAAGTTGACACCGGAGCAGTTGATTGCTTTTGCCGGTCTCTTCGGACCTCTGGACGATCATCGCGAAGACCCAGCGTCCAGACTCGATGGTCATCCCGAAATATTTCTTATTGGCAACCACATGGTCAATGGGAAGCTGTCGAAAACCCGAGATACTGGCCGACTGTGGCACTCGGATCATTCCTATACGACCAGACCGACTTTGATCAGCATGCTCTACTGCCGCCACCTGCCCCCGACCGGAGGGACGACAGCGTTCTCCAATATGTATATGGCGTACGACATGCTTTCGGACACCATGAAAAGAATGATCGACGAGCTAGAATGCGTCCACGAATTGATGAACTTCATATCGCGGCCCACCCTTCACTGGAAACCAGGCGCCAAGAATTTGGCATCGATTGCCGAGAGATATCCACCAGTCATCCATCCCCTCGTATTGGTCCATCCCGAAACCGGGAAGAAGGCGCTCTATGTGAGCGAGGGCCAAGTCAACCGGATCGTGGGCCTGACCGACGATGAAGGCCGAGGGTTGCTCCAATTCCTCTTCAAGCATGCAGTGACATTGGAATTCACCTACCGGCATACTTATTCCGTAGACGACCTGGTGTTCTGGGACAACCGCGCCTGCCAGCACATTGCGTTGGCGGACTATGTGCAGGATCCGAACGCGCCCCGACTGATGCATCGATTGACGGTGCTGGGGGAAGAGTCGGGACGCTTTTACGATGAGAAAGCGGCCTGACTGCTTGTTGCCGCCGCTCCAGCGTAATTACGATTTTGTGCGCGCTCGATCGACGCTGACGTCGAACCAGCAAACTGTAGTCAAGAAAAATGACCAAAGGAGGAAACTATGGCGCTGCCTCTTACAGGCGTCAAAGTGATTGACCTGACCCACGCTCTTGCGGGCCCCTATGCTTCGATGATCCTAGCGGATCTCGGCGCGAATGTCATCAAGATCGAATCCGCTCCTCACGGCGATCTGATCCGCTCGTGGGGCGCTCAAGTGCGAGGCGAGAGCACCTATAATTTGGCGACAAACCGAAACAAGCGGGGCGTTCTACTGAATTGTCGAGCGCCACTAGCGCTGGAAGCCGTTCGAACCATGGTGACCAATTGCGACG
>Ga0209166_10002228_pt1 | contig 15032 bp, 14 predicted proteins | sample Coa_R1_3_FD_187151 | JGI IMG/M metagenome (GOLD analysis project Ga0209166, IMG submission 187151) | Surface soil microbial communities from Centralia Pennsylvania, which are recovering from an underground coalmine fire - Coalmine... | ecosystem: Environmental > Terrestrial > Soil >... | reverse complement strand
GATAATCCCTGTCGTTGTGCAAAACACGTGGGAAACGAGATTCGGGCCAGAGTTCTCAGACCAGAGAAGCTGCGTTATGTGACAGCGGAGCGGGTGATACCTGACGCGCAGGAGGTACGGGCAGGCGTGCGGGAACTGCACGAGCTAGATAGGGCAGCGGCGCTCTTTCGTACGCATCCTACCTATAAGGCTCCAGACGGGTTGATGAAAGGGGTCAGGCAATTGTTGTCAAGCGGACAATTTGCTCTATTTGCTGAGGATCGTGGATAACAGGAGACTTGTATCAAATGGCAACAAGCTCAGGCTGGCTCAAGCGGATAATTTGAGCTGGCGTATACCCAATAAATTGCTTCAGCGCTCGGGTCAGATGTGGCTGATCGAAATAGCCAGCCTCCTCAACGGTGTCGAGGATCGAGATCCCTTGTTGTAAAAGGGCCTGTGCCTGTTGGGCGCGTTCCATTTGCCGAATGTAGGTGGCGCTCAAGCCTGTCGCCTGCAAGAATCGATGCCGCACTGTGCGTGATGCGATCCCTTGTGGTTGGCCCTGTAGCACCTCATTCACGATTGGATCCCGGACCAGCACGTCATTCCGCACGAGTCTATCTACAAACGCCTCCACATTATCATAGTCAGGAAATTGCCAGGCAGAACCATGCAGCCAGAAGGAATGGCTCGCCGCTCCAGGCAAGGCCATCTCTTTGTCCAGGAGGTTGCGGGTCCCCAGATAGGGCAGAAATGTGCCAAGTTTAAACTTGATCCAAAGAAGCTCGGCCCCTTCGCCGTAAGAGATAACACTTGATGTCGTGAGTGCTCCCACAACCAGGAGGTCTACCTTACCATTCAGTCTTCTGAGGACCATGTGCCAATGGCTCTCGGCGGGACGGATCGTCGAGCCATCGCTCGCTGTTCGGCCACGCGCAACCGTTTCTATATAAGGTGAGTCCGACCATCTTCCCTCAGAGAGAATACTCATGTTTCTGCTCCTGTCTTTGACTTGACGCTTCCCTCCACCTCTCTTCCCAGCGCTGATTGCCTGTCTCATGCACGAGAACATTAGCGCCTGCGCCTCCTGCCTCAGCATATCACATGTGATCAGAAAAAACTTCTCCCATCTTGCTCTTCCTACACAAGCAGGGACAGAAGCACATTGATGGCCCAGAGCAAGTTAGCATATTTGAAATGTGAATGATCCCCTTATACTTCTAACTGATAGGGAAACATATCCTTGTTCTCTGGATTGAAAGCCACGCTGGAGAAGCAAATCATCCTGCTTCCAGGTTTCAAACGAAAAGCATGAGCAGTAAAAGGGAAAATCTGAAGAAGCGATCCTGCCTCAAGTTGGATGGTCTCTGGCATACCCTGTGGAGACCCGTCAAGATAGAGCGCAAGCCAGGTACAGCTTCCTTCTCCTTCCAGGAGGAGAAAGGTCTCTTGTTTTTCTTTATGAAAGTGATTTGCCAAAGGCATCGATGATGTAATCAGAAATGATTGAACAGCAGAAGAGGGAAAATTCCACTCCCACAGTGTGCGTCGCTCATCGCGATGGGCCTGGAGAAAATGCCCCACATGCACTCTCATCGGTCACTACTCCTTTATCCTCGCCCACTCGCAGCAAGCGTTTTGTGCTCGTGGCCGTAGGTATATTCTTGAGCCGTATGTTTCAGAAGCTCAATATCATGCTGAACCATCATCCTCACCAGTTCTTGAAAGGAGACGGAAGGCTTCCATTCAAGCTGCTGACGAGCTTTGGAGGCATCTCCTACGAGCAGATCCACTTCCGCAGGGCGCAAGAGCGCAGGATCGATTTCCACATAGGATTGCCACTGCTCAATACCTATGCACGCAAACGCCTCCTGGACAAAGTCGCGTACACGATAGCATTCCCCAGTGGCTATCACATAATCATCAGGCTGCTCTTGCTGAAGCATTAACCACATCGCTCTAACATAGTCACCGGCAAATCCCCAATCCCGTTTGGCCTCTAGATTGCCCAGAAGTATCTTGTCCTGGAGCCCCAGAGAGATCCTCGCAACTGCATGGGCGATTTTTCGAGTCACAAACTCCATGCCTCGACGTGGAGATTCATGATTGAAGAGAATCCCTGAACATGCAAACAGGTCGTAGCTTTCGCGATAATTGACGGTGAGCCAGTGTCCATAGAGTTTGGCAACCCCATAGGGGCTTCGAGGATAAAAGGGGGTCTTCTCATTTTGTGGGATCGCATAAACCTTACCAAACATCTCGCTACTCGATGCCTGATAAAAACGGACCGGCCAATCTACCATACGCAGCGATTCTAGCATGCGTGTGACGCCAAGAGCAGTATATTCAGCAGTAGCGGTGGCCTCGTGAAAAGAGGTGCCTACAAAGGACATGGCGGCCAGGTGATATACTTCATCTGGCTGCGACAGGCGAAGTGCCCGTAGCAAAGAAGGCTGATCAAGCACATCTGCTTCAATCAAGGTCAGACGATCTTTGATATGAGTAAGACGCTCCCAGGTCATCGTAGAAGAACGGCGGACCAGGCCAAAGACTTGATACCCCTTTTCTAATAAAAACTCGGCAAGATAGCTTCCATCCTGCCCTGTTATTCCGGTAATGAGAGCCCTTTTCATATCTCTCCTCCTTCATTCAAAGAATTTACTATCAGAAATGTAATCAACACTTTTCTATAATATACACATCTTCAATATAATGTTATCTATGTACTCTATATGTATAGCTTATTAGTAATAGAAGAGTTAATCAGAATCATCAAACAAGGACCGGTTTTGCCCAAAGACACCCAGGGAAATATAATACGATTCTGTTTATCGATGATGATAGGAAAGGTTTATTCTTGATGCTAGATATTGCTCTCGCGACGTGCGCTGATTTCCCAGACCTGCATGCTGATGACGCCCTTCTCATTCCCGCACTGGCGGAGCGTGGCCTCCATGCACGACCTGTGGTATGGAACGATCCGAGCGTGGACTGGTCCCTTCCCACATTAACGGTGATTCGCTCTACCTGGGACTACCATCATCAGCGTTCCGCCTTTCTCTCCTGGGCCGAACACGTTTCGCGCCTCCACACGCTCTGGAACCCGCTTGAACTGCTGCGCTGGAATACCCATAAATTCTACTTACGCGACCTGGAACAACACGCGATCCCGATTGTTCCCACGCTCTGGCTGGAGCAGGGCACGAGCACTAACCTCGCCTCACTGATGGCGCAACACGACTGGCAAAAGGTTGTGCTTAAACCTGCCGTATCCGCCAGCGCTTACGCGACCCTCCTGGTAACCGCCGAGACGGTGCAGCAGGGTCAATCTCACCTCGACCATTTCCTCTCCACTCATGACATGTTGCTCCAACCATTCCTCTCGACCGTGGCCAGTTCGCATGAGCGCTCCCTTATCTTCATCGATGGGGAATGCACGCATGCCATCGAGCGCGAGCCAGCTCTCGACCTGGACCCATCCGCTCAAGATCGGCTCCTCGCTCCGCAAGAGGATGAATTGCTCCTCGCACGTAAGATTCTTTCCCTGCTTCCCACCCTTCCTTTATATGCACGCGTCGATCTCATTCATGACGAGGCTGGCACGTTGCGACTGATGGAATTGGAGCTTGTGGAGCCGGGCTTATGGTTATCGCTCGCGCCCCACTCCGTTCAGCTCTTTGCCGACGCCATCGCTAAAAAAGCAATCCCTTAAAGCATAAGAGGTCACCTATCCGCCCCCACAGTCAACCCGGCAATCAAATACCGCTGCGCGAAGAAGAAGACGGCTACGGCCGGGATCGCCGCCACAACCGAAACGGCCATCAGGTCATTCCATTGCACGCCATATTGCGAGATGAAGCGGTACAGGCCCATGCTAATCGGCCGCTTGCTATCGTCCGTCAACAGTGTGAGCGAGAAGAGAAAATCGCTCCAGCCTGAGAGAAAATTGAAGGCCGCTACGGTCGCCAGGCCAGGGAGGGAAAGCGGCATAAAGATTTTGAAAAAGGTTCCCCAGGAACTACACCCATCCAGCGCCGCAGCCTCCTCCAGATCCTGCGGCAGATCCAGGAAAAAGGGGCGCAACATCAGTATGGCGAACGGTAAGGTCCGCGTGGTGATCGCTAAGCTGACGGCAAACAGGGAGTTCACCAGCCCTAAGCGCGAGAACATGACGTAGAGTGGGACCGCCAGCATAATGCCAGGGAACATCTGCAGCATCAATACTCCCAGCACAAAGATGTTTTTGCCGGGCAGAGGCAGGCGCGCCAGAGCATAGGCGGCAGGCGCTCCCAGCCCTACGCTCAAGAGTACCGTCCCCAACCCGAGTTGTGCGCTATTCCAGATATAACGGAACAGGTCCGGGCTCTGCACGACGTTGACGATATAGGCGGTCCAGTCAATATGCAATGGCAGAAACGTTGGCGGTCTGCGAAACAGTTCGCTTGTCGGTTTGAGCGAGGTCACGACCAGCCAGTAAATGGGGAAGAACATCAGCGATGTCGCCAGCAATCCCAGCCCCATCAGGATCGCTGTGCGCAGCCAACGCACACTCATGATACCTTCCTCCCCTCGCGTCGGATCAAGAAGAGATAGCCAATCGAGAGCACCAGCAGGAAGCCAAACATGAGCATGGTCACCGCCGCTCCGCCTCCGATATTGAAGTACGCGAACGCCTGCTGATAGGCATAGATAGGCAGCACATTGGTGGCATCGGCAGGCCCGCCGTTGGTCAGGATATAGATTAAGTCAAAAACGTTCAGTGTATAGATAATTCCCAGCATCAGCACGATCAGGCTGGGAGAGCGCATCAACGGTATGGTGATATACCGCACACGCTGAAAGGCATTGGCTCCATCGACCTGTGCGGCATCATAGAGGTTCGGCGGGATACTTTGTAGCCCTGCCAGCAGCATGGCCATATAAAAAGGCATGCCCAGCCAGATATTGGCGATAATCGGTGAGAGCAGAGCAACACGTGGATCGGTCAGCCAGGGCACAGGGCTGGCTCTCAGGTGCAATGCCTCCAGCGCGTAATTGATAATGCCTGCATCCTGCTGCAGCATCCACTTGAAAATGGTGGCATTGACGACAATGGGCAGCACCCAGCCCATCATCACCAATCCGCGCAGTATTCTGGAGAGCGGAAACCTTTGATTAAAGAGTAGGGCCAGCAGAAAACCAATCAGAAACTGGAACGTCACTGAGGCGACTGTGAAGATGAGCGAGGTACTGACGCCACGCTGAAATACCATGTCGCTGAGCACTTGCCGATAGTTCTGCAGCCCCACAAAAGGAGTGATGCCGCTGATAAAACTACTCAAATCTACCTGCTCAAAACTCATGATCGCGGTAGTCAAAATAGGATAGATCGCAAACGTGGCCAGAAACAGGATGGCCGGGAGCACAAAACTATAGATCACCAGCCTCTGCCTGATCCTCCACCACTGCTTCCCAGCCATCCTATCAGACGCAGCTTTACGCATCGCCAGTTCTGCCGCATCCCTTTTGGGAGACGAAGTAAAGATCATGACATCTCTTCCTCCTTAACGAAAATGACTCCGGGAGTCATTTTCGTTCCACTCTCGTCATGCGAAATTTGATCCAAAATGACTCCGGGAGTCATTTTCGCTACACTTTCTCATCAACTGATATATATGATCCAAAATGACTCCGGGAGTCATTTTCGTTACACTTTATCGCTCCACGACGCACTTGACCAAAAATGGTTTCGGAAACTATTTCCATTACACTCTCACATCACGCGTTATATGTGAATCAAAATGGCTTCGGAAGTCATTTTGATTCACATTGTGGTGTCAGGCACCATTTCTGATCACATTTCCGCCTCAAGTGATCAAAAATGGTGTCCCGACACCACTTCCGCACTTCCTTTTAAGAAAGCAGCGGCTTGATGCCGACCGCGGCCTGCTTGAGGGCATCAGACGGAGACATCTGCCCGGTGAGCGCCGCCTGTAAGGCCGGGGCAAAGAGGTCGGAGATCTTGTTGGCGTTTGGCCCACCACCAACGGTGCGCGCGAACGACATCTCCTTGACAAAGACGGCGACATTCGGATCTTTCTGCCAGACAGGGTCCTGCGCGGAATCTTTCCGACCCGGCAATGCTCCCACGGCCGATAAATACGAGGTGTAATTCTGCGGGTCCTGTGTGTACTTGATGAACTCCCAGGCAGCATCAACATTCTTACTTGTTTTGCTGATGGCCCAGTTTTCTCCACCCAGGCTGGTGGCGTTGATCTGATGCTTCGGTGTGGCGACGACTCCCCACTTGAAGGTCGCTTTCTGTTGTAATAAAGGCAGTTGCCAGGTCCCATTCTGCAGCATCGCGGCCGTTCCGCTCAGAAATTGTCCCACGGAATCAGATTGTGACCAGTTCACCACTTCTTTCGACAGCGAGCCATCCTGCACAAGGTTGACCAGGAATTGCAGGGCCTCTGTGGCGGCCGGGCTATCCAGGGTGTCCCAGTCCGCTCCGGCTTCCCGCAGGAAGGGCAGAAATTCAAAGGTCCCCTCCATGGTCTTCACTCCCGCTGTGGCAAAGCCGTAGACGCCATTTTTGGTTAACTTCTTGGCCGCGCTGCGTAGTTCCTCCCAGGTCGTGGGCGGCAGCACACCCGCCTTGTTCAGCATGTCGGCGTTATAGTAGAGCCCCAGGCAGTTGCTATTGTTGGGCAGGCCATAATTCTTACCCTGCCAGGAAGAGGATTGAAGAATGCCCGGAAAATATTGTCCAATCTGCCCCCAGGCATTGACTCGATCGGTAAGGTCAACCAGCAGGCCGCTGGAGGAATATGTAGGATGCGCCAGGCTATCGATGAGCAGCAGATCTGGCAAGGTGCCCGCCGCCGCGGCCTGCAACACTTTCTGATTCATGTCAGGATAGGGAATGTAGGAACGCTGAAATTTGATGTTGGGATGCAGTTTGCTGAAGCTATCAAAACGCCCCGTCAGAATGGGTACACCTGCGGCGGTGTAGTAGTCCCAGGTGGTCAATGTGATGGATCCGTTGCTGTTGGTATTGCCTGAACCTGTGTCTCCACCACAGGCATTCAAGGCACTGAGGATCGCACTACTACTAACGCCGAGAGCAAGCCCACGTTCAAGCAACATGCGGCGCGTCAGGCCAGAAGTCTGGAGCTTGCCGCTGGCATCTTCCATTCCAGGCCTTCGATCGATAACCATGAGAAGCCTCCTTTAATCAGCCATCGATTATATCAGGATGAGAGGACGACTACTCCTCTTTTTCAGAAATTCATCTCAAAAAGAAAAGGTTTACTCTTGGAGCTAAAAAAAATACACTCCAAAGAAAAAGGTTTTATTCCGTATCATGGAATGTATTTCCACATCATACAAAATATATACCATATCGATGAGGGTGTGTCAAGCCTTCTTGCTCCGGCAAGAAAAATAATCGGTCCCTACACCCCATCAACCCTGTTCAATCTCCCTCGCTTGAGGCCCATGCGACGCGCATACGGGCCTTCTTCTTCCCTTGACAAATACAGATTCACTAATGTATACTTCTTGCAAGCGCTTCCAATTTATTTCCATAGCATCAGGAGAGATTGCCTATGCCAGCAAGTTTACAGGACGTTGCAGTCAAAGCCGGCGTTTCATTAGCGACCGCTTCACGTGCGCTCAATGGCAAGGGCGGGGTCAAGCCCGAAACGCGTCAACGCGTGCTGGCGGTTGCCCAGGAGTTACAGTTCTCGGCGACCATGGCCGCCCGTGGGCTCGCGACCTCGCGTACCGAGACGATCAGCTACGTGGTGCATCAGCGGCATGTTCCCCTGGACGTCGATCCCTTCTATCCCATCATTATGCATGGGGTCGAGGCTGAACTCAGCCGTCAGGGTTACCACCTGCTGCTCACGACGATCAGCGACGAGCAACTCAAGGATGCTTCAAGCTTCAAGCCCGTCTCAGAGAATCGCGTGGATGGGGTGATCCTGGCTGGACCCGATATCTCTCCCCGTTTCATTCTGGCGCTCAGGCAGCTTGAGGTCCCGGTTCTCCTGATCGACAATACGCTGGATACGGTGCAGGTCGATGCCGTCTATAGCGATGATGTCCAGGGAGGGCGCCTGGCTACCAGCCATCTGATCGAGCATGGACACAAGACTATCGCCGCGCTCCTGGGCCCCGCATCCTGGGCCAGTTCAGCCCACCGCGGTCAGGGCTATCGCGAGACTATGGCTGCCTCCGGCCTGGAGCCTCATATCTTTCACGCTGGAGACACCACACTAGAAACTGGCAAAGCCTTAATGCAGGAAGCGCTGGCCGCCCTCCCCGCCCTGACCGCAGTGTTCACCGCGAACGATGCGATAGCATTCGGAGCGATGCGCGTCCTGGCACAGCAAGGTCGCCGTGTCCCGCAGGATGTCGCGCTGATCGGCTTCGATGATACGCGCTACAGTGCCTTGAGCGAGCCCCCTCTGAGCACCATCAAGATCTTCAAGCACGAAATGGGCAAGCTGGCGGCGCGCCGCATGCTTGACATGCTTACCGACGACCATGGTCCAGCTATCCAAACGGTGCTCGCCACCGAACTGGTCGTACGCCGCTCCTGCGGCTGCACAGAACTGTAAGCTGCTAACGGTACATCGGGGGAATACACTATTTAAAACCGGACAGAAGGAGGTGACCATCCACAGAACATCACTAATTTGAACACAACACCATTCTTGCTACCACTCCCATTGAAGGGATCCACGTCCAGGTAGTCTGTCGTCATCATCGTTTATAAGCAAGCATACCGCATAAACAGGAGGTTTATATGGGAAAACCAGCAACGAAGCTGACAACACTTCTCCGATACGCGATGTTTATCCTGGTTGCAAGCATCTCGCTTGCCGCATGTGGCGGAGCAGGCGCAACACCAGGCGGCACAACCGCAACAACCCAATCAATCACCTTCTGGGCCGCTCCCAATCCACCGCAACAGGCCTTCTGGACCGCTATGGCAAAGGCCTATATGGCCCAGCATACTGGCACTCAGATTACTGTGCGCGCCATGCCGGAGTCACCCAGTTCAGAAGCGGGCATCCAGGCTGCCATCGCGGGAGGGGCCGCTCCTACTGCCTCTGAGAATATTTTTACCGGTTTTGCCGGACAACTGGTTGGTGACCAGGCCGTTGTTCCGCTTGATCAGATGCCCGGTTGGAATGATCTCATAACAGCTCGTCACATGGACCAGACCATCGCGGGCTGGAAATTCGCGGATAGCCATACCTATGTTCTGCCTATCTACACCAATTCCATACTGCTCGCCTGGCGGATGGATATTCTCAAGCAGATTGGCTACGATAAGCCGCCCCAGACCTATAGCCAGATTATCGCGATGGGCGAGAAGCTGAAGCAGAAATTCCCCGACAAGTTTGTCTGGGCCAACTCGGCTCTGACCCAAAATACCTGGTGGCAGCGCTGGTTTGACTTTTTCACACTCTACGATGCCGCCAGCAATGGACAGAGCCTCATCGACGGCAACAAGATCAGCGCGGATGACCAGGGCGCCATTAATACGCTGACCTTTTTTCAGAACCTGATGCAGAAGAAGCTCCTACTCACACAAACCGCTACCGATCCCTTCGAGACGGGTGTTAGTGTGATGAGTATCATCGGGCCGTGGCAGTTCACATACTGGCAGCAGAAGTATCCGCAGTTGAAGCTCAACGATACTTATACGTTATCGTCCCCACCTGTTCCCGATAGCTATCCGGCTGGCCAGCCCGTCAAGACATTTGCCGATGCAAAGGGCATCGTGATCTACAAGCAGGCATCGGCGGCGCAGCAGCAGGCCATGTGGCAATTCATCAAATGGGTCCTCTCTGATCCCCAGCATGATCTTCAGTGGCTTCAAACAACGAGTTTGCCTTCGGCGCGCGATGACCTGAGCACCAATACAGTCTTCAAATCCTACTTTGATCAACACCCTGAGCTGGCCAGCTTCGCGCAGGATATTCCCAACGCGGTGCCACCGCTCAAGGCCGCCAAATATACCGATATCCAGGTGGCCCTGGGTGATGACGCCGTAATTCCCGTTGTAAAAGGTCAGACCGCGCCCGATCAGGCCTGGACCAACTGGAAAAACGCTGTCCAACCAATGCTCAGCTAGGGGATACATTTCCTCAAGCTTTTCTCGTAGCAAGGATGTCAGCGGTCTGTCGACTCCTGACATCCTGCTCTGACAGAGATGGAGACGAACTTCGCATGGAAGGAAGTTACAATGGCTAGCACACAAGGCAAGAGCTCGGTAGCTCTACCAACTGCGCGGCAAGCAGAAGCTACTCGCCATACCACTATCAGTATTCGTGAGCGTCGCTTCTTCAGGCGCTACTGGCTCTATATCATTGCCATCCCTATTCTCGCGCTGATGGTTTTGCCCTACTTCTACCTCTTTGTGCAATCATTTGCGCCATGGGATCAGGTGAATACGGCCTTCATACCTACAACCTTCACCTTGCGCTCCTACGAATGGATCTGGACCGGCGGTGGCTACGGCCTGCCCCAACCCTGGGTACAGGCGTTCCTCAACAGCATGCTTGTCACGCTCGTTGATAGCGTCAGTGTGGTGGCTCTGGGCGCTATCGTGGGCTATGCGCTCTCGGTACTACACTTTCGTGGTCAGCGCGCTATCAATAATTTCATTCTCTTTCAGATGTTTTATCCGGCCATCATTCTACTCGTGCCGACTTTCCTGATCATTCGCGTGACTGGCCTCTACAATACCTACTGGGCGATGATTATCCCGCGCCTGGTAAATCTATGGGCTATCTTTATGTATACCAGTTTCTTTCGTTCCGTCTCTCCCGAACTCATTGAAGCTGCGCGCATCGATGGCGCCAGCGAACTGAGCATTATCTTTCGTATTATGCTGCCCATCGCGCGTAGTATCACGACGGTGATCTTTCTCTTTGTCTTTATGGAGCGTTGGACCGAACTACTCTGGGATCTCATTGTGGTCAAGGATCCCTCAACGCAGACACTCAATGTGCTTCTGACGACCTTATTTGGTCCCTATGGCTCCTTTCCCGGCCCACTCTATGCTGCGGCTACGTTGCTGACCTTTCCCATCTTAGTACTGTTCCTGGCATTCAGCCGCAATTTTGTGCAGGGCGTTCAGCTCGTCCTCCGCTAAGATACAGCAGAGATAGGAGTCGCTATGGCTATTACATCGCTCAGACAGGGCAACCGCGGCGCTTTCAGGAAGAGCGCCCAGGGCTGGCTACTCAGCAGCCCATATCTCATCTTTGCGGTCATCTTTTTCCTGATCCCGCTGGTGTGGAGTCTCTTCCTGGTATTCCAGCAGTGGGATTTGATCGCTCCAACACCCGTCTTTGTCGGTTTTGCGAATATTAAGGAAGCACTTACCAGTGTGCGTGTATGGCAGGCCTTCCTGGTAACCTACAAGTTTATGCTGCTTTTTATCCCTACGGTGATGGTCTCTTCACTTGGCCTGGCGCTGATTGTCCATAACCTGCCGCGTTTCAAGCCACTCTTCGCGGTCGGTTTTTTCCTGCCCTATCTGGCTTCGGGTGTGGTGACCTCGCTGGTGGTTCGCGGCGTGTTATCCTACAATAGCGCCTTCGAGACGTTTCTGCGCACGACGTTCGGCGTTACTCCCGACTGGTTGAACAATGGCACCTCGGCCACTATCGTGGTTACGCTGATGATTGTCTGGAAGTTCGCCGGGTATTGGGCGCTGATCTTTCTGGCCGGTTTGCAAGGCATTCCAACCGATTTCTATGAGGCAGCCGCTCTTGATGGCGCTAACGCCTGGACACGATTCTGGCGCATCACGCTTCCGCTGCTCTATCCCGCTCTCTATACGGTCCTGATCCTGGCTGTTGGGCTGACGTTCTCGATCTTCACTGAGCCCTTTGTGCTGACCAATGGAGGGCCACAGATGGCAACGCAGACCTGGCAGTTAGAGATTTACTATCAGGCCTTCAATCTGTTCCGGGCTGGTTATGGGGCGACCGTTGCCCTTTTGAATGCCATTGCCACCCTGGTTTCGATCCTGATTATTCGCTCCATCGTGGAGGCCTGGGGCCGCCACAATGGCTGGAACTAACGGTATACCTTCAAAGGAGTCTATTCGTGACAGATGTAGTAAAGCGCTTCGCACAAAATCCCATCCTGCTTCCCCACCAGGTCGAACCCTCCATGCCGGGTTTAGTGGTTGAGTGTCTGATGAACCCTGGTGCCTTCCAGTTTGATGGCAAGACCTGGTTGCTTCTGCGTGTGGCTGAGCGGCCCCGTCAGAAAGAAGGGGTCATCAGTACGGTGGTGATCGATCCCTCCACGGCCAGCGGCCTGCGTATCCTGGAGTTTAAGGCAGATGATCCCGATCTCGACTATACAGACGAAGATCCTAGAGGCTTTCTCTACCAGGGCCGGTCCTATCTCACTACGCTGTCACATTTGCGCCTGGCATGGAGCACTGATGGCATCCATTTTCAGGTCGCTTCCTCACCGACACTGCTGGGCCAGGGTGAACTGGAAGACTTCGGCATAGAGGACTGCCGCGTGACAGAGATCGCGGGCATCTTCTACCTGACCTACACTGCTGTCTCTGCTCAAGGCTTTGGTGTTGGCCTGATCAGTACTGTGGATTGGCAACACTTCACCCGCCACGGTATGATTCTGGCGCCCAATAATAAGGATTGCGCCCTCTTCCCTGAGAAAATAGCCGGGCAGTACGTTGCTCTTCACCGGCCTACCATGCCTGGCTCCGGCAAAAATCATATCTGGCTCTGTAAATCACCTGATCTACTGCACTGGGGTGAACACTCCTGCATCATCGAGACACGGCCCGGCATGTGGGATGCGGCACGGGTGGGGGCGGGGGCTTCCCCGATACGCACGCAGGAGGGCTGGCTGGAAATCTATCACGGTGCGGACGAAAACCACCGTTACTGTCTGGGAGCAGTGTTATTCGACCTGGATGATCCAGGCCGGGTCATTGCCCGCTCTCAGCAGCCATTGATGGAGCCTGTTATGGAGTATGAAGTTGCTGGCTTCTTTGGCAGCGTTGTTTTTACCAATGGCCTGCTGGTCGATGGAGATCGCCTCATTATGTATTACGGAGCCTCGGACCATGTCGTTTGCGCTGCTACACTTTCTATCGCGGAAGTTTTAGCTTCCTTGCTATAAACGCTTCTCTCTTTGGGTCTATCAATCGCGGCGTTCATAGATAATGCCCGGCAGCGAGGTATTACGAATATCGAAACCCTCTGGAGCGGGTTGCAAGTAGTATTCGGAAATGGGCAATCCTTCTTTGTCCAGAAATTGCTTGACCTGCTCCTGAACATCAGCCTCATCAACGGCATAGAATGGATGAAGCTTCGTTTCCGGGCGATTCACATAGGTATAGTGTAAAATCCAGAGGTACTTCTTCGTTTTCTCCATCTTCGCTCTCCTGATCTGGACGTTCTGGAAAGTGCCGTATGCTATTGGCATTCCGTCCATTTTTCTTCTCCTGTTCCTTAAGCTTTATTGCTTCTGGCATTCCTACTGATGCCAAGTGTAGTCCACGGAGAGGCAAGCACACATCGTTAACAAACAGGCAATTCCATTGTGAATCTGGCGCGAGGATGAGGAGAGGAATTACGTTAACATTAACGTAATATTCTAAAAAAGCAAGCGTACAGACAAGATTAGCCAAAAGATAACCCGGCTAGATGCTCTTCTCATCTAGCCGGGTTGCTTACTAAGCGCTATCTCTAGTCAATCATCGTCACGCACTTCTCCTCTTCAGCAGTGTCGCGCTCCGCGATCTCTGCTGCTGCTCCTGTCTCCCTTCCTCATATTCTGCGACATTGACGCTCAAACCGTGCTCCCCAAGGATCTTCTGGGTCAGATCCAGCGGAAAGCCGTAGGTATCATGCAGCTTAAACGCCTCATATCCCGACAGTATCGTGCCACCCTGCTCCGATAGTTGCTCAACTAACACTTCTATCTGGCGCAGGCCAGACGCCAGCGTGCGCTGAAAGCGTTTCTCTTCATCAGTGGTTCGCTCCACAATCACCGTTCTCTGGCTGAGCAACTCTGGGTAGCATTCGCCCATCATGTCAACAACGACCTCAACAAGGCTCGCGAGAAATGGACGCTCAAAACCCAACGTCTTGCCCAGGTAAGACGCGCGCCTTATCAGACGACGCAGCACATACTCCCGCCCTCCATTGCCCGGCCGCACGCCCTCCGCCAATAGGAACGCGATCGAGCGACTATGATCGGCAATCGCATGATAGATCGCACGCTGCCCCTGATAGTGTTGCTGATCTGTTCCCAGCATCTCCACCAGCCGCTTGAGGATAGGTTGAAACAAGTCTGTCTCGTAGGTACTTTTTACTCCCTGCAGTACAGACACTAAACGTTCCAACCCCATGCCGGTGTCCACTGCCGGTATATCTAGAGGCGTTAGCTTCCCTTGCTCATCGCGGTTGTATTGCATAAAGACGAGATTCCACAGCTCAATATACTCGTCGTCCTCTGAATTGACCCCCTCCGCTCTCTGCTCCTGCACATCTGATCCCTGATAGTAGTGAATCTCAGAGTAGATCCTTCCGCAATCCGAACGGGAAAAAGTGGATCTTGTAGTGCTCCTGCTCGACCTCTTCTCGCAGGTCCCCATTTCCATCTCCTGGTCGATACACCAGCACACGAATCCCAAGCATGTGGACCGTCATCCGTTTCCAGTTCCAATCTGCCGTCTCATACTTGTCCGCCGCCTCCGTTGCCCAGGTGAGAAACGCCTGTATGTTCTGCTTCTCCTCTTCGATCTCCTGTTGGCGTGGCAGCTTCCCAGCTTTCCTCGCCTTCAGTTGTGCTAACCGCTCTGCTGCCCCATTCATCAGCGTGAGTACCACAGCCCCTGCCGGCTGATCCCTTGCTGTCCGATAGTCTTCTGTGTAACGGTCTAATTGGCTCTGGGTCTCAGTGATACTTTCATCAATATTTTCCTTGCCCTCTTCTTGCTCGGCAGTGAGCGCGTCAAGGCGCGCGTAGGCGAGGGCTTTCACATACTCCAG
>Ga0209166_10002227_pt1 | contig 15035 bp, 11 predicted proteins | sample Coa_R1_3_FD_187151 | JGI IMG/M metagenome (GOLD analysis project Ga0209166, IMG submission 187151) | Surface soil microbial communities from Centralia Pennsylvania, which are recovering from an underground coalmine fire - Coalmine... | ecosystem: Environmental > Terrestrial > Soil >... | reverse complement strand
CGTGCTGCCGCTGTCCGCGCCGGCGCTGATCACCTCGGCGCTTTTCACCTTCCTGGGCAGTTGGAACTCGCTGGAGTGGCCGCTGCTGGTGACCACCAGCCAGGCCATGCGCCCGATCCAGGTGGGCCTGGCTTCCTTTGTCAGCGAGGCCGGCACCCAGGTGCAGTGGCTGATGGCCGCCGCCACCATGACGATCTTGCCGGTGGTGCTCATTTATTTCGTGGCCCAGCGCTGGTTTATGGAGGGCATCTCGACCACTGGGCTCAAAGGCTAGGCGTAAGGACATTTCGCTCGACTGAAAGGAGGTGGTCGATTGGCGTGCCGCGGCATTGCACAGCAAGGATTGTGCGGACTGGTTTTCGCTGTTAGACAATGAGGAGACAAGACTATGCGTATCAATCGTTTGATCAGCGGTGTGCTGATGGCGGCCTGGCTGCTCACGGCTTGCGCGCCGGCAACCACGCCCGCCCCCACCAGCGTGCCGCCGGCCACGGTCGCGCCGACGACCGCGGCCCCCGCAACCGCGGCGCCCACGACCGCCGCCCCCACTGCGGCCGCCACCAAGGCCGGCGGGGCGACCGCGGCGCCGACCGTGTCTCCCACGGCTACCCCGGCCGCTACCACGGCCGCCGGCCAGACCGAAGTGCAATTCTGGCATGTGTATTCGGCCGGTTCCGCCCAGGAAAAGGCCATGGATGCCCTGATTGCGGCCTTTAATGCGGCCAACCCAGACGTTAACGTGCTGGGCACTTACCAGGGCTCGTATCCAGACATGTCCAAGAAGATCACCGCCGCCATCGCCGGTAACGGCCTGCCCGACGTGGCCGTGTCGTACCAGAACGACATCGCCAACTACCAGCTCTCGGGCGCCAAGATCCAGGCCCTGGACACGTGGCTGACCGACTCGAAGGTGGGCTTTAGCGCCACCGATATGCAGGACATCTTCCCCAGCTATATCGATCACTACCCGGGCAGCAACAACCAGGTGCTGAGCGTGGCCTATAACCGCAGCATGGAGGTGATGTACTACAACTCCGACCTGCTGGCGGCCAGCGGCATCAACCAGCCGCCGGCGAGCTGGGACGACTTCATGGCCGACTGCGCCAAGCTGGCGCAGACCACGCCCAGCCAGCAGTGCTACGCCATCTCGGCCGATGCTTCCCGCTTCGCGAACTGGGTGTGGAGCCGCGGCGGGCAACTGCTCTCGGCTGACGGCAAGACGGTGGCCTTCCAGGACGCTGGCCTGGCCTCACTCCAGTTCTTGAACACGCTGGTGACGAAAAACTACGCCTACCTGATCGCCAAGCAGTTCGGCGACCAGAGCGATTTCGCCGTGGGCAAGGCGGCTTTCACCTTTGGCTCGTCGGCCGGCATCCCGTTCTACGGCTCAGCCGTCAAGGGCAGCGCCAAGCCGTTTAAGTGGGGCGTCGCGCCCACGCCGCACACCACCCCGAACCCGGTGGTGGACGTGTATGGCCCGAGCGTGGTCATTTTCAACAACTCCGACGCTAAGGCGGCGGCCGCCTGGCGCTTCGTCAAGTACCTGATGTCGCCGGACGCGAACGCCAAATGGGTGCAGGCCACGGCCTACTTCCCCGCTCGCAAATCGACGCTCGACGGCCTCAAAGACTACATCAGCGCCAATGCCTTGTATGGCACGCTGGTAGCCGATCTGCAGTATGGTCAAACCGAGCCGCAGATTGCCGCCTGGAGCCCGGTGCGCACCGTCCTGGGCGACGCCATCACCGCGGTCGCTAGCGGAGCCAGCACGCCCGAGGACGCGATCAAAACCGCGGCTGACAAGTCCAACGCCGCGCTAGCCAAATAGTTCGTTTCCGCTAGGCCATCGTATGGCGCGGTGTTTCAGGCCGCGCCATACGATATTCTAGGGACCATGCGCCGATGACCGATCTTTCCGAAACGCTGCTGCCGCGCTTGTTGGCCCGCCGCCTGCCGGGGCTGCCGAGCCTGCCGCCCGAGTTTGTTATGCCCGACTACGACGGCGGCTCCATTGCCAACCTGCCCGGCCAGGTAGCCGCCTGGTTGGGCGCCGGCCCGTTTGGGGGCGGGGCGCTGCATCCCGAATGGGTAAGCGCTGTCCAGGGGCCGGTGACGCGCGTGGTGATGGTCCTGGTGGACGCCCTCGGCTACCAACGCTTTCGCGGCCTGCTGGCCGAGCCCGGCTCGGGCTGGGACTGGCTCCAGCGCCGCGGCTCGCTGGCGCCGCTGACCTCGGTGTTTCCCTCGACGACCACCGCCGCGCTCACCAGTCTCTCCACCGGCCTGCCGCCCGGCCGGCATGGCATGCTCGGCTATGAATTATGGCTCAAGGAATTTGGGGTGACGGCCAACATGATCCAATTGCAGCCGATGGCTGCCGGCCATGTGACCGGCAGCCTGGCGGAGGTGGGCCTGGATCAAGATACGTTCATCCGCGCGCCCATCCTGGCCCAGCACCTGGCCGCGCAGGGGGTGGACGTGCACGCTTTCTTGCCGGCCTTCATTGTGGGCTCGGGGCTCACGCGGATGAGCCTGGGGCGCGTGGCGCGCCACCCGTTCCATGCGCCGTCGGATCTGTGGCCGGGTATACGGCAATTTTTAGACGCCACCCCGGGCGCGCGCCAGTTGGTGTGGGCCTACTGGCCGATGGTCGATACCTTGTCGCACCAATATGGTCCGTCGGCCGAGGCAGTCGAACGCGAGGCCCGCGCGTTTGGCGACATGCTGCGCCAGGCGTTTCTGGAGCCGCTGTCGGCCGCCGCGCGGGCCGGCACCCTGTTTGTGCTGCTGGCTGATCATGGGCAGGTGGACACGCCGCCACTGCCGGATTTCAATCTAAAAAATCATCCCGAGTTCGTCGATATGCTTCACATTCTGCCCAGCGGCGAGAATCGAGCGGCCTATCTGCATTGCCGGCCCGGCCAGGTGGACGCGGCGCAGGCGTATAGTGAGCAGCATTGGCCAGGCCAGTTTGCCGTCGTGTCGCAAGAGGCGGTGATGGCTAGCGGCCTGCTGGGCGCCGAGCTGGATGCCCGCACCGCCGCGCGCCTGGGAGAGCTATTAGTGCTATCGCGCGGCGATGCCTATTTGTGGTGGGCGGCCAACGAGAACCGGATGCTCGGCCGCCACGGCAGCCTGACGCCGGACGAGATGCTGGTGCCGCTGCTGGCGGCACGGCTGGATGCCTGAAGGGGTAGGGTATCGGCAAACGAAGTCGGGCCGGCAGCTTTGTTGCCGGCCCGACTTCGTTTGCCAATACTATGTTTAATTGCCGCCGAGAGCATGGAACAGGTCGTTGAGATGAACCCCGTCTAAGCTCGGGAACACAATGTCTGCTTTGCCCACGCGCTCGCGCGGGCCCAGGCCAACCGAACGAAACTCGCCAGCCTGTGCCGCCTCGATCCCGGCCGCGGCATCCTCCACCACCACACACTCGGCCGGCGGCAGGCCAAGCTGAGCGGCGGCATGCAGAAAAAGGTCCGGGGCGGGCTTGGGGTGCTGCACGCTGTTGCCATCCGAGACCGCATCCAGCCAGGGACGTAGTCCCAGCCCGTCGATCACCTGGCTGGCATTCTTGCTGGCCGACCCCACCGCTGATTTGAGCCCCGCGGCCCGGATTTCTTGCAGCAACTCGCGGGCCCCGGGCAGCAGGTCCCTGGGCGAGATTGTCTCGATCGCCTGCAGGTAATACTGATTCTTGCGGTCCATCATGGACTGGATCTGTTCTTCGGAATAGGCTCGTTGGCCGGTGATCAGCATCAGCGACTCGCGCCGCGACACCCCGCGCAGCGCTTCATTCGCCTGACGGTCGAACGGCAGGCCCTCTTCATCGGCCAGGCGCTGCCAGGCGCGATAGTGAAACTCGGCCGTGTCGGTCAACACCCCATCCAGATCGAAAATAAAACCGCGCAGCGGCGTCATGGCTGGGTGAGCTCCACCTGCTGAGGCTGGCCGCGAAATTGGAACGAGAATCTGAGCCGCTTCCAGTGGCTGGGCAGGCGCGAGTGAACCGTCCAGCCCTCATCGCTCAGGCGCAGGCCTCCAAAGCCGAAGACCACGGATTGCCAGGTGCCGGCCGCCGAGGCGCCGTGTATGCCGTCGCCGGCGTTGCCGCGCGCGTCGCGCAGGTCGGCGCGCACCGCGCGGATGAAGTGTTCGTAGGCCTCGTTGGGCAGGCCCACGTCGCAGGCCATGATAGCCTGGATGGCCGGTCCCAATGACGAGCCATAGGTGTGGTCGGTGCGGGCATTGTAGTAGTCGTAATTGGCCTTGACCACCTCGTCGGAGAACCGATCGCGCAGCAGGTATTGCAGCATCAGCACATCGGGCTGTTTCAAGATTTGCGTGGCGCTGGCGCCCTCGATGCCGAAAAGCTCTTGTATCGAGATGCTGCGCGGCTCTAGCGCTGGCAGGTCCACCGGTTTGCGCTCGAAGTAGCCTTCAAACTGTTCCAGCACCCCATCCTCGCGCACTGGCAGGTAGATCCGGGCGATCACGTCGCGCCAATGTGCCAGGCGGTCGGGGCTCAGATCGAGCTGCGCGATGAGCGCCGCGGCGCGTTTGGGCGCGTGCGCCTGCAGCCAGTCCAGGGCGGACAGGGCCGTCCTCAAGTTCCAGCGCGCCAGGTGGTTGGTATAGGCGTTGTTGTCCACATGGTCGTGGTATTCATCCGGACCAATGACATCGTTGTATTCATACCGGCCGGCCGCCGCGTTCCACTCGGCGCGCGAGGCCCAAAAGCGTGCCGTGTCAAGTATGATCTCGGCGCCCTCGGCGGCATACCAGGCGTCGTCGCCGGTCACGGTCCAGTATTGGTGCGCCGCATAGGCGATATCTGCCGATATGTGGATCTCGATGTCGCCGGTCCAGATGCGCACCAGCTTGGCGCGGTCGCCAAAGTGCGGCACCCAGGTGGGGGTGACTTCCTCACCGGTGTCGGCGCTCTCCCATGGAAACTGCGCGCCCTCAAACCCGTTGCCCTTGGCCTTGGCCCGCGCGCCAGGCAGCAGCCGGTAGCGGTAATGTAATAAGTTGCGGGCGATATGCGGGGCGGTGTAAGTGAACAGCGGCAGCATGAAAATTTCGGTGTCCCAGAAGGCATGGCCGCGATAGCCAAAGCCCGAGAGCGTTTTCGCGCCGATGTTCACCCGGTCATCGTGACGCGGCGCGGCGATCAACATTTGAAACAGGTTGAAGCGCAGGGCGATTTGCGCCTCCTCGTCGCCGTCGATCTCAACATCGGTGCGCGCCCACTCGGCCTGCCAGGCCGCCTGGTTCTCAGCCAGCGCCGCGTCCCAACTGGCGATGGCGTTAACCGCCCCAAGCGCGGAGGCCGCCAGCCCGCTGGCGAGCAGGTCACGCGAAGTGTACACAGCCACGAATTTGTCGACGACGATCTCCTGGCCCGCCCGGCCTTCCAGCCGCAGCACCAGGGTCGGCGTCCCATCCGCATCCCAATACTCCGGCTCGCCCAGGTCCCCGCCCTGGCCGCACATCCGCATGGCGGCAACGCAATCGATGCCCGATTGACGGGTACGGCTGTGTAGGAAGGCTGTCCTGGGGGCGTCCCGGCCCTGGTCCACGGTCAGCCAATGCAGCAGGCCGTCATTGTTGGTATGGCCGTTCAGGGCGGCGCGCAGCTCGATGGGCCCGTCGAAAGCGGGCACCAGCCGCACCCGCACCAGCAATTGGTGTGGCTGTGCCAGGGAGGCAAAGCGCTCGAAGCGCAGGTTGGCCCGCCGGCCGCGCGGCGAAACCCAGCTCACTTCGCGCGCCAGCAAGCCCTGGCGCAAGTCCAGGCTGCGCTGGAAACGTTGCAGAGTGCCCTGGTTAAGGGCGAAACGCTCGCCGGCCAGGTGCACGCTGACGGGCAGCCAATCGGGGGCATTGGCCAGCTCGGTGACCACGATCGGAGCAGCGTCAAATACCCCGTGGATAAACGTCGCCCCCCGCGCGCCTGGGTAGCCCTCCTCAAACGCCCCCCGCGTCGAGAGGTATCCATTGCCAATGGTAAATATGGTTTCTTGATGATGCAGCGACTTGGGATCAAAAGCGTTTTCGGTAATTGTCCACATTTTGTAACTCAGGTAAATAGTAATTGGTAATTGGTAATCGGTAATTGGAATTACGAATTACCACGCGAAGCGACCAATTACCCTGTGACAGCATAGTGCAGTAATTCATCCAAACTGGTTGTAGCCAGTCCAATGACGTGATCCGCCCCGCCGTAATAGACATACACCTGCCCCTTCATCACTGGATTGGCGCAGGAGAAGACGACGTTGGGCACATCACCGCGCAGCTCCCATAATTCTTCCGGCTCAAAGATCGGGTCGCGCGGCCGGTGCAGCACGCGGCTGGGGTCGTCGCGGTCCAGCAGGCACACCCCAAATCGATAGACGTGTGCCTGATCATAGCCGTGATACAGCATCAGCCAGCCGGCCTCGGTGTCGATTGGCACACCGTTGCTGCCGACGCGGTTGTTGTCCCAATGGCTCTCCGGGCGCGGGCCAAAGATCGGCCGCATGCGCTCGCCGGGCCATGCGCGCAGGTCATCGCTCTCGGCCAACCACACCTGGGGCGGGCGGCGGTGCAGCGCAACGTAACGGCCGCGAATCCGGCTGGGAAAGAGCAGGTGGTCCTTGTTGTCTTCGCCGCGCACCAGCGGGCCCAGCCGTTCCCAATCCACCAGGTTCTGGCTGCGCGCAAACATGGGGGTAATGTTGAAACCGCCCACGGTGGAGGCGCCGTAGGCGGTGTAGGCCATGATGAAATTCCCGTCGATGGCGGTGACCCGTGGGTCTTCGACCCCCCGCGCTTCCAGGTCACCCTGCGGCGCCAACACCGGTTCGCGCAGGCGGTTCCAGTGCACCCCGTCCGTGCTCATGGCGTAGCCAATCCGGCTGATCCAGTCCAGGCCCTGCGCGCGATAGTGCATGTGAAACAGGCCGTTGTGATGGATGACTGATGGGTTGAAAACGTTGTAACACTCCCAGGCGGAGGCCGGGTCTGGCAGCAGCAGCGGGTTGGCCGGGTGCCGTGTCAGCTTCATAGGGCGTCCAGTTCGATGTCCGCGTCCGCGTCGGCCGTCACCATCCCCGGTCGCTTCAGGGCCACGTCCACTGCCAGCACCCCAATCAGCGCCAGCCACGCGATCAGCCCGACGGCCAGTGGCAAGGTCACGCCGACACTGATGACAATCAACATTGTGGACAGCACCACCAGGGTGAGCGCAAAGCCCGGCGTCTTGAATAAGAACAGCGAGGCGTTGCGCAACGTCAGTACCAGCCGCCGGTCGGCCTGCGCCAGCCAGAACGGCCAATAGAACAGGTTGATCGCAAACCACAGCGCGGCAATGGCGGCCCAGGCCAGCCGCAAGGTGGCCCACACCAGGCCGGGCGCCGAGCCGTAAGCCGCGAAGTTCGAGACGACGACCACGGCCAAGATGCCGTTCAGCAGGCCCCAGCCCCAGGCCGGCCAGAACATCTGCCGCAGCGCGAACCAGGCGTCTTTGGGTCCCACCGTCGCGCCATCCGCGACTCGGCGCGCGATGGCGTACATGGCTGCGGTGGCTGGCGGACCCGTCACGATCGGGATCTGCAGCGCGAGCCAGGCCAGGTTGAGCACGGTCAGCAGTAGCAGCTCGTGCCACCACAAGCTAAAGGCCCGGCCGACCACACGCAGCGCATCAAGCATGCCGGCCGCCACGGTGTATCCGCATTTGGTGGCTACCTTTCACCCGGGCGCTGAAGCCCCTCACCCGAGCGGGCCTTCGGCGCGTTGTTTCCGCGCCGCGCTGCTCATCCCTTCACGCCCGCGTAGCTGACACCCTCAATGTAGTATTTGCTGAAGAAGAAAAATAGGGTCAGCGGCACGAAGGCGTTAATCATCGCCGCCACCAGGGTCAGGTTCCACTGTGACGCGTATTGCTGCTGGAAGACGCTCTGGGCCACATTGAGCACCCACATGTCCGGGGTGTTGAGGTATAGCAGCGGCCCCAGGAAGTCGTTCCACATACCCTGGAATTGCAGGATGAACAGGGTCAGCAGCGCCGGCCGGGCCAACGGCAGCACCACATCTTTGTAGATCTGGAAGTACGAGGCGCCATCGATATAGGCCGCCTCCTCCAGCTCGCGCGGCACGGCTTTTAGGAACTGGGTCAGCATGAAAATGCCGAAGGCGCTCACCAGGCCGGGGAAGATCAGGCTGTTGGCCGTGTTGATCCAGCCCAGCTTGGCAATGACGATATAGGTTGGCACCAGGGTCACGGCGCCGGGGATCATCATCGAGGCGAGCATGAAGGCAAAGATCAAGTCTTTGCCCGGGAAGTTCAGCCGGGCAAAGGCATAGGCTGCCATCGAGCAAAAGATAGCCAGCAGCAGCGCCCGGGTGACGGCTAACAGCGCGGTGTTGAACAGCCAGCGCAGAAAGCGCCCCCCGCCAGTGCTGATGGCCAATTGCTCGAAGACCACCGTGATGATCGCGGCCAAAACCAGGGCGCCGATCATGGCCAGCAGCACGCGGCGCCAGTCTGGCTGTGACAGGCCCAGGATGCCGACGCCCAGCAGCATGAAGAATGTGACGGCGATGCCGGTCGACCAGTCATAGACCGCTGTGCCACCCAGGCGCACCCCCACGTACCAGGCGCTGGCCGCGCCGCCGGCGATGGCCAACACCAACGCCACCGGCAAGCCAATCGCGCGTGGGAAACCCTTGCCTTTTTCTTCGCTGCTCAGGCCGCCGACCAGAAAGATTACCAGGAAGGCAAACAAGCCGGCCACCAGTCCGAGCGAAGACGCGCCTGCCGGCCGGGCCACGCCGCCGAGATCGGTGTTCCACAGCTTGGGCCAATTTTCAACCAGCCACTTGGTTGGGAAGAAGGTGGGCGGGTAGGCGATGATCTCGGCATCGGTCTTGAACGTCCCCAGGAAGGCCAGGATAAAGGGCGTGAACAGGATCAGACCGATGGCGAACAGCAGGACATAAATGAGCAGCCGTCCCACCCGATGGGTGGCCGTGGTGGGCGTGGGTGAAAAGACGCGGATGGCAGGCTGAGCAGGCTGGGCAAGTGTGGCCATGGTTGCCTCGGTTCAATACTGCTCGCTGCCGCTCTCGATATAGCGGCGCTGCACGAAGGTAAAGATAAAAATGATCACAGCCAACACGAAGGCCATCGCCGCGGCATAACCCATTTGTGGCGGGCCATTCGTCCCCAGTGCCTCGCTATAAATTAGATACACGGGCACCAGGGTGGTATCCAGCGGGCCGCCGGCGGTCAGCAGTTTCACCTGGTCGAACACCTGCCAGGTGCCGATGGTGCCCAGCACGATGACCAGGAGCAGGATTGGGCGCAGCATGGGGATGGTGATGCGCGTGAATTTTTGCCAGCCATTGGCGCCGTCAATCGAGGCCGCCTCGTACAGCGTGGGCGGTATCTCTTGCAGCGCCGCCAGGAACATGATCATAAACGTCGGCGCGGTGGTGAAGATGTTTTGGAACATGATCACCATCCAGGTGACGCTCGGACCGCGCAGATAGGAAAAGCGGGCCGGGATGTCGCTATGGAAGGCCTGGAAGATGAGCTGGAACAGGCCGCGCGGGTTGTTGTACCACTCCTGCGGCAGCCAGGTGAGGCCGACCGACGACCACAGCTTGGCCAGGAAGAAGTTGGCGTAGCCGGTCTTGAGAAACATCCACCAGAAGATCATGGTGATGACCACCGACGAGGTCACGCTGGGGGCGTAAAAGACGGTGCGAAAGAACTGCGAGCCGCGCACTTTGATGTTGATCAGGCTGGCCAGCGCCAGGGCCAGCGCGGTTTGGATGGGCACCACGATGACGACGTACCAGATGACGTTGACCAGCGAGTGGATGAACTGGCCGCTGGGGGTAAACGCCTTGACGTAATTCGCCAGCCCGACCCATTTTGGCGCGGTGTAGAGGTCGAAGCTGTTGAAGCTGATATAGAAAGCAAACAAGATGACGCCGATGGTGAAGACGATCGTGACCAGCAGATAAGGCGCAATAAACAGATAAGCATTCAGCGCCTCCTGACGCGCGCGGGCGCTGTGAAAAATCCCGCGCTTGATTGGGGCGCCTGGGGTCGCGGTGACGGTCGCCATCGGTAACCTCCTTGTTGAATCCTTGGTTCAGTCGTGCCAGATTACCGTCTCGTAGGGGCGGGTCTTGGTGAAGCACCCTTGCGGGCAAACCCACCCCTGCATCTAGCCTAAGATTACAGTGCGTGTAGGGGCGGGTCTCAGACCCGCCCCTACGGGTGATGCTCCGCGCAATTATGGCGCGGACGAAACTCTGGCTATTGCCCGCTCAGCGCCGTCTGCGCGTCGGTTTGGGCCTGCGACAGCGAGTCGGCCACGCTGGACGCGCCCAGGAAGATGCTGTTTAGGGCCTTGCTCACCGCATCATTCACCTTGCCGGTGTTCGGGCCCCAGTAGGCCACGCGCGTCAGCGGGAATGTGCCGCCTTGCGAGATGGCCTGGTCATCCGGGTTCGTCAACAGGTTGAGTTGGCTCACCTGGGTGCTGTAGGCGAAACCAGTCTTAACGATCTGGCCCTGGTTGTAGGCGCCGGTGATGAACATGGCCAGCGCAGCGGAGGCGCGCGGGAACTTGCTCCCGGCGTTAACGCCGATACCATTGGTAAAGATCACGTCGGCCTTGCCCTTCGGGCCGGCGGGCAATGGCACAACCTTCCATTGAACATTGGGATAGGTCAACTTCATGTAATTGACCATCCAGCCGCCTTCGTAGGTCATGCCCGCCAGTTGCTTGCCAATCGCTTCACCACACCATCCGGCGCCCACGTCAGCGGGCGTCGACAGCGAGCCATCGGTCTTTAGGCCGGCGATGAAATCGGCGGCGGTCTTCACTTCGGGCGAGTTGAGCGTGGCGGTCTTGTTATCGGTGCTGGCATAAGCGCCGCCGGCGCCAAAAACAAATGGCGCAAAGCGGGCCCAGTCAGCGCCCATGCAAAAGCCGGCGTATTTGCCGCCGGCCTTGATCTTGGCCGCGGCAGCCTTCAGGTCATCCCAGGTCCATTTGGCAGTCGGCTCAGGAATGCCGGCGGCCGTGAAGGCCTCGGGCAGGTAGACCAGGCCCAGGGTGCCCCAGTCCTTGGGCAGCGCCAGGGTCTTGCCGTTGAGGGTGAAGATCGAGAGCAAGGACGGCACGAAGTCGCTGCGGCTGACTCCGCCTTCCTTCATCAGATCATCCAGCGCCAGCAGTTGGTTCGTCGGGCCAAAGGCCGACATCAGTTGGTCGTCGACATAGAAGACGTCCGGCGCGGTGCCGCCGGCCATGGCGGCCTTGAGCTTAGTTTGGAAATCAGCCGGGATGGGCTGATAGTCGACCTTAACGCCGGGGTAGACTTTCTCGAAGCGCGCGATCGAGTCATGATAGACCTGCTGCTCGCTCGAATCACCCCAGCCGGAGAAAACGATGGAGGCGCCATCTTCGACCTTCATCACCGTGCCGGTGTAATTGACAGTGCCAGCAAACGGCACGATGGTGGGGGTGGGGGCAGCGGTGGGCGGCACGGCCGTGGCCGTAGGCCCGCTCGCGGCGGTGGTGGCTGCCACAGTTGGGGCGGTGGTTGGCGCGGTGGTGGGCGCGGTGGTGGGCGCAACCGTTGCCGGCGCCGTCGTCGGGGCCACGGTGGCGGGCGCCGTCGTCGGGGCCGTGGTCGGCGCTGGGGCTGGCGTGTCGGTGGGCGCAGCGGCTGGGCTGCTGCAAGCCGCTACAACAAAGCCCATGGCCAACAGCACGGTGGTGCTGATCTGCCAAACAGAGCGTGTCTTCTTCATTGCAATGAGCCTCCTTGCCTAAATGGAACATGCTACCAATTGACGTGCGAACCTTGCTTGGCGACTACAGTGCAGAACACCTCCTTTTGTTTTATTGCCAAGTCGGTTTGCGCTGGCGGAGGCCGGCCGCTATACTGCGGCCCGGTCTACCGGCAGCGCCACTGCCGATGGCCCTCGGGGAACTGCTCTCAATCCGGCCAAGGAGCGTGAGCAGTTCCCCCTGCCTTTCTGGCGGGCTGAGCCCGCATTTTCGCCCGGCTGGATTTGAGCCCGGGCGGCAAAACCAAAAAGCGACGATCTAACTCAAGACGGCATCTTTCTCATTGAAAAACATAGCCACTGAGCGTTTCAAGAGCGTCACATGCGCCGGCCGCCTCTTGCACGACCACTAATCAACACGCACGCCCGATGACTGGCGTACGATCAGCTCGGGCGGCAGCAGCACCCGAGTGGGTTGCTGGTCCTGCCCGCGCAGCAGCGCGACCAGCGTCTCGACGCACTTGCGCCCCGCCTCAGCAATGGGCTGGGCCACGCTGGTCAGTGGCGGCCACAAATATTGCGCCATGGGCGAGTCGTCGAAGCCCACCACTGAAAGTTGCCGGCCAGGCTCCCACCCCAGTGCCTGCGCGGCGTGCATGGCCCCGATGGCCTGTGTGTCGTTGAGCGCCACAATGGCGGTCGGGCGCTCGGCCTCTGGTCCGCTCAGCCACGCGCGGGTGGTCGACAGCCCAAATTCGAAAGTGCCCTGGCCGCGGGCCACCCAGGCCGGGCGGACGGCCTGGCCCGCGCCGGCCATGGCCTCAAAATAGCCACGGATGCGGTCATCGCCCACCCGCGAGCCTTCGGGCCAGCCCAACACCGCGATGCGCTGGTGCCCCAAATCCAGCACATGCTGGGTGGCCAGCCGCAGCCCGGCCGCGCCGTCCACATCCACGCTCGTGACGTTGCGATCGGGCTCGGCGCGCCCAAAGGCCACAAATGGAAACTGCCGCTCTTGCAGATAGCTCACCCGTGGGTCGTGATAATTGACGCTCGAGATGACGAAGCCATCCACGCGACCGGCGTCGATCAATTCGCCATACGGGCTCACCTGGTCGCTGTCTTCCTTGTAAGGGAAGGGGAGCAGGTGGTAGCCGGCCGCCTCGGCCTCTTGCACCATGCTGCTCAAGAAGGCGTCCAAGATGGGGTTAAATTGGCCGGGCCGCGACGGGACCCACGAGTAGCCAATCATCAAGCTGCGCTGGGCGCGCAGGCTGCGGGCGCTGTGGTTGGGTTGATAACCCAGCGAGCGGGTGGCCGAGCGGATGCGTTCTTCGGTGGCGGGCAGCACCCGCGCATGGCCATTGATGACCTTGGAAACAGTCTGGTAAGTCACACCCGCCTGAGCTGCCACGTCCTTTAGGGTGACCCGCTTCTTCATGAGTGATCAAGGACTCCAGGCGAACGTTCGTGCGAACGTTCGCCTACAGTATAGGTATCTCCTGTTCCCGCGTCAATAGACTGAATCACCGGACTCTTGTACTACCCGGCCAAAGACAACGCCCTGGGACAACATAAAGCTGAAGCACTGCGCCCATTTAGCAGATCTTAGGCGCGAACGTTCGCTCCTTGAGTCATATTTGCGATATATCTTGTGTCAGACAAATAAAAGCGGCCTGGGTGGCATCACCCAGGCCGCTTCGGAGCGGTTTCCGCGTATGTTTACGGCCAGGAGGGGCGTTCAACACCTGCCCAGACCGCAGGTGCTGGGTTGAATGCCCCTACGCCCTTCAATCCGAGCGGAGCGCTCTAGCGAACGTCCAGGGCGCGATGGGGGCGCTGGGCGGGCCAGGCCGGGGTCGGCTCGCCGGTCACGGGCCCGCCTGAAAGCGGGACACCCGGCACTGGCAGGCCTGGCGCAGGCGCGTCCAACCGTTGTACAATCGGCGTCGCCGCCGGCGGCAGGTGCAGCTGGGCTAATCCAAACTCTTTCTCGGCAATCGCCACCAACAGCTCCTCAGGCGATTCGCCCGCGGCCAGGCTGTACACCCGCTCCTTGAACATGGCGGCAATTTGCCGCGCCGTAGCCTCATCCACCTCGAAATAGCGGATTTCCTTTAGAAAGTAGTGGATGATGTTCCAGCCCGACAGCGGCCCCAGCAGAATTTCGGTCTCGCTGACACCGAATTGGTCCAGCGGGTGGGCTTCATAAGCCGACGCGCCGCGCAGCACGGCATTCTGGTGCACTCCGGCCGTGTGCGTGCGGTTGGTCAGGCTCACCGGCTCCTGGGGCGGCACCAGCATCTTAAGCTTGTCGGCCACCATGACATTGGTGGGGTAAGAGCCGCGCAGGTGGTAGCCTTCCAGCTTGTCGTAGTCGTGGTCGATGTGCAAGTTGAACAGCAGCGCGGTCAGCGAGGTGATGCCCGAGCGCTCGCCGATGCCGCACACGGTGGTATTCACGTAGCGCAAGCCTTGGCTGACGGCGGTCAGCGCATTGATGAGCGACAGGCCGCGGTCATCGTGGAAATGGCCTTCCAGCGGGATCCCTGGGTAGCGGGCGCTCAGGGCGGCCACACGCTCGGCCACCGCGGCCGGCGTGGCCACGCCCACCGTGTCGGGCATACCCAGGCGGTGTACCAACGGCGCCACCTCGTCATACACCTGGAAGAGGTCGCTCAGGCTGGTGCGGAAAGCGTCTTCGCCCGAGAAGCGCACGATCAGGTGCGGATGGTTGCGGCGCACATCGTCCAGCAGGCTGCGGGCCGTGGCGGCCAGGTGTTCCAGCTCGCTGCCGTGGTTGAACTGGCGCGACTCGGGCGACGTGCCGAAGTAGAAGTTCAAGCCGTCGGCGCCAGCGGCGATGGCCGACTCCACGTCGCGCGGGTGGCAGCGCACGTGCGCCAGCAAGAACGTGTAGCCCTTCTGGGTCACCAGCGCGTCGCGCACAGCCCGCAGCGCGGCAAAGTCGTCACGCTCCTGCGGGCTGACCACCGGGGCGAATAATTCGACAAACTTGACGCCGTAAATAATCAGCGCGCGCAGGATTTCTTCCTTATCGGCGCGGGTAAAGAAGTATTTGTGATGGTCGTGGAGCAGGGAAGTCTGCTGCCCCTCGCGCAGCGATGAGTCAATAATCTCCAGCGGGCGAGGGCGATATTCGGCGTAACGGTCGGTCTCGGACATGGACGGTGGAGCTTCCTCCGCGTGCCGGCAGGTGCCGGCTCAAAAAATA
>Ga0209166_10002225_pt1 | contig 15044 bp, 12 predicted proteins | sample Coa_R1_3_FD_187151 | JGI IMG/M metagenome (GOLD analysis project Ga0209166, IMG submission 187151) | Surface soil microbial communities from Centralia Pennsylvania, which are recovering from an underground coalmine fire - Coalmine... | ecosystem: Environmental > Terrestrial > Soil >... | reverse complement strand
CAGCAAGTAGTCGACCTCCTGAAGTAGGGGCACGGGACACCCCGGGACACCCGTGCCCTTCTTCGACGAATCAGGCCGGAATAACGACGTTGACGCCATCCACTCAACCGAACCTCACCGTGAGCGGTACCCTCGTACCACCGAACCAGTACGCGCCACCCTCCGCGAAGTACTGCCCACAATGAATCGCCCGGTCTATCGACCTCCGCGCGCCCCCAGCGCACAATCGCTACTGTGATCGGGACTGGCCCAACCAGCTCGGTCACGGTTCCCTCCATCCCCAACGCCCGAGCGGCCGGTCCCCCCACCGGCCGCTCACTTTTTTGCCCCGCAGCAAACACGCTACAATTCATCCCCTTGGGCACCTCGTCCAATACTCGAATGACCTACGCGCCCTGCAAATTGATCCTGGGGATAGCCGCCTGCGCGCTGCTGTGGCCTTTCGCCATGCACGGGCAGCGCGTGCAGGGCACCCTGCTGGTCGCGGTGGAAGATTCCGCCGGCGGCCGCATTGCCGGCGCAGGCGTCGCCATCACCTTGGAAAAGTGGAGTTTTTCGCGTTCGGCAAACACCGATGAGCGCGGAGAGGCACGCTTTGAATCGCTACCCCCCGGTACCTACTTGATTGCCGTGCACGCCAGCGGATTCGGGGAAAAGACTTCGCGCGTGACCCTGGCGGTGAGCAGCCAGGCCACTTTCGCAGTCATCCTTGGACCAGAGTCCCTGAAGCAAACCATTCAGGTCCGCGACCGCGGTCCATCCCTGGCCAGCCAACCGGTAGAAACCACCAGCAGCACCATCAACACCGTAGTCACTGCCGAAGATTTGGATGAAATTCCCCTGGCCGCACGCACCTTCGCCAATATCGCCTACTTGGCGCCCTTCACCGCTCCCGTCGAGCCCTCCGATCCCACCAAGGCCCGCATCACCGCCGTCTCCTTCGGCGGCAGCTCCGGGCTCAATGTCGATTTATCGGTCGACGGCGGCGACAACAACGATGATTACATTGGCGGCTTTCTGCAGAATTATTCCCCGGAATCCATGCAGGAATTCGCGGTGCGCACTTCCCAATTTGACGCCGATACTTCCCACACCAACGGCGGCAGCGTGGTCATCTCCACCCGCCGCGGTTCCGACGAATGGCACGGCAGCGGCGCATACTACTATCGAGGCAACGAACTGAACGCCCGCAACACCCTGGATAATCCCGAGCCCAATCCCAAGCAGCCCTTTTCCCGGCAGAATTATGTCGGTGCCCTCGGCGGCCCAATGAAGCCTGGCAAAATCTGGTTCTTTTCTTCTTACGAATATGTCCATGAAAACGCCAGCATCGCCTACAGCGCGAACTCGCTCTCCCAATTTGACGCCTTGCAACGGCTGGCCGCCGGCGGCTTCCTTCCCAACATAAGCTCCGTCGGAGCGATTCCCTCGTCCGTTTTGCAGCCCTACCGCGAAACGCTTTTTTCCTCGCGTATCGATTGGCGGCAGTCGTCCCGCTCCCAATGGTTTGTGCGCGGTTCCCTGGATCGCAATCGCACCCGCAACGACCTGCTGCAGCAGGGCGCTCTGCCTTCCACCGGCGCAACCACCGATTCGAGCTACTACAGCGTCCTCGTGAGCCAGCAATTTCAGTTTGCCCCAACGACCCTAGGAGTGCTGACGCTGGAATCCAGCGGCTTTCATCACACCAAGGTCCGCAATACCACCATCGGCGAAGCTTTCGATTTTCCTTTCACCGCCAACTTCCTCGCTACTTCCGGCCTCGAGACCTTCGGCGACAACCAGTTCGCCACCGCGATTACCGCCTTCCCCATCGAGCGCGACCAGCAGAAGTATCAATTCCGCTATGACCTGTCTCATTCGCTGCGTGAACACGCCCTGCGCTTCGGGATTAATTTCATCCACGAGCCAGTTTTGCGAGGTGCGCTGGCGGGCAATCCCGAAACCCTGTTCTCCTATCCGCAGGATCCTGGTTTTTACCTCGCCAACCCGGCAATCTTGCCCAATTGCCCGAATCCACTGCCAACCATTCCCAATCCTAATTTTCCCGACTGCCCGACCGAGAATGCCTCCGGAGCCAGTGACGGCGCGTTTTCCCAGAGTGTGCAGCGCTTGGGCCTATATGCCGAAGATGCCTGGCGCGTAACCCGGTCATGGACCATCAATGCTGGGCTGCGCTACGACACCACCTTTGGCTTATTTGTGGCGTCCGGCCACAATCAATCGGTTAATCCCGCTCTTGCCGCACTGCAAGCTTCCGGCAGCACGCTGGTTCAGGGAATTCCCCACGATTACCGAAAAGCCTTTGGCCCGCGCGTAGGAATCGCCTATGCTCCGAACGCATCCGCGACAACTGTCTTTCGAGCCGGCGCTGGCCTTTACTACAACGACCTCGCACAAAACGGTTGGGTCGACGCGTTCACTGCCGTCAACAATTTCAATTTGCAAAATGCCAGTGGGCCCAGCGCCCTCATTGATCCCAATTACCACACTCCCTATGCGCTGACCGCCAGTGCCGGCTTCGAGCACGCGTTCGTCAACCACTGGCGCATCAATATCACTTACGAGCATCAGCAGGGCGTGCACCAATACCGGCGCTACGAATACACACCGGGCCGAGTCATCCCCCTCGACGCTCCTCCCGTTTCTCTCTTTCGCACCGACAATCGCTCGATTTACAACGGTTTCGCGCTGCAACTGCAGCACCGCTTTTCCAGCCGCTTCGAAGTCACCGCCAATTACGTGCTGTCGCATGCCACCACCTGGGGCGCCACTGTTGGAGAACTCGCCGATTACGTGAATGGAGTTTCCAGCGTCCTCGATCCCTTTGGCCCCGGCGACCACGGACCCTCCGGGGAAGATATCCGCCACCGCTTCGTGCTCGTGGGAGTCCTCCAACTACCATGGGAATTTGAGCTTTCCACCCTGTCGCAATTCGAAAGCGCCCGGCCCTTTACCATGAGCACCCCGGCCGACAGCAATGGCGATGGCATCGTCGGAAATGACCGAGCGGTGGTGAACGGCGTACAGACCACCCTGGATCAGTTTCGCGGCACGCCCTTCTATCAAGTGGATTTGCGGATCAGCAGGAATATTGCTTTAGGAGAGCGCATAACCCTGCGCCCCTTCGCGGAATTTTTCAACCTGTTCAACCGTCAAAATTCCGGCAACAATTTCGTTCCGGATATCGCTGCACTCCCCATGCCGGTAAACAATATTTCGAACGCTACCGCCTTTTGTCTGAACCCGGCATGCACGCGGACCCAACCGATCACCAGCCTCAATCAGCTGCGCGTGCCCGCCGGCGCGTTAGGGGATTTCTTCGGACCAGGCACCACGGTAGGAATTCCGTTCGCTGCCCAATTGGGCATTCGACTCATTTTTTGAAAGCGGCGTCCCATGCCGCGCGAGGTCCTGTCGATATCACCCGCCGCATAAGCAGTTTCGCGAATCGATCCTACTGTGAACCTGCGGGCGGCTTTTCCGGATTAACCACCGAGATGACCTTCGTCGGCTGTGTGGTCTCTCGCCTCGGAGGCGCAAACTTCGGCGTCTGCTTCTTTGGTTTTTTCGCTTCGCGGCTTCGTCTGTCTTTGTTTCCCATGTCCAACAGGATGCCACGATTCACCGGCTTATTGCTAGAAAATGTCCAAATTGGTCGTGGGCCAGTTGGTGTTTCCCATGTATTTTAGAAGTCGATCGATACCTCGTGGATAGGAAGCTTCTTTGCCGCCACCAACGCAACGGACCACCTGGAAGACCCTCTTGGCTTTCGCCATTATTTATTTTGTGTGGGGATCCACGTTTCTGGCCATTCGCGTCGGCGTCCGCGATGTTCCGCCCCTTCTGCTTGCCGCCATGCGCTTTTTCATTGCTGGCTTCGTTCTTTATGCATGGATGAGCGCGCGGCGTGAACCTTCTCCGACCGCGCGTCAATGGCGGTCGGTGTCTTTACTCGCGATACTGATCTTCGTTATCGACTATGGACTATTGTTCTGGGCTGAGCAGCGCGTGCCATCCGGCATCGCCTCCGTCATGCTGGCCACCATTCCCGTATTTATGGCTCTGTCGGAAATCGTTTTTCTGCGCACCCAGAGGCTGACCCTCCGCTTGGGCACTGCGCTCTTGATCGGCACCGTCGGAGTGGTGGTTCTGATAAACCCTTGGTTAGGCCTTAGCGGAGCTCCGATCGACCCGCTGGGTGCGGCGGCGCTAATCGTTGCATCCATCAGCTGGTCGATAGCATCCATGCTCACCCGCAAGCTGTCCCTTCCATCCTCCAAAATAATGAGTTCCGGAGCACAGATGCTAGCAGGTGGAGTGTTTCTGACTCTTGCTGCCGCTTTGCTGGGTGAATTTCGCAATTTTCATCCCTCGACGGTCCCACCCGCCGCATGGCTTTCATTGCTTTACCTGATCGTTGCTGGCTCCATCATTGGGTTTACTGCTTACGTGTGGCTGATCCACCATCACTCTCCGACGAAAGTGGGGACCTACGCTTACGTAAATCCGGTCGTGGCCGTGCTGCTTGGATACTTGCTGGGCGGTGAACCCCTGGCGCTAAGAACCATCTTGGGAACCGCCTTCGTGCTCATCAGCGTACTGACCATCACCACCACCCCGTCCAAGGTGCCAGCAGTCCTCGTAGAGGATACCCAGGAAGTCCCAGCGCCATTGTGAAGCGCCCTGCAATTTGCCGATAAGCTTGCGGGACGCCGCTTCCAACTCGCAGACGCGAACGTTTTCCTGCCCCTTTTCTGGCTTCTATAACACGTAACAACTCATCAGCCGCGCGAAATTCTCATTCGGCAGGACAAACCTCGGGGCCGACACAAAGCTCGAGTAAGCAGTAGTCGCGAAGCTTGGCGGCCTCTACAAACGCCGTTTGCTGCATGATCTAGAGCTACCCAAAACACCCCAATTCCCGAGTTCCGCTACAATAGTTACTCCTGGCGAGAAAAGGCGAACATGTTTGAGAATTTGACGGAAAAGCTGCAACGCACCTTCAAGAACTTGCGCGGGCAGGGCAAGCTCACCGAAGAGCACCTGGATGCCGCGCTCGCGGAAATCCGCGAAGCGCTACTCGAAGGCGACGTCAACGTCGGCGTCGCCGACGAACTGCTCGTCAACATCCGCCAGAAAGCCATCGGCAGCGAAGTCATGCTGCAACTCTCCCCCGATCAGCAAGTGGTCAAGACCGTGCGCGACGAGCTGACCGCCATGCTCGGCAGGCACGCCAAGCCGCTGTTTGCCTCGCGCCCGCCCTCCGTCTGGATGATCGTCGGGCTGCAAGGCTCCGGCAAAACCACCACTACCGGCAAGCTGGCCAAATGGCTCACGCAACACGGCCACCGCCCCATCGTGGTTTCCACCGACGTCTATCGCCCGGCCGCGCGCGAGCAGTTGGCCCAAGTGGCCAAGGCAGTCGGGACGCAAGTATGGCCCGGCGCGGGCACCGACAAGCCGATGGAAATTGTGCGCGGCGCGATCAAGGAAGCCAAGCTTTCCGCCAGCGACGTGATCCTGGTCGACACCGCCGGACGCCTGCACATCGACGACGAATTGATGAACGAGCTGAGCACGCTGAAAAAAGAATTGCAGCCGGCGGAGATTTTGTTCATCGCCGACGCCATGATCGGGCAGGACGCGGTGCGCTCGGCAGGAGAATTTCACAAACGCCTGGGCTTGACCGGGGTCATTCTCACCAAGCTGGACGGCGACGCGCGCGGCGGCGCGGCATTGTCCATCGCGAAAGTTTCCGGCGCGCCGGTGAAATTCGTCGGCCTCGGCGAAAAATACGACGCCCTCGAAGGCTTCTATCCCGAGCGCATCGTTTCTCGCGTCCTCGGCATGGGCGACATCATGTCGCTAATCGAGCGCGCCGAGCAGGCGGTCGACAAAAAAGCCGCCGCCGAGCTCGAACGCAAGCTGCGCAAAAACGAATTCACGCTCGAAGATTTTCGCGACCAGCTCAAACAAGTGCGCAAAATGGGTCCGCTGGAGCAAGTCGTGGACATGCTTCCGAAGATCGGCCCGCTGGCCAATCTGCCGAAAGACGCGAAAGTGGACGAGGACATGCTGAAGCGCGTGGAAGCCATCATCAACTCCATGACCAACCAGGAGCGCCGCGACCACAACGTCATTGACGGCAAGCGCCGCAAACGCATCGCCGCCGGCAGCGGCACTTCCGTGCAAGAGGTGAACCAGGTCATCAAGCAATACATGCAAATGCGCCAAATGATGAAGCAATACGGCGCCATGGCCGCCCGCGCCAAAATGAAGGGCCTTGGCAAACTCGCCGGCCTGTCGTAGTCACCCAGCTTAGTAATTGTTTCGCTCCGCAAACCATTTTTGTATTATAATGATTATGGGTATGACAGGAGGATCCCCTTGAAACTTAAACTCCGCGCCGTAGGTACCTCCACCGGCTTGGTTTTGCCAAAAGAGATCCTCCATCGACTGAACGTCAAAAAGGACGATTCGCTTTTTGTCGTCGAAGCGCCTGGCGGGTACTTTCTGACCCCATACGACCCCGAGGTAGAAGCGCAAGTGAAGCTCGGCCTCGAATTCATGAGGGAATATAGGGACACCTTCCGCGCTCTCGCGAAATGAAAGAGCCTCGCTGGATTGATCGGCGTGCGATGCTGCATCTGCACTCTGCGTCTCTCGCAGAACATGGAGGTTTGGCGGGCATTCGGGATGAAACGCTGCTCGATTCCGCGCTCCATCGGCCACGAGACCGATTTGCCTACGAAAGCAAAGCCGACGTCTTCGCGGTGGCAGCTGCGTATGGTTTTGGTTTGGCTAAGAATCATGCGTTTCACGACGGTAATAAGCGTGTCGCCTTTCTCGCTATCGGTCTTTTCCTTTCGCTCAACGGTTACAGACTGGTCTGCGATCAACTCGACGCCATTCGTACCATAATGAGCCTAGCAGCCGGCAACCTCGAAGAGGACCCCCTTGCGGCTTGCATTCGCGAGCATGCGGTAGCGCGAGCGGATTAGGTAAGCCCGAATCAATTCAGCACACCGGCGATCTTGAGCGCGAGGGCTTCAGGGTCGAGGTCGGTGCGATTGCATAGGACGATTATCGTTAGCTTGTCCTTGGTGAAGCGGACGATGTAGCTGTGAAAACCCATGGTGTCTCCGTAGTGCCAGGTGCGTTGGTGGCTGCGATAGGGATCGAGGAACCAGCCGAAGCCGTAGGCCACCGGCGTGCCCTCCGGGCGGTCCGCATTTGCCGGCCATTGCGGCTGAGCGCCGCCGGCGAGTTTTGCCGGGGTTAGCGCCGGCTGCATTTCCGCTTCGCTGAGCAAGGTGTGTCGCGCCAGCGCCTCGTCCCACTTGGCCAGATCGGCAAGCGACGAATAAATCCCGCCATCGCCCAGCGTTGCCGAAGTCGAGCTCTGATCCGTTTCCTTCCAGGCGCCTGCTTTCTTCGAGTGGCCGTAGGCGCGCTGCGCTACTTCGCTTTTGCCTTTTTCATAGGCTAGCGTTTGCGCCATGTGCAGCGGAGCGAAAATGCGCTCGCGGAGAAATTGCGCGAACGGCTGGCCGGAAACGCGCGCCACCACCAAACCGAGAACTACGTAACCGGAATTGCTGTAACTCCACTGCGTTCCGGGCGCGAATTTGCCGGCTGTTTCTTGCTCCAAAAGTGTCAGCACTTCCGCGTCTTGAATCTGCCGCGTTTCGCTCCACATCGCCGCGCCTTTGCGCTTTTCCGCGGCGGCCATCAAGTCTTCGTAATCGGGCAAGCCGGAAGTGTGATTCAGCAAGTGGCGAATGGTGATGGCCTTGCCGTACGACGGAAACTCCGGAAACACGCCGGTCAGTTTCTGGTCGAAGCGCAGTTTGCCATCGTGTACCAGCAGCATGATGGACATGGCGGTGAACTGTTTGGTGCAGGAAGCGAGGCGGAAATTGGTCCGCGCATCGATCTTCGCCAGCGTGCGCAGATCCCGCGCGCCATAGCCGCGCTGGAAGAGAGTGCGGCCGCCCTTGCGCACCAGCACCGCAACGCCAGGCGACTTGCCGTCGGCCAGCGGCGCGAAGATGCGATCGATTGCGGCGGCGGTGTCCTCCTGCGCGAATAACCGCGTGCGTTCCGACGCAAATGCCAGAACGCAGGAAAGGCCCAGAACAAGACCAAGGATTCTCCGCCGCACGCCGGCCCTCCCCGCCGCAGCATATCATCGGCGTGTCGATCCGCGTGGATTGACAAGGCGCACGAAATGATCGGCGAGCTGGCGGAGATGAATGCGCGGACGCGGAGTTCGAGCGCGAAGATCGATTTTGCAGCTTCGGACCGGCAGACCAAGCAGTTGATTACGCTGGATGGCGTCAGCTTTGCGATGGGGGAGCGGACGCTATTTCGAGATATTCATTTCATCATCACTTCGGGGATGCGGGTGGGGTTGGTGGGGCCTAACGGCAGCGGTAAGACTACGTTGCTGCGGCTGCTGAAGGGGGAACTGAAATCGGCGGGCGGAAGCATGCGGCAAGCGGATGCGCTGTGTACTTCGACCAGAATCGGGCGCTTGATCCGGAGATTACTTTGCGGCGGGCGCTGGCTCCGGACAGCGATTCGGTGATTTATCAGGAGCGAGTGATTCATGTGGCGGCCTGGGCGGCACGATTTTTGTTTACCGGAGAAAATTTGAATCAGCGCATCGGGCGGCTTTCTGGGGGAGAGCGGGCGCGGGTGCTGATTGCGCAGTTGATGCTGCAGCCTGCCGACGTGCTGCTGCTGGACGAGCCAACCAATGATCTGGATATTCCGACGCTGGAGGTGTTGGAGGAGAGCTTGCTGGAATACCGCGGGGCGCTGGTGTTGGTCACGCACGATCGCTACATGCTGGACCGGGTGTCGACCGTGGTGTTGGGACTGGACGGACTTGGGGCCACGGAACGATTTGCGGATTATTCGCAATGGGAAGCTTGGCAGCGGGCGCAGCTGGCGGCCGGGAAGAGCAATCGGTCGGTTGAAACACAGAGCCCGATGGGAAGCGCCAATGCAGGCAGGACGTCGCTGACCAAGAAGAAGCTGTCTTACAAAGAGGCGCGCGAATTGGAGACGATGGAGCAACGCATTGCGGATGCGGAGAGGGAGTTGCAGGCTAAGCATGACGTGCTGCAGGACGTGGCCATCATGAGCGACGGAGCGCGTTTGCATGCAGCGTCATTGGAAATGGACGCGGCGCAGAAAATGATCGATCAGCTTTATGCGCGCTGGGTGGAGCTAGAACAAAAATTGAGCTGAGGGTTCGCGGAGCCCGGAAGAAGATACATCGTGGAAGTTGGTCATGGGTTTTTCCCGCCGATTGGTTGTAGCGTAGCATTCACTAAATAAGGGTCGTCGAAGTCGGTGGTGCCGCCGGCGCTTTTTCCGGTTACGGGGAGGAGGCGGGCGGAGAGGGGCTTGTGCCATTTGACGGCGAGGCTGGCCATGTCGCCGATGATTAGCTCGAGTTGCTGCTCGGAGGTGTCGCCGGCAAGCGGGACGGTGTCCAAGCCGGTGCCGCAAACGGCGCTGTAACTGAGCAAGGCGTCGAGGGAGACGCGGCCTTCGCTCCAACGCTGGGCCAGGCGGGAGTCTTCGAGGATGGGGAGCATGAGGCCGTTGTAGCCGGTCTGCTTGATGCGGATGTCGCGGATGGCGGCGGTGATGGTGGCGGCGCCAGTGAGCGTGCCGGGAGAGCCGATGGGCTGCGCGGTCAGAGTTTCGAGTGCGGCGGCGATGGAAATATTTTTCATTGGCGCGGGCGAAAGATCGATGCCCATATAGGTCCAGCCGGTATCGCGATCAACGCGAGCGGCGAGGTCCTGAATGGCGAAGGCGTAGGAGCCGAGGCGGTCGGTGAGGCGCTGGCGAGCGGTGGCGAGATCGGGAGCGCCCTGGAGGGCGGCGGCTACGGTGTTAGCGGATTCGAGGGCGATGGCGAATTGATGGCCGAAGCCAGTGTGATAGGAGCCGGGGAAAAAAGGAGTGAGCGGAGGAACGAGGGCGATGGCGGAGAATTTGAAGTTGGCCTGGCTGTGCTCGCTGTCTTGCAGTTTTTTCATGGTGCGGGCGGCGGCGCCGACGGAGGGCCAGCGGACGCCGTCTTCATCGGCGACGACCAAGCTGGCGTTGATGGACCTGGTGGATTTGAGAACGTCGGCCAGAAGGTTGGCCTGCGATTCGGGATCGCCGGCGTTGAGCATGGCGGGGCCGATGGAGGCGGCGAATTTTTCTTTCTGGGCGAGGGCGTCGTAGTCCTTGAAGAAGGCCAGGGCTTGTTCGGGGGAGAGGCCCTTGGTGTATTCGGAGAAGGGTTGCGTGGAGATGCGGATGGTTTCGACTTCGAAGTCGCGGGACTCGAAGGTCGTGCGGGCGCGCTTGAGCGTGGCCAGGGCATCGGCGATTTGCTGTTGATATTGAGCGCGATCGAGATTGACGAACGCGGTGATGGCGCGGATTTTGGGGCGCGCGGGATCGGGCGGGGCTTTGCGCTGAGGGAGGGAAGAAGTCGCCAGGATCAGTACGGCGCAGGAGAGAAAGAAAAAGCGGATTTTGCCAAGACGCATCGCTTGCCTCCAAACGGGGCGCAGCAGTGCTGCGCCCCTACACGATACAGGAGTCGGCGGGCCGGATTCGAGAAATTGACGGTTAAGATTAAACAAATGCGGAGATGCCGGTTATGCGCTCGCCGATTACGAGTTTGTGGATGTCGTTGGTGCCTTCGTAGGTGAAGACGCTTTCGAGGTTGTTCATGTGGCGCATGATGCAGTAATCGTCGACGATGCCGTTGGCGCCGAGAATGTCGCGAGCTTTGCGGGCGGTATCGAGGGCGATGGCCACGTTGTTCATTTTCAGCATGGAGACATGCGCGGGATCGACTTTGTTTTTGTCTTTGAGGCGGCCGACGTGGAGGGCGAGGAGCTGGCCTTTCACGATTTCGGTGATCATCCAGGCGAGTTTTTCCTGGACGAGTTGGTGCGAGGCGATGGGCTTGTTGGCGAATTGCTTGCGGGTCTTGGCGTATTGGAGCGCGGTGTCGTAGCAGGCCATGGCGGCGCCAAGGGCGCCCCAGCCGATGCCGTAGCGGGCTTGATTGAGGCAGCCGAGCGGGCCTTTCAAGCCCACCACGTTGGGGAGAAGATTTTCCTGGGGGATTTCGCAATCGGAAAAGGACAAGCCGGAGGTTACCGAGGCGCGGAGCGACCATTTGCCGTGAACGTCCCAGGCTTTGAAGCCGGGCGTGCCTTTTTCCACCAGGAAGCCGCGAATCTTTTCGTCTTCGCACTTGGCCCAGACGACGGCGACGTCAGCGATGGAGCCGCTGGTGATCCACATTTTTTCGCCGTTCAGGACGTACTTGCTGGCTTTTTTCACGGCGCGGGTGAGCATGCCGCCGGGATTGGAGCCGAATTGCGGTTCGGTGAGGCCGAAACAGCCGATGGCTTTGCCCTGTTGGAGCAGGGGAAGCCATTTCTCTTTTTGCGCGTCGCTGCCGTAGGCATAGATGGGATACATGACCAGGGCGCTTTGCACCGAGACGAAGCTGCGCAGGCCAGAATCGCCGCGCTCTAATTCCTGGGTGACCAGGCCGTAAGCGACGTTGGACATTCCAGCGCAGCCATAACCTTGCAGATTGGCGCCGAAGAAGCCGAGCTCGCCTAGCTGGGGGACCAGGTGACGGGGAAAGGTTCCCTCGCGGCTGTGCTTTTCGATGATGGGGATGATTTCGTTTTCGACGAATTGGCGGGCGGTCTGGCGGACCAGCTTTTCTTCGTCGTTGAGTTGGGAGTCGAAGTCAATGAAGTCGACGCCGCTGTATCCGGCCATGGTGCTCCTCGGTGGCTGCTGCGCGGTGACTTGGTATGGTGGCGGGCGCGATGCGTCCGGCTCCGTCGCGGCGTTTGCCAGGTTATTGTAGCAATGCGGCGGAAGCGCCAGCAACTTCAGACCTGCGCGGCGCTACGCGGGCGCGGCGTTTTTCAAGCAGCGGCTGATTTCAGCCCTTGTTGTGCTTGAAGTATTCGACTTGCTTTAACCGCTTTTCCGCTTCCTTTTTGGTTTTGTAGGGACCGCCAAGATTTTTCTTGCCGTTTTCCGAGACGACTTTATAACCGCCTTCCACTTTTTGATCATTGGGCACCTCGAAGATTTGGATGCGAAACCGTAAGAGAGGTTGACAGAGAATTGAAGGAGACAAGGCTTGACAATCACTTGAGCGGGCCCTAGTCTGCTCGACTCTTGGCGGAGCGTAGGCTTCCGAACGAAGTAGGAAATTCGCGAGCGCGGAGGATGGCGATGAAAATGGAACAAGAGATTCGCGGGAAGATTGAGATTTGGGCCTGGCGCGTTTCCATCCTGTTCCTGTTGATGGCCGTACCTGGCCGCTTAATCGCGCAGAACTATGCCATCACGGTGGAGCGCAACGCGGTGGTCACCATGCGGGATGGGGCCAAACTGCGCGCGGATATTTACCGGCCGAAGGACGAAGGCAAATTTCCGGTGCTACTGGTGCGCACGCCTTATGACAAGACGCAGGAGATGGAATTTGGGGTGAGGGCGGCGACGCGTGGGTATGTAGTGGTGGCGCAGGACGTGCGTGGGCGGTTTCAGTCGGAAGGCGAATGGTATCCGTTCAAGAACGAGTCCCAGGACGGATACGATACGGTGGAGTGGGCAGCAGCCCTTCCTTACACAAACGGCAAGGTGGGAATGTTTGGCGGGTCATACGTGGGAGCAACGCAGTATCTGGCAGCCATCGCTAAGCCGCCGCACCTTGCGGGGATTTGCCCGAACGTTACGGCCTCTAATTATCATGATGGCTGGACGTATCAGGGCGGAGCGTTCGAACAGTGGTTCAACGAATCGTGGTCTACGGGTCTGGCGATGAACACCATGCGGCGGCGGGTGGAAGATGGGCAAAATGCGGCGGCGGGGACGAAGACGCTGCCATTGACGAAGTATGCGGTGCTGGAGGCGCCGCCTGCGGCCGGGCTTGCACCGTATTTTGCGGATTGGCTGGCGCATCCGAATTTCGACGAGTACTGGAAGCAGTGGTCGATCGAAGATCACTACGCGCAGATTCAGGTTCCGGTGTTCAGTTTTGGCGCGTGGTACGACATTTTTTTGGGCGGAACGCTGCGGAATTACCAGCGGCTGAAGAAAGAGGCGGGAACCGAACAAGCCCGACGCGTGCAGAAGCTGATGGTTTATGTGGGAGGACACGCGGGCGGGTCCGACAACCGGAAGGTGGGCGCAGTAGATTTTGGGGAGAAGTTGCCCTTTGATTTTAACGGGGAAATGCTGAAGTGGTATGACGCGCTGCTCAAGGGGCAATCGAGCACCACGACGGAAAAGCCGGTGAAGCTTTTTGTGATGGGCAAGAACGAATGGCGGGAAGAAGACGATTGGCCTTTGGCGCGAGCGAAGAATACAAAGTACTATCTGCATTCGGCAGGAGCTGCGAATACCGCAAGCGGAGACGGTGCTCTGAGCACGGTGGCTCCGGGAGCGGAGAAAGCCGACCAATTCACATACGATCCGAGCGACCCGGTGCCCACGTTAGGTGGGCCGCTGTGCTGCGGGCCGTTTCCGCCCGCAGGACTGGGGCCGCAGGACCAGAGCAAGGCGGAATCACGCCAGGATGTGTTGGTGTTTACGACCGCGGCGCTGGCGAAGGACTTAGAGGTTACCGGTCCTGTATCCCTGGATCTGTATGTGAGCAGTTCGGCGGTGGATACGGATTTCACCGGCAAGCTGGTTGACCTATGGCCGAACGGATTCGCGCAGAATCTTACGGAGGGAATCATGCGGATGAGGTATCGCGATTCGCAAGAGAAGCCGGAACTGGCCAAGCCCGGCGAGACATATCACATCGCCGTGGATCTTTGGGCCACCAGCAATGTGTTTCTGGCCGGTCATAAACTGCGATTGGAAATCTCCAGCAGCAACTTCCCCAGGTTCGACCGCAATCTAAATACGGGCGAAGAGCAAGCGGGCGCCACGCGCATGAATCAGGCGACGAACGTGATTTACCACGACAAGGCGCACCCTTCGGTCCTGGTGCTTCCACTGGTTCCTTAGCGCGGCGAATCGCGGCAACCAATCGGTGAATCGCGGAGGCGGTATGCAGCATCTTATTGCGCGGACTAAATTCTTTCCTCTAGGCGCGTGCCTTGACAGTGAAAAACACGCGGCCTAGACTATGGAGTTTTTAGATGGCCCCCAAAGGGACAGAGAAGGGCCGGGAACTGGCGATGGACAAGAAAAGGCTCGATTACTACAAGAAGAAGCTGGTATCGCGGCGTGAAGAGCTGATGAAGACGATCGCGCGTACGGAAGAAGAAGGACGGCAGGCCGACGACGACCAGACCGTGGATCTGGCGGACAAAGCGGCGAACTCCTACACCAAGGAATTTTTATTTGGCATGACCAACACGGACCGCACCATCCTGAATATGATTGATGCGGCGCTGAAGCGCATTCAATCGAACGAGTATGGCCTGTGCGCGAACTGCCAGGAAGAGATGCAGCAGAAGCGCTTGGAAGCAGTGCCATGGGCCAAGCACTGCATTAACTGCCAGGAAAAAGCCGAACAGGGTTTGTTGTAAGCCCGGCCATTAACTTCCCTTGATGTAAAGTTACCTTAAAAATATACTCGAAGCTTCCCTATCCCGTGGCGGGGGAGGAGGCTGGCTCCGGCGTGGCACCAGGACGGAGTTTCGAAAAACGCATGGGCGCCTGGCTAGGCGGGGCCAGCGACGCTCTGGTCAGCGTGTTCTTTCCAGCCGATTGCCGGTTGTGCGAGCGGTTATTGGCGCGCGCCAGTACCGTGCCGATTTGCGAAGAGTGCCTGGGCGCATTCGCGGCGCTTGGCGGAACGGTGTGCGAAGTTTGCGGGCTGCCCATCGCGGCGTGGTCGCTGAACGATGCTGAGGAAGACGCCGAGATCGCTTGCCCGGCGTGTCGAAACAAGAGGTTCGGGTTTGATCGGGCGCGAAGCTACGCGCTGTACAAGGCGGGGCTGGTGCGGGCAATCCTGTTGC
>Ga0209166_10002223_pt1 | contig 15044 bp, 11 predicted proteins | sample Coa_R1_3_FD_187151 | JGI IMG/M metagenome (GOLD analysis project Ga0209166, IMG submission 187151) | Surface soil microbial communities from Centralia Pennsylvania, which are recovering from an underground coalmine fire - Coalmine... | ecosystem: Environmental > Terrestrial > Soil >... | reverse complement strand
GATGATCTTCGGCAATCTGAACGATCCATCGAGTGAAGTCGCGCGCCTGGCACGCTCCAACCGGGCCACCAAACTTTTGGGTGAGCTGGGAACAAAACCGAATGTGACGTATTTCGATGCCGAGTCGTGGGAAGAAGGAGAAACATAGCAACTGGATGGTGCGATGCAAAATGGAAATGGGAAACAGGAAATTTATAATCAGGTAATGCCATGCGACAAATTATGCGCGATAGGACTATTTCCTATTTTCGGATTTTAAATAAATGAACGAAAAAACGATTGGTGAGATTAACGAAGATTTGCTTCGCCCGGTTTTACTAACCACCAGGCGGTTTTGGATTGCTGTCCTTTTGTTGGGGTCGGTGGTGGCCGCCGGAGTCGCCGCCTTTGTCTACCAGGTTTGGCGCGGCATCGGGGTGTGGGGCATCAACCGGCCGGTTTTCTGGGCGTTTGACATCACCAACTTTGTATTTTGGATCGGCATCAGCCACGCGGGCACGCTGATTTCCGCCATCCTGCGCATTGCCGATGCCGGATGGCGCCGCCCGGTCACTCGTTGCGCCGAAGTGATTACGTTATTCGCGCTGATAATCGGCGGGATGTTTCCCATCATCCACCTGGGGAGGCCGTGGCTTTTCTTTTGGATGATTCCCTACCCCAGCGAGCGCCAAATTTGGCCGCAGTTTCGTTCGCCCCTGGCGTGGGATTTTTTTGCCATCGGGACTTATTTGACCGGCAGCTTCATTTTTCTCGCTTATCCCATCATTCCTGATTTCGCGCTGGTGCGCGACAAGGTGACCGGGTGGCGCAAGAAGCTATACACCGTGCTGGCGCTGGGCTGGCGCGGCACTCCCAAACAATGGCACCGGCTGGAAAAGGCCATGCACATCATGGCCATCGTGATTATTCCCGTTGCCGTTTCTGTGCACACCATCGTTTCCTGGGATTTTGCCATGGCCCCCGTACCCATGTGGCACTCCACTATTTTCGGGCCCTACTTTGTGGCGGGAGCTATTTTCAGCGGCATCGCCGGTTTGATTATCGCCATGGCTTTCCTGCGCAAAGTGCTCAGCCTTGAAGATTATCTGCTGCCTGTCCACTTCGATAACCTGGGCAAGCTGCTCCTCACCATGTGCCTGGTCTGGGCCTACTTCATTTTCTCCGAACGGCTGACGGTGTGGTATGGCAATGAGTCCGCCGAGATGGCGGTTTTTTGGACGACGCAGCGCGGTCCTTTCGCTCCCTTGTTCTGGACAATGGTGTTTTGTAATTTCATCATTCCCTTTCCGCTCCTCGCCATCAAAAGATTCCGCAGCTCGATTACCGGGGTGGTGATGGCCTCGTGCACCATCGTCGTCGGCATGTGGCTGGAGCGCTTCCTGATTATTGTGCCCTCGCTCTCCCACAAATATTTACCCTATGCCTACGGATCATATCGGCCCACCTGGGTGGAAGTCACCATCCTGGTGGCCTCCATCGCGGCCATGGGCCTGTTTTACATTTTGTTTTCCAAATTGGTTCCGATCATTGCCATCTGGGAGCTGAAAGTCGGCTCTCATAAACCGCCCGTAGTTCATCATCAAGTGTCCGTGGTCAGGGTGTCCAGCACGGCAGGGGCAACCGCAGCCGACCCGGGACTGTTGGCAACGGACCACTGAAGGTATTTGAGCCAGGTATTATGCGAGTCCTCTACGCCCTCTATTCCGATCCCGATTCCGCCCAGCGGGCCTTTGACTCGCTGCGCGCCAACGGCACAACCCCGGGTTTTGACGAGCGCCAAATCGCCGTGGTCTCTTCCGAGCCTTTTGATGGGTTCGATTTCTTCCGCCAGGATCACAAGACATTCATCCCGTGGATTGCAGCTCTGGGAGGACTGGTGGGCGGCGTGGCCGGATTCTGGTTTGCCGCTTACACGCAGGCGGTCTATCCCATTCCCACGGGCGGGATGCCGATTGTCCCCTTCTATGCGGACGGCATCATCACTTATGAGATGACCATGCTGGGCGCCATCCTGGCCACTTTAATTACCGTCCTGCTCACCGCCCGCCTGCCCAATTGGAAACGGAAACTCTATGACCCCGAAGTTTCAGATGGGAAAATTCTTGTGGGAGTGATTGACGCACCCGAAAATTCTCGCGCCGACCTGGAAAAGAAATTACTCGGCGCCGGCGCCAGTGGTGTGAAGGAATTTTCAAATTAACCGGGTAGGGGTACGGCTTGCCCTGCACCATACGATGCGGGGCTCGCCCTACTCTCGCGACTCGTTAGGGGCTAAGTAAGGGTAGGGCAAGCCCGATAAAGCGGAGTGTCGCCGCAGCGACCGACCATTCCCAAACGGTCGGGATTAACTTGGTTCAAATACCTGCTGCGAAATTCAATCCACCCAAGCCAGATAGCCCGGAACGATCAGGCCGACAACGGGGACGATGAGCAGAATACCCCACCAACTGGGTTTGCCCCGCGCCTCCGCGATCGCCATAAAAACGATAATTGAAATAACGATACCAACAAGGGGGATAAAAAAAAGAATTATCCACCAGATGGGTTTCTTGGCGATGTTGAGCATCAGAACGATGTTGGCAATCGGAATCCAAGCCAACCACGCGTTCTCGGTATGTGTCTTGGTGGCGATGGTTGAAAGAGCCAACGCGAAGTAAACATACAACGCCAGGCCAAATAAGAGAAAAACCAAAAAGAAGGCGCCCATAGCGGCGATGGGCAGCGCCGGATTCCGGTTTTCCTCCTGTGCCAGGCTTATGCTGCACGGAATAAGCAGCGTGACAAGCCCCATGAGCATGCCCAACCTTGCTAAAACTTTTGCGCGTGCTTTCATTAGATTTCCCCCCTCAAAGATTTTAAGTAAACGCAGGTTTCCATGTGGCCAACGCGGGAATGGATCAGCGCCAGGTTCCCTTCCGAGAAGCGGCGCGAGAGGCGCAGAAACGAACCCAAGTTTTGCATTTGGACTACCCGACCTGCACGGACTGTAGACGAATCGTTCCACCATTGTCAAGCATCGTTTCGCCCTTATGACCTGTGGAACGCCCTCGCCTGTTTACAGTATTGTCATGGCGTGGAATGACTTTGATGGCCAGCTTCTGACCGCGCGATCCATGCCGCCGCCACCATGTGTCCGGTAACATTCACGGTGGTGCGGCACATATCGAGCAGCCGGTCAACGCCGATAATCAAAGCGATGCCTTCACCCGGCACGCCCACCGCGTCGAGAACGGGAATCATCAGCGGGATGATGGCGCTGGGCAGGCCGGCATTACCCACGCCCGCCGTGAGGACCGTCATCACGATCACCACGGCCTGCGCGGACCAACCGAGCGGGATCCCCAGCACTTGGGCGATGAAGGCGATCGAAGCTCCCTCAAAAAGCGCCGAGCCGATTTTGTTCATGGACGCGCCGAGAGGGAGGACAAAACCGCAAATGTCAGGCGGCAGGCCGAGCGCGGTTTCACTCACTCGCAACGTGGTGGGCAGAGTGCCGTTGGAAGAAGCAGTGGAAAAGGCGGTTAGCATCACCACGCGCGCGCGCCGGAAGAAATCCATCGGGTCGCGCGCCGCCATCCACTTCAACAGGACGGAAAACACACCGAACTGAATAAAAGCCAGCCCGCCGATTACAATCACCACGTACCATCCGAGACGCACGAGCAAATCAAATCCAAAGCGCGCCGCAACACTAAAAATCAGGGCAAAGACTCCGTAGGGCGCAAGCTTCATGACGAGATCGATGATCTCCGCCATCACGTGTGCCAGGCCGCGCAGCGCGTGCCGGAGGGTTTGTCCGCGCTCTGCTGGCACGCGCCCCATCGCCAGGCCAAAGATGAGCGAGAAGAAGATGACGCCCAGCATGTCACCTTGGGCCGCAGCGGCCACAGGATTCCGCGGAACGATGTTAACCAAAGTCTGAATACCGAGACCCGCCGGGCCGGCCGTCCCTTGCGATGGGCTCACTTCGTTCCCATAAGTTTCAAGCAACCGGCTGCGCGCCTCCGGAGCGAGTCCCGCGCCGGGACGGAACGCATCAACCAGGAAAAGTCCCAAAGCACCCGCCAGGGCGGCCGATATGACAAAAAATAAAAAAGTCTTCAACCCGATGCGCCCGAGCTTTTTCACATTGCCCAGGTCCGCCACGCCCAGGCTTAGGACCGCAAAAACCAGCGGAATGACAATCATGATCAGCGACCGCAGCCAGATTTCTCCTGCCGGGCCGGTCACATAGGTTATAAAATTTTCGAGGCCGGAAGTTCCGCTCCAAAAATAATTTGCCACAGCGCCCGTTATTAATCCCAGGGCGAATCCGACGAGGATGTGCCGGGTGTTGGGGCCGGACGCGTGGACGGATTTTTGATCATCAACTCCGGGGATACCCGAATCTTCCTGCTGGGCGAGAGGCTGCGCAGAGTCAGGCATAGTGGATTGGGCTTACGTGCCCAGGCGTGAAAGAATTTAGAAGCGATTCACTAAAAAAGTGAGCGCCATTGCCAAGCGCCGGATACTCCTGCGCACGTCAATTACAAACCAAAGGCTAAGTTGCTGTCGCTGTGTTGACGGTTGATAAAACTTCCGCGGTGGTTACCAGCCGCGTTCCGGCGGCAACCATTTCATCCAGGGCGCGGCGGCGGCCCTCTGCAGTAATTTCTTTGATGGCATCCACTACCAGGTCAACAGGAAAATGACGTTGGCGCAGCGCCAGGACAGCAGCGCGGACGCAGTACTCGGTGGCGACTCCAAAAACCACAAACCGGACCGGGCCGAGGGAACCTGAAAGCGCAGCGAGAATATTTTCAAAATTCGGGTTGGTGGAGACATCGTACTCAGTTTTCTCAACGATGAACTGTCCCACCCACTCTTGCGGAGGCGCAAACGCTCCCGGGCGGATCGGAATCACGCCTGGCGAAGCCAATCGTGTTTCTGGAATTCGAAGCTGTCCTGCCGTGCCCACCACGCAATGCGGCGGCCAGTCAGCAAAAGAGGGATCGTCGGGCGGGTGCGCGTCTGCGGAAGATAAAACCGGAATATGATTTTCACGCGCAAAAGTGATGAGCGATTTAAGGTTGGGCGTTATCGATTCGGCGTCGGGAACGTAAAGCGCCCCGGTGGAAGTCATAAAGTCCACTTGCGTGTCAATGTCGAGAAAAACCGGAGCCCTGGGCGTGGCAGCCTCATCTGGAACCCGCGCAGATTTCATAAATTCCGGGGAAACAAAATAATGACGCCGCACATCTTCCAGCAATCGTTCGAGCGCCGCGCTGTGCGACACGGGATAGCGGGGGCCGTCGTTCAAGGCCTGGAAACGCTGCGGCAGGTGTTGCAGATTACTCAGCGTTCTGGCGCGAGCCTCCTCAATGGAGGGCCGCTCCTCGATGCGGCGGCCATCGCGCATCACGGGCTGGATCAGCGGCTCTCCATCAGGGAAATCTTCCGTCGAGCGGGCAATGACGTCGTGATGGAACTCCGTTCCCTTCCCGTTTGTCGTGGCGCGAGAGAACCGGAAAATTTGCTTGCGGCCGGGCCAGTGGGCTTTCTGTTCGCTGAACTTGGTTTTGTATTCGATGCGGCCGTCTTTTTCGGTTTCCACCAGTTTATAAACCACGCCCAGGGCCGGAACGTCGCGCGAGGTGGCCAGTTCCGTGCCCACACCGAAGAGATCGATTGGCGCGCCCTGTGCGACCAGTTCTTCAATCCTGTATTCGTTCAAATCGCCGCTAGCGACAATTTTAGTTTCCTGGAGACCGTGCCGATTGAGAATCTCCCGCACCTGGCGGCTCTTTTCCAGCAAGTCGCCGCTATCCAGCCGAACGCCCGGAACTTTGCGCCCCAGGGTGGCGGCAGTTTCAGCGCCAAGCAGCGGATCGTAAGTATCAATCAGCAGAATCGCGGTATCGGGAAAAGTTTCGAGAAGAGCCAAAAAGCTTTCGCGCTCGGTCGGGTAAACCTGTGTCCAGGAATGGGCCGCGGTGCCGGCCAGAGGAACTTGATAAAGGTAGCCCGCCAACACGTTACTCGTTCCCGTGCAACCGCCCACATAAGCCGCGCGCGCAGCACGCACGCCCGCTTGCGGTCCCTGGGCGCGTCGGGTGCCGAACTCCCAGACGCCCCGACCCTGGGCGGCGCGCACCACCCGGGCGGCTTTGGACGCCACCAGAGTTTCAAAATTGATCACCGAGAGGAGGTAAGTTTCCACAATTTGAGCCGCGGCGATGGGAGCGGTTACTTGCAGGATCGGCTCGCCGCCGAAGATGAGCGTGCCTTCCGGAACGGCGTCAACGTCCCCGGTAAATTGAAAGGCGCGCAGGTATTCGAAGAACGTATCGGAAACAGTGTGGAAAGCGGGCTGGGCTCGCAGAAAGCGAATGTCTTCGTCGTTGAAGCGAAGATTCTCCAGGTAGCCGAGCACGGAATCCAAACCCGCCGCCACCAGGAATCCGCGCTCCGGGGGCAATTGACGGACGAAAAGCTCAAATGTTGCCCGGCACTCGATGCGGTGCTCGAAAAAACCCGCAGCCATGGTGAGTTCATAGAGATCGGTGAGCAGACCGCGGTTTGTGTTGGTTTCAAGCATTTTGCTAGTCGGCCACTTGCACGGCACAGCGACCGCAAAAGATTATGATCCGCCGCCCCCGTGAAAAAACATTAACCGTGGGCCGATATTCCTCAGTCACAGTATGGCGGGTGGAACGGGAGAGAGTCAAGCTGGAGGAAAGTAGTTGTACAGTTTGGTGTTTTGGTAGCCTTCATCCGATTAATGCAACACGCGGCTCTCCGCGGCCTTGGCTTTCTGCGCGCGGTCCAATCTGCCTGAAAGCGTGGAGTTCGCCGGGTCGAAGCTCAAGCCTCGCTGATATTCGCTGATGGCGCTGTCATACTCGCCGCGGCCAAAATAGAAATCACCCAACTTGATCGCCCCGGCAATTTTTGCAGGATCCACGGCGGGTTTCGCCGGCGTCAATTTTTCCGCCTTCAAAGCCTGGCGGCGCTCAGCGCGCAACTCCCGCGCGGATTTTTCCTGTACGGCCGGGAGTGACCTACTTTGCAGCCGCGTTCTGCTAGTGTCCGTAAGGTTGGGCGAAGTCCCAAGGTTAGGCTGCTGAGTCTCCTGTTGCTGACCCTGCTTTACAGTTTCCGAGGTTGATGACACAGAACCGCCCGTACCCGGCACCTCCGCCTTAGGCTCATTTCCGGTTGAGCCTGCGGCGGTCTTTTCCACCGGAGTTCCACCGGGCGTGGCGGTTGGGATTGAGGAGGAATTTACCGGCTCAACAGGCAGATTTCTTGAGATGACATACAGCCCGCCCGCGACGAGCAATACAACCAGAATGCCCATCGCCATCCAGAGGCCTGTCCTGGATTTTTGGGGCGCAACGGCCCTGAACATTGGCGGAGGCTCTCCTTTCGCCGGCGCCGGGCGCGGCCTGGGTGCCGCTGGTGGAGTGGCCGGGGCGGGCTGCTGTACCACAGGCGCCAAAGGTCTTTCACCCACGTCACCCGGGGCGGCGCGCTGAGCCGCGCGTGGCTTCGGCGTCTGGAGAGCTTCTCTCAGCCTTCGCGCCGAGTCCTCCGGCGAATAACTGCCCGACGAATTGAGCACGCGCGTCTCGTTTAGAGGGACTGTCCGTTTCTCGGCGTTTTCAATTTCCGTGATCAGCGCTCGCGCGCTTTGCGGCCGCAGGGTGGGATCTTTCTCAAGAGTTTTCATCACCACGCTGGCGATGGCGTCCGGTATATGCAATTCCGGATGAATAGTTCGGATGGGAGTGGGCGCCGTCTGCATGTGCGCCAGCAGCATCGCCATAGTGGTGTCCGCTTTGAAAGGCAAATCGCCGGTGAGCATTTGGTACATCACCACGCCCAGCGAATAAATGTCTGACCGGCCATCCAGTTCGTCGCCACGCTTCCCCATGGCCTGCTCAGGGGACATGTATTGCGGCGTGCCAATCACCACGCCGGTCCCGGTGAGCGTCATCCCGGCGGATTCGCTGGCGCGCGCCTCCTTGATTTTGGCAATGCCGAAATCGAGGACTTTCACCACCTCTCCCTCAGGGCCCGCTACAAGCACAATGTTGTCCGGCTTGATGTCGCGGTGAATCATGCCGAGATTGTGGGCAGCCTCAAGCGCCGCCGCAGCCTGCTTGATAATGGAGCAGACGCGCGGCACGGGCAGGGCGCCCTGATCCTGAATCAACTTCTTCAGGCTTTGCCCTTCGATGTACTCCATCAGGATGATGGGGCGGCCGTCTTCAGCTTCGTCGATGTCGTCCACGCGCACCGCGTTCGGGTGCCGGAGTTTTCGCGTGATCACGGCTTCATGCCGGAAGCGCTTGACGAAAAGCTCGTCGCTCATCAGGCTGGGGTTGATTACTTTTAACGCGTGAAGCTCGTCAAAGGCCACGTGCATTACTTTGTATACCGCGCCCATGCCGCCCTGCCCCACCTTGCCCAGAATGCGATACTTGCCGCGAATCACCGCTCCATCCGCCCACATTCCGTACTCAACCAACGCGGTGCCGTCCTGCGGGCAGACCATGAAGTTGTTGGGATAGGGCGTTTGACAGGTGGGGCAATTTTTCATGTGAGTAGGGTTTAGGAATACAACGGACGGAGTATATCACAGAGTTTTCTGGGAAGAATGTGATGCGAAATTGCCAGAACGGCTTTAATGATTTGATTGCGCAGGCTCTCCGGCAATTGCGAGGGTTTTGCTATTCCAGGCTTGCGCCACCAGCAAAAAAGAAGATGAAACGAGTTGTTCCCCGAATCGCAATTCTTGACAGGAAATTAAATTCACCACAGAATGATGAACACGTGCCGCGGTAGCTCAGGTGGTAGAGCGCAGCCCTGAAAAGGCTGGCGTCGGCGGTTCAACTCCGTCCCGCGGCACCATACTTCCCTGGTTAGCCTATTCGCAATTGCCAACTCCCAAAGCGAGCCCGGATGCAACCCTCAAGGGTCTTGCTATTCGCCGGCCCGCGTGCTATAGTCTTTCTGCTTTGGGGACTCTCAGTCCGTACAAAGGTTAGGCGAAATCACAAATCAGTTTGCTGGCCGCAGGAGGCTCGCTATGAAAAAACTTTTTGCGATGTTGCTTATCGTGTTTGCAATGGGTTTGGGAATATCTTCATTGATGGCCCAGGGCCAGAGCGCTAATCGCGGTGTCGTGGTTGTTCCGGATTCCAGCGTGGAGCATGCCGCAGACATTGGCCTGAGGGCTCACACCAACCATTTGATTCTTGTCCCAGCCGCGAAGCAGCCGAATTTTGTTGGCGCCTCGCCGGCGGGTGAAACTCCCCAGACTATTTATCCCGTTTACGGTTTGACTTTCACTGGGCTTGGCGGCGCTGGGGTTATCGCCATCGTGGACGCCTTCGATTACCCCACGGCTGAGAACGATCTCGGTGTTTTTTCGAGCACCCTTGGCCTGCCCGCATGCACAATTGCCAATGGCTGTTTTAATGTCGTTTTCGCCAGCGGGACCAAGCCGCGTGGGAATTGCGGCTGGGACCAGGAAGCTGCGCTGGACATCGAGTGGGCCCACGCGATGGCGCCCAGCGCAAAAATTGTTCTGGTGGAAGCGGCGTCGAACAGTTTTGCAAATCTGTTCAAGGCCGTGGACGTTGCGACAGGAATTGTGACCGGTTCCAATGCGACGGGCCAGGTCTCGATGAGTTGGGGCGGCAGCGAGTTCTCTTCCGAAGCCAGCAATGACACTCACTTTGCTACAACCGGTGTGGTCTATTTCGCGGCGAGCGGCGATACGGGCGGCGCGAATATCTATCCAAGCGTTTCCCCTAATGTCGTTTCGGCCGGCGGGACGACCATCAATCGAGATAAGAATGGAAACTTCGTTAGCGAGAAGGCCTGGAGCGGCAGTGGCGGCGGCCCGAGCAAGTATGAGGCGATACCAGGATATCAAAGTGTAATCGCCAGCATCGTAGGCACGCAGCGCGGCGCCCCGGACTTCTCTTTCGACGCCGACCCCAATAGCGGCGTTTCGGTCTACGACAGTACGCGTTGTCAGGGTCTCAGTGGGTGGCTGGTGTTTGGCGGAACCAGCGTCGCTTCACCGTCGCTTTCAGGCATCGTGAATTTTTCCGACAGCCAGAACCACAGCCCGAACGGCAGCTCGGATCAGGAACTTACCACCATCTACAACAACCTCGGGAACGGCGCTGATTTTCGAGATATCGTTTCGGGGAGCGCGGGAAGTTTCAGCGCCGTAACCGGCTGGGACTTCGTCACCGGTGTCGGTAGCAATCAGGGAATAAACGGCAAATAGACCTCCCTCTATGAATTTCATGTCCATCTGGGCCTCCTGAAAAGGAGGCCCTTTTTGTTTTACCGTGCCGGATGCAGAATCAGTTTCTGCATGCGCCAGTTCAAAAGTTCGCCCACGTAGAGCACGTTCTTGTTCGCCTGGCTGCAATCCATTTCATGCACCCAACCGAACTGCTTCAGCGCATGACCTGCCGTCCCAAATTGTCCCAATAAATTTCCATCCAAATCGAGCTTGTAAATACGTCCCGGAGCAGCGTCTGAACTATAGAGAAACTGCGTGGGGCCCGGAGTAATACAAATGGCCCACGGAGTGCCGGCGCTTGTAATTTCCCGCAGGTAGTTGCCGTCGTTGTCGAACACCTGAATGCGCCGGTTCCCTCTGTCCGCCACATACACATTCCCTTTCGCGTCCACCGCGATGGAGTGGGGCGTGCGGAATTGTCCCGGCCCTGTTCCATAAGTTCCCCATTCCTTCACCAAGGTCCCATCCCTGGTGAACTTCACCACTCGGGAGTTTCCGTATCCGTCACTGATGAAGATATTTCCCGCCGCGTCCCAGGCAACATCCGTGGGTCGATTGAAAGTGAGCAGACCATAAGGACCAACACTTGCACCTCCGCCCTGGCCGCCACTGGCCGGGCCACTCCGCGTTGGAGCGGCGGCAGGCGCGGGACGTTCCGTTGGCTCCGGCTTCCTGCCCAGGAGAAGGATCACCCGGCCTTGCGGATTGAATTCGATAACCATGTTTGACCCTTCATCCACGCACCAGATGTTGTCATGGGCGTCCACGCGCACCACGTGGGCGAAAGAGCGGCCGCTGAAGGCGTACAGGCCCTTGCCAATCTCTCGCAGGAAATTGCCCGCCCCATCAAATTCAAGAAGCCGCGTGACCCCGCTTCTTGTATAAATAAAGATATGCCCTTTGGAGTTAAGGGCCACTCCGGGAACCTCTCCCAGGTAGAGGTCGGCTGGGAGTTTGAGCGGGTTGGGGACCGAGTCAAAAGGTATTTCGGGCACGGGACCTTGCTGCGCAATTGCAGGCGCGCACAGCAACACGAGAAATACCACCCAATAACGTTTCATGATTGTCTCCCGAATGCAAAATTGTAAATTCGCTGTATCGGTGCACCCATCTCATCTCAACAACACCGGTTGGGCCGGGAATACTTCCGCTGAAGCTCGGACAAATAAAACGCTCCGGGCGTCATGGGCGGGGCGCCTTGCTGCAGGGCGCGCGCGCGGTATCGGGCATAGTCGTCTTCGCCAGTCGCCACGCGAAGGAAATGCCAGGCCGTTTGGAGTAATTTGTTGAATTGATATAACATTTGCATAAAATCAGAAATTGGAAATTGGAAATTAGAAACTGGCCAACACAACAAATGTGCCAACCCCCAATTTCAATTTTCTGGTTTCCATTTTCCAGTTTCTATTTTCGAATTTCAAATTTCCGTTTTCTCACGCTGTCAGTCGGGACGCCTCCATGGGCGCCTCGCTCAACACCGCGCGTTTCACGCCAAAGATATAAAGCCACCAATTCCGTCCCGATTCCACCAGAATAACCACCACGAAACCGGCAAACATTGCCGTCACCACCGCGTCCAACCGGTTATTAAAAATCACGCGCTGCGTCGCGGCAATATTGGCCGCGGGAATGGCTCCGCTGGAAATTTGTTCGGTCAGGTGGCGCGCCTGCGCCCAAAAGCCCATGCGGGGGTCAGGATCAAATATCTTCTGGTAACTCGCCGTCATGGTTACGGAGACGAGCCAGGCAAGCGGGACGAGCGTGACCCAGATATATTTAAGCTTACCCATCTTGATCAGGATGGTGGTGCACACGCAGAGTGCGATGGTGGCCAGAAGCTGGTTTGAAATTCCAAAGAGCGGCCACAAGCTGTTGATCCCGCCCAGCGGATCCAGAATTCCCTGGTACAGAAAATATCCCCACGCGCCCACCACCAGCGCGCTGGTCAGGATGACGCTGGGATACCAACTCGTTCTTCCCAGCGGCGCCCAGAAATGGCCCAGCAAATCCTGAAGCATAAAGCGGCCCACGCGCGTGCCCGCATCGAGCACGGTGAGAATAAAGAGCGCCTCAAACATGATGGCGAAATGATACCAGATGGCTTCGAGGCCGCCCATGCCGAGCGTGCTACCGAAAATATGCGCCATGCCCACGGCGAGCGAGGGCGCGCCGCCGGTGCGATTGAAGAGCGTGATCTCACCCACGCGCGAGGCCAGTTCAGACATGGTTTGCGTGGTGACGGGAAAACCCCAGTTGGAAATTGTAGCCACAGCGCGTTCCGGCGCCGTCCCCACCACTCCTGCCGGACTGTTGATGGCAAAGTAGACACCCGGCTGCAACACCGTGGCCGCCACCATGGCCATGACTCCTACAAAGGATTCCATCATCATGGCGCCGTAACCGATCAAGCGCGCCTGGCTCTCTTTGCTGATCAGCTTGGGCGTGGTTCCGCTGGCGATCAGCGAATGAAATCCGGAGACGGCTCCGCACGCGATGGTGATGAAGCAGAATGGAAAAACTTTTCCTGCAAAAATCGGTCCGGTGCCGTCGGTGAATCGAGTGAGGGGCGGCAGCAACATTTGTGGATGCGCCACCAGGATGCCGACGGCCAGCGCGATAATCGTTCCCAGTTTGATGAAGGTGCTCAGATAATCGCGCGGCGCCAACAAGAGCCACACGGGGAGCACCGAAGCGGCAAAGCCGTAGATGATGATCATCCACGCCAGCGCCGGGCCGCTATAAGTAAAATATGGCGCGAGCAGCGGCGACTCCGCGACGTAACGCCCGCCCATCACCGCCGCCATTACCAAAACGAATCCCACCAGGGACGCTTCCATCACATGCCCCGGCCGGAGGAAGCGGAGGTAGACTCCAAGAAGCAGCGCGATGGGAATGGTCATGACGATCGTGAACAGTCCCCAAGGGCTCGCCTTCAACGCGTTGACCACCACCAGGGCCACCGGCGCCAGCAGGATAATCAGGATGCAGAGCACGGCGAAGAGCGCCGTCCATCCGCCCACTTCGCTGATTTCGTCCTTGGCCATTTGTCCCAGCGATTTCCCGTTGCGGCGCATGGAACAAAACAGTGTGACGAAATCCTGAATGCAGCCGCCGAGGATGCCGCCCAAAACTATCCAGAGAGTGCCGGGAAGGTATCCGAATTGCGCGGCGAGGATTGGGCCCACCAGCGGCCCCGGGCCCGCGATGGCGGCAAAGTGGTGTCCGAATAAAACCCATTTGTTGGTGGGTACAAAGTCGCGGCCATCTTCAAGACGTTCGGCGGGCGTCGCGCGCCGGTCGTCGAGCTCGAGCACGGTGTAGGCTACCCAGCGGCTGTAAAACCGGTAGCCCAACGCATAAATGCACGCTGCCGCCGCCACCAGCCACACGGCATTCAGGGGCTCGCCGCGCACGGCGGCAATCATGCCCAGCGCCACCGCGCCCACTATCGCGACCAAGATCCAGAAAGTTATTTTCAGAGATCGCATCTCGGGTTAGTCTGGCTCCAAATAGGGTGCTAGGTACCGCGCGCCGGAATATACCACGACCGACGTATTGAACACGCGGAGAAAAAACTGGGGCGCGGCAGCGGCCATGGACCGTTACGAAATTGCGGTGATCCTGAGCGCGCTGAACTTCCTTACTTTAAAAATGATGTGGAATTACAAGCAAAAGCTTGACCGGCAAAATGGCTCAGAAATGCCGCACGCCCATAAAGAGTCTTGAAACCGCACGCATGCACAGTGGAATGGGGAACGCATAGCTTGCAAGAAATTGAGTGGGGCACACCAGGGGATCAGAATGGATTACCTGGAACGAATATGGACTGGCGCCCGGATGGCCTGCACGAAAATTATTGAATATACGCCCCATGGGTCAAGATCGGATAGGGATTGATGGGAGGCCCCTGCCACCAGTGCTTATCCGGACCGAGCTTGGTGATAGCAAAGTGCAAATGCGGAGTGTTCGCGGGGGCATCTCCGGTGGTTCCGACATATCCCACAAGATCACCCCGGCTCAAAAACATTCCTTCCTTCAGACCATCCGCATACGCATTGAGATGTGCGTAGTAGTAACAGTAAATCTCCTGGCGGTCGAACTGATACACCGTTAAGCCTCCGGGTATGCTCGTGAAAAGCTTTTTCACCACTCCGTCGTCAACCGCCAGCACGGGAGTGCCTCGCGGGGCCAGAATGTCTATGGCGTTATGAGGCCTCGTTCCTCCACGCGTCTCGTTAAACGAGTCGCGAAGGTCCGCAGGTTTCACACCACTTACTGGAACCAGCAAATTGCGTTGGCTTAGCAAGTCATAATCGAAAGGAGTGACGCTCACGCCGGGCGCGCTTTGTGCGGGGAGAGGTTCAGATCCGAGTTCTGATTTCAAGGGAGGTGGTGATGCGTTTGGCTGTAATGCCGTTATCGGGCTCGCAGCGGGAGTCTCCGTTGGCAACAAAAGAGTGGGAGGCGCCGGCGCTGTAGTACCAGATGAGTTAGTCGGCGGTGGAGGCGCGGCTGGGGCGGTGGTCGTGGTGGTGACCGGCGGCGTGACGGTTCCACTCGTCGGGTTTGGGCCCGGCGAAGTTGCCGGCGCAACCGGACTATTGCCGCCCACCGTTGCGGTGAGAGCAACAGGCTGATTTGACATACCCCTCCATCGCAAGACGGCGTACATGGAAAACGCGCCCAGGATGATTCCTAATGCGAGGAAGGTGAAGCCGTTTCGCCTTTGGATGTT
>Ga0209166_10002220_pt1 | contig 15051 bp, 12 predicted proteins | sample Coa_R1_3_FD_187151 | JGI IMG/M metagenome (GOLD analysis project Ga0209166, IMG submission 187151) | Surface soil microbial communities from Centralia Pennsylvania, which are recovering from an underground coalmine fire - Coalmine... | ecosystem: Environmental > Terrestrial > Soil >... | reverse complement strand
TCTGTGAAATGCGCCAAGCTCCCAGAGCAAGAAACACCGTCAATACGACCGCAAATTCTTCCGGCAGCAACGACATGGCGACAGTGATCCCTACGAGGATGCCACTTAACCAACTACCGTTTGAAAAACCGTAGATAATCGCCACCAAAGCGCATATCGAAAGGCCGAGCGCTCCCATGATTCCGACCACGCGCTTGGTTTCTTTCTTGAGGTGACTCACCTCCGGTTCAATCGTTTGTAGGGCTTTGCCGACCCGGCCCAACTCCGTTAGCGATCCCGTCTCCTTGATCTCCGCTATTCCGTGCCCCTGCACGACAAGCGTTCCGGAATAAACAAACGGCAGGTCATCGCCACCAGGCCGGCCCATGCCAAGGCTCGCGTCTCCCGAGGATTTCTGGACGGGGACCGATTCCCCGGTCAGCAGCGACTCGTTGACTGACAGGCTGACACAGGACAGAACAACACCATCAGCCGGCACGCGATCACCTTCGGACAGAATGACGATATCGCCTCGGACTACTTCGCGACCGGCAATTCGCGTTCGGCGCCCATCTCGAATCACGAGTGCTCGGGGACTGGATAGGTCACGCAGTGCCTCCAGCGCCCGTTCCGTCTTGTTTTGCTGATAAAGGTCGATCCCGAGAATCGCGAAGATCGAAATCAGGAGTACGAGCGAATCGCGTGGTTCGCCCAAAACCAGGTAGATCACGCCGGCGGCCACCAGGAGAAGGATCATGGGTTCACGAAGGACGTCCCATGCGATCGCCAGAAAACTGCGAGGCTTGGCAGAAGGCAGCTCGTTTGGACCGTCGGCCTCGAGCCGGGCGGCAGCTTGTTCCTGAGTAAGACCGCGTCCCGTGACGTTATTCAGTTCGCTTGTCATTGAGGGAGATGCCTTGCGCGCCTTCGGGGTTTGTGTGCCATGAGAAATCGGTGTTTCTCAGCATATTCAGCACCGCCAGGGTGACCGACAAAATGACGGGACCAACGATGATTCCTATGATGCCGAACGCTTCGACTCCCCCGAGCAACGCGAAGAATACAAGCAGTGTGTGTACCTTTACGCGTGCGCTGACCACATAAGGCCTGACCAACACATCAACCTGTCCCACCACAGCTGCCCCCCAAACGAAAAGGATGAGCGCTTTGATCCAGTGTCCGCTGAGAAACAGGAGAATCGACGCCGGGCCCCAGACGAGAGCGGACCCAACGACCGGGACCAAGGATGCGAGCCCAGTAACCAGAGTCCATAGAATTGGGGCCGGCACCCCGAGGACCCAAAAGGATAGTCCCGTCAAAATTCCCTGAGCTGCGCCCACTGCCAGGCCCCCGTAAAGGTTGGCGATCATCGTTTCACTGATTCCGGTAAAGAGTCTTTCCGTCTGATTGGGATACAGCGGGAGCAGGGTCAAAACGCCTTGGCGAATGCTTTTTCCTTCCCGGAAGAAAAAGAAAAGGCTGAAGAAAACGACAACGCTATCGAGGACGAAAAAAGACAAATTCGCTGCTACCGCTGCGCTTACGGAGAATAGGTAACGGCTCGCTTGCTCTGCCCAACGCAACAGCGCTGCGTGCGGATCAAGCTGCGATAGATCTACATAGTTCGCGAGACGTCTGAGCAGACTCTCAAATAACTCTTTGAGGTATGGACTCGTACCTCCTTGCAGCCAACTCTGCTCTCGCAGTGTTTGAACCACCGCACGGAGTTCTCCGCTAACCGACATTCCCAAAAGCGCGACGGGGATCGTCACGATTAGCAGTACGATTATCGTTGAAAGGGCGGCGGCCACACTGGGTCGTTGGAAGAAACGCAGTATTCTCTTGTGGAGCGGATAAAAAACAATCGCCAACATCACCGCAATCAGGACCGGACCCAGGAACGGCTTAGCGATTAAGTAGCACAGGTATAGTGCGACCATCGCCAGGCCCACTAGACAGACGATGGCAGCCCGCTTTCTAGCAGTCTCGTTCGTTCCGCTCATCATTGGATGTCTTCGCTTCCTGTCTGCTCCGTTACGTCTGTCACTCGCCAGGGTTCTACCGTATCACCAGATTGCGGCAAGAAAAATCCTTTGCCACTTACTTCCACGGAGCTGAAGCCGTTTGGGCGATTACGACGGGTATGCGGTGGCGAGATCAGACTTGGGAGTAGTATAGTTAACTAAATAAGGGGCCAGTAATTGGTGGTTTAAGAATTGTGGCCATGATTTGCGGCTCTAAGAGATGTTCAACAATCAAATCGCAGGCCCGAAAATGGGTCTAGCAAGGCGCCAGCCTCGGGGAGCACATCAGGCGTGCTCGTTATCCAACACCTCGAGGTTGAACCATGTTTATCTAGGCTGCGGTGATAACCGTCACAGAGTTTGGTGATGAGACATACAAGTAAGCCAGATCATCTGTGGACGACTTGCTGCTGGCGGAGTCACGATGTTTTAAGGACACCGAAGCGCGATGCACGGCTTGCGGGACTTTAGGCAAAGCCGGCGTTTTCGGACTCAATCGTTGCTCGGCGCGACTTCAAATGCTCGAACGATGAAACGGTTGGGCGCTGACCCAACAAAGTCGAACGGGAAACATGTGATCAGCGTCAACTCCTTCCGATTTGAAGGCTTCAAGACCTCCATATCCGTCGGCGAAACGACTCTGGTCGATTCCACCCGATACTGGAATGTTTCTCCGCCAATCGTTCGCAGAGTAATGAAGTCTCCTGTCTGAATGTGGCGGAGGGGACGGAAGAGGCTGTCGCGATGCCCCGCGAGGGCGACATTGCCCCATTCTCCTGGTATGGGTGTTTCGGGAAGATGGCCAACCGCTCGACGCAAAATCTCAGTCGAATCGCCCTGAACAATAACGGCCCGCAGCTCTAGGCTTGGTATCTCAATCTGGCCCATGACCTCACCGATGGTTAGAAGGTGTGGCTCTACAAGGGGGGCGTGATGACTGAATTTGCGCAGTTCGACCGCTTGATAGACTCTGGCGTCGGCAAGGATATAACCGGCATAGCTGACCGCGACAATACCTGCCAGAAGGAAACAGTAAGAGGCGTAGCGAAGACCAGGCGGGACGAATCTACGCGCGCTCCTTGAAGTGCGGTTCGCGAACTTCATCGCTCACCTGCGCCAGGCTCCGATGGCGACACCTTTCCCGGAGGCGCTGAATATCCCATTCGAGTTCGTACGCGAAGCCGGCCTCGGTCCGGGGCATCAACCCTCACCACGATCTTCCTGAACGAATTCCCGCTTATCTCTTTCGCTGGTGGGTATCCAATGGTGTATTGCTCCCGAAGATCTCGAGCTATCGCTTTTGCGATATCAGAAATGCTTTGACCGGCTCTCGGAAAAAACGCAATCCCGCCAGTTTCTTTGCAGAGTCTTTCAAGCGCTTTGGGATTTTCTTCTTCGGTGCTACCTACCAGGCCTATCGAATAAATTACTGCGTGGGACTGCCTGGCCAGCGTTAAGATTTCCGAGTATTTGTGGTGGCTGGCATTGTCGCCGCCGTCACTCACAATGATCAATGCTTTCTTCTCACGGCTGCCTAGTTCCAGGTGTTTCAGACCTTCGGCGACGGCATCATAGAGTGCGGTTTGCCCTCGTGCGGATACCGCCGCTACTGCCCTTTCAAGAATGTGCGGATCACTCGTGAAGGCCTTTCCCCCTGACATTTCGATTAAAACATTCTCGCTAAAATCTACGGCGAACATTTCATCTTCGGGATTGCTCGAATGTGCGAAAGCGGACACCGCGTTGATCACTTCGCTCAGCTTGGGACCCATGCTGCGGCTGTGATCCACAAGGATACCTGCCGTTACCGGAGCATCTTCCTCCGTGAAGAATGTGACTTTCTGGAGTTTTCCCTCTTCATAGACGCGAAACTGATCTTTCTGTAACCTCGAAACAAATGCGCCATTCGAATCCGTCACGTTGACCGGGAGAATGACCAGATCTGTGGTTACGGAGATCTTTGCCTGCCTCGATACGTTCGGCACAGACGGAACGGAGTCAGATCGCAATTGAGAGTGGGACAATACGACCAACAAAATAACTGGGAGCAGGCGAAACGCCGTGCACACTCCGGGCATGCGTGACACATGGATACCATTCATAGCGAAACCTCCCCGCGCCGCGGAATAGGGGTTTCCATCCGGTCCGCGGCGCGAAGGGTTCGGTTGAATCTAAGCGGACTGCTTTGCCAACAGCTTCAGACCGATGGCTAGGCCAATGGATACAAGGCCCAGGAGTCCAATGAGAGGGATAGGACTGCCGGTCTTCGGCAACTCTTTAGGCTCAGTCACGGGTGCCGGAGTCGATTCTGCCGGATGCGACGGCTGAACCTGGATGGCCTCAGTTACAGGTTCTTCCTTGCTTTCTGGCGTGATCGCCACCAGCGGAACGGTCCTCAGAGTGCTTTCCGTCGGCTCGGCCGTCTCTGCAGGGACGATCTCGTGTGATTCCTTGGCCAGTTGAATGGCTCTGGTCTTTGGATAAACAAACTCTTGCCCAAAGTTGTCGCCGGGATAGAACCACGCCCTGAGGGCTTCCGGTGAATCGCCCGGTCGTTCACGGAACTTGATCACGGTATCTTCCGTTGGTTCCAACCGGTAGTTGGGGATCGCAAGGATGGTCGTGATCAGTTGTGACCCGTCCTCGTTCCAGATCTGCACGATATGCCGATAGGACATAGAGTCCAGCAGCTTGAATGTATAAGTCCCGGCCGGAAGTACTTTCCCGGGAACTTCGATGGGTTGACTGAAGGTAAGTATGGTCTTCTTGTTCCATTGATCTGCTCGGACTGGATTCAGGAACAGGCCAACCAGCAGAGACAGAGCAAGTCCCGCTAAAACCGCTCTAAAGAAACGCATAAGAAATTCCTCCTCCTGACGAAATGATCCGGAACCCGGCGCGCTTGGCACGACTCGGATTCGTCCGAGCCAACAATTTCTGGCAGATGCCTCGTCACGGTTTCCGGTCTTTCTTCGCTTTCTATTTATTCCCTGTCGAGCGAGTGAATCTGTGACCTCTATCACGCTGTGAGGTGACAACCCTTACGTTAGATCCAGGCGCGTCCTCCGACCCACAAAACTCGCCTTGATGCCCAACGCGGCGCGTGAACGCAAGAAACAACTCTTTCGTGGCTTAACTTCAGGCCACTTGAAAATCTATCTCTCAGGATTTTCTAGAAACGGCCGCGCCCTTTGCGACGACAGGTCTACTAACCCTTAGACTTTTGTTCCCGAATGACCTCGACCGAACATTTTGCGTGCAGAGCTACAGCCTCTGCGACGCTACCCATGACGATCCGGTCAAATCCAGTCCTGCCGTGAGACCCGACGACGATCATGTCCGCCGGCCACGTTTCTGCCTCGTTTAAAATGACGCGGTACGGTCGCTCCTCGAAGGTGGGCACTTCGGAACACGATTTCAATGCGGAGCCAACAAGAATCTCGACTCCCTCGGCAACACATAGCTTGGCATCTTCCATCGATGCTTCGCCACGCTCCTTGGCTTCAGGCGGCTCAAGGTACGAATGGTCCTTGAAAAAAATAAATTCAGGCACGCTGATTACCTTCGCCAAGCTATCCGCAGGCCAGGGACGCTTTGCGACAGAACGAAGAGCTGTTAGCGAGAATTCTGATCCATCAGTCGCAATAAGAATTCTTAGCCCACATTGCAGCGCGGAAATCCCCCGTGCCTCGATGTCGGCGCACTACTTCTACCGAACACGGGGCGTGGCGCACCACTGCCTGGGCCGTGCTACCCAGAAAGAGGCGTCCGAGATCGCTTAGATCGTTGCAGCCTACCATCACAAGATCTGCCCCCCATTCCTCGGCGAACCTATTGATGTCCCGGCGGGCAGTTCCTGGGTAAATTTCTGTCGTTGTTGCCCAGCCGACGTTCCGCAGCCTCTTGGCGGCAGCTTGCAAGTCTTGAAGCACTTTCTCCTGCAATCGTTCTTGGATGATCGGTGCGGCACTGAACGGGTACGGATTGAAGACATTCAGGAGGCAAAACAAAGTACCGGCCGGCCACGGCCGTTCGACCGCCGCCCGGACGCATGCTTCATTCGCTGAAATTGCATCGATAGCGACCAGCACCTTCATCGTATCTCCGCGGCCGCCGCTCAAAATGACCTGCGGATCCAAATATAGATGCACCCCGCGCAGAGGCTGTGACGGTAATCACAAGACTCCGTGCTCCAGGTCATGGGATCTGAAGCTCGTTCTCTAGAATCTAGATCCGGGTCAGTTTATGGCGTCGAACTGAAGGGTTCCGTCGCGGCGCCTGTTTTGCTCGGCTCGTCCCGAGGAGACCGAAATGGTTTGCCATTCGCTTCCAAAAGGCAATGCACCTGGGTCGACGACCCGACCGGTCTGCCTGTTTGCCGCGTTTTGCATCTTTCAGGTGTTGTTTCTCATACTCCTGCCGGATGACGGGCAACTCAAGGGCGCCGAGCATCCTCAACCTGAACTGGCGAGACTGACTCCAGGGCAGGAGCCCCGTCCCCCGGCAAGTGGTCAACAGAGACCACCGCAGTACGCCATCTCCGTGGAATCGAACTTGATCCTTCTGGACGTTCTCGTGACCGATGAGGACGGGAATATTTTAGCTGGCCTTAAGAAAGGAAACTTTCGGATCCTCGATGATGGTCAGCCGCAAGTGATCACCCATTTCGCCCCTACAGAGGAGCCGATCACCATCGTCATGCTAATGGAATACAGCGGGCTCTCTTACAACTATTTCGCGTACAAGGCGGCGTATTGGAGTTCCTCCTTCCTAAATCATCTCGATAGCAAGGATTGGGTGGCGCTGGTAACCTATGACATGAAACCGACGATTCAGGTGGATTTCACACGCAACAAGGCGGAAGTGCAGGACGCACTTCGCACTCTTTCATTCCCTGGTTTTCGAGAAGCCAATCTTATGGATGCGGTCGTTGACACACTGGACAAGCTTGAACGTGTCGCTGGCGAGAAGGCAATTCTTCTAATTACGACGGGGGCAGACACATTCAGCAAGACAACGTTTGAAGAAGCAATGGACCGAGTAAAGGAAAGCAACGTTTCAATTTTTTGCGTAGGCGTAGCCGAAAGCGAATACATGGTGGCCGAAATGAGGAGCGGCAGCTCTGCGATCGGCTACCGCCAATCCAAAAACCAATTGCAGACGTTTGCAAATCTAACGGGCGGATTGGCCTGGTTTCCGCAATTCGAAGGAGAAATTCCTGGCTTGTTTCGCAGCGTCGTCGGCTTCCTCCGCAGTGAATATGACCTTGGTTTTTCGCCTTCAAGCGCCAAACTTGATGGCAAGTATCACAAATTGAAGGTCGAAATCGTCGGACCGGATGGCAAGCCGTTGCGAGTCACCAATGCGAAGGGTAAACGCCGGAAAGTCGTCGCTTACGCGCGCGAAGGCTATGTGGCGGCAACGGAACCCGCTCGACACTAGCGGGTGGAGGACGACGAGACTTTTTCCAAGTTGGCCAGGCACACGGTTGTTGAGGAGGTATCGATGCACAAAATGGTTCGACGTATGGTCGCCGTCTACTTGTGTTTCCAACTCAGTTTCCTTGGAGTGGCCTTGGAGACTTCCGCAGCCGGTCAGGCACCTCAGAATTCTGTTGCGACTCCGTTGGCAGCAGGTCTTCAGCCGCAGGAGTCGACTCCGCTCCGTAGCTTATTGCAGAAATCGTATGCCGAGCTTTTTGAATTGGCTCCAACGCTGAAGTTCGGCACGACCGAAATAGCGGCGCAGCGGAAAGCACTGGACAAGGGGAAGGATTTTTGCGTCGCGCGTTTCAAAGATCACGGGAAGCAGTACGGAACGCAAGTGGATGTTGCTCAGAAAGATCTGAAAAAGAAGACGGCCGGTTTGACTGATAGCCAACGCAATCAGGTGCACTGCAGGATCCAGAATCTAGAACTGCTCCGCAGCGAGGCACAAGCTCTCTCCAGTCATGCCATTCCGACGGCCTACGACAATTTGAACGCGAAGCTGGACGTCATCGAGAAATGGCCGGCCCTTTATAGGCAAACACAACAGGAGATGGCTAGTAGCTCCCACCTAAACCGCCGCTGGGGCGATGTCAAGGACATCGGATTCCGAGAGATCGCCGCAAACCAGCAGGATGACATCAAGAAGGGCCAGCAGGCGATTGAAGAGATGAAACGATCCGGATTGCTTCCACCGGAAGTCGGCAACAAAGCGATTCAGGAATATGTGAATTCCGTCGCGCAACGCATCGCGCAGAAATCAGACCTGAAGATACCCCTCCACATCTCCGTTCTCCAGTCCCGTGAAATCAATGCGTTTGCGCTTCCCGGTGGCTATCTTTTCATCGAAAGAGGCCTGCTCGAAGCGGCGGACGACGAATCGGAACTCGCGGGAGTCCTCGCGCATGAAATGGCACATGACGCCGCGCGGCACGCGAATAAGCTCATGAAGCGAGCCACGATTGCCGGGATTTTTTATCAAGCCGCGCAGATCGCGGCCGTGATTCTCACCGGTGGCGTCGCTGGCATTGGCACCTACTATGCCCTGCAGTATGGGTTCTACGGCCTCGGCCTAGTCCTCAATCTGAATCTTCTTGGGGTCAGCCGAGACTATGAACTCGAAGCCGACCAACTCGGCGTGCAATATGCCTGGAACAGCGGCTATGACCCCAGTGGTTTCATTAGGTTCTTTGACAAAATCGCGACGCGGGAGGGTTACGTAAACGGCGCGAGCTGGTTCCGCACGCATCCCCCCTTCTACCAGAGGATGGTGGACACCCGGAGGGAGATCATGTTTCTGCCGGCGAAGCCAGACATGATTGTGCAAACTTCTGCCTTCGAACAGATGAAAAAGGAATTAGCGCCGGTTGTAGCAGCGGCCGGCAAAGAAGAAGCACAGCGCCCCAGTCTCAAAATCACGCGGGCGGAAGGATGTGAGCCTCCGAAGAAACTCGAATACACTTCGGGACAACCAATCGAGGAACATTGCTCCGCGCCGCCTCGAACGGTGAACGGGTTAAAGAAATGACCGCGAGCGGGACGTCTTGATGTGTGAAGTAGAGCCGTCATCGGGGATGGCGCCATGACGAAACAGCCAGGTCCGGCAACCATTGATCCCGTCTTCCACATGCACGAGATCACCAAGGTCTACCACATGGGAGACGTTGCAGTCCACGCGCTCCGTGGTGTCACACTCGATCTACTACCAGGCGAATTCGTCGTGATCCTGGGCCCTTCGGGCAGCGGGAAGTCCACCCTCTTGAATGTCCTCGGCGGATTGGACGTGCCCTCCAGTGGCGAGGTCCACTACCGGGATCACAATCTCGCGGCGGCAAGCCGAGAAGAATTGACGCGGTTCCGCCGCGAGCACGTCGGGTTTGTGTTTCAATTCTATAATCTCATTCCCAGCTTGACGGCTCTAGAAAACACCGCCTTAGTGTCGGAAATATCTGAAAACCCGCTGGATCCGGAAGAGTGCCTCCGCATGGTGGGCCTTGGCGACCGCTTGCATCACTTTCCTGCTCAGCTCTCTGGCGGCGAACAACAACGCGTAGCTATCGCCCGAGCCGTAGTCAAGAGGCCAGAAGTCCTGCTATGCGATGAACCCACGGGCGCGCTTGACTATGCGACGGGGAAACTCGTGCTCGAGGTTTTGGACCGCGTGAATCGCGACCTCCAAACCATCACTGCCGTGATCACCCACAATAGCGCGATCGCGGCCATGGCGGACCGTGTGATTCGAATCAGCAGCGGAAAGATCGCCGACGTTCACAAGAATGATCGCCGAGCCTCTCCAGCGGACTTGGCTTGGTGAAATGCGATTGAGCGCTCTAGATCGGAAGCTCCTTCGCGATCTGTTGCACTTGCGTGGCCAGGTGGTTACGGTGGCGCTGATCGTGGCCTCGGGAATCGCCACCTACGTGACGATGCGGGGGGCTTACGAGTCCGTGGAGCGCGCACAAGAAGCGCAGTACGCGCGCTATCACTTCGCCGATGTTTTTGCGCAGCTCAAACGTGCTCCCAACAGCTTGGTGGCGGATATCAGTTCGATCCCAGGGGTTTCAGTCGTGGAAACCCGCGTTGTTGTCGAGGTCAATCTGGATATCCCTGGGCTGAACGAGCCTGCAGTGGGACGGTTGGTTTCCGTCCCCGAAGGTCGACAGCCGGTATTGAATGATTTGTTCTTACGGCGCGGACGCTATATCGAATCTGGACGTCAAGGCGAGATACTCATCAGCGAAGCGTTTTCCGCCGCCAACCAGCTTGAAGTGGGCGACTCGATTGGCGCGGTCATTAACGGGCGTTGGGAGCCACTTCGGGTCGTGGGCATCGCACTGTCGCCCGAGTACGTGTACGAAATTCGCGGTGCGGAGGTCTTTCCGGACAACAAACGCTTCGGCGTGCTATGGATGAGCCGCGAGGCGCTCGGGCCTCTATTCAACATGGAAGGCGGCTTCAACGATGTGACGCTGACGTTGGCTCCAGGGGCGAGCGAAGCGGCCGTTCTCGACAGGTTGGATCGGCTTCTCGAACCCTACGGAGGTCTCGGCGCGTATGGGCGTGACGATCAAATTTCACATCGATTTCTCACGGACGAGATTGCCCAGGACCGTGTTACCGGCATTTTTGTGCCCTCCATTTTCTTGGGCATCGCTGCGTTTCTAATTCACGTTGTTCTCTCTCGATTGGTGAGCACCCAGAGAAACCCTATCGGCTTGCTCAAGGCCTTTGGATATTCCGACGTGGCCGTAGCCATTCATTATTTAAAATTCGCGCTCGTCGCCGTGATGCTGGGGACCGCCAGCGGCGTACCTCTCGGGATCTGGCTAGGCAGAGGTTTGGCTCGCATGTATCAGAATTTCTTCCGATTTCCTGAGCTGACTTTCTTGGCTGGACCCAAACTGCTCCTTTGGAGCATCGTGATCAGCGGAGCGGCGGCCTCTCTCGGAGCCCTGTCCTCACTCCGGGGTGTCGTTGCTCTGCCGCCCGCCGAAGCCATGCGCCCTGAATCACCGCCGCAATTCAGACGAGGAATTGCCGAACGCCTTGGTTTTGCCCGCGCAGTCTCCATCTCCACGCGTATGATCGTGCGAAACCTGGAGCGGAGACCGTGGCGAGCGACTCTGACCGTGGTCGGCATGTCGTTCGCAGTCGCAATTCTGATCGTAGGTTTCTATTTCTTCGACGCTATCGACTACCTCGTGCAAGTTCAATTCCGGACCGCCCAGCGCGATGACGTGACGATCTCATTGGTAGAGCCAAACGGAGCACAAGCTCGTTACGACATCAACCACTTAACGGGGGTTGTGCATTCCGAGGCTTTTCGAATCGTCCCGGCGCGGCTTCGCTTCGAGCACCGTTCAAAACGCATCGGACTTCAGGGTCTGGAACCTGATAGCGACCTTCGGCGAGTGGTCGGAGAGAATTTTGATGTGGCGCCGATTCCTCCCGATGGATTGTTGCTGACGAAGAAACTCGCCGAGGTGCTCGGTGTTCGACCCGGAGACACCATCACTGTTGAGGTTCTCGAAGGGGAGCGGCCTGTACGGCAAGTCCCGGTCAGCGCCACGGTGGATGAAATGATTGGACTCTCGGCTTATATGGATCTTTCCGCGCTGAACCGCTTGATGCGGGAAGGTCCATCCATTTCAGGCGCATACCTCTCGGTCGATTCGGAAAGACTGCCTATTCTCTATTCCCAATTGAAGCGAACTCCCGCTGTTGCGGGGGTTGCCGTGCGGGAAGCAATGCTCGCAAGCTTTTACCGTACCATCGCCGAAAGCTTGCGTATTTCCAGCACTGCGCTGAATCTGTTCGCCTGCCTGATCGCCGTTGGCATGGTCTACAATGGCGCGCGCGTTGCGCTCTCCGAACGAGGCCACGAACTTGCCTCCCTGCGAGTTCTTGGCTTTAACCAGCGGGAGATCAGCTTTATGCTTTTAGGAGAACAAGCGCTGCTCGCGTCGGCAGCCATTCCGCTCGGATTTCTCATCGGCTACGGCCTTTGCGCGATACTGACAACGGCGATGCAGACGGAGCTCTACCGGATGCCGCTCGTGGTAAACGCGAAGACCTATGCCGTTTCGGTAGCGATCGTGGCCTTCGCTTCTATCGGTACGGGTGCGTTGCTGTACCGGCGGCTGGCTCACATGGATTTAGTCGCCGTCCTGAAGACGAGAGAATGACGTGCCGCAGAAAAATACATTCCGTCGAAGAATCCTCCTGGTAACCATCGTGCTTGGCGCTGTGGCGATCGGCTGGCTCCTCTTGCGTCCTACTCCTATTCTTGTAGAAGTCGCGACAGCAACTCGCGGCCCCATGCGTGTGACCGTAGACGAAGATGGGGAAACGCGCGCGCATGACCGGTTCATCATTGCGGCGCCGATTCCGGGCCGAATGCTGCGGGTCGACTTGGAAGAAGGAGACGCCGTCAAAGAAAACCAGATTGTGGCCTTGATCGAGCCGCTTCCGTTGAACCAACAACAGGGCGAAGAAGTCCTGGGGCGCGTCGCGGCCGCCGAAGCCGCCAAACGGCATGCCGATGCAAGAGCCGAACATGCCCGCGAGGACTATGAGCAGTCCCGGCGGGACCGAGAACGCGCAGAGCAACTAGGACGTGAAAAGGTCATCTCGGCACAGGCTTTGGAACAGGCACGAAATGCGGAGGTCACCAGTGGTGAGGAGCTCCGCGCCGCAAGATTTAGTGTGCTGTCTGCCGATTCCGAGGTGAAGGTGGCGCGAGCAGGACTCGTCGGTATCGGCGACGGAGCCCCACGGCACAAGGTGATTTCGCTACGCTCGCCTGCCGCGGGATGTGTCTTGCGTATTGTGGAGAAGAGCGAGCGGGTGGTCCAGGCCGGTGCGCCTGTCGTAGTGCTTGGTGACCCCGGGAAAATTGAAATCGTAACGGACGTTCTGACCACCGACGCGGTCAATATCAAACCCGGCGCAGCTGCGTTTCTCGACGGCTGGGGCGGTGACCACCTGTTGCGTGCCAGGGTTCGACGAGTGGAACCCGCTGGATTCACAAAAATTTCCGCGCTCGGAGTTGAGGAAAAACGCGTCAATGTGATTGCCGACTTCGTCGACGCGCCAGACGGCCTAAGGGACGGATATCGCGTGGAGACCCATATCGTGACTTGGGAAAATGCGGACGTCCTCAAAATACCGGGCAGCGCGACGTTTCGCGACCGTGATGGCTGGAGCGTTTTTATCGTCGATCAGGGACGTGCGCGCCGGCGCACCATACAAATCGGCCATCGGAACCAGACCCAGGCCGAGATCCTCGGTGGGATTAGCGCGGGACAGGAAGTAGTCTTACATCCCTCGAATCAACTACGGGATGGTGTTCGGATTCGGACCCAGTGACTTGTGCCGAAGTCGATCGACGTTCGCGTTTCTGATGGTCCCTCACTGCCGCCATATTCGTGAGATTCTCGTGACGCAAACGTTGAAACAGTCTTGGAATGTTGTGTTATGCGCTACTGCCATCCGGCTTTCAACCGAATGCTTGCTCGCCATGTTCGCGAACACGAGAAGTTTCACTGGCCGAGCAAGAAAGCGCACTTAGCAGAGCCGCTCCCGTCACCGCGACGATTTTATTCTGAAAGGCGCGCTGCTCTTCGAGCTATGGACGGAACAACGCTAAATTTCTCGCTCTCCGGGACCGCACCGTCCAGGTAAGGCCATTCGTCCACGAAGAAGTGGAAGCTCGGCGGACCCTGCGTTGAAACGGTTATCAATGCACTTCGTTCAAGGAGTTCTCAAGACTCGGAACGATACGAACTACCGGATTTAGTCTCCTGTTCTCTCCTCCCCTTTGTGGCGCGTTTCTCCGGGCGACATTCAGAAAAGTGTACTTGTACCAAGATTTCTCCTCCTTTTTCGAGTTATGGATGGTCCTTAAATAAGTAGAGGGCCATGGTCGGGGATTCTCTGCCAGCTAGGACTTTCCCGGGGGATTAAGATTTTTTCTTACTTTTTCCCTTTTCTATGTTCCTTTAATAAGTAAGGGCTGTGGCCGGGATTTCGCTGGCAACCCTGGGCCCCTCGATGGATTAAAGTTTTTTCTCACTTTCTTCCGACTGGATGTTCCCTAGAAGCTGTTGCATAACCCAGGACAAGCCTCTGAAATGACTATGGTTGAGTTTGGTGAAATGAGGGATAAGCAGAGTCAGCAGCGCCGAAGGAGGGCCGATGGCGCGATGCGGTCCGTTGTTGACCGAAGCGCAGTGGAAGAAAATCGCGCCCTTGCTCCCCAAGCTGCCCAAACAACGCAAAGGGGGGCGGCCGTGGATCGAGAATCGCCGTGTGCTGGAAGGGATTCTTTGGATGCTGCGGAGCGGGGCGTTTGGTTGCATATCTGGCGAACGTTTCTGAGCGAGTTAAACGAGCGCCAGCAATTGAAATGGAGCGAATCGTTTCTGGACGGCAGTTTCGCTCCGGCGAAAAAAGGGGCTGCGGAGTCGGAAAAACCAAGCGGGGTAAGGGGACGAAGTGGATGGTGGTGGTCGACGGCCGCGGTCTTCCTCTGGGAAACTACCTTCACTCTGCATCCCCGGCGGAAGTCGAACTCGCGGAGACGACGCTCGCGACGATCCGCGTAGGACGGAACCATCACTCGGGTCGTCCGCGGCAAAAGCCGATGCGCGTGATTGCCGACAAAGCCTACGACAGCGATCCACTGCGGAAGCGCTTGCGGCAGCGCGGCATTGAACTGATCTGTCCGCACAAGAGGAATCGCGTGCGGCCGGCCACCCAGGACGGACGGGCCTTGCGACGTTACCCGCGGCGATGGATCGTGGAACGTACCAATGCCTGGCTGGGAAACTTCCGGCGCTTGGTTGTGCGCTACGACCGTTCGCTCACAATCTATGGTGCTTTTTTTCATATCGCCTGCTTGATGATCGTCTTACGGAGGGTTGTGCAATAGCTTCTAGGGAACATCCAGTCGGGAAAAAGTGAGAAGAAGAAACTTTAATCCCTCGGGGGTTCCGGACTGCCAGTGAAATCCCGGTCAGAGTCCCCTACTTATTTGAAGAACTTCGAGAAGGGGAAAAGTA
>Ga0209166_10002218_pt1 | contig 15059 bp, 9 predicted proteins | sample Coa_R1_3_FD_187151 | JGI IMG/M metagenome (GOLD analysis project Ga0209166, IMG submission 187151) | Surface soil microbial communities from Centralia Pennsylvania, which are recovering from an underground coalmine fire - Coalmine... | ecosystem: Environmental > Terrestrial > Soil > Unclassified... | reverse complement strand
CAACACCGGAGAACCCTGGCCGCCGGCGCGTGCTGCTGGTCATGTCCGAGGCCGTGGATATGGGGAGCGAAGCAAAGCTGGGCGAAGTGCTGAGAAAAGCGCAGCTCGCGAACGTGACAATCTACACTGTGGGACTCTCCACCACTCGCGGGCAATTGCACGGGAAGCCAAGAGACACGAAGCCGCAGCCGATCACTCCGCCGGGCATTTCCTCGGTCCCGCCGCCGCCCGGAACGATCCAAACTCCCACGACCGAAGAGAACCGGAATAGCGGCGCCGACTTGCTGGCGCTGGCTGTCTGGGCCGTGCAGCATATCGAAGGCGCTGTGAAAGACCGTCCACTGGAAGTGGCGACGACAGCGACGGGCGGCGCGTACCTTTCCACGTACAAGGATCGTTCCATTGAAAAGGCGATCGATGAAATCGGGGGCGAATTGCACGCGCAGTACACCGTCAGTTACGTACCAACGGGTGGGAATGACTTCGGCTACCACGAAATCAAAGTCCAGGTGGATCACAAGGACTTGAAGGTTCGCGCGCGGCCTGGGTATTACGTCGCGCCGCCGGAAGGCTGAAAACTGCACGCGGCAAAATCAAACAACTTGTTTCCAGAAGGTGACGTCGCGCGAGGCGAGCAGGGAGTCCTTGCGGGCGTTCCAGCGGAGGAAGTGCGGTGTGTTGGTGTGCCGGGAATGGGCTTCGCGGCTGGCCCAAACTTCGTGAAGCAGGAAGGCGCTCGGCGGTTCCACCGAGCGGTGCAGGTCATAAGTCAGACAGCCGTCTTCCCTGCGCGTAGGCCCTACCAGAGCGCGCAGTTCGGCTTCCAGGAGCGTCTCCTGGCCTTCGCGCGGGCGAAGTTGGACAATGAGAGTCACGGCATCCTTCGGGAGCTTGGCGCCAGTGGTCCTGCGGGGCGTACGTGAGCCGGCTCTTGTCCTGCGTGACTTAGGGGGACGAGTTCGTCGTTTCTTTGTTTTGCGCTTCGCCATAGTGGGCGGGATTCTACTCCAAGAAGGCCAGAAAATCCCAATGCACTAGGACGTAGGCCTTACTTCAGGCGGCACGTGGCGCCGTCACTTTGCATTATTTCTCAGCCAGCTTGCGGCCGGCGTTGAGGCTGTCAAAATTCAGGATGGTGTTGAGCACCAGTGAGTAGGTGCCACGCGTTTCGCCGCGATACACCGGGTTGATGGAAAAAAGTACGACGTGGCCGTTGCCCGTGGGAACGTCCACGACGGCGGGATGCTGGGCGATTTCATCGCCGCCTTCGACGAGTCCCGAAATGAGCAGATCCTTGCTATCCGCATAGCGGAAGATGACGCGAGCGCGATCCGCGGGGGGAATCACGCGGAAATTGTTATGCATCTGCTCGTCCGTGACCGGCGGAGTTTCCCAGATTTCGGATTTGGGTTCTTCCGGAACTTCGACATTGGGCCGTCCCACCGTGAAATCCGGATCATCCATAGTGCCCCGCCCGGTGGGACGCGTGTGCATTGGGCCGCCCAAGCGGCGGAAGCTGCGTCCACCGGAAATGCTGCTCAGCGAAAAAATAGGTCCGTTGTCGCAATAAGCGGAAAGTTTCTCGTCGTAGCCGTAGGCGATGGGGCTTGCGCCGTCCACGAGCCGCGTGCCGACGACAGAACCGACGACCTTCATTTTCTGGGCGTTGCCGACGCTGACGCCGTCGGCGAGCCCGATGGAAAGCGCAAAACGCGAAGTGTCGGTCGCGGTCAGGAGAACGCCGCCCTTTTGCACGAACGATTGGAGATGCTCGACGCCGTCCCAGCCCAGGCCGGGGCGCATATCGTCCGTCGAATCATTCTTGCCGACGAGGTTTGGAGTTTCGGGCGTGTTCTTCCACGGGAGTGGATTGCCCCAGGCGCTCGGCAATCCGTTGATGACGAGCGTCGGGCCCGCGAAAAAACCGACGGGCGGAAACAAAATGACGTCGTATTTGGCGTTGAGGTCGCTGATTTTGGAGACAGTTTGCGTGCTGATGTAGTCGTAGGGGATGCCGAGATTGTGGAGCGCAATGCGCCACCAGCCTTCCGCTTGCGTGCTGAGCCAAGTGTGCACAAGCGCCAGACGAGCGGCGCGCACGGGATGCGTCTTGACGGAAGGCATTGCGGAAACAGCTATAGCCTGTAACCCAAGGCCGGAAACGGCGTCATTAAGCTGAGCGCGGGTTACATTACGAAGCAGAAACGAGCCGCGGCTGAACTTTTTCCCGCCGCTTTCGAACGGTTCCTCGGCGGCTTCGATGGAAGCGTCGCGCAGTTTGTAGCGCAGCGTGGCTAGCGACGGTTCGGCGTTGTTGTTGATGGCAAAAATCGTGCCTTCGCCGCTTACACCCGCTGGGGCGCGGATTTCCTTGACGCGCTCCATGGGAGCATCGAGGACTTTTGGATCGGTAACGCGCGTGACTTGCACGCGGAACAACTCGCCAAATGTCCAGCCGGTATCGTCATAGGGCGTCTTCTGCGGATCGTCCGGGCTCCAATACTGGTAATCGAGGAGCGCGTCAGCGATGCGCGAGTAAGGCTGGTCCATACGAATGATGTAACTGCCGGCGGGAAATTCTCGCGTAGTTGGAGCGGGTGCGGCTTCCTTTTCTTTCTCATCCTTTTCTTTTTTGGCTTTCGCGGGCTTTTTGACGGGCAGCGCCACGGTGAAAGCACTCGTCGCACGAGAAATTTCAACCGCTTGCTTTTGCAAAACGCGCAACAGCTCGGCTTGTGAGTCCGCCCGCGGGTCGTCGGCAGGCAAGACATACGCTGCGGGCCCTTCCGCGGCGGGCTTCGTGACCGAGCGTTTAGCCTTGAGATAAAAATTTTTCAGAAAGAGCCGCTTGTTTTCATTGAAATAATGCAGCGAGGTGAGCAAACCAGTTTCTTCGTAATTATTGTTGTCCCGCTGCGACCACAGGACCTCCGGAAGCGGAGGATTTTGCTTGTACCACGTGCGCGCGTACTCCTGCGGATCGAGCGTTCGCTTCAAAGTGTCCGCACCGCCGTTGCCGAAGGTCTCGTACAAACGGCTGATGCCGTTGTGCATCGCGGCAATAAACATCAGATATCCCGGCGACCACGTGTCGAAGACGCCGTGCGTGAAAACGCCGGGCATGCCGAACTTGGTCATGTCCGAGACGTTGCGCCAGCCAATCATTTCCCACTCGTCGGTGAGAATCGGATCGACCCAGGCGTTGAACGGCCCGTCGCCTGCCGTGTTGTCGTAAAGATAGGGCACGGATTCATGCAAGTCGTGCAGCACTTGGGCCTTCCAGCCGACGTAAGTGTTGAGGACGTTTTCCGTGAGCTTGAGGGTCATGCCCATGGCGTCGCGGTTGTTGTCGTGCGCCACGTACTTGCCCCAGTAAATCAGCGGAGGATAAAAATCCTGGGGATGGGAGAGATGCCAGTGGTAGATATCCACCATGCGATCGCGGCCGTCCACTTCGACGACCGGCGTGATCAGCGTAATCATGCCGTCGCGAATTTCGCGGATGTAGGGGCTTTCGTCGACGGCCAGGCGGTATGCCAACTCCATCAAAGCCGTGGGTGCTCCCGTTTCAGGAGAGTGAATTGTTCCGGTGATGTAATAGACAGGGACAGCTTGAGCCACGATCTTGTCCGCTTCCGTGTCGTCCAGCTTGATCGTGCGCGGATCGGCCAGCTTCGCCAGCCGCGCGCGGTTTTCATCCAAGTTCTTCAGATTTTCCGGCGAAGAGACCGCCACGGCGATCATCTCGCGGCCTTCTTCCGTCTTGCCGATGGAGAAGACCTTTACGCGCGGGCTGGCTTTTTCGAGCAGGCGCATGTATTTGTAAACGTCTTCCGCATAGGGCAGGATTCCCGGCGCTCCAGCCACGTCGCCGAGAACGGCCTCGGGAGTCGGAACATTTTTCGAAGCGGGCAGATAGTCCACGAGCGGCGAGGTAAAGAATGGCTGCGTGGTGTACTTATGAATTTTCGCCGTGTACGCCTCGTCCACGGGCTGTTTGGGATCGCGAGCCGGCGCGGTTTCGCCGTCGCCAAATGCCGCGGACCCGGCCATGGAAAGTAGGGACAGCAGGGCAAGACTCCGCAGGATGTTCACGCATGCTTTTCCATTACGAATCATCTGGTTCCCCCAAACGTATGAAGTGGAAGGCGGATTGTAACGCAGGAGCTATTCGGCGGCGACAAATGTTATGCACACCGGAGAAGGCGCCTCGACCGTCTGGCCTGTCGGCGTCAGACTGCCCGTTGCAAGATCGATATGAAAGATGACGATGTTATTCGACTCCTGATTCTCGACAAGCAGGTATTTGCCCGTTGGATCGATCGCGAAATGCCGGGGCGTTTTGCCGCCGGTCAACACCTGACCGAGAGATTGCAGGGTTCCCTTCTTTTGATTGATCGCGAACACCGCGATGCTGTCGTGGCCGCGGTTCGACGCATAAAGAAATTTCCCTGAGGGATGCACGGCAATCTCCGCAGCTTCCTTCGGACCGGAATAATCATTGGGCAGCGTCGAAATAGTTTGCAGCGATGAAAAGGAGCCCGTCTTGGCTTTATAGGAAAAAACCGTGACCGTGGAAGCCATTTCGCTGATCACGTAAGCGAACTTGCCGTTGGGATGGAATGCAAGATGGCGCGGGCCAGAGCCGGGTTTCACCTTTGCAAAGCCGGAAAGCATCGGCGTGAAGATTCCTTTGTCGCCTTCGAAACCGTACACGATCACCTGATCGAGGCCCAAATCGACCGCGAGGGCGAAACGATTGTCGGGCGAGGTGCCGATCCAGTGAGCGTGCGGGCCTTCCTGGCGTTCCTTGTTCGGACCGGTGCCGGAGTGCTGAACGAAACCGCTGGCGGTGCCGAGACTGCCGTCACCGTGGACGGGAAACGAGGCGATACTGCCGCTATCGTAATTTGCGGCCAGAACGAACGAGCCGGTCTTGTCGAGCGAAACGTAGCAGGTGCCGGCGCCGCGCGTCGGTACTTGATTCAGAAATTTGAGCGCACCGGTTTTTGCATCGATGGCAAAAGCGCTCACGGCGCCGCTCACTTCTCCATTGAAATTGCTGAGTTCGTTGACGGCGTAAAGATACTTGCCGCTGGGATGCACGGCCAAAAACGAAGGATCCACCGATTCCGCCGCGACGCCGATGGATGTGAGCTGGCCCTTCGCAGGATCAAACCGGTAAGCGTAAATCCCCTTGCTGGTGGTTTTTGACGTGTACGTCCCGACATAGGCGATGTACTGGCCTTTTGCCGAAGGTTTTCCTGGAGATTGCGCCTGAGAAGACAAAAGCACCGGCGCGGAAAAAAGGAGCAAGAGTGAAAACAATCGTCTTGTGATTTTCATGAGGAACAGGATTCTAACATTATCTCGCGGAGTTGTAGCGGCGCATGCACACGGACGCCGGAACCCGGTGAGCAGCGGCTACTTCTTTTCTTCTTCCTGCTCTTCCTGCAGGACCGCGGCGGCCGCGACGGAATCGCCATCCTCGAGGCGCAGCAACCGCACGCCCTGAGTTGAGCGGCCCGCTTCGCGAATCTCGTTCGCGTGGACGCGAATCACTTTTCCATCGTGCGTGATGATCATGACGTCGGACTCTTCCGTTACTTGCAGCGTGGCGACGACGGAGCCGTTGCGGTCCGTGGTCTTCATGTTCACGACGCCCTTGCCGCCGCGCGAGGTGATGCGGTATTCCGCCAGCGGTGTGCGCTTGCCAAAGCCCTTTTCCGCGACCGTGAGCATCAGCGTGACCAGCGAGTCCTTGATCTGCTCGTTTTCCAGTTCTTCGAGATTTTGCGTGGTGGTCTTATGTTCCTTGGCGATGATCTCGAAATCGGGCTGGACCGCGTCCATACTGACGACGTAATCATCCTTGTCCAGGTCCATCCCGTTCACGCCGCCGGCGTTGCGCCCCATCGGGCGGACTTCCGTTTCGCGGAAAAGGATCGCCTGGCCCTCGTGACTGGCAAGAAAAATCATCTGTTTGCCGTCGGTGAGTTTGGCGCCAATGAGCTCATCCGTGCCATCGAGATTGATGGCAATGATTCCGGTCGAGCGAGGATTGGAGAATTCCGTCAGCGTCGATTTTTTCACGGTGCCGCTCTTGGTGGCCATGAAGACGAAGCGGCCTTCTTCTTCGAGGTTTTGCGCCGCGACGAGCGCCGTTAGCTTTTCGTCTTCCTGGAACTTCACGAGACTGGAAATCGCCTTGCCCCGCGTGGCTGCGGCGGCCTCCGGCAGCTCATACACCTTGAGCCAGTAAACGCGCCCCTTCGAAGTAAAGAGCAAGATGTAGCTGTGCGCCGAGGCGATGAACATGTACTCGACGAAGTCTTCTTCCTTCGTGCGCGCGCCGATGCGGCCCTTGCCGCCGCGCGACTGATGCCGGTAGGTGTCCGCCGCGGTGCGCTTGATGTAGCCCGCATGGCTCACGGTGATCAGCATGTCCGTATCGGCGATCAAGTCTTCCAGCTTGATCTCGTCGACCTTGTCCACGATTTGCGTGCGCCGGTCATCGCCATAGGCCTTCTGGACTTCGCGCAACTCCGCGGTGATGACCTGTTTCAGCTTTTTTTCGCTCGAAAGAATTTCCTTGAGTTCGGCGATCTGCTCGCGGATGGACTTCAATTCCTTGAGGATTTCATCGACCGAGAGCTGCGTGAGGCGGTGGAGTTGCAGCTCGAGAATGGCGTCCACTTGAATTGGAGTAAGACCGTCCGAGACGGACCGCGTGATTTCGCCTTCCAGTGCGGCGACTCGGTATTTTCTGCCGTCGAGTTTGACGCCTTCGAGTTTTTTGGATTTCCCGTTCTCGGTGATGGTGACGTCCTGCTCGGAGAAATAGTTGAGCAAATTCTGCTTGGCTTCGGCGCGGCTCGAGGAACCGCGGATGATGCGGATGACGGCGTCCAAATGATCGAGAGCAACCTGATAACCGACGAGGATGTGCTCCCGCTCTTCGGCTTTGCGCAACTCGTACCGCGTGCGGCGAATGACCACATCGCGCCGGTGCTCGAGAAACAGCTTGATCAGAGGAATCAGGCCCAACTCGCGCGGCTGGCCGCCCACGATGGCAAGCAGGATCATGCCGAACGATTCCTGCATCTGCGTGTGCTTGAAAAGATTGTTGAGGATGAGCTGCGATTCTTCGCCGCGCTTGATTTCGATGACGATGCGCATGCCTTCGCGGGAGGACTCGTCGCGGACGTCGGCGATGCCTTCGATCTTCTTCGTCTGCACCAGTTCGGCGATGCGCTCGATCATCTTCGATTTGTTGACCTGGTACGGGATTTCGGTGACCACGATGTTTTCGCGGTCCTTGCCGACTTCCTCGATGGCGGCTTTGGCGCGCATCATAAAGCTGCCGCGTCCCGTCTTATACGCGGCCTCGATGCCTTCGCGTCCAGCGATGTACGCGCCGGTCGGAAAATCCGGGCCGGGCACGATCTTCATGATTTCTTTGAGCGGCGTGTCCGGTTTATCGAGCAGCATCACCGCGGCTTCCACGATCTCGCGCAGGTTGTGCGGCGGAATGTTCGTGGCCATGCCGACGGCGATGCCGCTGGCGCCGTTCACCAAAAGATTCGGGATGCGCGAAGGCAGGACGAATGGCTCTTCGCGGGTCTGGTCAAAGTTGGGAACGAAATCGACGGTTTCCTTTTCGAGGTCGGCGAGAATGTCTTCGCTGATTTTCGCCAGGCGCGCTTCGGTATACCGCATGGCCGCCGGAGGGTCGCCGTCCACGGAACCGAAATTCCCCTGGCCGTCGATCAACGGGTAGCGCATGTTGAAGTCTTGCGCCAGGCGCACCAGCGCGGGATAGATGACGGCTTCACCGTGCGGATGATAGTTGCCGGAAGTGTCGCCGCAAATCTTGGCGCATTTGCGGTAGCCGCGGTTGGAGGCGAGGCCAAGGTCGTTCATGGCCACCAGGATGCGCCGCTGCACCGGCTTCAAGCCATCGCGCACATCCGGCAGCGCGCGCGCGATGATCACGCTCATCGCGTAGTCGAGATAGGATTTCTTCATCTCGGCTTCGATATCGACCGGAAGCAGTATCGACTTGTTGGTCTCGTCCGCCATTTCCCCTCGCTGTGGCTTTAGCTCTCCGTTGTAGGGGCACGATACATCGTGCCCCTACTGGAGATAGCTATCGTTTCGCCGCGTACTCCAGCACGTAAGCCTTTACCGAATCAAACGCATCCGCCGCATTTGTAAAGCGCCGTGGCCGAAAGTGATCCTCAAGCTGCTCCAAAAAAGCGTCGCGCTCTGCGTCGCTCGCAAACTCAATCGCCACGCCACGCTCATTGTCCGGCGTCGAAGTCGGCGTCGCACGAAATTCGTTGCAACTCAATCCACGCAGCCCCGGCAATGTCGTCCAACCCAGTTGGTAAAGCATGTAAGCAAGATTAGATATCCAGATTTACGACTTCGAGCGCGTTTTCCTCGATGAACTTGCGGCGCGCCTCGACGTTTTCGCCCATCAGTGTGGTGAAAATATCCTCGGCGGCGACAGCGTCTTCGAGTTTTACCTGGAGCAGCGTGCGGGTCTCCGCGTTCATCGTGGTTTCCCAGAGTTGCTCGGCGTTCATTTCTCCGAGGCCCTTGAATCGCGTGATCGTGAAATCTTTCTTCGCGTCTTCCACGACGTAATTGAGCACGTCGTGCACGTTTTCCTTGTTCACTTTGTCGCCGTTGCGCGCCACGGTGAAGGGCGGCTTGTTGAACTCATCGATCTGCCTGGCCAGTCCGCGCAAGCGTTTGTAGTCCGCGGTCGAAGCGAGCGCCCAGTTTACTTTTTGATTGTGCGGCGGGCCGAATTGGATTTCGTAGAGGCTGTGCTCTTCATCGAAAGCGACTTTGCCTTCGAGCTTGAGTTTCGCCTTCTCAATTTCCTTCAAAAGTTTTTCGAGCGCCTTCTTGTCCTCGAAATCCGTCTTTTTCTCAAGGCCGCTCTCGGCGAGCAATTCCACTAAGCCTTGCTCGCGCAAACGCCGGCCCAACTTCGCGGCCGCGGCTTCGTACTCCTGCACATTCAGCAAAAACTTTGTGAGCCCTGCTCCTTCCAGGGACACGCCTTCCTTGGCCTTCACGACGTGATCTTCCGTGGCACGCTTCATCAACTCGTGCGCGAATTCTCGCTCATCGCGGATATATTTTTCCGTTTTGCCGCGCTTCACACGGTAGAGAGGCGGCTGCGCGATGTAAATGTGTCCGCGGTCGATCAGCTCCTTCATGTGGCGGAAGAAAAAGGTCAGCAGCAGCGTGCGGATGTGCGAGCCATCGACGTCCGCGTCGGTCATCAGGATCACTTTGTGATAGCGCAGCTTGCCGGCGTCGAAGTCATCCTTGCCGATGCCCGTACCGAGCGCCGTGATGATGGCGCGAATTTCTTCGTGCCCCAGCATTTTGTCGTAACGCGCTTTTTCAACGTTGAGGATCTTGCCTTTCAGCGGCAGGATCGCCTGGTATTTACGGTCGCGGCCCATCTTCGCCGAGCCGCCGGCGGATTCGCCCTCAACCACGAACAGTTCGCATCGCGCGGGATCACGCTCCTGGCAATCGGCCAGTTTGCCGGGCAAGCCGCTGGAATCCATCGCGGACTTGCGCCGCGTCAGTTCACGGGCTTTACGCGCAGCTTCCCTGGCGCGCGCCGCATCGATGCACTTGGAAATGATGCGCCGAGCCACGGTGGAATGCTTGTCGAACCATTCGCCAAGCTTTTCGTTGACGAGTTGCTCGACGTCCCCCTTGATATCGCTGTTCAGCTTGCCCTTGGTCTGCCCTTCAAACTGCGGCTGCGGCAGACGAACGGAGACGACCGCCACAAGGCCTTCGCGAACGTCGTCGCCGGTGATCGTCACTTCATCTTTCTGTTCTTTCAACATGCCCGCGGAAGACGCGAAATTGTTGATCGTGCGCGTCAGTGCGGAGCGAAAACCGGAAAGATGCGTGCCGCCATCCACCGTGTTGATGGTGTTCGCGAAAGCGAAAATATTCTCGCCGTATGTGTCGTTATACTGCAGCGCGATCTCGATCTCCACGGCGCCGCGCTTCCCTTCAATGTAGATTGGCGAATCATGCAGCGTGGCCTTGCCGCGGTTCAGGTGCTTCACGAATTCGCCGATGCCGCCGGTAAATCGGAACTCCGATGTCTTCTCGGTGCGTTCATCCGTGAGCGTGATTTTCAGCCCTTTGTTCAAGAAAGCGAGTTCGCGCAGACGCTGCGAGAGTGTGTCAAAGCTGAAGGTGGTCTTATCAAAGATGGTTGGGTCGGGATGAAAGGTAACCGTCGTGCCGGTCTTTCGCGTTTTGCCTGTTTGCTTCAGCTTCGAAGTTGGCTTGCCTTTTTCGTAGGACTGTTCCCACACAGCGCCGTCGCGAGAAATTTCCAGTTCAAGCCGGTCCGAGAGCGCATTGACAACGGAGACGCCGACGCCGTGCAAACCGCCGGAAACTTTGTAGGTATCGCTGTCGAATTTTCCGCCGGCGTGCAGCACGGTGAGCACCACCTCCGCCGCGGGACGCTTTTCCGTGGCGTGCATGTCCACTGGAATGCCCCGTCCGTTATCGACCACCGTGACCGAATCATCCGCGTGCACCGTGACGTTGATCTCATCCGCGTAGCCGGCCATGGCTTCATCGACGGAATTGTCAACGACCTCCCACACAAGGTGATGCAGGCCCATGTCTCCGGTCGAGCCGATGTACATCGCGGGGCGTAGGCGCACCGCCTCGAGCCCGCCGAGCACTTTGATGGACTTCGCGTCGTACTGGTGACCCGGAGTTTTTCCGGCCACCGTCTCTTTATCGCCCATGTACGCTCCTGACAAAACTCTTGCCGCGCAAAGACGGACCCCGAGCCATGCGGTGAGCCTCAGCGCTCAAATACTTTGCTCAAACTTTTGTGAAGCGAGGAAAGGCGTGCTCGCGAAATGCTCCGTACGTCGCCTTACCCTTTGATTCCGGATTCATCGAGCGAATCCAGAACTCGTAGGGTTCCTGCTCCATCCCGTCTCGCGCAGCGAGACGTGGCGAAGACTTCTTAACTCCAAGCTTCCGGCTCTCTAGCTCCTGGCGCGAAGCTATGGGACTGGGCCGAATTTACTTGGCCGACGTGCCGATTTGGAGGTTACCGAACTGCGAATCGACAGCCAACAAAGTGTACTCGATTTGACGCCGTTTCTCAAGGCCAGATGAGGTCACAGGCCTTCTGTAAAGTATTTAGTTTGTGCGATTTAGACTTGGCTTTGTGGGCTTGGCAGACTTCCTGGAAAACTCCAGGCTAGCATGAAATCCGATCGGCTTTTTCGCTGGAATTGGTGTTTCCAGCATCTGGCGAATCGTCTCAAAAACGGCCTGAAATCTCGCATCGTACCGCTTCTCCATGGCGTCAATTTTGCGGCGCAATTCTTCGTGCGTGGCAAGCATTTCGCGAAGCCGAACGAAGGTTCGCATGATCGCGACGTTTACCTGCACAGCGCGCGAACTGCGGAGCACGCTGGAAAGCATCGCTACGCCCTGCTCCGTGAACGCATAAGGAGCATAGCGGCGGCCTCCTCTGCGTGGTTTTGAGGTTCCAGTCTGGAACCCCAAACTGTGCACTTCCTTGGCCGAAAGTTGGAACATGAAATCGGAAGGAAACCGGCTCGCGTTTCGCTTCACGGCTTTGTTCAGGTTTTTTGTCGCAACACCATAAAGCCGGGCGAGATCGGCATCCAGCATTACACGAGTGCCGCGGACAAAAAAGATTTTCTGGCTAATCAGTGCGGTTGGAACAATGGCGTTTTGCGAAGGCATTTGCGTCGAGGCACGGGTTTGAGGTTCCAGACTGGAACCTCAAAAACGGCACTTAGCAGCATATATTATCCTTTAAGTTAAATCAAAGCATGGATAAGTCATTGGTAAAACAGCCGCCGGAATGCGAAGCCCTTGCTGTCTGCGGCGCACCGTTTCAAATGCGCATGGGCATGATGATGTAACGGTAGCGGTAGGATTCGTCGGCGAGCGGGCGCATCTGGCCGGCGGACTGCTCGTCCTTCAGCTCAATGCTTATGGGTCCATCGGCGGCGGCGGCGAGAAAATCGAGCATGTACGAGGAATTGAAACCGATGCTGATGGCATCGCCCTTGTATTCCTTTTCGATGTTCTCCTTGGCTTCGCCGTATTCCGGGCTCGACGCGGAAATTTCCACTCCTTCTTTCGATACGGCCAGCTTCACGGCGTGCGAACGTTGGTCGGCGAGTTGCGATACACGCCGCACCGCATCGCTAAGTTCCGCGCGCTCCAGCACTACTGTCTTGTTGTTGTCGCGCGGGAGCACCGCTTCGTAATTTGGAAATTGCCCGGTGAGGATCCGCGAAATCAAAAGCCGGTGGCCGACTTGAAAAAACAAATGGCTCTCATCCTTGGCGAACTCGATGGACGCATCAGAGCCCGCCGCGCTCGCCAGCTTTTCTACTTCGTCCATCGCCTTTTTCGGAATCAGCACTTTCACTTCCCCATTCAAGCCGGCGAGCTTCTGGTCCGTTTCCGCAAGCGCCAGGCGATGCCCGTCGGTGGCCACCATCGCGAGAGTATCCGGCTTCAATATCAGCAATCCGCCGTTCAATGTGTAGCGCGACTCCTCCATGGAGATGGCAAACTTAGTCTTGGCGATTAGGCTTTCCATCACCGCAGCAGGAATCTTGACGAGAGTATGGGGCATGGAAGGCAGCGCCGGAAAATTTTCCTTCGCCATACCCACGAGCTTGTATTTCTTTCTGTCGCTCACAATTTCTACCCAGTGATTCTCGAGCAGTTTGACCTTAATCTCGCCCTCGGGCAGCAAGCGCACGAGCTCCAGCAATTTTTTCGCCGGAATCGTCCCCGCGCCCTCTTTCTTGATCTTCGCTTCGCAGGACGTGCGGACGCTCAACTCCAGGTCCGTGGCAGTAATCGTCAACTCACTGCCCTTTGCCTCGACCAGCAAATTCGAAAGAATGGGAATCGTCGTCTTGCGTTCAACGACACCCTGTGTCGTACTAAGTTCATTCAACAGCGCTGATTTTGTGACGCTGAATTCCATCGCTTGATGTTCCTCGCGTGCGGTTCCTGGTGCGCTCATTTAGGGCTCCTCGCCGCTCTTCCACCGCTGTCGTACTGTACTCGCTTTTATTAAAAGTATAAAGCCCGCTGTAGGCAGAAACCCTGTGGAAATACGAGGGAATCTTGACGGCTCAGGACCAAGCCAATCCCAACCGAAGACCGCTGTTTTTCACAACCACCATCACAACTACAAGGGCTTTAACTGCTCCTTAAAACTATAAGGCTTGTTGTTGTGATGAGCGCTGTGGAACTGTGGAAAGCTTTGCAACCACTGTTGTCCCAGCAGCGTAGCGCGGATTGTTCCAAGTGGCGAACTGTGGGAATTGGTGAAAACCTGCCGCCAAGGCCTTGCGCGATGAATCAAGACAAAATGTCTTCCACCGTACTCAACAGAATTTCCATACCTTCTCCAACACCTATTCACAGTAGTTCTTTGCGCGAATTTTCACGCAGAAATGCCTCACACCAAGCAGATGTGCTCTACGCCTGCGACCGCTATTTTGCGATATGGGCCACGCTTCGGGGAAGAGTGGTGGAGGAGTCAAAGAGCGGCCGTATTACCTGGTACTTTTGGCAATTAGGATGGTTACTGTAGGGTGTCCATCAGCCGTGTGATCGTCCGGTTCAGATCTTTGTCTGACCGCCGCATCTCCTCGATCTTATTGATCGAGTGCAGCACCGTGGTGTGATGCTTTCCGCCAAATTGCCGGCCAATTTCCGGCAACGATGCGGTCGTGAGTTGCTTCACGATGTACATGGCCACCTGGCGGGGAAAAGCGATCGCGCGCGTGTTGCTGCGCACCTTCAAATCCTGCTCGCGCATATTGTAATGCTCGCTCACGCGCTTCTGGATCAGATCAATGGTAACGCGTTTTTCCTGTGAAGCGATGATGTTGCGCAGCACCTGCTGCGCTGTCGCCAGCGAAATCGTCGCTCCGGTCAAGGACGCATACGCCATCAGCCGCGTCAGCGCGCCTTCAAGCTCGCGCACATTGGATTTGATGGCGCGCGCAATGTACTCCGCCACTTCATCCGGCAAGCTGAACCGGTCGTTCTCGGCCTTTTTCTGGAGAATCGCAATCTTGGTTTCCAGGTCCGGAGGCTGAATATCCGCGATCAAGCCCCATTCAAACCGCGAGCGCAGCCGCTCCTCGATCGAATTAATTTCCTTCGGCAGGCAATCCGAAGAAATCACAATCTGCTTCTGCTGCTCGTACAGCGCATTAAACGTGTGAAAAAACTCTTCCTGCGTCCGCTCTTTCCCGGCGATGAACTGGATATCGTCCACGAGCAGGACGTCCACGGTATGAAAGCGGTCGCGGAAACTGGTCATGCGGTCGAAGCGCAACGAATTGATCACTTCGATGGTGAATTTCTCCGCGCTGACGTAGCTCAGCCGCATGGCGGGATTGCGCTTTTTGATGGTGTGCCCGATGGCATGCATCAAATGCGTCTTGCCCATGCCCACGCCGCCATAGAGAAACAGCGGGTTGTAGGCCTTCGAGGGTTGCTCGGCCACGGCGCGCGCCGCTGCGTGCGCAAACTCGTTGGACTTGCCGACGACAAACGAATCGAAGCTGTAACGCAGATTCAATTGATGATCGCTGCTTTCAAAATCAAGCTTCGCTTGTTTCACGCCAGAGGTTGCTGGGGCGGCTGGCACGGGCTCTTCCTCCGTACAGACGTACTGCACTTTCACATTGGGCGTCCCAAGTTCGTGGAATACTGCTTTGACGATCTCGCCGTAGGTCCGCGTGAGGACCTGCCGGAAGACCGTGCTGGGAATCTGCACAAAGAGGTTTTCCCCCTCGGCTCGATGCAGCTTAGTGGGTTGAAACCAGGTGGTGTAAGTGTTTATGCTGACCCGGGACTTCACGCGCTCTAGAAACCGCTCCCAGGAATTCGTCGCAGTAGTCATCGCAAGAGAAAATCTCTCCCTGTTATTTCCACAGATGTGAAAAAACTGTGGAAAG
>Ga0209166_10002217_pt1 | contig 15063 bp, 13 predicted proteins | sample Coa_R1_3_FD_187151 | JGI IMG/M metagenome (GOLD analysis project Ga0209166, IMG submission 187151) | Surface soil microbial communities from Centralia Pennsylvania, which are recovering from an underground coalmine fire - Coalmine... | ecosystem: Environmental > Terrestrial > Soil >... | reverse complement strand
CCATTCCCTGGGGTCCAGCGCCACCCGTTGTTCAACCGGGCGCCCAGTTCGCCGTACTCGAGGGCGATCCGACCGGGTCCAGCGGCGACTACACAATTCGGCTGAAGATGCCCGACGGGTTCCGCATCGCGCCTCATTGGCACCCGCTGCGGGAAAACGTGACGATCATCTCCGGAAAGTTCAAGGTGGGGATGGGAGACACTTTTGAAGCGGATAAGATGAAGGCGTTCCCTGCCGGGAGCTTCGCGTTTCTGGATCCCAACATGCACCATTACGCGATGGCGTCCGGGGAAACCATCGTGCAGGTCCACGGCCAAGCTCCCTTTCAGTTCAACTACGTCCATCCGGAAGACGACCCCAGCCGGAAATAAGCGGAACCATTTTCGGGCTAAGTTTGGGAGGCGCGAAGTGATAGCTTCGCGCCTGCCCAGGCCTTGATGCCCCGGCTAACTTCACTTGCGGACGCAAACACGCTGTGCCGAGTTTCAGTTCTGCTCACGCTTCTCCGTTGAATGCGCGTGCGAAATCCACTACTCTAGGGGTTTCTTTAGAAGCCTAAACAGGCGGTAGAGGGTCGCGCCGCAACAATACGGAGACATTTGTGAAAAAGAAGATTCGCGCCATCCAATATGGTGTCGGCCCCATCGGTGCATCCATTGCGAAACTAATGCGGGAAAAGCAGGCTATTGAAATCATCGGGGCGATTGACCTGGATCCCGCCAAAGCCGGGCGCGACTTGGGAGAAGTGGTTGGCGCACAGGACGCTCCCTGGGGCGCCAAAGTCTATGCCGACGCGAAAGAGGCGCTGGACCAAAACCCGGACGTGGTCATCCATTCCACTTCTTCCTCACTGGCGAAAGTGATGGACCAGTTGACGGCGTGTCTCGAAGCGCAGTCCTGCGTTGTTTCGACGTGCGAGGAATTGTCCTATCCGTTTCGCACGCATCCGGAACTGGCGGCCAAGCTGGATGCCACGGCCAAGGAATGGGGCGTGGCGCTCGTGGGCACGGGAGTGAATCCCGGTTTTGTGATGGACAAGCTGGTGGTGACGCTCGCGGCCGTTTCGCAGCGTATCGAACACGCCAAAGCGCTGCGCATCGTGGATGCTTCCAAGCGGCGGCTGCCGCTGCAGAAGAAAATCGGAGCGGGCATGACGGTGGACGAATTTCGCGCGCAAGTGAAAGCCGGCGTAATCAAGCACGTGGGCCTGCCGGAATCCGTGGCCATGGTCGCGGACAGCTTGAACCTTCCTGTGGAAACGATCACCGAGACGATTGAGCCAAAGGTTGCGACCGAGCACGTGCAGACGGAATATTTGGCGGTTGAGAAGGGGCAAGCCGCCGGTGTCCATCAAATCGGGCGCGGCCTCTCCAAGGACGGCAAGGAGCTGGTCTACCTGGAATTACAAATGTACGTTGGCGCCAAGGATCCCGCCGACACGATCACGCTCACCGGCCACCCCAACATTAGCCTCACGGTTCCGGGGGGCTCGCACGGCGACATTGCCACCGCTTCCGTGGTTGTGAACTCAATCCCCGTGATTCTAGATGCGCCCGCGGGACTACGCACTTCGCGGGACCTGCCCATCGGATTCTTCTCACCCAGCGCAAAACCCTAGAACAGGCCGCGTCATTGGATTCAGCAGCAATTCGCGTTATGTTAGTGGTTGGGTCGTAGCCAGAATTGGCGTTCCAGTCAAAATTCCTATGAGGGGATTGGCTTAATGTTCCGCGCGGTGTTTTTGACCTTGGGCTGCCTGTTGGTCGCCGTGGCCGGGGCTTTCGGCCAGCACGAACACAGCGACGACGGCGCAGCTATTGGCTGGGTTCCGCGCGAGATTCTTCAACGCCCCGTTACTGTGCGCGAGGGCGTCGGCAAGATCAGTGATCCCGTTACTACCTCCTCTCCCGAAGCGCAGGCTTTTTACAATCAGGGCCTGGCGTATTTGCATTCTTATGTCTGGATCGAAGCCGCGCGGTCCTGTAACCAAGCTCTGCGTTCCGACCCCAAACTCGCCTTGGCATACGTCTGCCTCAGCCGAGCCTATTCCGGTCTCGAGGATCAAGCAGCGGCACAGGGCGCCGTGCAAAGAGCGAGATCGCTGGCTGGAAATGTAAGTGAGCGGGAGCAGCTGAGAATCGCGCTTCGCGCCACGCAACTGGAAGCCATCAATGACATTCAAAATGCAGCGAAGCACGAAACCTACAAGAAAGCCATCGACGAAGCCCTCACTAAATATCCCGGCGACTCCGAACTTTGGCTGTTACGAGGCAACGCGGAGGAGCCGAATGCCGCAGGTCGCGGCCAGCGTGGACGCATTGGAGCCGTCGCCTACTACCAAGCCGCCCTCGCAATCTCTCCCAACAATCCTGCTGCGGAGCATTATCTCGTGCATACCTACGAGACTATCCGACACGCAGACGAAGCCGTAAAGCACGGGGAGATTTACGCCCGTCTGTGTCCAGCCATCCCTCATGCCCAGCACATGTACGGGCACGATTTGCGCGTCGTGGGGCGCACGGACGAAGCCATCGCCCAGTTTCGCAAGGCCGACGCCCTCGAAAAAGCGTATTACCAGTCGGAGAGCATTCCGGCTCGCTATGATTGGCACCGCATTCACAACCTCGACTTGATGGCCGAATCGTACGAGTTCAACGGGCAGCTCAAGCAGGCCGAAGAACTACTGAGAGAGTTTTTCTCACTCCCGGCGAATGACGGGCTTTGGGCGAGCTATCAAGCCGATTGGCCCCGCTTCCTGCTCTCGCACGGGCGCTACCAGGAAGCGGAAGCGGCCGCCCGGGAGATGACCCAGGGCAAGTTCGCCCTCCAGCGAACGGCAGGCCATTTGTTTACCGGACGCGCTCTCATTGCGGCGAACCGGACGGATCAAGCCCGGCTGGAGTTGGCGGCCGCCCGGAAAGAGCTTCAGAACGTCCCGGAGTCCGATCCAGAACCTTTGATGCCGCTGCCCCGCAACGTGCTCACCAGCGATATGGCGATTTTGCAAGGCGAGATTTCACTGCACGACAAGAAAACAACCGAGGCCAACGCACAGCTTGGCGCCGTGCTTGAACGTTACATGGCCGCGAAAGGTTCGGCGGACACAGTCGGTCGCCTCTTCACCATGCTTTACTTAGCCCAGCAGGCGCGGGTCCTTGCGGACTGGGACTTGGTGGAAAGCATAGCGAGAGAAATGCTGCTTTTCGATCCAACCTACGCAGGCGGGCATCTTGTCACCGCGCTCGCAGCCGAGCACAGGGGCGATTCTGACTTGGCACGGCGCGAACTGGCCACTGCTGAAAAATTATGGAGCGAGGCAGACTCCGATTTTACCGAGTTGGCCGAAGTGCGAACCAAACTGGCCAAGTTGCAATGAGGCCCAAGAAGCGAAATGGCCGTCTAAAACAGTTGTTTGAGTGAACTCCACGAGGTCTTCCCCGGAGCTCAATTTTAAAACGCAACTGTTTCTCAGTTGTGTTTCATGAATTCGCCTTTGTGGCCGGTCAGGGAGTTGTAGAGCGTCTCGATGAAAGCATCAGTGTTTACAAATTGCCCTGAAAATTTGCTCCACGGATCGAGAATCTTGGCTTGCTTCATCTGGTCCAGAGTTTTGTGTTCGTCGAGCGCCTTCTGGACGACGGCGGAGGTCTCTCTCAGCATTTTGGTGTAGGCGCGCACGTCGTCGAGGTTCGAAAGCGCGCCGTGGCCGGGAATTACCTTCACGTCGGCCGGAAGCTGCGCGGTGGTCTTTTCCATGGCGTCAATGATGCCTTGCACACTGCCACCCGCGGAAACATCAATGAACGGAAAGCCGTAGCGCACAAAATCGTCGCCCATGTGCACCACGTTGTTTTTGGGAAAGAAAATGATGGAGTCGCCGTCCGTGTGGCCGGAAGGGAAATGCATGGCGCGAATGTCTTCTCCGTTCAAGTGAACGGTTACGTCGTGCTGGAAGGTAATGATGGGCAGTGCGGCTTTGGCGGCAGGCTTGTTTTCCATTTTAATTGAGCCGCCATTGCCGGCCGTTCCGCCGCTTTCGAGGCGCTTGCGCACATTATCGTGCGCAATCAGCGTGGAGCCCGCGTTGTTGAACGGTTCGTTGCCGCCGGTGTGATCGCCGTGATAGTGCGTGTTGATGACGAAGCGGACCGACTTGTCGGTGACGCCGATACTCTTCAGGGCGGCTTGGATTTTTTCCGCCAGCGGGGCGAACTGGTCGTCAACGATCACAATGCCGTCTTCGCCCACGGACGCGGCGATGTTTCCGCCTGCGCCCTCCAGCATATAAATGTTTCCCGAAACCTTGGTGACTTTGATTTCCACTTTGGAGAAATCCTGCTGCTGTGCTGCGGCCGTTCGGCTCACGACCATCGCTAACATAGCCGCTGCAAAAATCATCGCCAGCCGCATCATGGTGTATTTGTTGTGCATACCTTGCCTCCGCCGAGCGCCGCGCATTGTAGCATTGGCCGACGAAAAGGGAGGTAAAGAAATGAAAGCGTAGAGGCGGATTTGGAGGGCGGCCTATAAGGTCAGGGCGAGGGACACTAAGGTTCTTTTCCAAGACTCAATAGACGGTCCACACACCCGGCGTGGCTAGCTCGAGTAAGTGCCGGTCGGGATCGCGGAAGTAGAGGCTCCAGCCACCCAATTCCCACTCGCGCTTTTCTTCGACCGCAATTTCTTTCTCCGCAAGCCACGACTCCCAATTTGCTAACTCTCCGGCGGAAATCGCGAAGGCGAGATGGAGTTCGCCGTCTCCATTGTGGGGAGTTGACATTTCGCGCGAGGCGCGTTTTCTGAAGAGCAGCAGTACCTGATGAGGGCCGGCCTGCATGGCGCAGCCGCGCGGGCCGAACTCACAAATCACTGAAAACCCGAACGTCTCCTGATAGAAACGAACGGAACGAGCTATATCGCTCACGTACAAAGCGGATTCCAGGATGCCACCTGTTTTGGGACCCATCGCGGCCTCCGAAGGATGCAGACTGACGCACGACCATAGCAAATTCCGGTGCGAGTCATTGAGCTAAAACCAAGAAGGAAGCGGGCGGCTGCCGAGTAAGGCTTCGGCGGCCCATTGACCAAGATAGACCGAGAGCGCCACGCCGTGGCCGTTGTATCCGGCAAGGACCATCACGTTTTCACTGCGCGGATGGTGGCGGAAAATGGGGCGCATGCCTTCGGTGAAGAGAATTGGTCCCGCCCAGCGATGCGTAATGCGAACGGATTTCAGGGCGGGATGCAATTGGTGCACGCGGCCTTCGAGCCAGCGGAAAGTCTCAGCGGCTTCTCCTCTGCGAACATCGAAACGGTACAAATTCGAAGCGACGAACTGTTCTGAGGACTGACGGGGTTTGGTGAAGAGAGAAGCGATAGAAGCCGGCATGGGGACGAGCCCGGCGCCGAAAACGATGCCGTTGGATTCGAGCAGGCGACCCCACAAATACGGAAGATCAAGCGTGTAAAAAGGATGGCGCGAGGAAAGGCCAATGGTCTTGAGCTGCGCGGCAGCTATGGGTGCGGTGGCGACGGCCAAGGTTAGTTTTGGCTGAGTTGCGTCTTGCAGCTCCGAGAGTTCGAGTGAGAACGCATTGGTGGCAAGAAGAATTTGGCTGGCGCAAATTTCTTTTTGCAGGATGCGCCTGCGAGTTTTCTGATTAATGCGCAGGCGGGGCGGATTGGAATACTCTATGGCGCATACCTCGGCGTGTTCAACGATTTGCGCTCCCGCGCCTTGCGCGGCGCGAGCTAAACCAGCAAGCACCTGGCCAGGGTCGACAGCGCCGCCGGGCACGGTTCGCACGACTTCCAGGCTACCAGAGTCGTTCCAGGAAATTGGCGAGCCTTTTGCTGGATTTGAACGCCCTAGTTCCCAGACGCCCGGAAGTTCGAGCTTCGCGTCGATGCGCAGCGTTCGAAGAATCTTCTTGTAGCCGGCAAGCACGTCGCCGAGTTCGGGAAGCGGTCCCGCCGCGGTTTCAGCGAGCACGAGGCCGCCGGTACGGCCGCTCGCCCCTTCGCCAAGCGAAGATGCTTCCAGCACGAGCACTGATTTCTTCGGGGCCAGTCTGCGCAGCCATGCCGCTGTTGAAAGCCCTGTAAAGCCGGCACCGACAATGGCGAAATCCACTTGTTCGGGAAGGGAGCAGGCGGTGGGACGAAAATCAACAGTCCAAGGCGGCGTGCCCCAGGGATGCGTTTTGCGGGACATTGCTTTTCTTTGATGCCAAAGCCGCAGGATGGACACATGAGGCGAACAAATTCCGCGGCTTAGGTCCTTTTTCCGTTTCTCATGATTCTCTGTTCGCGGCGCTATTCGCTCTTCGGCGGATTCGCTCGCGCCAAGAGCACGGCCAGAATCGCGAGTGCGCTGACCAAGAGCGGAAACCATACCGGCGAGACCCACGGCTTGGGAATCAGGAACAAAACGTCGGGATCGCGGAGCGACAGCGGCCAGCGCACTGTCGTCCAAAGCACAACGTAATAGGTGATGTCCCAGATGGCGAAGGTCCAGAGGAAAACCGCCGCGCGCGAACTGAGTTTCGCCGCCGTGAGCAACGCGACGCTCCCCAACATGACGATAGTAGCGGCCTCACGGAACAGTTCAAGAGTAAGCAGGCTCTGTGGGAATTGGCTGATGGCCTGCGATTGCTGGTAAAACTCGCCGGACCTGCGAATGACGTCCGAGAGCGTGCCCTGATATCCGGGGAGCAGACCGGCGGCGGCCCGAAGGTAGACCACCACGACCGCTTCCACGAAGCCGAACGCTGCGGCAAATACGCCGCTTGTGAGCAATTGCCGCGAGGCGAGAGTAATTCCGCTGCGTTTCCACCGGAAGTAGGCGAACGGCGGAACCAGGATAAGCAGATTCACCCACCAGGGTTCGGCAATCAGGCCAAGCTTCATTTGATGATTTTACTTGGAACCTGGGCCAATCGCCTCAGCCATTACGCGCGATTCTCCATGGGGTCGGTGTTCCTTGCGAACTTCAATTCTTTGCGCTTGCGTAGGAGTCGGCCCCCAGGAAATGCAGCGAGACGTAAGGTTCGTTTCCCACAACCCAACTATCATGCCCGGGCGCTATGTAAAAGACGTCGCCGGCCTTCATTTCGATGATTCGCCCGTCGTCCATGGCGGCCGTGGCGCATCCCGAGAGCACCATTCCGACGTGCTCAACCGCGCAGCTCTTTGTCCCCGTGGCCTTGCCCACGTGCAAGGACCATTTCCATCCCGGTTCGTAGGTGGCTCGGCCGAGGGTCATTCCGCCTAGATGCACGAGCTCAAACTTTCCTTTTTCAAATGCGCGCACCTCGTCCGGCTTCTCGAACCGCTTCAGGATCACCTCGAACATGAATTCTCCTTCTCAACCCGGGAATGGAATCACAATCTTAGTATTATTAGAGAAGATTTCGCCGGGCAGAGTGACATCCAAATTGGAGTCTGCTTGGCACAAATACCGTCGAAATCCCTGACATTAAAGGGCTCTCCAAGACCCGGCAATACCAAGTGAAACGAAACAATTCCGGCCATTCATACGTAAAATAGGCAGGGAGCGTGTGCCTGGATGAAGCGGGGCGTGTTGAAGCGCGGGGTGCTGTTTCGCGAGCCGGTGGGCATGGCGCTGGACACCATGCGCCAGCACAAGATGCGTTCCTTCTTGATGCTGCTGGGCATCATCCTTTCCGTTTCCACTTTGATCGTAGTGATCTCGCTGATTTCCGGGGTAAACAAGTACATTGCCGACCGCGTCGCGAATCTTGGATCCAACGTGTTTCTGTTGACGCGCTTCCCGCTCATCACGGACGTAGAAGAATTCGTGAAGGCTAACCGACGCAACAAAAAGGTGACCTGGGACGATTACGAAGCGTTGCGCGCGAACCTGAAGCTGCCTCTACGCGTTGGCGTGGAGTTGCGCGCCAATGGAAAAGTCCGCCGCGGCTCGGAAAGCATAAACGACGTGAACGTTCGCGGCGTGACCGCCAACATGGGAGACATTGACCCCGTGACGCCGCGCGAAGGGCGCTACATTTCCGAAGGTGACGATCAGAGCCGCGCGTTGGTCGCCATGGTCGGCAACGACCTGGCGACCAAACTTTTCCCCAACGTGGATCCCATTGGCCGGGAGATCCTGATTGATGGCCGGCCGTTCCAGGTGGTGGGAATCGCAAAAATCATCGGCACGGCCTTCGGGCAGTCGCAGGACAATTTCGCGTATATCCCGATCCAGACGTATTTCAAGATGTACGGAACGCAGGAAACCATCTGGCTCAATATCCAGGCTCGCAGCCCGGAGTGGATGGCGCGCACGCAAGACGAGGCGCGCGCGATGATGCGGGCGCGGCGTCACTTGCCGCCGAACGAGCCGGATAATTTCGGTATTTTCGATCAGGCATCGTTGATGGAACTGTGGAAGAACCTGACCGGAGTGATTGCCACCGCGATGGTAGGCATCGTTTCCGTCTTTCTGGTGATTGGCGGTGTGGTGATCATGAACGTGATGCTCGCAACAGTGACAGAGCGGACGCGGGAAATCGGCATTCGCAAGGCGCTAGGAGCGCAGCGTGGCGACATCTTGATGCAGTTTTTGATTGAGTCTGCGGTGATGGCAGCGATAGGCGGAGTTTTGGGAGTAATCCTGGCGTACACGATTGCGGGACTGACGAAGGCAACCACGTCTGTGCCGATGAACGTGCCGTTCGTCGCGGTGCTGATCGCGGAAGGGATCTCGGCGGCGGTGGGAATTTTCTTTGGCGTGTATCCGGCGAAGAAGGCCGCGGGCTTGCAGCCTATTGAAGCGCTGCGGCAAGAGGTGTAGCAAGTGAAGATTGCTGCCCGCATGAATCTCGGAGAGAATGCGCAGATGGCGTTGACCACGCTGCGGGAGAACAAGATGCGTTCTTTCCTGACGGTTTTGGGCGTGGTGATAGGAATTACCGCATTACTTTCGGTTGTGTCCATTTTGATGGGCGTGTATGCGGACGTGAATGCGTACCTCTCGGACTACGGGACGGACACGCTGTTTATTTTTCGCTTCGACCCAGGGATTCACGCCGGGCGCTTGACTCCTGAAGAACGAGCGCGCAAGCCGCTGACGCTCGAGGATGCCGAAGCGATCGGCGAGTTGTGTCCTGCCGTGCGCGCGGTGACGGCCAGCGTGTATCCGCGTTTTGAAGAAGAGGGGCCGCAGCGCGGGCCGGTGACGGCGCGCTACTTGAGTAAAGAAGTTTCCGGGATCGATTACAACGGAACGCTGCCAGCGACCGAAGAAGTATTCAATTCACGGCCAGCGCGCGGAAGGTTTTTCAGCGAAGCGGAAAACCAGCACCGCGCGGACGTCGCAGTGGTCGGGCCCGACATTGTTAAGACACTCTACCCGGACATGGATCCCCTCGGGAAGCCCATCCTTATTGACGGCGTATCCTACGAAGTGATTGGCGTGCTGGAGCCACGCAAAGGACAGTTGGTGAAAGACCAGTCCGCGGACAAGGCGGTGCTTGTGCCGTATCGCACTTACAAAAAGCATTTGCCGATGGACGATGAAAACCTGGTTGGGGCCGTGGCGTATCCGGGGCACATGCCGGAAGCGGAAGACCAGATTCGGGCTGTGCTCCGACACCGGAGGAATGTGGCTTTCAACAAGCCGGACAATTTTGGCATGGCCAGCGCGCAACAGGTGGCGGATCAGTTCAAGCAAATCACTTCGTCGGTGGCGCTGCTGATTTCGGTCATCAGCTCGATCGGGTTGCTCGTTGGCGGCGTGGGAGTGATGAATATCATGCTGATGTCCGTCACGCAACGCACGCGCGAAATTGGCGTGCGTAAGGCGATTGGCGCACGGCGCAGTGACGTCATCTGGCAATTCCTGACGGAAGCGATTGTCCTGACGGGATCAGGAGGCGTCATCGGCGTGCTGGCGGGCGGAGCCATCAGCCTGCTCATCAATCTGGCGGTGCCGTCTTTGCCTTCATATATACCCCTGTGGGCCGTGGTGGTGGCGGTGGCTGTCTCCATGAGCGTGGGCTTGTTTTTTGGTATGTATCCCGCCATCAAGGCCGCGCGCCTCGATCCCGTAGAAGCTCTGAGGTACGAGTAGCCTGACTCCCTGCCCTAGTTGCGCATTGGCACGGCATTGCGTATGTTTCTCGCCATGAAAACAGCTAAAATTTCACTCATTGTTGGAGCGGGTCTTTCTTTCGTTGGCCTAACTGCTCTCGTACAAGCACAGCAGGCTGTGCCTGCCGCCGTGGCGACGGGTTTCAACACGATTCGCGAGGAAACGTTGCGCGCCGACTTGACGTTCCTGGCTTCGGACGCATTGCAAGGGCGCATGTCTCTGCAAACAGGCGATGACGTGGCCATCCAGTGGATTGCGTCGGAATTTGCCAAGGCGGGATTGAAGCCTGCCGCGAATGGGAGCTTTCTGCAGCCCGTGGAACTGATTGAGTACCGCGGCGACCGTTCGCAAAGTTACGTAGCGCTGAAGCGCGGTGACAACGAGAAGCAATGGAAATTTCCCGAAGCGCTTAGCTTCTACCGTTCGGACGTGGATGTGACCGCGGACGCGGTTTTTGCCGGGTTCGGGATCACTGCGCCGGAACTGCATTACGACGATTACCAGGGAATCGACGCGCACGGAAAAATCGTGCTGATTTTCGACCACGAGCCGCAGGAGACCGATCCCAACTCCATCTTCAATGGCACGGGGAACACGCGCTACGCCACGGGCCGCGTAAAAATCCTGAACGCGCAAGCGCATGGTGCGGTGGGAGTGCTGATCGTCGCGGAGCCAAACCGCAAGCATCCGTCGAATCAGGAACGCGTCGCGCGAATCGGAGGCTCCATTACGCGCACCGTGCCGCTGCCTTCGCAGGCGCTTGCCGAGGACGAACTCCACACGCCTGCTGCGATTGTTTCCGATGCCGTAGGCAAAGAGCTTTTCGCCTCAGCGGGAACGGATCCGTCCCAACTGCAAGCGGCAATTGACCGTGATCTAAAGCCACAATCCCGCGCGTTGCCGGACACGCAAGTCACGCTGCATTACCGCAACACGTCAGTCACAACCGGCAAAACGCACAACGTTGCGGGTTTGCTCGAAGGCAGCGACCCGAAGCTCAAGGCGGAAACCATCTTGTTCTCCGGGCACCACGATCACGACGGCATCAGTGGCGACCAAATCTGGCACGGCGCGGACGACAACGGCTCCGGCACGGTAGGCGTGGTCGAATTGGCGCACGCCTACGCCGCCAATGCCGCGCATGGCGAAAAGCCGAAGCGCTCGCTGCTTTTCGTCGTATTCGCCGCGGAAGAGCGCGGTCTGCTCGGTTCCTTCTACATGGCGGCGCATCCGCTGCGGCCGCTCGAGACCACGCGCGCGGTCATCAACTTCGACATGATTGGCCGCAACGAAACGGAAAGCGACCAGACCAAGGGGCTGATCGAAATCCCCGCCGACACCACCAACCGCCTCAACTTGATCGGTCCATCCTACAGTCCGGACTACAACCGCACGGTTGTCGCTGAGAACAAATACGTCGGCCTTGATTTGGACTATCGCTTCGACCGCGACTACGCGCTCAACATTTTCTTCCGCAGCGACCAGTTTCCCTTCGTGCTGCACAACATTCCGTCGTTCTGGTGGTTCACCGGCTTTCATCCCGATTACCACCACACCACAGACACCGCGGACAAAATCAATTACGTGAAGATGGCCAAGATTCTGCGGCTCGCTTACCTCACGGGCTTCCAATTTGCGAACGAGGCCACGCCTCCTAAGTTCATAGCCAACCCCGGCGGCAGAGCCCCGAACTAATTCAAATTGAGAGGTCCCAGCTAGCTCAGGATTCGAGAGTGCGAGTGAGCGGGTTTAACGCCTCCAGAAGCGCATGACGGCGGAATAGTCAAGGTCCTCCTTGGCGGCGCCTTTGACGGCATTGTAGATTTCGCGGGCGGCCGCGGTGGCGGGCAAGGCGACGCCCAGCTGATTGGCAAGATCCAGGGCGAGCCCGAGATCTTTGTGCATCAGGCGCAAAGGAAAGCTCGGGACATACTGGTCTTTCAGAAGATTGGGAGCCTTCACATCGAGGACGCCCGAACGGGCCATGCTGGATTGCATGACTTCGACGAGCTTTTCGCCCGGAATGCCTGCACGCGTAACGAGAGCGAGAGCTTCGGCGAGCGCGTCCACCTGCAGAGCCAGAATTGCGTTCATGGCGAGCTTGATGGTTTGGCCGGCGCCGTTGGGCCCAAGGTGAAAAAGCTTCTTGCCCATGACGCTGAGAATAGGTTCGGCTTCCTTTAACGTTTCGGCATCACCGCCAATCATGAAAACGAGTTCACCTTTTTTCGCGCCCCAATCGCCGCCAGTGACAGGTGCGTCCAGGAAGCGCACGCCGCGTTCGGAACAAACAGCGCCGATTTTGCGGGCAAGTGCCGGCGACACGGTGCTGGAATCTACGTAAATGCTCCCTCGTTTGAGCGACTGCATCGCCCCGCAGTTGCCCCAGAGAACTTCTTCGAGTGCGGGAGGATCGCTGACGATGGTGAGAAGGAAATCGGAGGCTGTGGCGACTTCCTGTGGGGATTTGGCGAGTTTGGCACCGGCGGCGACGAGTTCCTCGGCGCGCGAGGCCGTGCGGTTCCAAACGGTAAGCGAGTAGCCAGCCTTGAGCAGGTTCATCCCTATGGGGCGGCCCATAAGGCCGAGTCCGATGAGGCCGATGTGCTTTGCAGCGGAATTCAAGAGAAACCTCCTCGACGACGGTGGGCATGTGACACTGGAACTTGCCCGATGAAAAAGGACAATTGTAGCTGATGTTCGCGAGTTTGGAACAGGACAGGGCGACCGCCCAAAGGCTTGCGAAAGCTCAGGCGGGTTTGATGCGGCGGTTAAACGGAAGAACGGACGCGCCGCCGCTCGCAGAAGCTGCAGCAGCCAGAGCCGCGTGAGGCTCGCCGTTGGAATCAGAGACACCGGCAGGTTCGGGAGAGGGCGCCGCCTTCACGGCAACGCGAGGGGCATCAGCGGTGACGCCAGGTTCCGGTTTTTCTTCGATGCGCACCAGGTACTGATAGGGAATCTCCCATCGGAAGTGGCCGTGCTTGCCGCGCTGCTCGAAATTTTGCTCGAGGAAGATGGAACGGCCGGAGTCGGCTACGAAAACGCCGGAAGCGGGCAAAAGAATATCCCCAGCGCGATATTGCACTTGCACACGTCGCCCGAGAAAGGCTGAGTAGCGGGCCATCCTGTCCTTAGTGTCGTCACTCGCTAGTAACAGGGGCAATAGTACGAAAGTGCTCCCCCCGCTCGATGTGTGGAAAAAGGTGCGGAAAAACTGTCGAGAACCAGGAGAGCGAGGAAAAACCGGACCCCATATCGAACGCGGCCACCGAATGGGTATTGAGCAGAGCCTGGCGCTTGACTTTTGCGGTGGGAGGGATATTGTCGGCGTTCCGGGGAACACCATCTTGGGGTGAGGAAATCGATGAAGACGAAATGGATTTGCGTCCTGACACTGTTGCTCTTCGTCGGAGCCGGGGCGTTTGCACAGGAAAAGAAGCCTGCGGGCAAAAGCTACGTCCTGAAGGCCGCGCGGCTGTTTGATGGAAAGAGCAACACGCTAGTAAAGCCCGGAGTCGTGGTCGTAACCGATGGCAAAATCGTCGCTTCAGCGGCAAGCGCCGCGATTCCCGCTGGAGCGGAAGTGCTGGATTTGGGCGACGCCACGCTGCTGCCTGGATTCATCGACGCGCATACACACGTTACGATGATGTATCGCGACGATTATGCGCGGGCAGCACTTGACAGCCTGCAAAAGCCGATTCCGGAGATGGCGCTGGACGCCAGCGTCAACGCGCGAGTAACGCTCATGGCGGGAATTACGACTGTGCGTGATGTCGGCTCGCAGGATTATCTGGACGCCGGTTTGCGCAATGCGATTAACCGCGGAGTCGTACCCGGCCCGCGGATGCTCGTGGCGGTGCACGCGATTGGGGCGACCGGCGGACATTGCGACGAAACCGGATACCGCGCGGGAGTTTTCGGCAAAGAGACGGGGCCGGAAGATGGAGTGATTAACGGAGCGGACCAGGCGCGGCAGGCAGTGCGCCTTGCGCACAAATACGGAGCGACCATCATCAAGACCTGCGCGACGGGCGGAGTGCTTTCGCTCGCCGACGCGGTGGATACGCCGCAGCTTACGCAAGAAGAGCTCAATGCCATCGTTGACGAGGCTCACGCATTGAAATTGAAAACCGCCGCGCACGCCCACGGCGCCGAGGGGGCGAAGCGCGCGATTCGCGCGGGAATCGACTCCATCGAACACGGCTCGTTTCTCGACGATGAAGCGTTGAATCTGATGAAGCAGCGCGGCACCTATTACGTACCGACGCTTATGGCAGCGCAGGGACTCAGCGACCAGATGGCCAAGGGAGTGGCGATACCTCCACCTATTCTAGTCAAGGCCAATGCTGCGATCGCCGCAATTCGCCAGACTTTTCAAAGGGCGCTGGGCATGGGAATCAAAATCGGACTGGGCACGGATGCAGCGGTCTATCCCCACGGGCGCAATCCGGAGGAATTTCATCAAATGGTAGACCTCGGAATGAAACCGATCGATGCGCTGAAGGCGGGCACATCAGCGGACGCTGAACTGCTTGGACTCGCGGATAGGATTGGCACGCTTGAGCCGGGCAAGTTGGCAGACGTGGTGGCGGTTCCTGGCGATCCGCTGGAGAACATCCGCGCGACGGAGCATGTTTTCTTTGTTATGAAAGAGGGAGTGATTTACAAAAACGATCGCGGAGCGGGGGCGCACTGAGCATAGATCTGTTACGGTTCGAACCATTCGGGAGGGAGGGTTAGACCTGGTGGCGGGACTCAACGAAACAGTTGCAAATGGACTGGCGGCGTATTACGAATATGTCGCCAAAGATTTGCACAAATGGGTGGACTCGCTGAGCAATGAGCAGTTCTGGCGTAAGCCGTATCCGTACGGAAACAGCGTGGGACACCTGGTGCTGCACTTAACGGGAAATTTGAGCTATTACATCGGGGCGCGAACC